>Ga0180300_10000254_pt1 | contig 22624 bp, 27 predicted proteins | sample GuaBasSediGuay15_FD_121798 | JGI IMG/M metagenome (GOLD analysis project Ga0180300, IMG submission 121798) | Subseafloor sediment microbial communities from Guaymas Basin, Gulf of California, Mexico - Guay15, Core 4569-2, 21-24 cm | ecosystem: Environmental > Aquatic > Marine > Hydrothermal...
ACCCGCATCATATGACCAGGGTGAGGGGGAGCGAAAGTGTTCCCCCTCGTGATCTTTGAAAACAACATGCCCGTTCTGTCCGGTTCCTGCATTCGAGCCGGTTCGGGGACAAGGCACAGGCCACCCCCGAAGAACGGAGAGAACAAGCAGGAGGTGTGAAAATGGCAGAGAAATACAAAGTCAAGGTTGGTGACGAGGAGTTAGAGGTCACCTTGGACGAGCTGCTCCAAGGCTATATGCGTCAGGCGGATTACACCCGCAAGACGCAGGCTTTGGCCGAAGAGAGGAAGAAGTTTGAAGAGCAGTTGAAAGATCTCGAGGCCAAGGCTAAGCAGGCCGAGGAGTGGCAGAAGTGGTACGATCAGATGGTTCAGTTTGGTTACTTCACTCCCGACGGACTGCCCGCCTGGGGACCTCAGGGGCAGCAACCGCAGGGGAGTAAGCTTGATTTCTCCTCTCTCCTCAATACGGAGGAAGAGGAGGAGGAAGAAGGAGAGAATGTCATGTTGAAGAAGCTCGAAGAGATAACCCGCAGGTGGGAAGACCTCGCCAAGCAGTACGATGAGCGTCTTCACCGGATGGAACAGGCATTTAGATATAAATACGACCTTGATCGGCTTCGGGAGTGGCACCGGCAGCAGTATCCGGACATTCCTTTTGACGAGGAAAGGTTGCTGAAGATGGCTCAGGAGTATGGCAAACCTGATCTTACTTTCGAGGACTGGCAGCGGCTGCACCAGTTCGCTTATCTCAACGAACTGAAGGAGAAGGAAGTCCAGTCCAAGCTGCAGGAGCAACTTGAAGCCGAGAGGCAGAAGCTATTGGCTCAGAGCCCATCGCCTACTGCCGAGGGACCTCCTCCTTCGGTATTCAAACTTCCCGAAGGTGAAGAGGTTCCAACATCCATGGAAGAGGCAGAGGCGAGGGCTTTGGAGATACTGAGGCAGGAGAAACAAAAAACAGGCTAAAAGGAGGTGTTAAGGGATGGCTTTGACATATGATGACCTTGATGTTGCTGTGCGGAAAGCGTTTCTGCCCGGCATCGTTAACCAGTTCTTTAAGGCCACCCCTCTGCTTGTCCGTCTAATGACCAAGAACAACGTCAAGCTGAGGGGAGGTCGTAAGATTGCCCAGCCCGTGGTCTACGATGAGTTGCCCAGCGGCTACTACAGCGGTCTTGACACTTTTGACACCAGCTACAAGCAGACCCATACTTACGCTGAGTGGGACTGGAAGTCTGCCTATGTGAACGTGACCATTCCTGGTGACGACATCGCCAGAGCCGAGAGCGATCAGGAGATCATTGGTATCCTGAGGCCTAAGATGGAGGTGGCCAGTCTCACGATGCGTAAGAAACTCTGCGAGGGCATCTACTCTGATGGTACTGGTGACGGTGGCAAGGCCGTGGACGGGCTACTCAATGGTCTCGATGACGGCATCACCTATTCCACTTACGGTGGCATCAGCCGGAGCACCAATACTTGGTGGAAGGGCAATGTGGACAGCACGGGCGGCAGTCTCACTCTGGACATGATCCAGGACATGTACGGCACCTGCATGGACGGCGACGAGCATCCTGATTTGATCGTGATGCCCCCTGCGCTGTACAACAAGCTCTGGGCAAGGGTACAGCCTCAGCAGAGGTTCCTGCCCAAGGACAGCGATCTGGCGCAGGTAGGTTTCGAGGGCATCACCTTCAACCGGGCGGTGATCGTTCCTGACAACTACTGCCCCAGCGGTACCATCTTCGTGCTCAACACCAAATACATCCAGTTTGTGATCAACACCAACAGGAACTTCGTCTGGACACCGCCCAAAGAACCTACCAATCAGGATGCTTATGTGCGCCAGCTCCTTGTGATGTGCAACCTGATCGTGACTGCTCCATGGCGGTCCGGGATCATTAAGAACGTGACCTAAAGGAGGTCTGTGATGGCTGATCAGAGGAACCTTCCGCCTACTCCTCCTCCCGCTGAAGGTCCTCAGGCCCCTCCTAATATCTTTGATCTGGCAGGGGCAGGTTCTCCCCCTCCGCCTGCCTCTGCCCCTCCCTCCTCCCAAGAGCAGGCTCAGGGGCCCAATCCTGTCCTGATCTTCAGGCAGGTGGTGATGCTGCTCCAGATTCTTGTGCGCTACTTCCCTGAGCTCATGCCTGCCGTGAGGAGGTTTCTGGAGGAGGTACAGGATATAGCGGCTGAGAGGAGCGGCGTTAAGAAGGGTAGGAAAAGAAGGAAAAAGACAGCAACTGAGGAAGAGTAATGGCAACCGAAGGAAGAAATCCTTTCCGAGGCGAAGCCAATCGCCTTCTGAGGTTGCCCATAACCAAAGGAAAGGAGGTATAGAAAGATGGGAGCTGCTTCTGGTTTAATGCAGGGGGGTCCCAAGCAGGGACTCTATGAGATCTCTTCAACTGCCAAGCATAGGTTAGGTGAGAGGTTGGTGCTCAGCGATGGGCGTGAGTTCGTGTACTGCAAGGCTGGTTCTTCCAACCTGAGCGCTGCGCTGTTCCACACCTACATCACCAGTCCAACTCACGAGGACACGGTAACTGTGGCCCATACCGCTGGCACCACGGAGGTGACCATCACGGCTTCCGGTGTTTCGGCCAATGACTTCGCCGAGGGCTATCTGGTGGTCACTGACGGCACCGGCAAGGGAGAGATCTACAAGATCCGCTCCAATACGGCTACAGGTGGAGGCGGAAGCGGTAAGATTAAGGTGGTCCTTTACGATCCCCTTATCACTGCATGGGATACCAGCGATACCGATGTTGACCTTTATCCTTCTCCCTACAATGGGCTTGTGGTCAACCCAACTGATGCTCAGCAGAGGCCCGTATGCGTGACCATCCGTCCTGTCACTGCCAACTACTACTTCTGGGGTCAGGTAAGAGGCTGGGCTCCTGTGGAGATTGACACTGCTGGTGCTTCCGCCGGCCAGGAGCTTGATGAGAAGCTGGTCATTGCCTCCACCAACCATGCTGGCAAGGGGATGATTCTGGGCTCTCCTACTGCGTCCAATGGTGACTATGCCAACATTCACCCTGTGCTCGGTGTAATCGTGAAGGAAGCGGATGTGGCTGATAACACCGTCACTCTCGTTGACCTCATGCTGTAAGGAGGTGTGGCAATGGCTCTGACAATAAGCGTTGTAGAGAGGACGGTCTTTGGCAACAAGCGAATAGTGATTGCCGATGTGGACTTTGACAGCTCTTACCCCACGGGTGGAGAGAGTTTGCAGGCTTCGGATGTCGGGTTGAAGGCCATTGATTTTCTCCAGGCTACTCCGAAGTCCGGGTACATCTTTGAGTACGATTACACCAATGAGAAGCTGAAGGCGTTATATCCCACCAAGACTCAGGATGCTGCTACTACTGGAGCTAATGCTTTAACTGTTGATTCTGGTTCTACTACTGTGACTTCTACCGCTGCTAATGGTGCGATTATCACCGTTCCTTCTGGGTTCCGTTCTGCGGTTGATCCAGGCCCGGCTGAAGAGGTGGGCAACGGCACCGACCTGAGCTCTCTCACTGATGTGAGGGTGATGATCATCGGCAGTTAGAAACCAGAAGGGGGAGGAGGCATTGTCCTCTTCCCCCTTTCCTGAGGAGGATGTTGCTATGCCAAGGGATGAGCTGTATGAAAGCACTCAGGGCACAGGCAGTCTCACGGCAGTAGGAGACCAGACCATTATCTCTTCTCCTGGCAGTGGCAAGAAGCTAAGGATCACCCACGCCATTGTCTCTGTGCTTTCCGTGGGCACGGATGCCGTCATTGCCCTTGAGAATGGAGTTGGGGGCACTAAGTTCTGGGCTACCAATCAGGTCGGCACCCATGTGCTGAACTTCGGTCCCCGTGGCTATGAGCTTTCCGAGGATACTGCTTTGAACCTTACCGTGGAGACTGCCAATAGCACCGCCTACTGCACCGCTGTAGGTTACATTGTGAGGGAAGGCTATGAGTACTAAAGAACTAAAACTCATGCCATGGGACCGACTTGTTGAGCAACCTCCTACTGTCTGGCGGGCTGCGGAGATCTTGTGGCGGCAGAAGAAGGCACTGGAGCTGGGCTACAGCAGTCCACGAGAACTTGATCCTATGCTGAAGGAACTGGCTACTGAACCCCGGGTGCCCACGAGGAAGCAACAGGGGCAGCGTTCTGGTCAGGGAAATCGGAAGGCGGCTGGTAAGAGATGACGCTTCTGGAGATAGCAATCAACATCCACCGCTATGTCCCTGAGCTGGACTTGGCGGCGGTAAAAGAAATTCTCAAGCGCAGGTATCAGACCCTCCTCTCTTCTTGGCCTTGGGCAGCTCTGAGAGGGGTTTCCTATGTCTACACCAAGGGCACCTATTCCACGGGCACAGTTTCTGTAAGTTCAGGCTCCACTTCTGTCACAGGCTCCGGCACCGCTTGGACCTCTTCCCACGAGGGCATGTTCATCCGCTTCGGTGATGAGCGGTACTATTACACCATCTCCTCTGTTGGTGGCAACACTTCTCTCACTATTTCCCCTGCTTATCAGGGGGCAGATGACCTGTCCGGCAGCAGTTACACCATCTTTCAGCATATCTACTCTCTTCCCTCGGATGTGGCAGAAGTGGAGGCGGTAGTCCATGATGTCAAGGTGAAGAGAAGCTCCAGAGATGCCATGGATCGCTTCGATCCCCAGTTGACCACCACAGGTCCTCCTTGGCTCTGGGCACCAGTTGGAGAGGACAGCAACCAGTATCAAAAGATCCGCCTTTTCCCCATTCCTGACCAGCAGTACGGTGTCCGTGTCCACTATGTGAAGAAGATAGACTATTCCGACAGCGCCACCTGTCTGCTTCCAGAAGATCTGGTGGAGCAGTTTACCTTAGTCAGTTGCTACCAAATGGCAGCAATCCGCAATGCCAACTATGCTTCTCTCATTCCTCTTGCCTCCCAGCAGGCCCAGATGCTGTACCAGATAGCAAGGGAGGATGACCTCAGGCACCAGGATCTCCCCGATCAGGTAAAGGACGAGATGTTCAGCGCTGAATTACCCAAAGGAGACGACTTCCTCTACAAACACGATGTCTACTGGTGGGATGCTCAGAGGTGAAGCACTATGACGGGCACGGAAATGGAAACCTACATCTCTCGTATCCTGATGGACGAGAACAAGGTCTTTTACACCCAATCCGAGATCTACAAGGGGATCAACTTTGCTCTCTATGTCTTAGCCACTCTCTTCCACGCCTTCTTCAAATCCTATTCCTTCTCAGGCACCTATCCTCTGGACATCCCGTCCGATTTTCTCTGCCCTTATAGCCTCTATTGTGATAACACCAGATTGTATCCCATGAGCCTGTCCGAACTGCGCAACTTGGGCCTTTCCACCACAGGCACACCCCAGTACTATGCCTTTACTTCTTCCCACATTCTCCTCTGGCCCAAGCCTACTTCATCCCATGACTACATCCTCAACTACGCCTACATCCCCGATGAAATTGCCAATGGCTCCGATCCTCCACTTGACGACCCTTGGCATTATCCCATGGCCCACATAGCAGTTGGCAGATGCCTTATGGTTGACCTCAAGGAGCACATGTTGGCGAGGGCAGGCTACTGGCTCCGTAGGGGAATAGAAGAGGCCAGCTACCTGGCTTTGGGGATAGACAGGGATAGTGACTTCCGCTACCCACGTTTCAATCTCTCTGCACTTGGGGGCGGGAAATGACCTTTGAGGACATCCTGGACTTCATAGATCCCAACGATGAGGTCTGGAGTAGCAACGTCAGGACTCAGATATCCAACCAGGCCCTCAGCCACTTGGAAAGCTACGGCCTGTTTGTGGCCATGAAGAAGGTCAGCTCCGTTGCCGACCAGGCCTCCTACAGCATCACCACAGTAAGTGACGCAGAGGAGGAGACTGCCCTTGGCTGATGTACAGGACATAATCCATGTGTTCTACGATTCCTCTGGGCTCTACCAAGTGGATCCCCGCTCTCTGTCCTCTTCTTGGAAATCCGAAAGCTCGGGCACTCCCACCTACTGGTATCAGACCGAAGGGGATCCAACTGACCTCTCCCTTTGGCCTCCTCCCGATGCAGACAACGAGGATATCCATGCCATCCTTAAGGTGGGCACAAGGATTGATGCTTCAGGTGTCCCGAAGGTCTTCACCTTACCCCACTACCTCTATGCTCTCCACCTCGCCTTCATGTACGAAGGGGAAGGGAAAGATCCAGACCGCTCCCAGTTCTTCCTCACCCTCTTCCAGGCAGTTATGTCCCACCTGATCTCCACCATCTCAGCCTACAGGAGGCTCTGATATGCCGAGGACGTGGATATCGGCACCAGCAAAGGGCATGGGGGTTGGAGATACGGGAGTGGAATTTGCCTCCAAGCTCCGTGGGGTAAGCTTTACCAACGATGGTGCACTTATGGTTCTCCCGGGCCAGAGCCTCATCCCTACCTCAGCTTGGACAGACTTTGGCCTTCCTATTAAGGCTTTTTCCGCCCGTGCCGGAGACAAGAATTACGTCATCATAGGTGTGCTGGAGAAAAGCGGGGGCACTGACGAGCATGGCCATTACTATGTCAGGATCTACGATATAGACGGTGACAGTTATACGGATGTTACACCCACTACCGCAGGGGATTTTGCCGTATATAACATCCCTGTTTTCAATCCTTATTCCCTTTCCACAGTTCCCTATGCCTTCATAGGAGCTTGGAGTTCAGATGGAAGCCTGAAGTCCAAGAAGGTCAAGCTGGGTTCTTCCATTACAACCCTTAACCTCGGTATAGAAGCACCCACCCAAGCTCCCTCTGCCGCTGCAGGAGATGCAGGTTCTCTGGACGGCACTTACTACTTCCGCTACACCTATTACGATTCCTCTCTGGACATTGAGAGCAATGGATCTCCTGCTTCGGATGCCGTTACCGTGGCCAACCAGAATGTGGACTTGAGCAACATAGCCGGCACGGGGCAACCGGGAGTGGATAAGATTAGAATTTATGGTTTGGGAGGATCGGTAACAGAATATATGCTAATTGCTACTATTGATAATCCAGGAGCGGGGCAAACTACGAGTTATACCGTATCCACAGCCGAAAGCGAATGGGGCCAGAATATCCCAACTGACCATGATCCCCCACCTTCCGACATTGTCTACCTTGAATGGAACGAGCAACTGGGCCGCCTTTTTGCCGTAGACGATGATGGCCGGCTCTGGTGGTCTTCCTCTTGGCAGCCTGATTACTGGCCTACTGATAACTACATAGACACAGGCCTTGAGCTTTTAGCCCTTGCTACCTTCAGGGGAACCACCTATGTGTTTACCAAAGATGAGGCATATCAGGTAGTAGGCCCCATCAACGATCAGTTTGAGATCAGGAAGGTGGCAGACATAGGGGTTATAGGCCCTGCTGCACTGGCGGTGATACCCACGGGGATAATGATGGTGACTCCTGCTAAATCCGTAATACTGTTTGTGGGGGGGCTGGCTAAGAGCATTGGGGAACCTATTGAGGGTATCTTAAGAGCAGAAAAGCCACTTGATAATTACTATGGCTACAATTTTTGGACTGTTTCTACCGCTGGTAACCGTGGGTTTGTGACTTTTGGAGAAGTGGAAAGGGAGGTTGCAACAGTTCAGTATGTAGCTGTAGGTGTGGAGAATGCCCCTGAATTTCACATATTAAAAAGTGATGGAGCCAACCTCTCATTTCTTACTAAGGTTTCCAACGGGTCCCTTGATGAAGTTAGATTTTCTCCCAATGGTAATTATATTGCCGCTGTGAAAGGTGAGGAAGCTGCTCTTTTTGTTTATGAATTTGACGGATCTACTCTTAGTTTAGCGGGAAGTGCTACTCTGCCGGGTGACGTAGGAGGCTACGGTGTAGCTTGGTCGCCAAACGGTAGTTATATAGCTGTTGCACATGGAGAGTCGCCTTATTTTTCTGTGTACTCTTGGGATGGATCAAATTTAACGCTTGTGGATACTTATACACTTACCAATACAGGCCAGTCTTGTTCATTTAATAAAGATGGTTCTAAAATTGCTGTTGTTTCTGGAGCAGTAGGAACTATTTGGCTTTTAGGATTTGATGGCTCCAACCTTGCTTTGCTTGATACTGTTTCACTTGGCTCGAGTAACATCCATTGCCATTTTTCTCCAGTTGAAGATTACCTTGTGGTTTCAAACGGAGATGGCAAAGTTGCGGTTTATGACTGTAGTACCGACTCTTTTTCTTTAATTGATACATATACTTTGTCAGGTGAAGTGTGTCAGGCCCGTTTTTCTCCATGTGGTAAGTATATAGCAGTAGGAACAAGAGGTGCTTCCATCCTTTATCTTTTTAAATGGGATGGTTCGTCAATTTCCCTTGTAACGACATACTCTACAACAGCCAGAATCCGAAGTATAGGTTGGGGGCCGACAAGAGAGCAATTGGTAGCTTGTGAAGAGTATCCAGCTGGTAACACTTTGTATTATTTCCAATTTGATGGTAGCAATTTGACACTGCTTGATACATATGAACACGAGAATGGTTTTTATGCTTGTGATGCTTCTCCGGTGGGAGAGAGTAATTTAAACATTAGGAGTCTCAATACATTGGTTGTACATTCTGATGGCCAGTGGAGTATAGATGAACACGGCTATAGTGCTTTCTGTACAGATCCTCGCTTTCGGACTCTTCATATTGATGACAGTTTCTTTTACCTAAGTACTTCTCGGGCAAAGAAAGGATTGAATGCTATTGCAGTTAAGTATGATGTAGGGCCCTATGAGTATCCGCTTGATCTCCAGTCGGTCTACCCAGATGATACCTCCCCTTCCCCGGACAGCTCCAATCTCATCCAAAGCAACAGGATCTTCCCCGCTGGCCCGGGTAGGAAATTCCGCTTGAGGGGCTTCAAGTTCAAAGTGCATAAGGTTCAGGGCACCCCGGAAGTCAGCATCACGCTCAAGGTGGACGGTGGAGGCACCGGGAAGGAGTACAGCAAGAACAACGTCTCCATTACGACTGATTACGGTGCACTTGGGACTTTCTATCCCACCACCAACCTGATAGGCCATTATCTCAACTACGAGGTTTCCATTTCCAGCAATATTGCCAAATTCTATGGCTTAGAGATAGAATGGGAACCGATAGGGGGAGCAACTGAACCAGTAGGTGGAGGAGGCGTTGAATAGTGGCAAGGCAGAGGATTATAGGCGAATGGCTTGAGATCCCACCTGTGGCCTCCACAGAGGAAATGGTGGATCACCTGAACCGAACCATTAGGATCCTGGTGGAGGCCATAGAGAGGGTGGGAGCCTTTGTAATGTACCGAGATACTGCTTCTGAGAAAGATCCTTCTGTTAATCCTCAAGGTATTTGGGATTTGCGTAACGATGTTCTCGTCCCTCATAGCGCCACCAGTGGCAATGTGGAGCCAAAGGAAAATGAGGCAGATGATCTTGGTTCTAGTAGCTATAAGTGGCAGAAGGGATGGTTCAAGGATGTTCACGTTGGCAACCAGTTGACAGATGGAAACAATAACACCACAGTCCAAGAGGTAAGGAGCCATATAGATGCTGATGTACCGGCTTCTTCTCCTCATGGTATCCAACCTGTGGATACTACTTCTACCGATGCTACTAAGAACAAGGTCTTGAGCAATTCCTTGGCTAAGGGCTGGGAAGACCACAAAAACACCACCAGTGGCAATCCTCATGGAGTTGACTTTGTAGAACTGGATGACGCCCCTTCGGATTACACAGGGCAGGCGGGAAAGGCCGTTGTGGTGAAGGCAACTGAAGATGGATTAGAATTTACTGATAGTCTTGCAAACAAAACCTATGTTAATAACACAGCTTTGTTTTATGCTTTATTATTGGGGGATTAAAGGATGATAGCTCTTGATACGGGAGATGTTATTAGAGGATATGCATCAACAGCCGATGTTGTAGACTATACTATTCATGGCCTTGTAGGTACTTCTGTTAGCCAATTGGCAGATGGACAATTGGCAGATACAGAAGGAGATTTATTCACAGCTACTTCTACTACTGCAGTTACTGCTATTATTTTGGTCAACACAGGATCTTCCAATATTACTGTCAACCTGTTCCTCAAGCCTTCAGGTGGAACTTCCCGAAGGCTTATCCCTAAAGATCTTCTTTTACAACCTGGTTATTCGCTGCACTTTGAGGGTGGCAAGATAAAAGTCCTGAATACCAACGGGAAAATTGTGGTAACAACTTCTGCTCCCTATTTTACTGACCTTGATGATACTCCCTCTTCCTATAGTGGCCAGTCTGGGAAGGTTGTAAAAGTTAGGTCAACTGAGGATGGGGTTGAATTCAGTGGTGATATTCGGGGGCTTCAAGGTGGTTGGTTAACTGCTGATGTGGAGGCTAATAGACCTACAGCTGGAACCAAAGACCGCTATTTTTACGCCACAGACACTGGAAAGCTCTACTATGACAACGGGACCTCATGGATAGAAATCACGCCGACGCCGGCAGAGCACGGCAATGAGGCCCATAATCCTGATTTTCTCGCTGCTGATGGCACAGTTCCTTTGACTGGAGATTGGAGCGCAGGGACGAGTTCTTTTTATCCTGCTTTTAAGAAATTCGTCATTCCTTTCCGTGTAAGCCCTGATACTACCCCTTTACTCACTCCCCTACTTAACCACCTTGCTTTCAATACTTTCCGAGGAGGATCGGTAAGCTTTAATCCATCTCCATCTGGAGGAAGTGCTGAGAATTTGTTTGATGGAGGGGGTAGTGTTAGTTGGCAGAACCCGTCAGGAACTATTACGGTGGAGGTCACTTTCCATTCTATCCTAACCGATATGAATGGATGGGGGATTTCATTTCGAGGGAGTAATTATGCGACAGATTTTAAGGTAGAAGTATATGATTCAATTGATGCAGAGTGGAAGACTGCCGCCGAGATAAGTGGTAATAACCGGCCAGAGGTGTTTCGTCAATACACTCTTTGGGGGAATAGAGCTTCAAAGCTAAGGTTCACTTTTACGGGTTATAACAACTCAAGCTGGTTTCAAATAGCACAGATTTTTGCGTGGAAATCAGACCAAGGTTGGAAGGAATACGTTCTGTATCGGGATGGGGGTAGTATCTATGGTAGCATTGATATGAACAATAACAAGATCACCAATCTTGCCGACCCGACCGATGCCCAAGATGCTGCTACAAAGAACTATGTTGACGGTAATTTAGCTAATGGACATGTGCTGATTTGGCCTTGGTTTTATGACAGTGTAGGACAAGGTACGTGGGAAAATTCTGCGTCAGATACGGCTTATGCCCCCCTACAGAGTGTTCTTTATAATAGCTCGGGAGGAGACGGAGATAATTTAAGCTATAAAATTCCCCTTGTTGCAGGAACATATACTTTGAAATTCATGTATCATGCAGCTTCTGACAGACCCATTGTTGATATCGATATTGATGGAGCTGAAGTGGCAAGCTTTGACCAATATTCAGCTTCTGATGTTGTAACAACTGGGACTCAGACAAATATAACAATTTCTTCCTCAGGGATTAAAACTTTAAAGGTAAGGGTGGATGGGAAAAACGCTTCCTCTTCGGGATATACAGCTACTTTGATGATGATTTGCTTATATCGTACTGCATAGAATGGAGAAGAATGTTAGTGGAGGTTAATTGAAGTAATGTACTTCTTCTGGAGGTGTTACCGATGGATGACGGACTTCGTGAAGAGATTGGAGTGATCAAAGGCAAACAGGAGATGGTGATTCAACAGTTGGGGAGCATTGAAAGAAAGTTGGATAAGGTGGTGGATGATGTGTCGGAGGTGAAAAGTAAGGTGTCCAAAGTGGAAGGAAAGGCTTCGGTGTGGGGATTTCTTGTTGCTACTGTTACAAGTGTTCTAATTAACTTAGGGCTAAGGCGATAGGCAGGTCATAGAGAATGAAATTCCAAAGAGAAATGAATAATTTTTTAAAAGAAAGGAGGTAATAGCCATGATGGAGTTGATTGCCGCTTTTGTGCTTGGATTGGTTGTGGGTGTAGTGGGCACAGGTGCACTTGCTCACAACTGGCCCCTGATGTTCGTTAACCCCAAGAAGTATTTCGTGAAGTGGGGAAGGAAGATGGAGAAGAAGCTGGATCAGTATGAAGAGGGAACAAAGAAGGAGATTAAAAGTGCACTGAAGAGGTTAGCTGTGCTTGTGAACCAGATTGATCTTATAAAGTAGGAGGCAGGAGATGTTAGCAGGTGCCATTCTGGGGCTGGTAGGCTCTGTTGTCCCAGAGGTCATCAAGATCTTCCGGGAGCGGCAGCAGCACAAGCAGGAGCTGGAGATGTTGGAGTTGCAGTTGAAGTACCAGAAGGAAATGGCTGAGATCAGAATAGCAGAGGCTGAGGCACAGGCAGACATTGAGCTTGACAAAGCAGTTTACAAGTTTGCAGAGCCACAACCTATTAAGCCTACTGGGAAATTCTGGGTGGATTTTCTGCAGGTACTGGGCAATCTCTATAACCAGACAGTTCGTCCCACCCTGACTTACCTAATTATGGCCTGTTGGTTGGTGGTAAAGTTCTCACTGGCTAAGGAAGCTGGAGGCCTTGCTGCTGTCTGGACACCTGCCGATCAGGAGTTTGTGGCCGCCGTTATCCTCTTCTGGTTCGGCAGAAGGGCAATAAAAAGAACCTTCGGAAGGAAAGACGGATGACCCCACGATGTATAGAGCTGGTCAAGGAGTTCGAGGGCTTCCGCTCCAAGCCCTACCTCTGCCCCGCAGGCTACCTCACCATCGGTTACGGGCACGTGGTAACTCCACAAGAGAAGGAGAGACTTGTGAAAAGTATCACAGAGGAGGAGGCACTTAGGCTTTTGGTGTGGGATCTTATCAAGGTGGAGTGGAGGCTGTATCCGCTTATCCATGTTCTGATCCACCCTTGGATGCGGGATGCTTTGGTCAGCTTTGCTTTTAATGTTGGCATCTATGCTTTTAGGGCCTCTACCTTGAGGCGCAAGTTGAATGCTGGGGATTTTTGGGATGCGGCAGATGAGTTCTTGAGGTGGGTGTATGCAGGAGGGAGGAGATTGAAGGGATTGGTAAGGAGAAGAGAGGCAGAAAGAGCCCTCTTTTTAGAGGGATTGAGAGAAATGTAGGAGGATAAGCTATGAGTAGGATAAAAACAGGATTGGCGGTATTGGTGTTATGCCTACTGATGATTAGTGCTTCTTTTGCCGAGGTCTTCGAAGTTGAACCCCTTCCTTACCCTATAGCTCCTCCCGACTATTCTTATTTCATAGGTTCTGGTGAAACAGGTTATTATCTCCTTACAGGAAGCGTGGTAGGAGAATTCTCTCGTTTTGTTAAAGCCACCCACTTTTTTAGGCGGTACGGCGTAAAGCACATTGTCATTTACCTCAATTCCTCTGGGGGTAGCTTCTTCGACGGTCTTTCTTTCGCCCAGCTTATGTTGGAATTGCAATCCAAAGGCATCATCATAGAAGTCCGTTGCTATGGCATCGCCGCTTCCGCCGCTGCTGTTATCCTTGCCGCAGGTAGTCCCGGCCACCGCTGGATTGCCGATTGCTCCTTTGTCATGGTGCATGAGCTATTAGTATTCAAATTCCTGTCTACCCAAAGTGTTTCGCAAGTAGAGAAAGAAGCACAAATAATGAGGAAACTTCAGAATGCTATGATCCAGATGCTTGCCTCTCGCATCAAGCTTTCTCCTGAGGAGCTGAAGAAGCGGTGTGCAGAGGAAACATGGATCAGTGCTCAGCAGGCTATAGAGTGGGGTTTTGCTGACCACCTGATAAAGTGAGTGCTTTGGACTGGGATGGTTTACTTGAGGAAATCTGCTCTTTGATAAAAGGATGGTTGAAGGATGAAACTTATGTCAAATTTCACGAGAGGGATATAGAAGGGTTGGGAAGGCTAATTTTAATAGAGGTTAAGCGAGAGATAAGGAGGACGTTACTTGGAGAAGAAGGAGAAGACAGATAGGCCGCCATGTCCCGAGTGTGGAGCTCCCAATCCTATTTCAAGTGGAAGAAAGTGGCTATGCAGGGAGTGCGGGCGCCAGTGGACAAAGGTAAGGCGTCCCCGTAAGACACTACCTCAAGACGATCGCCCCCTCTGCCCCCATTGTGGAAGTGTTCCTGTCTCTAATGGCCTTTGTTGGTACTGTAAGAAATGTGGAAGACAATGGAAAAAGGTTCCCAAGCCCAAATCTCCTCCTCCTGACTTTTTTGATCGGCCCAGATGTCCTGAGTGTGGGGGAATCCCTGTATCAAGCGGCAACTCTTGGCGCTGTACTTCATGTGGGAGGATATGGCGCAAGGTATATCGCCATAGGGTATTAGAAGAAGGAATGAATCCTGTGGTGGAGGTACTGTGATAGATGGAGGCAGTAATCCTTATCCTTTTGGGAGTAATAATATGTGCCATTGACATTTGGCTTAGTCTGGTAGTCCGCTTGGTGCGGAGAATAAGTGCAGGAGGTGGAAAGAATGAGTAGAGTGATTGCCTTTGTGGGGGACTTGCATGTGGGAAGCCGCTTTGCAGTAGCCCCCGAGGGGTACAGGACCAAGGAGAAGAACGTTGTTCGTCTCAACAGTGGGCAGAAGAAGCTTTTTGAGTACTTTGAGGATTTCTGCCAGAAGTGTGATGAACTTGGGGTAGATACAGTTTTCCTAATGGGAGATCTGATAGATGGGCCCAATCCAAAAGGATATGGACGCAACTTAGTAGTAGCGGATTTAAATGATCAGATAGAAATGGCAGTAGTCTTACTAAGAGGACTGTGTAAGGATAGAGACATCTATGGAATAGAAGGATCAGGATATCATGTATTGCCCGGTGGAGTGAGTGCAGACCAAATGGTGGTTCAGCTTTTGGGAGGCAAGTGGAAAGGAATGGCTTCTATTTGCCGCTTTGCCCCCTCTTCTTTGACTTTCTTCATTACCCATGGTACTACCCAGGCCACTGTTTACCGGACTACGGTGATGGACAGAGAGAACCTCTTCATCAATGCCTCAGTAGGAGTAGGCAAGCTTCCTCCCATTCAGGTGATAGTCAAAGCCCACAGGCACTTTTACCTTTACATGGAGCAAAATGGGCAGTACATGCTTCAGGTTCCCTGCTGGATTGCTTGGGTTCCCAATAAAGTTTTCCTTAAGCTCTACGGGAGAATGCAACCTGATATAGGAGCGTGCATAATTGAGGTAACAGAAGACGGCAAGCTTTACCACCATGCTTTCCTCTATGATCTACCCCACATAGCAGATAGGAAGGAGATTTTATGATGAAAGCAGAGGATGTGCTTTACCTTTTGGCTATTGAGGGATACGAATTGGAAAAGAATGAGGAAGAAGGAGGGTTTGTATTGATAAGGGAATTGGACAGGAAGCCAATAGCAAAAGTCTGGCTGGAGATAGAACTTTTGGAAGACCAGTATGAGGCAGTGGCATGATGTACAGGACTGAGCACTTCACATACCTCTGGTTTCACCCTGATATCTTTGATACTCCTTTCCTCTACCAATGGTGGCTCAGCATGAAGGAGGATAAGGCTTACAGATATGCTTTTCCCGGTAACAGCGGATGGGATACTTTTGAGGACTTCTGCCAAGAGCTTTCCACCTGCAACTGCCTCATGGCTTTCTTTGACAACACTCTTGTTGCCTTTGCCTTCTTCTACGAAATTCCCCATGCTCTTGCCTTCTCCTTCTTCATCTATCCTGCCTACCGCCTGTATCTGGAGGAACTTTGCCGTGGGATGGAAAATGTGGTAAAACAGGTATACGGGGAGGTAGTACTGATGGGCTTCATCTGGAAGCGGCACAGGGCAAGTTTACAGGTGGCTAAACGGTTTGGCTACTCCATTTGTGGAGAAGTCAAGAACCTGTTTAGTAAAGGATACGATGCCATTATAGTTGCTAAGGAGGTGTAAGTAATGGGTGGAGGTCGTCCTAAGGTAGAGGCTCCTAAGCCTGGGCCTTATGAGAAGGAATTAGCTAAGAGGCTACAGAGGTTTGCACCATATGAAGAGATTATCCTACGGGAGTCCGCTTGGGCTTGGCCGGGTGCTTCTGCTGTTGGTGCTTCTGCTACTTCAGCGGCGCCTGTTGCTCCTACGGCTCCTGCGGCCCCTACTTCTTACAAGTGGCCCTCAGATGTTTCTCCTCCTTCTCATCTTTTTAAATGGCATCCTGGACCATATGGTTTACCTCCTTCGGAAAGGTCTTATTGGGAGAAGATCAAGGATTTACCTCCATGGGAGTTATATTCTCTCATGCAGAAGGAAAAAGGAAATATAGACTATGAGACAGGGATGCCCATTTATCCAGGGCGTTACGAAATGCTGAAGTATGCCTATGAGCAGAAGACGAAAGGCCCTGCTGCTCCTGTTACACCTACGGCTCCTTCTACGGCTCCCCCTACGACTCCCTCAGCTCCTCCTACATCTCCTACCCGTCCTCCTACTTACCTCCTTGCTCCTTACATGGAAGCCATTGAACGGGAATACAGTAGAGCAAGAGAAGCCATCTCTGGTATGAGGCCTGGAGGAGCAAAGGAAAGAGCGATGCTGGAACTGGAAGCCTACTGGAAGCCCCAGGCCAAGGCCGCAGCCATAAGGGCTCTGTACGAGGAAGCACGGGCAACATTAGCAAGTATGGTAGGAGCGGGCTACGGCCCTACCCTTCGGACTCTTGTGGGTCTTGAGCAGCAGAGAAGTGCTATGGTGTATCAGCAAAGGGCTGCTGCTGCGCAGGCTGCTGCTGCTCAACAGGCTTCTATGTGGCAGTCCTTGGGCAGTTTGGCAGGCTTAGGAATACTTGGATTAGCTGGAAAGGGACTTGGGTTATTTGAATAGGAGGTGAATACTAATGCCCAACGGTCTGGTTCCTTTTGTCACTGGCCTTAGTAAAGGGCTGGTGTATGGCATAGAGCAACGGAGGAAAGAGAAGAAAGAAGAGGAAAGGCGAAAAAGGGAAGAGAGAAGGCAGGCTGTTGATCTGCTCCTTGACTTGGTGGCTAAAGATTATCGTCCCCAAGAAGCTTTTGGTGCAGTGGAATGGGCTTATCCAGAAGTGGCTAAGGAACTGAGAGGAATAGTGGAAAGAATTCCCAAACCAGAGGAGTTGTGGGAAAGACGATTGAAAAGGAGAAAGAAAGAGGTAAAAGCCACTGCTGCCCTAAAACGGGAAATACAACTTGAGGACTTGGAAACTATCTATGGATTTGTGGATAGGCTCTACGGAGACAATCCTCAAGTGGCAGCGGCTATAAAACGGTATGTGGCCTCCAGTAGGCTTCTGGGGATTACACCTACTGTAAAGCAACAGGTTGACAAGGACACAGGAGCTATAATACGGACTGTTGATCTTTTACCTGGAATAGTACCCCCGAGTGTGCAGGTGATTGTGCCTAAAGAAATTATAGCTTTAAAAAAGAAGGCAAAAGCGGAAGAGGAAGCTCGCAAGTGGCGAAAAATGAAGCGGATACTGAAGGGAGTCCAAGATATCCTACAGGGGGCAGTTGGGAAGGAAATGGCAGTTACAGTAAAGCAGCGGATAACCAAAGATGGGGACCTGGAGTTGACCTATACCACTGAGTACACGCCTCCCACGGCGGCTGTAGCCAGAGTGGAAGAAAGCTATATTCAGGCAATGGAAGACATTGCGAACTTGGCCCGGGACGAGACAAATCCTCTTGATCCTTACCATGCTGCTTCTCTCATTGCCTCCAGAGGAAGGCAGTTGATTGATACTTTAATTCGGTACAGCGGTTTGCCTGGGGAGGATGCAATTATAAGGGGAGCCACAATCACAGAGACTCATCTACAGGGGCTGAAGAGGCATTACCTCAGCAGGGGGAATACTGAGGCTGCTGCTGCTGTACAACAGGTTCTTAACAATTTCTATAAGGCATACGGTATTGAGCCCCCGGAATCTGAGGAGAAGGAGGCTCCTGCTGAAAGTGAGGAATGGTTGCGTGACCTGATGGAGGCAGCAGGAGAAACCTGGAAGGAACTTAAAAGGAGATTTGGCAGGTGATTATTCCTCTCCCAAAGGAACCTCCCACTAAACTTGAGCGCTTTGCCAGAGGCCTTTTTGCCCCTTCCATCCGTCTGGTGCAAAAGTATGCTCCTTCTATGGTAAGGCTTGAGTGGGAATACCCCCGGTTGGATCGCTTCATCCGGGCTATGAGAGTGAAGGGGTATACTGAGGATCAGGTAAAAGAAGGAGTAAGATTGCTTATTGACAGGACTGCCGAGAAGATAGCCAAGAGAAAAGGGTTGGAGGTGGAGCAGGTCAGGCCTGTGCTTGAGGAGGTTCTCAAGAGGCCAACCGGGGCTGAGAGGCTTGGAAGAGAGGCTTTTCGCTTTGGGCTTCTTTCGGCCGCTGCCGTTCCCACAGGGGGTATGTCTCTTCCCCTTGCTGCTGCCACCGAGGGAGCGCTCTTTGCCGGACTGGAAACTTTGGGGAAAGTAGCATTGGGAGAGAAAGTGACGCCCAAAGGAATGGCTGAGAGCTTTGCCTTTGGGGCCGTTTTTCCTCCTATTCTCAGGGGCGCAGGAAGACTGTGGAGAGCCATAAGAGGAGTGAGAAGGCCTCCTGTTACAGCAGCGGAGCAAATAGAGACATTGGCCAAGCGGCTGGAGGAAGTAGGGGAGAAGTTTACCAAGCGTATAGAGACCCCAGAGGACTATGACGAATTCCTGAGTGCCATCACAGAGGTCTTCCCCACAGAGGCTCCTGAGAGGGCTATGGCAGAGGTGATGGATGTGGCAAGGCTCTTTCCACCTCCCAGGGTGCTGGCAGAAGAGGCCCCTGAGAGGGTTTTGGAGGAGTTGGAAGTTATTACGGGGGGAATACCAAGGGCTCCCGTGGAGAGGACAGTTGGGGAGCTTGTTCCTGTCCGTCCTCCCGCTTTGCCCAAGCCTGCTCTTGTCACCCCGCCGCCCGGCAAGCCTTATGCGGGGCTGAAGCCCGGTACTGCCGAGTGGATGAGGGTGTGGAGGGAGCACCCGGAGTTGCAGAGGGAGATGCTGGAGTATAGGAAGAAGGTTGCGGAGAAAGTTCTGAAGCCGCCTACAAAGAAAGTCGTTTCTAAGCCTACTGTGAAGGTTGGCAAAGAGCCTTGGGAAATGACAAGGGAAGAATGGGAAAGATCCTCTTTTCGATATTTTACTGGGCGACCCGAGGAAATACAGGCGGCACCATTGGAAATACGCCCTATGCCTACCAAAGATAGGATTGTTATGGGAAGGCGCATGCCTGGCAGAGTAATAGAGTTATGGGAAGAAGGTCGTCCTAAAGAAGAGGTTGCTTTCACTTATATGCATGAGGTTGGCCATGAACTTTTTACTCCTAAGCACTTAGGACAAAGTAAGATAGAGGAATGGAAAAAGATTGTCCGAGAAGAATTTGAGAAATTGCCTAAAATAGCTCAAGAACAGGGAGGAAGATGGGTTATTTCTAATAAGCCAGAAGAAGACTTCGCAGACATTTATGCAATGTGGTTTTCTAAACCTAAAGAAGGAGTACTTTGGGTAGAAGATTTGCCTCAGTCAATGAAGGCTTTCTTTAGGAAGTTATTTGGAGAGCCCGGCCCAAGGGATCCCCACAAAGAAATTGTAAAGTGGGCCCTTGAAGAAGGAAAGCCAGTTCCTCCAGAGGTCCTCAAAGATTACCCTGATCTTGCCAAAATGGCACTTCCAAGGCCCAAAACGGCCCCGCCTGAAGTGCCAAGGGAGCCAAAAGTGGAGGTGCCAAAGGTTGGGGAGAAGGGGCCAAAGGAGGTGCCTAAGCCTCCTGTAAAGGAAATACCTAAGCCAGTAGAAGCAGTAAGCGAAGCAGGATGGCAACCCGTCGAATCCTACTCCCGCCTCAAGCCCGGTGACTACATCCGTGTCCACTACAGGGGCAAAGTCTACGAAGGCCGCATAGCCGGCAAGCCCAAGCGAATGCGGTCTGGGGCTGTGATGGTGCCTCTGGAAGGTGGGAATAGGAAATGGGCACCTTGGACGCCTAAGGCTAAGTATGAGAGGAAGGTGGAGGAGGTAAGGGAAATGGTAAGGGAAGTACCTAAGCCTCCGGTGGAGAAAACGCCTACTTCTTCTGCCATTGCTACTTCCCTGAAGGATTACGAGGTCAGGGAGTTAAAGAAAATAGTCAAGGACATACGCCCCTATAAGCCTGCCAAGACTTCTGTTGTCAAATTCGGCAACTTTCCTCCTCATGGTATACCCAAATTACCAGATGGCAGTATAAGCAATGGGCACTGGTTGCTTAAGCCTGAGTACATACCCAAGAATTTGCAGAAGAGGATAGAGACTGTGAAGGGATGGGGAATGAAGTTTGTTGAGCCTCCGAAGACAAAAGGCATGGAGGACTTTCTCCCCAAAGGAGAGGAGCTTAAACCTTTTACTCCAATAGGGGAATTTGCAACTGAGGCTGACATTCCTGTTGTGGTACTCATACGTGATGATGCCAAGGCCTTGGTGTTGGTGAATAAGGATTATTACGACTACTTGGCCAAGCATATACCCAAGTTCAGGCTACTTGGTGGGACGGATCCAGAGGAGGCGCTGGTAATTGCCTCAGGAGACGACATTGCTGGTGTGATTATGCCTATGAAGCTTCTCCCCAAGGTTATCACAGGTGGCAGAGAGCGTATAGCCATGGAGGTGTTGTTAGAGTGGCTCAAGCAGAAAGGAAAATAGTCTTACCCCCTCCTCTTATCCCTCCTACAGCAATGTCTCCCACCCAGGAAGGCCTTGTCAGGAGGAGAGAGGAGGGATGGCTGGAGAAGACCTGGGAGGCTACCAAGGAGCACGCCCACTGGTTGGCCGCTGCAGGAGGGGCACTGGCTCTTTCCATTTTTCTCCGCAAGCCTTCTCTCCTTCGCAACCTGAGGCCTGAGATGGAAGCCCTCATGAAGGAGCAGGAGAAGCGGGCTGCGGAGGTGCTTGTGGAGAGTGTGTTCAAGGATCTGCCTAAAGGGGCCCGGGAGACCTTCAAGGGGATGAAGGAAAAGTTGGTTAGGGAGGGGCTACCTGAGCTTGATGCTGTGGAGCGGGCACTTGACCACGTGATTTCCGAAAGCGGTAAAAAGATCCCCTTGGGCAAAAAGATAGTGAAAATGGACGATGAGGTGTTCGACCATCTGGATAAGCTCTCAAGGTGGGTTGCCCGGGACATAAAGGAGATGGTGGAGGTGGCTCACAGAGAGGGGCCTGTGCTCAGGTTTGTGAGGACTGTCTTCCCCCGCTGGGACCTTCCTGAGCTTGTCCTCAGGCGGGATCCGATGGGGACGAGGCTGTATAAGCACACAGTGGACAAGACCCGATGGATCAAGATTGTGAGGAAGGAGTTCAGGGACAGGCTTGAGAAGTGGGCCGAGAAGTGGGGGGTGAAGAAGTGGGATGAGGAGACTGCTGATAAGTTCCTGTTTTTCCACGAGCACAAGTCGAAGCTCAAGCCAGAGGAGATAGAGAAGTTTCCCAAGTGGATGCAGGAGGCTTCAGAAGAGTACAGGACGCAGATTACCGATCTTATTCATGAACTGGCCTCTTCTTTTGATCCCAAGCTGCGCTACAGACGGGATTACTTCACCCACTACCCTCTCAGGGGCTACAGGCAGATGCTTGAGGAGGAGCTGAAGCGGGCGGAAGAAGAGCTGGCAGTGGCTTCAGAAGACCTCAAGCCCAAGTTGCGGGGAAGGATACAGAGGCTCAGGAAGCAACTGGAAGAGGCCAAGTTGGTTGAGGAAAACGTGAGGAAAGCAATAGGAGAAAGAGGCTACTTCGGCCCCCTCATGGAAGCTCGGAAGGCCAATATTCCCTATGAGAAGGATATTCTGGATGTTACCCGGAGGTATATTGACGGAGCTATAAACAAAATCTTCCTTGACAGTTACCTCCCCCAAGCCCGTGCTTACTTCTCTGCCATCGCCGATCCACTGCTCCGGGACTTCGCCCTCGACTACATCATGGTTCAGAAAGGGGCCTTTCAGAGGATGCACAGGATAGCCATAGGGAGGGCTCTGAAGGGGTACTTTAAGGCGATGGAGGGGGTTGCTGAGAATGCCCTTCCTCTCTCCGAGCGGATTGATCCCATCTGGGTTGACAAGACCGTGAACTTCCTCACCAACCTGCAATTTGCCGCCAAGGTAGGCCTCAGCTGGGTTCGTTTCCCCATCCTTAACCTCACTCAGCCTATCCTCACCCTCTGGCCCATTGCAGGCGGGTACTTCCTCAAGGGGCTCAGGCGGACTCTGAAAAAGGAAACCTGGGAGATGGCGAGGAAGCTGGGGGTAACGGATATGGCTTGGGAGGCGGTGAGGGAGGTGCCCTTCAAGGCCTACCGTGGCCTCCGGTTTCTGTCCCTCCCGGCTGAGATGTCCGAGCAGTTCAACCGGGTCTTCGCTTTTGCCACGGGCCTCGAGATGGGAGCCGCCAAGGGGCTCAGGGGAAAGGCACTCACCGACTTTGCCATGAACATGGTGGACAGAACCCAGTGGGCATACACCAAGGCCCACCTCCCTGTCATGGCTCAGCATCCCATCGGCAGGCTCTTCTACCAGTTCAAGACCTTTAGCCAGAACTATGTCAACTGGCTTCTGGATCTGTACAAGGTGGACAAG
>Ga0180300_10000255_pt1 | contig 22620 bp, 25 predicted proteins | sample GuaBasSediGuay15_FD_121798 | JGI IMG/M metagenome (GOLD analysis project Ga0180300, IMG submission 121798) | Subseafloor sediment microbial communities from Guaymas Basin, Gulf of California, Mexico - Guay15, Core 4569-2, 21-24 cm | ecosystem: Environmental > Aquatic > Marine > Hydrothermal...
CGCCAAGGTCGCCCTCTACAACACGCTGCTGAACCTGTGAAAAAGGAGAAACGGGAACCGAGGAAGGCTGAGGGCGGAAGAGAGCAAAGCTCAAAACGAAACAATTAATCCACAAAGCATAATCTATCATAAAACTGGTACAGGAGTATGAATTAGATGGAAGACAAGGTTGAAAAGGCGACGGTCAAGCAGCGACTTGGGCAGCTCCTGAGCAAAAGGAGCGTAAAGCTGTTGTTCCTGTTGTTCACCGCCATCGTCATCTCGACCGCGAGCACCACGGTCTACTACGCGCTACTTTCGAGCTCCTCTGTGACGACCGCTGAGGCAGTTGTCCACTTCACAGCCGGCGGCGATTCGACGGCTGCGGGCTACTCTGCGGGGACGAACGAGACGTACGCGCAGTTGACGAGCCTCAAGGCCTATCCCAACGTGACGCTGACCTACGAGCAGGCGATGAACGTGACCAACACCGACACCAGCTCGCATCAGATAAGGCTCAGACACGTTTCCATAAGCCCATCCAGCGGGGACAGCTCGGTAGGCAACTTTACGCAGATAGACTTCAAGCTCGTGGACAAATCGGGCACCGTCCAGGCGACGCTAACTTACACGACCACTGGCGACACCTGGAACACGCCGAGCCCAACGTCTTACGTGTCGATTCCGGCAAGCACTCAGTGGGCTATCAGGGTGGAGACCAAAGCAGTCGCGGGAGCGAAAAAGAGCATCGCTTGCTCGATAGAGATAGCTGTGGATGTCCAGTAGCCTTTTCTATCGTTAATGAAAAAGGAAGTTAACCGCTTCCCTACTTTAGATTTAACTATTTGATCGTAATCTGATTATTCAGAAATAATCTCTATCAATAATTCATATTCTTTTTCTATACTTCTAATTGAGACTTCTAATAGATACGGGAATCACATTGGTGGCATATGCGCCCGAGCTGCTACTACTAGTCGCTATAGACGTTTTCTTAGTGATGAGCCTGCTGGCCTGCCTGTTCGAGACATATTTTCCAGTGCCCCTCCCGTATCTCCTGCAACTCGTCTCTCTCGCCGGCTTCGGCCAGGTCTACGTAAGCAAGGCTTTCATCTCAATTTTCACGGAGAACCTCCGTTTCTGGTATAGTCTACTATACCTGCTATCCAGCTTTGCCTGCGTCTTAGCTATGAACACCTACCTGATCCTGATAAGAAGGAAGCTCGCCGGCGGGATCATGTTTCTAGGAGGAGTCACCGTGCCGGTGGCCTACTCTGCAGCCTTCATCCTCTCCGTGTTCGTCAATAAGATGCCGATTCCTCTATTCATGATGCCGCCGATGCCGGTGAGCTCCCTCTACGGAGGCGTGGTCCTATGCCTGGGTATATTGGGCTGCGGAATCGTGTTATCCCTTCAACCAGCCGTTTTAACAAAAATCAGGATACCTCCGTCCATTAAGACGACCAGGATAGCGGTATCTTCCATGGAATCAAGCCCGCAATCAGTTCAGGTATCTAGAGAAAGAATGGAGACCGCAGTAAGTAGTGATATTCCATCATTTGATCGGGGGGCATCCTCCCCGCCGGTGAAGAAAAAGAAGAAAAGAAAGAAAAAGAGGAAGAAAAGGAAGAAACTGCCCTTATCTTACCTTTTAAACCAGGCACAGGTCTTGGATCAGGACACACCTATGTCCCACATGTCCAAGGGTCTCACAGAAGACGAGGAGGCGAGGGATTGAAAGCGGCCGAGCCTAGCCCAGATGGGTGGGTCAATGAAACTAGGTAACACATGGAGGACAAGGCATCGAAGGGCGGCAACCCCACTTCTAATTCTGCTGATCTTCACGACCTTTCACCTAACCTCCGCAACCACTTTCTACAACATGCTCACCGATTCGGAGAACACGGTGACCGAGCCGCCAGTGATGCTTCAACCCGGCACGGCCGGTTCGAGCACCATATATACGAACAATACCAGCGCGAGTGTGACCGTTAGTGCCTCGGCGACGACCTTCTACCCGAACGGATACAGCGTCGTCGCAGGCTCGTATGGCTCGGGTAGCACGCCCTCCAGCGTCTCTGCTGTTGATTCTAATTACTTCGTGGTTGATAGTGTCGGCAGCGGTACATCCGACTCCTCCTACCACCCCCTCACCTACAATCTCGTGGGCGGGACCGGTTACGTCTCAGGTTCGGTGGATAATCTCACCAGCGACGATGACATCTACATGACGTTCCAGAGCTACCTGACTCAGGAAACAAACATCGAGGACGCAGCGGACAGCGACCTGAGCGATGTGGACCAGAGCTCTGACAAGGGCTCGCACTCGAACTTTTCTGCCGAACAATCCGGTCCCGACGCGTCATACGACGTTCTCACAGAATCGATGACTGTCTCTAACTGGTGGGACATGAGCTACCTCTACAGGCGGAGGCTGAACATCACAACCACCCCAGCCCTCCCCGCCGGGTATTCGGTCAGCTTTACCCTCGACACGACCGGAGCTGGGTTTCAAGATGATGGGGACGATCTGAGGGTTGTTTACTGGAACGGCACCGGCTACGAAGAGCTCGACAGAGCCAACGAGACCTCCTTCAACGATGCGAACACGGAGATATGGTTCGCGACCGTGAGCCAGATACCCTCTGGTGGCTACGACGATAACTACTACGTCTACTACGGCAACCCCTCCGCGTTGAACCCCCCCGCCAACAGGAGCAACGTCTATCTCTGGTGGGACGATTTCTCATCCAACACCCTCAGCAGATACGACCTTGCGAAGTGGGTGGACATACACGGCGCGGATACCTATTACGCGACGCCCACATACGACGCGGCAAACGAGAGGGTGACCTTCGACACGGGCGACAACTACGCCTCAGACATGTACCCCAAGGGAATGAACGTGTCAGACGCCCTCATCTGCGTCACGTTCTGGGCCGACCTGAACTACCCGACCGACGCGACCGTCGCATTGATATCGAGGCTTAACAACCCGGGGATAGGCTCAACCCACTACTACTACCACTTCTCCCACGGCTCGTACACGTCTCCTGGAGGGAGCTACAACTCGTGGACGAACGGCGAGAGGAACACCCTGATGTACAGTCCTCCGTCGAACACCTACTGGGGCTTCAACCAGGTCCACAACCTCACCTACGCCGCGTACGGAACAAGCCACAAACTGTGGTTCGACGAGAAGCCAGACGACACCCCCCTAGCGTCCGCGACCCATTCGGGGGACACGAGCCCGGGGCGATGGGGGTGGGCTCCCGCCCAGGTTCGAGGATGGGTGGACGACCTCCTCATAAGGAGATACGTCGAACCCGAGCCGACGGTCTCTGTGGGCGCCCAGGAATCCCAGAACTACGAGCTGGATCTCGAGGTCCAGTGGACGAACGTGAATTTCAGCGAGGCCAATGAAGTTCTCTGCATTTATGGCGGGGCGATGGGGTCCGAAGACATCCGAGTGGATGTCTGGTATAGCAACGCGTGGAGCAATGTGTTCATAGACCTATCCGCGGGGTGGAACAACGTATCGGTCGGTCAGTACCTGACCTTCTCGACCTTCACAATCCGGTTCAAGGGAGGGGCCGAGACCTCAGATACCGTGCAGGACGCGTGGCAGGTCGATGTATCCCTGCTGCATGTCTGGACTAGGGAGTACACGGCGGAGGTGGAGTTCCAGGGGGGCAGTAACCTGTACGATTGGACACGGCTCAACTGGACGGCGGTCACCTCATGGACAGTGGACTCGGTTCAGGTCACCCTCCAGCTTTACAACTACACAGGTCAGTTCTACCCCGGCAGCGGCGACGGATACATCAGCTACACCTCCGGCACCGCGAACGCCGATCAGACAGGTAACCAGATCGTCACCTCCAACCCGGAGGACTTCAGGAACGCCACGGGTGGATGGAAGATAAAAATGAAGGGTGTGAAGTTGACGGACATCCAATTCGATCTCAAGGTGGACCTCGTCGAGGCAGCCTCAACCTACTATAGCGAGTACACGGCCTCAACGGCGTTCCTCTTCGACGATATCACGGACAACCAGTCGCCTAGTCTAAACTTCACGGTCGTCTGTCACAACAGCGTCGACGGCGCCGTCGTCACCATCCAAGTCTGGAACTACACGACCTCAAGCTACGTCACAGGCGGCCAGGGCTACGTCAGCTACACCTCTACGGGCGGCAACGTCACGAAATACCTCAACATCACCGTCAACCCCGCCTCCTGCCTCGACGGCTCCAACGCGAAGATCAGGATCACCGCCGTCCTCTCGACTCCGACCTCCTTCCAGCAGCTGATCAACTACGTGAGGTTGCTGCAGAAGCCGAAACAACTGAGCTACGACTACGTCCTGAACATCCAGAATCAGGTCGCAGACCCTTGGAAGGTGAGACTGAAGGCCTTCTCACAGACGGGCCTGGGGCGGCTGCTTAACTGCACCCTCTACTTCAAAAACGGAACGCAGCAGATTGTGGTCCTCGATGGGTCCTACAGCCAGGACACCGGCGGCTGGGCGGATTTAGCCGGCTCGGGATCGATACACATCGCGGTGGATGTCTCGGCGGAGTTCCTGGGCACAAGTCAGATATGGGTCTATTTAGAGGTGTTGAAGCCCAGCACGACAACCCGGATGAGCCTGGTGATTTTATTCAGAATCGACTAGGTTCCTTTTCGCGCAGAAGATCGATTGCCGATTGAGCGGAACCCCTTACCATTGGATTTGATGCGATGATGTTGAAATCTTTATAAATTTTGGACCTTTTGCTCCGACCATGGAGAGAATGGTGCCCATCGCTGCCTCGGGGTCCGTGACCGTTTTTTCCCCGATGAACGGCAGGTTCTCCTTCTTCAACAGCCCCTACCCCATGCATTTCTCGCTCACGGGCGTCGACATCTATCCGGAACGCGGCTTTGGGGAGATGGCGCCAGCGCCGGTCAAAGGCAGGGTGGTGAAAATCCGGAAGGTGCGGGCGCCCGGGGGTAGAGGCTTTCGGGATGACGGATTCGACTGCGTGATGCTGCTTGAGAGCCTGGAGGACCTGGGGAGGGTTGTGAAGATTCTCCACGTTGATCCCGTCGTCGATTGTGGCGAGGTCGTGGAGCCGGGGCAGCCCCTGGGCCGCCTCCTCCGTTCCGGCTACTTCAACTTCTGGACCGACCCCCACACCCATCTAGAGGTGAGGAGACCCTCCGACCCCTTCCGCGCGAGGGGTGGCTTCACACTCCGTAGGCTGCTGTCCGTGGATGAGCCGGGTCCGGTGGAAGAGCTGAGGGGGACGGTGACGAGGAGCACGCCCGAATACACCCTCATAGCCCTGAGGGAGAAGGTTAGGATCGGGCTGCCCGCCGACGTCGGAGGCAGAACCGGGTTGTTGGACGGGGGGATACCCCACTACGGGCGTTTCGGGGTGCACATACGAGGGCCCGTGCCCCGCAACAGCCTGGTGAGGCTCTGCGGCGAACCCATAGGCATGATCAAGACCGCGACCGGGAACATGGGCCTGGCCGAATGCACGAGCTTCGGCATCGAGGTAGACGGCGTAGAGGTTGGGCTGTCCCTCTATCTATCCCCCGCCTCGGAGCCCAAGTTGAAGTTGATACCTCCGAAACGGGGGATGCTGATGCTTGAAGAGTCAGAGGAGGTCTCCCTAGCCATCAAGCGCGCGGAGTGAAAAAGGGGATCCTAGCTCTTCTTGCGTTTCTTGTTCGTGATGTATTCGTGGATGGCCTTGGCGGCTCGCTTGCCCGCGCCCATGGCGCTGATGACCGTGGCGGCGCCGCTGACGACGTCCCCGCCGGCGTAGACCCCCTCGATATGCTGGTCTGCATCGTCTCCTCGTCGACGACGATGGTGTTCCACCGGGTTGTCTCCAGCCCTTCTGTGGTCCGCTGTATGATGGGGTTCGGCGTCTGGCCGATGGCGATGACGACGGTGTCCACGTCCATCCTGAACTCCGATCCCTCGATGGGGATGGGACGCCTCCGCCCGGAGTCGTCGGGCTCGCCCAGCCGCATCCGGATGCACTCCATCTGCTTGACGAAGCCCCGCTCGTCGCCGATGAACCTGACCGGGTTGGTGAGGAGCCTGAAGATGACGCCCTCCTCCTCGGCGTTCCCCCTCCTCCGGTCTGTTGGCGGGCCCTTTTTCTCGGGTTTCAGGTGTCGCAGCCGGCGTGGAACCCTGGAAAAGGCGGTGGGGGGCGCCTAGTTCTGGTCTAATCGAATCTGTGGGGGTCGAAGGGCTTCAGCAGCGGATCCGTGGAGCCCTCGATGATCGAGTCGGCTAGGAGTTGGCCGACTATCGGCGCCAGGTTTATGCCGTAGTCGTAGTGTCCGCAGGTGATGTAGAGGCCGTCGTCGAGTGAGCCTACTACCGGCTTCTCGTCGGGTGTCTTGTCGCATATTCCCACCCACTGCCTTATTATCCTAAGATTCCTGAAGGAGGGTATCATCGGAACGGTCTCGTCGGCGAACTGATTGAGGAAATTGGATGTGCACTCGGAGAGGTCGAAGCCGGGCGACATGTACCCGATGGTCCCCAGTATCTCCCCCCTCATGGTCTGGGCTATCTGGTAATCCGTGGACAGCCTCTCGAAGGCGGGTCCGAAGAAGGGGCGTATGGGCTCGCTGATCAACACCTCCTTCCGCATCGGGGTCAGGGGGATCTCGAAGCCGAGCTGTTCGGACAGTTCAGGTGAGTGAGCGCCGCATGCTATCACGAGGTTCTGCGCCTCGTACTCCCCTCTCTCCGCCATGACCTTGTATCCACCTGAGGACTCGGTGATTTTATGCACCCGGTTCTGCTTCTCAACTCTCCCTTTCATCTTCTTGATGGATTCGACGTATGCCCATACGACGCCGAAGGGGTGTACCATCGCCTCTTCCGGGTCGTAGAAGCCCCCCGCAAGCTCACCTGCATTTATGTACGGCCATCTCCTCTCTATCTCGCTCGGGGTCAGCTCCATCTCTTCAATGCCGAGCCTTCGGAAATGCGCGTGGTACTCCTCCAGCTGCTTCATCTCCTCCTCGCCCTTCGCGTAGGTCAGGCAGCCGCTCTTCCTATAGAAGGTGTTTATCCCCGTCTCGGTGGATAGTCTCCCGTGGAGTTTCAGCCCCTTCTTGGCCAAGCGGATCAGGTCCTCATTGCCGTCCTCCATGGCATGGGGGATGCGTTCCTTGAGTACCCCCATGTTCCTGCCCGTGGAGCCGGCGTTTAGGTAGTCCCCCTCGATGACCAGGGCGTTGGAGCCTCTCTTCAGAAGGTTGTAGGCGACGCTGAGGCCCATAGCCCCCCCGCCTACAACCACGGTGTCCACCTTGGTGGTCAAGGTCTCTCACTCCAGGATTTTGAATGCCCTGACCTCGTATGACAGATCGGGATCATCCATCTTCACCGTTACGACCCACCGTGGGTAGGCGTCTCCCCTAGCTTGGTAGGTGGGGTTAACTATCATTCCCTCTCCGACCGCCTCTCCCTTTCTGTTCAGGAGCTGCACCCTGTCGCCTATCTTGGGCTCAGGCAGGAGTTCATATGGCATCGTCACGTATCCGTCTCCGTCCTCGATCCACTGCATGAATATGGCCATCCCAGGGCACGCGGCCACGCACATGGTGCAGCCTATGCACGCCTTCCAGTCAACTACGGGTGGCTTGCACAGTCCTTCCTTGATGATCGCCCCCGACCGGCACACCGCCGCACAGGGGTTGCAGGGTATCTCCTCCACGCATTCGATTACACACAGCCTCTTCTTCTCCAGCTCCTCCCTGGGGGGGAACACCCCCAGCTCTTCGAGTTCCTCTCTGGTGTAGTATCCCCTTTGAACGGGCTTCATCTCCTCCTCGGACATCCTACTTCAGAGCCTCCTCTATTTTCTCCACCGTTATATCCCGAAGGGCTTCTCTTAGACGCGTGCTGAACGGAGACCCCCTGTCCTCCTCGAGGGCGCGGGTGTACTCTTCTATCTTCTCCGGGACAGTCTCATCTCCGTGACCCAGAGCCTGCGACGCGTACAGCCCGACGAGCTTTCCCTCCAGCACGGCCGTCGTCGCCTCCTCGATGCTCGCGCAGTCCCCCGCGATGTAGGCGTTCTCCGCGAAGCGGTACGTCCTGTCCCGTATGGGCACCATTCCGCCCAAGGCGCCGACGTAGACCATCTTGGGGTTGAAGAGTTGGACGAGATCATACGCCGGGTTGAGTCCCACCCCCACGCAGATGAAGTCGCAGTCCACCCGTCTCTCGGTTCCGGGGATGGGCTTGCCGTAATCAGCCAGCTTTGTGACTATCGCTCCCTCAACCCTGTTCTTGCCGAGGGCCTTGACGATGGTGTGCCGGGTCACGATGGGGACGCCGTGCCTCTTGATCTTTGCCGCGTGCACAAAGTAGCCTCTCACCCTCCTGAAGCTGGGTGCGAATACTCCTGCTACCTCGATGCCCGCCTGCAGGAGGTGGTAGGAGACGATCAGTGCCACGTTACCCGTGCCCAGGAGGATGCCCCTGTTCCCGGGTTTGACGCCGTAGACGTTCAGAAGGGTTTGTACCCCGCCCGCCCCGTATACGCCTGGCAGGTCGTTGTTCTCGAAGACCAGGGACCTCTCGTAGGCCCCTGTGGAGATGAGGTATTTTTTCGCCTTCACTTTGAGGGTGGTGTCATTTGGACCCTTCAGCAACATGGTGTTCTCAGAGGGATAGTAGCCGACGGCGCTCGTCTGCGTCATAACCTTGACGTTGTCCAGCTTTGAGATCTTCTCGACCAGCTCCTCACCGAGCTTGAAGCCGCGCTTGCCGGCGGCGTATTTAACATCGCTGAAGAACATGTGGGTCTGCTTCAGCAACTGCCCTCCGAGCTTCTCCTTGTCGTCGATGATCAGGGTGTCCACGCCTTGCTGACCAGCTTCGACGGCTGCGGACATCCCCGCCGGCCCTCCCCCCACGATGAGGAACTCGGTTGACAGCTCGCCTTGGTATCCCCCACTCGGCGCCACCTCCGGCACCTTTTCCGGGTATGACCCCAGGCCGGTGAACTTGCGCATGATCTTCATGGCTGGCTCATAGATGAACCCGGGCCTGGTGAACAGCTTCATGTACCGCAGGGGCGGGAGCTTCATCATCCCGAGGAATGGTGCGGCCCAATCAGCGATGGTCCTCTGCCGTTTGATGCGCATGCCGTCGCGGACCAAGGTCACGCACGTCCTCACGTTGGGGACGCCGTCAACCTCCATCATGCAGGCGGAGCATCGACCGATGGCGCAGAAGAAGCCCCTCGGCCTCCTGTACTTTATGCTCTTGCTGAACTCCCTGATTCCGTTGGCGTACAGCGCCGCCGCCACGGTCTCGTTCTTATAAGCCTTCAGGGGCTTACCATCGAGGTATATCGTGACCTCTTTACCCCTGTCGAACTTGAGGATGGGATGTTCATAGATTCTCCAGTCCTCGATGGCAATCACCTCTTCGAGCTTCTTTTCCCCGGGGGCCTGGCTATGCTGCCTAGGGTGATGGGGTCTATGGGGGGCCTTATCTTCGTGGTCACGTTCACGTTCTTACCGGTCTTCCTCGCAAGTATTGCCATCGTAAGGGGCAGGCACGTCTTTCCCTGGCAGTGACCGGTCGTCACGCCCGTTATCCTCTTGAGGGTCTCTAGGTCATCGTAGCCGGCGTCTATCGCCGCCTCGATGTCCGATTCGGTCACATCGTGACATCTACAGACGATCTTCTTCACCACACCCAGGTCCCCCTTCCCTCGATATACACGTTTCATTCACCTGGATCTCATAACTCTCGGACAGCGGATTCCCAAGTAATATGAAGGCTTGTTAATAAAAATGGAGGTTCGCCTTTAGATCCAGCCCCGGAGCTTCATCGCCTCGGCGACCCTGCCGAGGGCTAGGACGTAGGCACCGTACCGCAGGTTCACCTTATATTTCTCCGCTTGCTCGTGGACGTCCTTAAAGGCCTGCTTCATCACCCGCTCAAGGCGCTGGTCGACCTCCTCCTCCGTCCAGTAGTAGCCCATCCTGTTCTGGACCCACTCGAAGTAGCTGACTGTGACACCGCCCGCGTTGGCGAGTATGTCGGGGATGACAATGATCTTCTTCTCGTTGAGGATCCCGTCCCCGTCCGGCGTGGTTGGACCGTTCGCCCCCTCAACGATCATCTTAGCCTTGACGTCTCCGGCGTTCTCGCCTGTGATCATGTTCTCCATCGCTGCAGGCACGAGAATGTCACAGTCGACGGTCAACGGGTCCTTGGTGCCTATATCCTCACAGCCGGGGAAGCCCTTGACGCTGCCGGTCTTCTTCTTGTGCTCCATGAGCTTCCTCGGGTCGATGCCATCCTTGTTGTAGACACCGCCGCGGGAGTCGCTCGCCGCGACGATCTTGGCCCCGGCGTCGTGGAAGTTCAGCGCGGCGTGGTAGGCGACGTTGCCGTAGCCCTGCACCGAGACCGCGGCGCCCTTGATCGGGATTTTGAACGCCTTGGAGGCCTCGACAGCCGTGAAGAAGACGCCTCTGCCTGTGGCCGCCGTCCTGCCCAGGGAGCCTCCAAGGACGATGGGCTTCGCAGTGATGACACCGGGGCTGATCCGGCCAGTCACTTTGTAGTACTCGTCCATGAACCAGGCCATGATCTGGGCGTTTGTGCCCACGTCGGGCGCGGGTATGTCGAGGTCGACGCCCACGAACCACGCTATGGCGGCGGCGTACGCCCTGGTGAGCCGCTCCAGCTCCCCCTTGGAGAGCTTCTTGGGGTCGCAGGCGATGCCGCCCTTCCCGCCCCCGTAGGGGAGGTTGACGACGGCGTTCTTCCAGGTCATCCAGGCCGCGAGGGCCTTCTCCGTATCCAGATCCAGGTGGGGATAGTACCTGATGCCGCCCTTGGTGGGACCACGGGCGTCGTTGTGGTGGATCCTGAAGGCTTGGAAGCTCCTGACGGAGCCGTCGTCCATCTTTATCGGCAGGGAGACCTGCAGGATGGCCTTCGGCTTGCTGACGACCTCGTAGACTGCTGGTTCAAGGCCCATGAGATCCGAGACTTTCTTGATATTCACAAGCTGGGATTCCCATGGACTGAGTTTCTTGCTCATTTTAAGGTCACTTCCTCGGAACTTTTTGGGTTCAACTATTTAATGGTATCCCCGGAACTCTATATACTCTCATTACAATATATTATTGTACCCTTCCGCGACGTGGTCGGACGGTGGTTTCGGGCGTCAACGGTAATCCTCAGGGTTGAGGCCCAGCTCCTCAAGATTCTTCAGGCCCCGCTCGTACTTGCGCTGCGCCATCTCCTCGATCGCCTTGATTGTCGTCTCCCCATCAGAGTCCAGGTCCTGGGTGAAGTATCCGGCGTCGATGGCCCGCTCCACCAGTCCCTTCGCCTGGTTGCTCCGGGCGAGGACGGTGGTGTACCCGTCCCTCGAGCCAGAAACCCATATCTCCAACAGTCTGAGGAAACCTCCGGGGGATTGGGTCCTGATCGCCCTCACAGCCTCCGGCGCGATTCTCCCCGACCTAGGAGCTTGGCCTTAAAGCGGGGCGGAGAGGGCCATCAGCTCACTGCTCGCATAGATAGCGGATGGCCGCGTCCACGTCCCCCCTTATCGTTATCTTTATGGGGCCGAGTGGCGCCTCCCTGGAGTGGTAGAAGGAGACGCGGCCGGCGTACGCGGCCTGCCTGTTCAGCCCGAAAATGAGGGTGCTTCCCTGGGTGCTTCGGGTGAGGAGGGCTCGGGCGGCGCCCCTTATCCTCGCCCTCCTGAGCTGCTCCCTGAGGTGGCGGAGGGACTCGACACCGTTCATGTGGCACTCCAACACCGTCGTGTTCCCCCTGGTGTGCTGCTTGAGGTCCACGTCGCCGAGGACGTTCCTCACTGCCCTCTCGACCTTCTCCACGCTCTCCGTGGGGTTCACAACCGCCTCGACCGCGATCTCGACCCGGGTCATTCCTCGTTTAAACGCTCCATCAGACCCTCAAACGCCTGCTTCAGGTCCTGGAGGGAGCCCTCGTTGACGATCATGTGATCCGCCATGGCGATGGCAGAGCCCACGCCGAAGCCGAGCTCCCGCCTGTCCCTCTCGACGAAGGTCTCCCACCTCTTCGGGTCGTCGCTCCTCCCCCTCTCCCTGAGCCGACGGAACCTGGTCCCCGGCGAGGCGTGAACGGCCATGAGCATGACGTCGCTGAAGGCGTCCCTGAAAGCCTCCACCTCCTCGAGGCTCCTTATCCCGTCCACCACGACACACGCCGCCCCTTCCCGCCGCAGCCTCTCGATGCATTTCCTCGCCACCGCGGCGTCGCCGCCCTCCCGCCTTATGCCCTCGGCGACGAGGCCGAGGTTGCTCGGCGTCGGCTCCAGACCCCTCTCCCTGGCTAGGTCCCTGATGACGTCGCCCATCGTCGTGACCCTATACCCGTGCTCCTCGGCGTAGCCGGCTAGCGTCGTCTTCCCCGAGCCGGACATCCCCGTGATCAGCATCAGGCGAGGTCGCGTCAAGAGGTCACCCTATCCGCTCTAGGCCTGTCTCCCTGGTCTTTATGTAGACGTTCTCCACGCCCTCATGGAGGGCGACTTCGGCCAGCTGTATCATCGTCTCCCTGCTGGGGGGGCTGAGCGTTTTGAGGTGGGGGCTCAGGACGTTGCCGGTGTTGTCGAACTGCTGGAGGTAGTAGACGTCGCATCGGCCTCTGATGTCGGAGGCTATCCGCCTGATGAACTCCGGGTCGTCCGAGAGGGTGGGGGCGACGGTGGTCCTCGCCTCGACCTCGACGCCGCGGCTGTTGCAGAGCTCGAGGGTGCGCGCCACGCCTTCGACCATCTTGGCGCCGAGCCGGGGGAGGCCGATGACCTTGCCGTAGTCGTCTGCCGTGAGGGGGGCTTTGACGTCGAGGGCGACGCGGTCGACTAGCCCTGCGTCCAGCAGCCTCTCCGCGATCCTGTGGAGGCTTCCGTTGGTGTCCAGCATCAGCTTCAGCCCGAAGCTCTTGACGAGTTTCGCCGCCATCATGACGCCCTCGGCTTGGAGGAGGGGCTCGCCCCCGGTGAACACCACCGCGTCGAGGAGGTTCAGGTTGATCTCGATGCGCCGTCGAAGCGTCTCGATCTCGATCTCCTCCCCGGAGTCGACGGGTATGAGGCCGGAGTTCTGGCAATAGGGGCAGCGGAAGTTGCAGCCCGCGAAGAAGACGACGAGGGAGACATTGCCGTACCAGTCGACCGTCGACATATCCGTGATGCCCCCCAGCCTCAACGTCGACCCTTCATCATCGCCCATACTCTATCCAATCAATAGAGGCCGAGGCGGATTTAAATCGCTTGATCCGAGGGCGACCCTTTGGGCAAAATTAAAGTGGCGTGTCGCCATAGGCTTCGTCGAGAGGCGGCCGACGTGGGCGTGCGGTGTTTCATCTCCGTCGACATAGAGGACCAGAGCATCCTCGACGCGCTGGAGGAGGCCCAGCGCCGATTGAGAGGGACGGGCGCGGACCTGAAATGCGTCGAGAGGGGGAACATCCACATCACTGTCAGGTTCCTCGGCGACGTCAGGGAGGGGCTGGTCGCCGAGCTCCAGCGCCTGGTCTCCGACACCGCGTTCAACCCCTTCAGGGTGGAGTTCAGGGGGCTGGGCGCCTTCCCCAGTCTCCGCAGGCCGCGGGTGGTCTGGGCGGGGATCTCGGACGGCGTCGAGGAGCTGGCCGCCATCTTCCGACGCCTCGAGCCCGAGCTCGTCGGGATGGGCTTCAGGCCGGAGGGACGGGGTTTCAGCCCCCACATCACCCTCGCGAGGGTCCGGTCGGGGAGGAACAGGGACAGGCTGGTGGAGGAGGTGATGGCCCACGCGGACGACGTGTTCGGCGAGATGGAGGTGAGGCACATCAGGCTTAAGAAGAGCGTCCTCACCCCCGGGGGGCCCATCTACTCCACCCTGGCGGAGTCGAGAAGGTGAGCTCGCCCTACTTTCCATGAAAAATAAAGGCTTATTCGGCGATCCGTGGAGTTTTCGCATCCCTCTCCGCAAACGACGCTGTTCAATTCCTCTGTATCGTAGATACTGGTCGCTCAAACCATTCCTCAGATATCGGATACGCTTCGGCAATCCATTTATAAACCGTAGCTCAACCCTGTTCGCAACCCAACGGACAGGAGCCGGACGACATGTACAGGATGTTTGAGCGCACCGATCTCTGCCCCTACACAGACCGGTGTGAGAGCTTTCAGATCATCTGCCGCGCAGAGAGCTGGATGGAGCGGGAGCTGGCGAGGCTGAGAAGAGAGAACGCCCAGGACTTCGGGGACGGCGGCTACTCCGTTCAGGCCCTGCAGTGGCGGCTGGAGCATATGAGGCGGGTGAGGGAGAGATGCTACAGCTACAACGGCCGCTGCCTCAGGTTCTGGCAGTTCAAGGCCAGGGAGGAAGGGGAGATCAGGCCCCGTCGGCGGGAGTCCGCTTGGTCCCGGCCGGTGTTCGAGAAGCCCCTGGTCGAGCCCGTCTTGGAGCGGTCCCAGACAATAAAAGTGGAAGGGTAGCCCCCGGGCCCCGGGGGTAGATGCCCTTTTCTCATCCTCCTCCAGTAGAGGTCGACGCCGAGGTATTTCGGTTCGAACCACGCGGCGCTGCCATCCTCTGAGGAGCGTCGCCCGGTGCGCCTCGACGTCTACCTTATAGACCCCCAAAACTCAACATAATTGAGGGTGGAGACAATCTTGGATGGGCGCGTCGAGTGGGGGGCGCTGCGGGGCAAGATACTCGAACGGGTGACCCCCGGCGAGGCGGAGCGGAGGCTGATCGAGGCGTTCTGCGAGAGAACCGAGAGGGAGCTGACGGCGCGCCTCCGGGAGGCTGGCCTGAGGGCGGTGGCGGAGGTCCACGGCTCCACGGCTCACGGCACGTGGCTCTCGGGCGAGAGGGATGTCGACATCTTCCTCGTTCTTGATCCCAGCTACGGCCGAGATGCGCTTCAGAGGGCCCTCGACGTCGCGAAGGCGTATGTGGGCGAGGGGTGGACCGAGGCCTACGCGGAGCACCCCTACATCCGGGCTGTGGTCGAGGGCTTCGACGTGGAGTTCGTCCCCTGCTTTCGCGTCGACCCGCGGGAGGGGCTGATCTCGGCGACGGATCGGACCCCCCTCCACACCAGGTTCGTGAATGCGCGCCTCCCCCGGGCCGGACAGGATGAGGTGCGTCTGCTGAAGCAGTTCGCGCGGGGCATCGGCGTCTACGGCGCCGAGGTGAAGATCGGCGGCTTCTCCGGCTACCTCTGCGAACTCCTCGTCATACGCTTCGGCTCCTTCGAGGGGGTTCTCGGCGCCGCCGCGGGCTGGAGGCGCGGCGAGGTCGTCGACATCGCCGGCGGCGCGGAGAGGGAGGAGCTCAAAAAGCGGTTCAGGGACCCGCTGATCGTTGTGGACCCCGTGGACCCGGGCAGGAACGTGGCGTCGCCCGTCACCGACACCGCCCTCTGGACCTTCGTGGCGGCGGCGCGCGCCTTCCTGAGAAAGCCGGAGGAGAGGTTCTTCTACCCCGAGGAGGAACCCGTCAGCCCCGAGGCGCTGCTGGAGGCCCTACGCGGGCGCGAGTCGAATCTGCTCTTCGTCGTGATCGAGGACGACGACGTGGACGTGCCGGATATCCTCTGGGGGCAGCTCTACAAAGCGGAGAAGGCCCTCGCGAACCTTCTGAGGAAGCGGGAGTTCCACGTCATCAGGTCCGCGGCCTGGAGCGACGAGGCGTCGAGGCACATCCTCGTCTTCGAGCTGGAGAGTGCCGCCATCCCCGGGGTGGTGAAGCTCAAGGGCCCGCCCGTCGAGATGGCCGAGAGCAGCGAGCGGTTCCTGCGGGCCCATCTCAATGCCGATTCCACCGTCTCCGGGCCGTGGATCGAGGGGCGGCGGTGGTGGGTGGAGACGAGGCGGAAGCAGACGGACGCGTCCTCTCTGCTCTCCTCGGCGCTGAGGGATGGCGGGAGGGGCGTCGGGGTCTCGCGACGGCTGAGCGACAAGATCGCGCAGGGATACCAGGTTCTGATGGACGAAGAGATCGCCGGCCACCTCCGGGGAGACTTCGCCCGTTTCCTCCATAGATTCCTGAAGGGAAGGCCGGTCTGGCTTGACTGAAATCCTCCCCCTCGACAGGCTCCTCCAGACCCCGGTGGCCCTCCTCCTCTGCTACCCGAGGTTCGACGCCGGGGAGGCGGAGCGCAGGCTGAGGGAGCTGCGCGCCCTCGGCGTCGAGGCGCTGGAGCTTCGGGGGCGCCACAGGATAGGCGACCTCCCGGTGCTGGGGAAAGGGCATGTGGGCGTCGTCGTCGCCGCTCGGGTCGGGGCCGCGTCTGCGGCGCTCAAGATCAGGCGGGTGGACGCGGACAGGGCATCCTTCGCCGCGGAGGCGGCGAACCTCAGGATGGCGAACAGGGTCTCCGTCGGCCCCAGGCTGCTGGCAGCGTCAGCGAACTTCCTGATGATGGAGCTCATCGAGGGGGACTACCTCACCGACTGGATTGAGGGGCTCGCGCCGTCCGAGGCGGGTCGACTCCGATCCGTCCTCCGCCGTCTCCTGGACAAGGCCAGGAGGCTCGACCGGATCGGGCTGGATCACGGCGAGCTGAGCCGGGCGCACAGGCATGTGATCGTCGCCGGGGACGAGCCGAGGATCATAGACTTCGAGTCCGCGAGCACCGACCGGAGGGTCTCGAACGTCACCTCCCTCGCCCAGTACCTATACTTCAACAGGCAGATGAGAAGCAAGGTCGGACGGATTCTGACGACGGAGACCGAGGCGCTGCTCAGGGCACTGAGGAGATACAAGCGGTCGCCGACGGACCAGACCTTTCGCAGTCTCCTCGGCGTCTGCGGCTTGGCATAAACCTTTTAGTTGAGGGGCTGATCGTTGTTTTGGTGCTGTGGGGCCGTGGTCCAGCTTGGCTAAGATTCGCGCCTGGGGCGTGCGAGGTCGTGGGTTCAAATCCCACCGGCCCCACCAGAGCCGGACAAACCACCCCAGAGGTATGTAATTTTAGCTAGTTTTATGTAACAAGGGCGGCGGCACCTCCACCCACCTCCCCGCGACACCGCCATGCGGAGGACTTAAGACGCCCGTGTTCTAGTCATAAGAATGCCGATTTTCTCCCCCTTCCCCCGATCGCCCTCCGTATAGATCGGCAGAACATACGGGACGAAGGCATAGAGGGTCAACACTTATACATTCGGCTAGTCTCGGTTGTCGCGATGGATATGCGCCTCGCCTCCCTCTTCACAGGCGGCAAGGACAGCACCTACGCGACGCGCCTGGCGGCCGAAAACGACGAGGTCGCCTACCTGGTCACCATGCATCCGGAGCGCGAGGACAGCTGGATGTTCCACACCGTCAACATCCGCCTGGCGCGGCTGGTCGCCGACGCCGTCGGCATCGAGCACGTCGCGGCCGCCACCGGCGGAGAGAAGGAGCGTGAGCTTGAGGACCTGAAGCGGACCCTGGCGGGCCTCGATGTGGACGGCGTCGTCTCGGGTGCCATCGCCTCCACCTACCAGCGGAGCAGGGTGGACCGCATCTGCGACGAGCTGGGCCTCGAGCACAAGGCGCCTCTCTGGGGGAGGGACGGGCGGGAGCTCCTGGAGGAGATGCTGTCGGCGGGCCTCGTCATCATCGTCACCGCGGTGGCCGCCCGGGGCCTCGACCGGCGCTGGCTGGGCCGGGTGCTGGACGCCGCGGCGGTGGAGGGGCTGGCCGAGCTGAACCGGCGGTTCGGCGTCGACATCTGCGGCGACGGCGGCGAGATGGAGACGCTGGTCCTGGACGCGCCTTGGTTTCGGAGGCGCCTGGAGATCACCCGGGCGGAGACCGTCTGGGACGGCGTCAGCGGCGGCTACCTGGTGAAGGAGGCGAGGCTCCGGCCCAAGACCCAGATACATAAAAGTTAAAAGCATGGACGCCTCTCTGGGTCCTTCAGAGGAGACAGCGGTGAACGCCCGCCAAACAGTCTAGGCCGCGCGGCTTCTTCTTGGAGACGCCTAGGCTGCTCCATATGCTCCTCATGGACGATGTTCTCCCGCAGCCGGAGGCAGAGGGGCCAGAGGGGCGTCCACCCGTTTTCTATCGACCATGGAACAGAGGTGAAACCAGATGAGTGAAGAGAAGGAGGTCGTCTCCGAGGCCCTCAAGGCGGAGGAGAAGCTCAGATCGAAGTGGTACGTCCTATCCCTCGAGGGAGACCTGAAGCCCCTGGAGGAGTTCGACTTCACGGGGCACGAGAAGCTGAAGAAGTTCGCCGACTACGAGGTGAAGAAGAGCAGGATCGTCGACCAGGAGCCCCCCCACGTATCGCTGATGCGGAGCTTGGAGCTCGTCGACTACGAGCCCGCCTCGGATCCGGGGAACATGAGGTACTACCCGAAGGGCAGGCTCATCAAGGCGCTCCTGGAGGAGTACGTCACGGGGATGGTCCTCGACTACGGCGGGATGGACGTGGAGACCCCCATCATGTACGACATGGCCCACCCGACCCTGGCCAAGTACCTGAACCGGTTCCCGGCGCGCCAGTACACCATCGAGTCCGACGACGACAAGTACTTCCTCAGGTTCGCGGCCTGCTTCGGCCAGTTCCTGATGAGCCACGACGCCACCATCAGCTACCGGAACCTCCCCATGCGCATCTACGAGCTCACCCGTTACAGCTTCAGGCGGGAGCAGCGGGGCGAGCTCGCCGGCCTCAGGAGGCTCCGGGCCTTCACCATGCCGGACGTCCACGCCCTCTGCCGCGACCTGGCCCAGGCGAAGCGGGAGTTCAGGCGGCGCTTCAAGCTGAGCAGGGACGTCCTCCGGGGGATCGGCTTCAGCAGCGATGACTACGAGCTCGGCATCAGGGTCACCGAGGACTTCTACCGGAGGAACCGGCGGTTCATCCGGTCGCTGGTGAGGATGCACGGGAAGCCGGCGCTGGTGGAGATGTGGCGGGAGCGGTTCTTCTACTTCATCCTGAAGTGGGAGTTCAACTTCGTCGACGCCCTCGACAAGGCGTCGGCCCTGTCGACGGATCAGATCGATGTGGAGAACGGGGAGCGCTACGGCATCACCTACATGGACGAGGACGGCCAGCTGAAGAACCCGCTCATCCTCCACTGTTCGCCGAGCGGCGCCATCGAGCGGGACATCTACGCCCTCCTGGAGAAGGCGTACATGGAGATGAAGGAGGGGAAGCCGCCCATGCTGCCGCTCTGGCTCGCGCCGACCCAGGTCCGGCTGATACCCGTCTCCGAGGGCCATGTGGAGGCCGCGGAGCGCGTTGCGAGGCGCCTCAGCCGCAGCAGGATCAGGGCTGATGTCGACGACCGGGACGAGACGGTGCCCAAGAAGATCAGGGACGCTGAGAAGGAGTGGATACCCTACATCATCGTCCTAGGCGAGAGGGAGGTCGGCGCCGAGAAGATCCCCGTCAGGGCCCGAGCCGACGGCGAGATACGGAAGATGTCGATACGGGAGCTGGTCGCCGAGATCAGGCGGCAGGTGAGGGGAAAGCCGTACCGGCCGCTCCCCCTCCCCATGCGCGTCCAGCGGAGGCCCAAGTTCGTCGGCTAGGCGACGCCGTGACGCCACCGCTCTATCCGCCTCTCCTTCCTGCTCCCCTTTTTATACTCCTTGTAGTGCTCCTTGCAGAGGTAGGCGCGCCGCCCCTCCACGTCGAGCCCCGCGGCCTTCGCCTTGGGAACGGAGACGGAGCGGACCGCCTCCTCCTCGCAGCCCGCGACGCTGCACTTCGCGCCTTTCCCGATCCTCCCCATCAGCCACACCCGTGCTGCCTACACCGTATCCGTTCCAGCCCTCACCTATAAAACTAGTGAAGTTCGCAAGCATAATGCCGACTAAAAAAGGAGAAAAGAAGAGGCGGTCCCCGCGGGGAGTCACGAGGTTTCTATGTTGAACGGCAGGAGGGCTCGGGCCGTCGCTCCGTCGCCCTCGATGGCGTAGGCGAAGTAGCTGGTCACCGTGTGGGTCTCCCTCGTCATCTCCAGCTTCAGGGTGCTGATGGTCAAGGTGTCGCCGAGGCTGAAGGGCCCCTGGTCGAAGAGCTCCTGCGCCGTCAGCACCTCCCCGTCCACAAGCCATCTCCCGGGCACGTTCACGTTCACGGGGCCGCCGTCCATCTCCACGACGAGTATATGTCCCTCCAGGACCACCACCTCGCCCTCGACGTCCGTTGGAACCCCATGCTTCAGAACGTATATCCACAGCCGTAGCCGGGGGAACGGGCGCCGGACTCCTTTGGGCCCGTCCGGGCCGCTCGGCGCGTCCTCGGCCAGCGCGGAGGGCAGTATCAGGAGGGCTCCGACGGCGAGGAGGGCGATCATCAGGGCAGCCGTGTATTTCGTTTTGTTCTCCACCCGTTTTTCACCGGGGGTAACGGCTGCCCCCTTTTTTAAAGCGGTTTCTCACCTCACGTATTCACCACAAATGAAGCTCTGCGGTCTACCTCTCCTCCCCCAGGATCTCCTCCTCCATGTGGAGGAGCAGCCCCAGCCGCTTCTCCCACCTACGGTAGAACTCGTGCTGGCCGTACGCCAGGTAGACGTTGTAGAGGAGGGTGGCGATGATGGCGAAGACGAAGACCTTGTCGAGGGGTCCGCCCCGCCTAAGGGTGAACAGGAAGAACCGGGGGAGGAACAGGACGAACAGCAGCAGGGAGGTGACGATGCTCAAGAGCGAACCAGTCCTGAACTTGTCCCACTCCCTCTCGATCTCGAACAGGAACTCGTGAAGGGTGCGTAGGGGGAGGCGGGCCTCCTTCCTGCTCTCATCCACCTTGAATCACTCCTCATCTCGCGGCCGGGCTGATAAAGCCTGCGCACCAATGGTGAACCCTACAGGATGGAAGGCAGAACCCTCCTGAGCTTGTCATAGACGCCGCGCCCCTCCTTCGAGATGTAGCAGTTGCCATCGCCGTCCTCCACGACCAGCCCCCTCTTCCTCAGGTAGGCGAGGTGCTTCTGGAAGTCGTCGTAGCTCAGCGTCGTCGCCCTCCTCCAGATATGGGTCCTCGGCTGGGGCTCGGGGTTGTAGTACAGGTACTCCAGTATCTCGAACCGGATCTGCACCGCCCCCTTCCTAGCCCTGGGCATCAGCCCGCACCAAACGGAAAGAGGCAAAACCCACTTAATATTATATGCCTCCACAACTGCGCCGCTCCGGAGCCGAGACTCCGATCAAGCGCCCCGTTCTCGTCTCTTCCACCCTAAAGATTAATACTTTGAGGGGTCGCCTATTCACCGTTGCAGGGGTGCAGGGCTTGGGGAACGTCGGCATCACGCTGTCGAGGTCCGATCCCGCTGGTGTCACCATGCTCAAAGCCTTCAGGGACATGGGCTTCGAGGAGACCGAGCGGAGCGAGGTCCTCCAGCTCGGCGGGATCTACCTGGTCATCATCGAGCATCTCATCGTCCCCGCCGAGAAGTACCGGATGCCTCCTGAGCCGAGGCCGTACCCCGCCGACTACGACGCCCTCGCCGAGAGGTACGGCATCGACTACTACGTCGTGGCGTCGCGCCACTGGTCGAGCAGCGGCACCCCCTGCCTCACGGTGCACCCGACGGGAAACTTCGGCAAGGCGATGTACGGCGGCAGGAACCGCGAGCTACAGCGCGCCCCCGCCAACCCCATGCGCGACGTTTTCCTCGAACTGCTCCGAGACCCCCCGCGCGGCTACGAGGTCTCGCTGGAGGCGACCCACCACTCGCCGACGGAGTTCGAGACGCCGATGTTCTTCGCGGAGCTCGGCAGCGGCAAGCGGCAGTGGGCGGACGAGGCCGCGGGCGCCTACCTCGCCGAGGCCATAATGAGGGGCATCGCATCGAAGGGGGAGGCGCCGGTCGCCGTGGGCTTCGGCGGCGGCCACTACTGCCCCACCTTCACGGTGATGGAGCGGGAGACCGCCTTCGGCCACATCTGCCCCAAGTACGCCCTCGACCTCCTGACACCTGATCTAATCCGTCAGATGGTGGAGCGGACCGTCGACGGCGTCGACAAGGCGGTCCTCGACAAGGGGATGAAGGGCTACCAGCGGAAGAAGGTGGAGGTCGCCCTAAAAAAGCTCGGCGTCGAGATAGAACATAGATGATCGCCTTTGAGCCGCCTTCACCTTGAGACGAAGCGGTTCCCCTTTATGAAGAACCGCAGTTTCTGCGGCAGGTCCACCCTCACGCCGATCCTGTGGGAGGCGCCGATCTCGAAGTCTTCGCGGGGCCCCTCGGCCACCGTCAGCGGGCTGTCCTCCCTGGTGACGTCCACCCCGTTCAGCTCCTTCGTCACGGCCAGCGCCCTCGTCAGCTTGCCGGGGCCCGTGGTCAGGTCGCGGATGTCGCTCCGCCCTCTGTTCCTCCTCATGAGCTCCACCCCGCCGAGGGGCTCCAAGGCCCTTATCAGGACCGCTCCCACCTCGCCCTCCCGGTGTGCGACGATGTTCAGGAGCCACCAGGTGTGGACCATGTAGATGAACGCCCGGCCGGGGGTCTCGAACATCACCCTGTTGAAGTTCTTTTTACCCCTATAGGCCCGGGAGGCCGGGTCCCCCCCGCCGTAGTATGCTTCGGTCTCGACGATCCTCCCCGACAGGGCCTCGGGGCCTATCCGCCTCACCAGGACCTTCCC
>Ga0180300_10000256_pt1 | contig 22620 bp, 22 predicted proteins | sample GuaBasSediGuay15_FD_121798 | JGI IMG/M metagenome (GOLD analysis project Ga0180300, IMG submission 121798) | Subseafloor sediment microbial communities from Guaymas Basin, Gulf of California, Mexico - Guay15, Core 4569-2, 21-24 cm | ecosystem: Environmental > Aquatic > Marine > Hydrothermal...
ATCAACTTCCAGATGATCCAAGATCAGCTGGTGCGGATGTGGTGCGAACATGAGGCGGCGAAGCTTTTGGTCCTCAAGGCCGCTTGGATCATGGACAATCTTCAACCAGGGCAAAGGCCGACTCTTTCCGTATCCACGGCGAAATACTATAGTGCAGAGGCGGCTGTGATGGCAGCCAACGAGGCGATGAAGGTATACGCCTCCTATGGATTCTCGGCCGAATATCCCATTGAGAGATATTATCGGGATGCCAAGTCCTATCAGAGCGTGGAGGGGACTTCAAATATCCAAAAGATCATTATCGCCAGACACTTCATAGAGAAGAAGGATTAAGGCAACCTCTTTAGGAGTGAGGGGGTGAAGGGCAAATGAAACTGGAGGGAAAGGCAGCGGTGGTTACCGGAGGCGGAAGGGGAGTGGGAAGGGCGGTTTCCCTAGCCTTCGCCAGAGAGGGGGCTGACGTTGTCGTCAACTATGTTTCCAACCCCAAGACGGCCCAGGAGGTGGTAAAAGAGATAGAGGGGCTTGGACGAAAGGGGGTGGCCATCCAGGCCGATGTGGCTACTAAAGAGGGGGCAGAAGCGGTTATTCAGGCAGCAGTGGAAGAATTCGGAAAGATAGATATCTTGGTCAACAATGCAGGTTTCACCCGACCGGCTATGCTCCACAAGATGACTGAAGAGGAGTGGGATGCTGTGGTAGGTATCCACCTCAAGGCCCCTTGGCTCTGCATACAGGCCGCATGTAAGTACATGATGGAGCAGAAGAGGGGCACTATCATTAACGTCACCTCTGTGGCAGGGCTAGTGGGTACCGTAGGGCAGATTAACTACAGTGCCGCGAAGGGAGGGGTGATCGCCCTGACCAAATCTGCGGCGAGGGAGCTGGCGAGATTCGGGATCAACGTAAACTGCGTATCCTTAGGAATTGTGGCCACCGATATGTCGGAAAAGATTAGGACCGATCCAAAGCTTTCAGAGATATATATGGGTCGCATACTGCTGAGGCGTTTTGCTGAGGCCGATGATATAGCCCCTTCTTTTGTCTTCTTGGCCTCTGATGATGCCCGTTATATCACCGGCCAGCTCCTGTGTGTAGACGGGGGTTATGGAATGACTTAAAATCTTAAGGAAAAAGGAGGAGAAGATGCCAGCTTTACCCGACAAGATTCAGACATGGCAAATGGTGCAACCATGGAGCAAGGATAAGGAGACAGGCAAGGTGATCGAAGGAAAAATCGAACAAACCTCTATCCCTGTCCCTGAACTGGGGCCTGGGGAGGTCTTGGTGGAGATAGCGGGATGTGGGGTCTGTCACACCGATTTGGGTTACTTCTTCGATGGGGTCCCCACTGTCTCCAAGCCACCCCTCACCCTGGGCCATGAGATAAGCGGAGTAGTGGTGGCAGGGGATGAGGGTTGGATAGGGAAGGAGGTTATAATACCGGCGGTGATGCCCTGTCGTCAATGTTATATCTGCAAGATCGGCAGAGGAAACCGCTGCTTGGCCCAAAAGATGCCGGGCAATAGCCTTGGCATCTATGGTGGGTTTTCCAGCCATATCCCTGTGCCTTCCGTCGACCTCTGTGAGGTCAGAAATCGAGGTGACATTCCCCTATCCCACCTAGCCGTGGTGGCCGATGCTGCAACCACTCCCTTCCAGGCAGCCAAAAGGGCAGACCTGCAACCAGGTGATAACGTAATAGTCATTGGAGCCACTGGCGGAGTGGGCGTTTACATGGTTCAGACCGCCAAGGCCTTAGGGGCTAAGACCGTCATCGGTATCGCCAGAAATCCCGAGAAGTTGAAGAGGGCCTTGCAGTACGGCGCCGATTTCGTCATCAACTCCACTGACAAGACGCCACGGGATATCCGCAATGAGTTCAGAAACATCTGTAAGGAGAATGGCCTTGAGGCCGGTTATGGATGGAAGATATTTGAGGTAACGGGCACAAAGGCGGGTCAGGAGATCGCCTTGGAGCTGCTCTCCTTCATCGGGAAGCTGATTGTAGTGGGTTTTGGACTTGCCAAAAACGAATACAGTATCTCCCGGCTTATGGCCTTCGATGCAGAGATCATCGGCACGTGGGGCTGTTTGCCCGAGTATTACCCCATTGTCCTGGATATGGTCTTGAAGGGTAAGATTCAGATAGAACCTTTTGTGGAGACCAGACCGATGAGTAAGATCAATGAGGTCTTTGAGGAGGTGCACAAGGCAGGTTCCCCTGCCAAAAGAATTGTATTAACCCCAGATTTTTAGAAAGGAGGAGGTAAAAGTATGGCATTGGATTGGTTGATAAGAGACAACGAGGTAAAGGATCATCAACTATTTGGAGATGAGCACTTCGGTACAGAACCCCCGTGCACCGTATATGAGAAGAAGCCTCTAGTTAACCCTGACACGGGTGAGGAGGTAAAAGGGCTGTATACCGCTTGGGTCACCTTAAATAACCCCGTCCAATACAACTCCTACACAACCCAGATGATCAAAGGCGTCATTGCCGGGATGCATAAGGCCTCAATGGATCGTGAAGTCATGGCCATCGTCTTTACTGCGGCGGGGGACAGGGCCTTTTGTACGGGTGGAAATACCAAGGAATATGCGGAGTACTATACCAAGAGGCCCCTGGAGTACGCCCAATACATGGATCTGTTCGCGGGGATGGTAGATGCTATCCTCAAGGCCCGCAAGCCGGTGATTTGTCGCTGCAATGGGATGAGAATCGCCGGGGGGCAGGAGATCGGTCAGGCGTGCGATTTCACCGTGGCTGCCGATACAGCCGCCTTCGGGCAGGCAGGCACTAGACACGGCTCAACCCCTACAGGGGGATCCACCGATTTTCTCCCCTGGAATCTGAGTATGGAGCAAGCGATGTGGCAGGCGACCGCCAATGAGATGTGGAGTGCCTACAAGATGGAAAGGTTGGGCCTGATCACCAAGGCGATCCCCATAAAGAAAAACGAGAAAGGAGAGTGGGTGCGGGACCCAAGGGTAATCACAGACGAATATGTGAAGGATGGGGAGATCGTCTACGGTGAATACAAAAAAGGTGCTGAGTATAAAAAGGCCAATGAGGAGCTGAAGGGCCTCAAAACAGATTGGAGCCTCTTGGATGGTTTCATCAACAGGATGGTCTGGACCTTGACCAACACCACTTTCCTCTGCCTCATGAACACCATTGAGAGCATCAGGGTGAAGAAGAGGTTCTTCTGGGATCTTCTGAAGAGCACCCAGATCTATTGGTTGGCCGCCAATATGAACGCTGAGGCGTTTCTCGGCTTTAACGCCTTCAACACACAAAAACTCACAGGTCACCGAGAGATAGATTTTATTAAGTACCGACAGCTCCTCGCTCAGGTACGTACCTTTGACGATGAACTGGCTGAAGAGGTGTTCTATAAGCCTCAAAAATAGAACACTAACACCTCCTCACCACAAAAGCAATGGGGAGCCAAACATTGGCTCCCCATTCCCCCCCTTTTTAAAGTTAAAGCTTACCCTTCAAGTTTGAGCTCTAAATGGATCATATCCCCCTTTTGGAAACCCATCTTATCGAAGAAGTGCAGCAGATCCCAATCCCTCCAGTTTACAAAGGTATAAATGGTATCCACCCCCACCTTCTTCAAATTGGTCACCATCTCCTTGAACAGGAGCCTGGCGATTCCCTTCTTTTGATACTTGGGGTGTACCCCGATGGTGTCGATCCAACCCACAGTGTCGGGAACACCATATTCCCATCCACTGGCATCTCCCAATATAAAACCCACCACCCTTCCGTCCAACTCCGCCACTAGAGAGGCCATGGGAGACCTGCTCTCCGAGAGCTCTATTTTCATCTGCCAGTAATCAGGCCTCTCCTTCCCCAAAACCTCTTTATCTATCTCCACAATGGCATCTAGGTCGTCATAGTCTAATACCCTTATCTTGACTTGTTCCATCAAATCCATCTCTTCTCCTTCATCCATGCCGCTTGGCTCTTATCTCATCCTTTGTAAGGAAGTATAGCGAGCGTTTGCCCTTTGTCAAGGGAGTACTTTTAGCACCTTTGGGGAAGAGGCCTCCAATAAAAGGAATACCTCAGAACAGTTAGTTTTTTACCTCCGGGTAGCTCACCATTTGTGTAACTACCACGAATGGCTCAACGCCCCATTGGGACAGGCTGAAACGCAAGGCAAGGGCGGTCTATCCGATACAGGCTTGCACTGGGCACAGCTATATTTCAACTTATTTCGGTGTTCTTCTGTTACCAAGACAATAGGCTCTTCATGAAAAGGATTGTTTGGATCGACCCCAACTTCTAATACTCCCCACCTGCATGCGTCAACGCAAGCACCGCATCCATCGCATTTTTCCGTATCTAGGATAATGAAGTACTCTCCTGAGGCGTCTTTGTAGCCATAATGGGCGATCATGCAGCACTTCTGTGTTTCTTCAGGAGGGCCTGGGCAAAAAGGGCTGCTCCAACTGCTCCTGCCAGTTGCACGTCGAAGTCGGTCTTTAGTGTCTCAATACCTAACTCCTTCTCCAGCCTCTTTACCACACCGATGTTTTTGGAGATCCCTCCGGTAATGACAAAATCCTTCTCCACACCGATGCGTTCAAGCAGTTCCGCTACCCTATGGGCCATGGCCGAACAGTAGGCAGCGATTACCTTCTCCTTTGGCCAACCCGCCCTTAGCAACCCTGTAGCCTCAGTTTTGGCAAATACCACACAGGTACTGTTGACTGCAGGAGGTTCTTCATCGATCTGAAAGGACACCTCCCCGATCTTAGTAATGGGCACAGCCAAAAGATCAGCGAAGACCTCCATCCCCCTACCTGTACCTGCCGCACACTTATCGTTCATCAAAAAGTTGATCACTTTACCCTTCTCGTCGCAATGGATGGCCTTGCAGTCCTGTCCACCCATATCGAGTAGGGTTCTCACAGTAGGACCATAGATCCAATTGGCCCCGCGGGCATGACAGGCGATCTCGGTAATGGCCTTTTGGGCAAAGGGGACGTTCACCCGACCATAACCGGTCCCCACGGTGTAGTGAATATCCTCGATCTTCATCCCCGTCCCCTCCAAGGCCCAATTGGTGACATTTAAGGCACTGTCGGGACTGCTGGAACCGGTTCGCATATTCCCCGTGGCAAATATTTTACCATCCACCATGATCACCGCTTGGGAGCTAACGGAACCAACATCTACCCCAGCGGTGATTGTCTTGGCCTTTCTCCAGTCAATGTCCGGGTCGTTCCAGCGACTTTCCGTCCATCGCCAGTATTCTCCTGTAGTTCTCACCTCTTGCGCCACCCTTTAGCTCCTCCAAATGTTTTTGGCCTTTTATTCTGCTGCCAATATGGCAGCCCCTAAGGCTCCTACAAATTCGGGTTCTTCGGGGATCTTGACCTCAAGCTCCAGATCACGGTTTAAGGAATTCACAAACCCTATATTCTTCGCTACCCCCCCAATCAAGACCACATCCCTCTCCAAGCCAATACGGCGCACCATGGAGACGATCCTGTCAGAGATGGCATCATGTATAGCCCGAGAGATGTCCTCTTTAGGGGTCTTGGCATGAATCAGAGTAACCACTTCTGATTCAGCGAACACAACGCATTGAGCGTTCATTGGCACAGCCCTCTGGGATTTAAGGGTGAGCTCGCCCAATTCCTCCAGTGGGACCTCCAAGGCCCTAGACATGGCCTCCATGAAGGCACCCGCCCCTGCAGCACACTTCTCGTTTACTGCGAAATCTACCACCTTCCCATTCCTATCTATCTTTATCGCCCTACCCTCTTCCGCACCGACATCAATCACCGTCCTGGCCGAGGGAAAAAGTTTAATAGCTCCTCTAGCATCGGCAGCTACCTCTGTGGTTTCTTCTTTGGCGAGAAAGGCGGCCTCCAACCTGCCTGCTCCCGTAGCAACTATTCGCTGAATGTCATTTTTTGACAACCCAGCTCCCCTTAAAGCTATATTAAAAGACTGCTCGGTGGCCGCTTTAGTGTCAAATCCCGCCAAGGCCAAAGACTTACCGATGACTCTCCCATCTTTTAGGATTAACACCTTTACGGTCTTTGCCCCACAATCTATACCCGCAGTTATCATCGTGCAACCCTCCCGTACCTTGGCCTCCATTTCTTCGCATGTTCACACCAGTTATCATAACATTTTTTGAATTCCCCTATCAATGCTTGTGCTTTTTATCACAAATTCAGCAGTAAAAAGGCACCTAACAACGAAATTTGTCCTGCTGTGAGTTTCTGCTTCTACTGGGCAAATTCGGCTTAATGTTATTCACCTGCGGATGAAATAGTCTTCGTCTTACCAACAAAGCACTAGTCCAGATCCAACTTGGTTCCGCACTTATTGCATTTTACAACACCGCGGAAAACCTTGTTGCCACATTCTGGACAAAAATAGCGGGCTTCTTCATCCTCAACCCATTTTTCAGTCCCGAATTTTCGTCTATATGGGACAGCTCGTAAAATTACCTTTTTCCCGACTGGCATGGGAAAATTTTCAATATACTGACAGGGGAACTCATCACATTCATGACATCCTGTATAACCCTTCTTTTTTGTGCAGTCCCTGATTTCACACCGCAGACAATATACAAAGGGCTCATCAGATAAACAGCCACGGCATTTAATATCTTCCACAGATAGGTTTTCACTACCAGGAAGTGTGCCTTTGCCAGGAACTCCTCCCTTATAAAGATCCACTAACCTCTCTTTGAATTTAAGATTATTATCCCGATATGCAATATAGATGGCACAAACACCACAATATAGACCACAGGGGGAAAGAAAATCAGGATTTATTTTCATAATTCTTACTCCCCTCTCGGTTTATGGTTTTCTCATATTGCTGACAAATAACTACCGGCCAATGGAATCCGAGATTTTACCCTTTCTAACTATGGTCCTTTCTTCCTCTGGGATGGGAGATGGGACAGGCTCAGCGATGATCTTCCTCACTGCAGCGAAGCGAGGGGGGCAAGATTCATAGCAAGTCCCGCACCTTATACATTTATCTTGATCAATTACATGGATCTGGTTCTTCTCCCCTGAAATTGCCTCTACAGGACACCTCTTACGGCAAATTCCACATGCCTGACACTTCTCTGGATCAATATAGTATGAGACTACTTCACTGAGTAGCTGCTCTATCTCTTCCTTGGTATAAAGATCCTTATATTCTTCTACATTATCAAGATGTAACGACAGCTTATCCTTTTTCACTAGCTTGATGTAAGGGACGAGTTTTATAACTTCTTCAAGTCTGGAGCTTAATTTATCTTTCTCTATACCTTCGCTTTTGCCAAGTGGTCCTAACTCCTTTATCTTCTTGCTAAAATTATTCATAAGATCTGCAAAACGGATTCCTTCACTGGCATTACACCAGTCAATCATCAATCTTTCGGGGTTAATTCCTATGTGCTCCAGTAATCTTTTGCAAAGATGCACCATGTTTAATGCATGGTAATTCCCACCAGTAGCATAGTTGCATTCTCCGGGCCAACACCCAATGACACATACCCCATCTGTTCCGTTTGAGAAGGCTCGGAGTATAAATGCAAGATCAACTCTCCCGGAACACATGACACGGACAATTCTTATTGCAGTGGAATACTGAAGTCTGGAAACTCCAGACACGTCAGCCGCGCCGTACCCTCACCACCAGCACAAAAAGCCTAAGATCTTAGGTCTGTACTCAAATGCCACGCTCATTCAATCTCCTTTTAAATTAACAATCGACATATTGTCCAGTTTACATGGTTGCAAAGGCCACATCTATCTGCTTGCTAATCTCCTCGTTGGTAAAGTGCTTCAAAGATATGGCCGCTACAGGACACAATGCATTACATAGGCCATCTCCCTTGCAGATAACAGGGTTAACCACGGCCTTTTTGCCCTGCCGTGTCTCACGCAGCTCTATAGCGCCATAAGCGCAAACTAAGGCGCATGCTCCGCATCCTATGCACTTCTTCTCATCCACCTCGGCAACAGCACCGGAGGCAATGACTGTATCGTGGGAAAGGAGGCTGAGGACCCGGCCTGCCGCCCCGTAAGCCTGGTTGATCACCTCCTGGATATGCTTGGGATAGTGAGCCGCCCCACACAAGAATACTCCCTCTGTGTCAAATTCAACTGGCCTCAGTTTGACATGGGCCTCTTTGAAGAAGCCATCCTGATTTAGGGGCACCTTAAACAGTTGGGATATCCTCTCAGCGTCCTGGGAGGAGATGACAGCAGCAGCCAGGGCCACTATGTCAGCGTCGATGGCCAATTTCTGGCCCAAAGTTGTTTCAGTTACGGTAACCCTTAAGAGGTGCCTACCTCCTTCTTCAAGGGCTTCTATCTGCGGTTTATCCTCCGGTTCATAGCGAATAAATATCACCCCCCTGTCCGATGCCTCCCGGTAATAGTCCTCTCTAAACCCATATGTTCTCATATCACGAAAGAGGATGTAGATATCCATCTCGGGGTTCATCTCTTTCAGTTTCAGAGCGTTCTTTATTGCCTGGCTGCAACAGACCCTGCTGCAGTAGTTTCTGTCCTCATTTCTGCAACCCACGCACTGTATCATAACCAGGCTCTGGGAGTTAATTACACCCTCTTCACCCTTGGCGATTTGCTCCTCTAACTCCAGCAGGGTCAATACCTTGTCATTTTCTCCATAGAGGTATTCAGTGGGCTTGTACTCTTCAGCACCAATGGCAACAACAGTTGCTCCATGCTTTATCTCACTGACCCCTCTTTCAGAATTCACCTTGGTCACAAAATTCCCCACATAGCCGGTAGCCTCCACAATGGTGGCACCAGTATAGACGTGTATCAAGGGGTGCTGATGCACTTTCTGTATAAGATCGCGCAGATATGCCTGGACATCCAGGCCTTCAATGGTATAGAAAAGTCTTCGGGCCATCCCCCCAAGTTCCTTTTCCCTCTCCACCAAATGAACCTCATGTCCCTGGTTTGCAATGGAGATAGCACAGGTCATTCCAGCTATGCCCCCACCGACCACCAACGCTGCCTTATTTACTGGAAGCTCAAATTCCCGCAGGGGCTCCAAAGAAACGGCCCGAGCTACTGCCATACGGACCAGATCCTTCGCCTTCTCAGTGGCCTCTTCCTTCTCCCGAGAGTGGACCCACGAGCAATGTTCTCTGATATTTGTCATCTCAAGGAGGTATTGATTAAGTCCAGCTTGCCGCACAGTATCCTGGAACAACACCTCTAGGGTCCTAGGGGAGCAGGCGGCGATAACCACACGGTTCAGCCCCTTTTCCTTTATCGTGTCTATTATTTCCTGAGCAGAATTAGTGGTACAGGAAAAAAGCTGCTCCTGAGCATGTACCACATTAGGCAAGGAACTAGCATACTCGACAACGGCAGGGACATTTACCACACTGGCGATATTTGCCCCACAGTAGCAAACGAAGACACCGACCCTAGGCTCCTCCTCAGAGATGTCTCGCTCCGGCGGATACTCCTTTTCTATCGTCAGCTTCCCCCGCCTGCGTTTAAGGAGCTCCCCACATAAGGAGCTGGCCCCACTTGCGGTAAAGACCGACTCGGGTATATCTGTTGGACCTTGGAAGGCCCCGGTTACGAAGATCCCGGGACGCGTGGTCTCAATGGGGCTGAAGGGATTGGTCTTGCAGTACCCGTGGGAGTTGAGCTCAATGCCGAACCTTTCCGCTATGTCCTTCGCATCAGCTGGGGGGTTTAAGCCCACGGACAGTACGACCATTTCAAACTCCTCTTCCTTCACCCCCTCAGCAGTAGTATATCGTATGGTGACGTTCTTGGTTTCTGGGACCTCTCTGCCCACTGACACATAGCTTCTTATAAATCTGACCCCGGGAAGGACCCCTGCTTTCTGGTAAAATCTTTCAAAGTCCTTCCCGTAGGATCGAATATCGTTATGAAATATGGTGGCCTCGATATCCTCGTCGTGTTCCTTCGCTAGGATCACCTGCTTCTGAGTATAGGTGCAGCATACAACCGAGCAATAGCTGTTACCACCCGGGGTAACCTGCCTTGAGCCTACACACTGGATCCACGCAATTTTTTTGGGGTGCTTTCCGTCCGAAGGCCGTCTTATCTGCCCACCGTACGGTCCGGTGGCACACAGGATTCTTTCAAAATCAAGGCTAGTTACAACGTTTTTAAACCTTCCGTAGCCGTAATCACCCCTCAAGCTCGGATCAAACACCTCAAGGCCAGGGGAAAGAACTATTGCCCCTACCTTTAACTCTATTCTCTCCGGCTTTTGGGAAAAATCTATGGCCTTTTGCTCACAGACCGCCTCACAGATGCGGCATTTCTTCTCTTTCAAATAAAGACATTCTTCATCTATGTAAGAGATGAGGGGAACGGCCATGGTAAAGTATATATGGGTGGCTTTACTCATCGATAGCCTTTGATTGTATGGATCGGGAACCAAGACAGGGCAATATTCCGTGCAAGTGGTGCAACCCGTGCATTTGTCCTCTATGATATACCTGGGCTTTTTGGTGAGGGTTACCCTAAAATCTCCAGACTCCCCTTGCACGCTCTCAACTTCTGTATAGGTCAGAATCTTTACATTGGGGTGACGGTCGACCTCGACCATCTTGGGTGCGAGTATTCAGGTGGAGCAATCATTGGTGGGAAAAGTCTTGTCAAGTTGGGCCATCTTTCCACCAATGGAAGGCAATTTTTCAACTAGATAGACTTTAAAACCCGCACCAGCAAGGTCAAGAGCAGCTTGAATACCGCTAACCCCACCCCCTACAACCATAACATCTGCAAAATTGCCTTCTAAGAGGCTTTTAAAAAGCTGTCCTTCAAATGACTCTTTTTCCATTTCTCTCCGCCCTTATTAAGTTTGATGTGCCCGTACTGTTCGGATTCGGCCAGGTTAGCTGTCTTCATCTGCTGAGCGGATAAGTCGCTCCGGGTGTGAATACACCACCAGGCGGCTGCCACGCGCATAGCCAACCAGGGCAATGCCCAGATCACGAGCAAGTGAAATGGCGCTTCCGGTCGGCGAGTGTCGCGAAACGACAATCGGGACCTGCATTTTTGCCGCCTTGAGCAACATCTCGGACGAAACGCGGCCGGTGCTCAGCAGTAGTCGATCTCTGGTTGATAGTTGTCTCAGGAGACATTCGCCCTGGATCTTGTCCAAGGTGTTATGTCGTCCGATATCCTCAGCCACTACTAGCAGGTTCTTGGTATCGGACAGTGCTGAGGCGTGCACGCCGCCACCAAGCCGATAAAGCACCATCTGTTTCTGAAGCTGCTTCATCAGTGATAGCACTTCCGTTGGTGTAGTAACAAGGTCAGAATCAACCCTCTGTCCCTGAGTTTTGAAAACTGCACCACCACCGCACCCAGGGGTAAGTGTCCGCAGCGTCGGCAATTCATATTCGGGGTTGCTCAGCCTCACATCAGCCAGCGATTCCTCCTCACATACCCGCATACTCGCCACGTCGTCGAGGCCTGAGATGATTCCCTCTGCGTACAGGAATCCGAGAACAAGGCAATTCAGCTTGGTTGGGGTGCATAAAATGGTGACCAATTCCTGGCAATTTACATAGATTTTGAGTGCCATCTCGCTAGGCACGTGGACTGAGGTCCTGACCCATCTTTCGCCTGAAAAACGATCGCAGATTATGTCTGCTGCGACACCTTTCAGATCTGATACGTCAATCTCTTCTTGCTTGTTTAGCTTTTTCTCCATCTAAATCAGTTCCTGGATAATTTCTGTGATGTCCTTAACCTCTAAAACTCCACCACTATGTCCCTGATCTTCTAAGGTTTTCCTGCTATCCTCAAAATTGGTGATGCAATATGGACAGCAGGTAACCAGGACCTCTGCTCCGACCCCGATAGCCTGTTCTAATCTGAGGTCTGAAAATCTTTCACCCTTTGGAGTCTCCATCCAAATCCTTCCTCCTCCACCACCGCAACAAAGTCCATCTTCACGTGCCTCAGGCATCTCAATAAGCTCTAAGCCAGGTATCTTCTTTAGGACCTCCCGGGGCTCGTCATATATGCCGTTATGTCTACCAAGGTAACATGGGTCATGATAGGTGACTTTCTTCTTATATTCCTTGGTGAAGGAAAGCCTTCCTTCATTAATAAGTTCAAATAAAAATTGGGAGATATGAACCACCTCAAAATTCACCATAAATTCAGGATACTCGTTTTTAAAGGTATGATAGCAGTGGGGAGAAGAAACAAGAATCTTCTTTACCCCATTATCGATAAATGTCTTTATGTTTTCCCTGGCCAAGCGTCTGAATAATTCCTCATCGCCTGTCTTGCGGATGCTTTCTCCACAACAATTCTCCTTGGTCCCCAGAATTCCGTAATCTACTCCCGCTGTGCTCAGTATATTGGCTGTGGCTTTGGCTACCTTCTGCATTCTTGGGTCATAACAGGGGTAGCAGCCTGGGAAATATAGAATTTCCATCCCCTCGGTGAATGTATTTACTGAGAGACCTTTTGCCCAATCTGCCCTTTCTTCTCGTTTTTCTTTCAAGGGATTACCTTCGGCAACAAGGCTTCCCCTCACGGTGCGAATACCCTGCACGGGAGTAGGAAAAACACCATATTCTGTGGCAATCTTGCGTAAGACTATCCCAGCCTCTATTTGGTTCACACCCCTTGGGCACTGCTGAGGGCATCTTCCGCAGGTAGTACAACGCCATATATCTTCATTTTCTATCTCAGTCAGTCCAAAAGTTGCCTGTCTAATTATCCTGCGTATACTAAAGGTTGTAACCCCATTCCATGGACATAGAGTATCACATTTTCCGCATTGATAGCATAATTTGAAGGGATCTCCGCCCTTCTCCTTTATGAGCTCAACGATCTCCTTAAACTCGGCTACATTCACAGCTTCCACGGTCTTGCTACCCTCTCCTTCCCTTAAGTTTCCGCCTGCTTTGAAATCGATATCCGCGCCAAAGTATCTGCCACCTTATCGAAGCCATATTTGTCTATTAAAGTCTCCAACCCCATCTCCAATTCGTCTAACTTCTCTTTCTCCTCTTCCATTTCTTCTTCTCTCTCTTCGTAAGTCAAAGCATCAACCAGACACACCTGAACGCACATGGGCTCTTTCAACGAAGGATCATCTTCACACATATCGCATCTTAGAGGGAGACCGGAATCGGGATCTTTGAAAAGATCCCTGGATGGACATGCGACAGCCCTGCAGAACAGACACTCATCGTATTCCTTCTCGCCAATCACATACCTATCTCTGCCCAAACACTCGGCTTCAACATATGGGCCACCATACACCGGAACATAGAGGTTTCTCAGTGGGTCCCAGTTTACATGAATTCGAGCCTTTGCCGGATTGGTAGTGCCATATTTTGGTGTTGCATGAAAGGCAGAACAGATCGCCTCACATGCCCGGCAGCCATTACATTCGTCGGCATTGATCTTTATTACCTTTACCGTCTTGTTCGCCATTGTCATTCGCCTTCACGCTATTGTTTTTTCGTTGCCTTAACTGTTGTCCCCCCGAGGGAGACGCCTTCTTTCAAAATCTCCTTCTTTATCATGTCGTCCTCTGCCACATAATCTAGTCCCAACCCCTCCAGGGTCTCCTTGGTGGGGATACCCTCTCTGTTCCACCCCCTGTACTTATAGTACTCGTCAAGCAATTTCTCTTCATATTCAGGAAACCTCTTCTTCCAGTGGTCCTCTGGTGGGCGTTCATCCTCCCGCCTCAATCCCCTTCTCACATTGATCACCCTGACCAGATTCCGGTTCCTTCGGGCTATCTCCCACAGCCCTTCCTCGTCAATATCAAGCCCCGTGCCAGCTGAGATCAGGCAGGACAGGTTGTGTATGTGGTATGGGGGCTTTATAGGGAAGGAAGACAGCCCTGCACATATACCTGTGGCGTCATCGATATAGTGCATCGTCTCCTGCCAGTCCACAAGCTCACAGACCAGGTCGGGAGGCGGCCAGAAGGGAAAACTCTTGCCTTCGTCCCCCCACTCCAGGATGAACCTCTTGAACCTCTCCTCTTTCCCGGTGGGCACCTGAATCCAGTCCTTCACAAACTCCTCCCTGTACCCCTTGGGAAGGGGTGTCTGCGGTATCTGTCCCTCGATCTGGGTGATGTTCCCCTTTTCTCCCGTGGCATACATGAGGAAGTAGAGCGGGTTGAGCATCCCCAGCTTGATGACCATCTGTTCGTGCTTCTTGGTGGTATTGTGATCGAACTTCTCTGCCCCTTTACCGATCTGACGGGCTGCCCAGTAAACCCCGTTGGCCAACACATCCCCGATGCCCTCTCGCCTTACGATCTTCTCGAGCAAATAGAAAAACCTCTCCTCATTATTGGATGGGAACCCCGGCATCTCCTCATCGGTCAAAATGCCATTATCATAAAGCTCAGTTGCAAAGGCCATGACCTGGGGGGTAGTGTACCCGTCCAGTCCATACTCTTGGGCGAGGCCAGCGATCTTGAAACCAAAAGCCAGGTCGTCCGTCATGGCGGCCATTACATAGGTGAGCTTCGAGTAACATTTCATCATGTATCTATGGGTTGGGAGCGACGGGTGACGGATTATCGCCCCGCACCTGACGGGACAGTTGTAGCAGCTCACCAAACGCTCGATGGCGTTCCTCTGGGACTCTGCCCAATTTTTTGCAACCTCCTCGTTCCAGAAGTCCTTCCTCCTGTATCTGGCGTGCCCCCACGAGAAACTGGTAGTATGCCACTGCTCGTCGTGAAGCATCATCTCCTGGGGAGAGCCGATCATGGACAGGATCGCAGGAACACCTTTAATGGGGTTTTGCAGTCTGTACTCTATATACTTCAGCACCTCTTGGCAGATCTCCCAGAACTTATCCGGCTTGGCGATGTTGATATCCTTTGTTCCACGAACCGCTATGGCCTTCAGCCCCTTGGAGCCCATCACCGCACCTAACCCCAGGCGGCTGGCGCTGGATCTGCCATGCTCAATGGAGGCGAAATAGACCCTGTTCTCACCAGCAAGGCCAATAGCAGCTATCTGGACCTTCGGTTCGTTCAATTCCTCTTTAATGAATTCTGCAGTTTCAAGAGCACCTTTACCTTGCAAATGTGAGGCATCACGTATTTCTACTTTGTCATTGTTTATCCACAAATAAACCAGATCTGGTGATTTACCGCGAATGATCACCTTGTCATAACCAGCATACTTCAATTCTGGGCCAAAAAATCCTCCCATCATTGAAAATCCCATCAATAAGGTCTGAGGGGAAAAGCTGGTGATGATGGTGCGATTAGCACCAATAGCAGGGGTACCATCTAAAAGACCGGCACTGAATATGAGCAGATTATCAGGTGAAAGGGGATCAACCTCAGGGGGGACCCTATCCCACAATATCTTGGCGTTAGTTCCGAGACCCCCAAGATGGAGTTCAGTTAATCTTGGGTCAGTCTCTACCCTCTCAATGTTTCCTGTGGATAGATCAATTTCTAAGTTATACCCTGTTTCTGCGTACCTCATTTTTTTCCTCTTCTAGATTACCTGAATTTAAAATGCTTTTTTATTAAACACAAACAGGCATTTAAAATGGCCCTCACACCCTGGGCAACGAAAGACATCTCTACCCCCAATGATAGCATGTGCTTTTTGGTACAAATAACAACGTTATCCTTTTTTGTCAAGACTCTTTTTTATTGTTTAAGAAATTTTTCACAAAAAAATCTCTTCCATCCCCCCTCGCGTGATCTTTTTAAACAGCGGGCATCAGGATGAAGGACCCAGTAGCAATCACATCTCAGCCTGTATGGCCGCAGCTGTCTTTTGTGCCGAGGAGAACCTTTGTGCTGCGTCTCTTTGCTTGAGCACGCTGACCCTCTCAGCTTCTACATATTCAAGGGCGCCTACTTCACAAAACCGCACACACTGAGGATCACCGTCACAGAGGTCGCACTTTATCACCTTCCTGTCTATATGGTCGAAGCCCATAGCGCCGAAGGGGCATACGGCTACACATGCCCGGCAACCGATGCATACATCATAATCAACCACTATACGCCCTAAGGTCTCGTCTCGAGTAAGAGCCTTCACTGGACAAACTGCCACGCAGGGGGCATCTTGACATTGTTGACACGACATAGGGACATATAGACCTTCTGATTCCCACTTCATTATCTTTATACGGCTGCGGGAGGGATTAGATACGCCCTCGTGTTTTACCGAGCAAATTAACTCGCATAGCCGGCAGCCCGTGCACTTTTGATAATCGATCATCAATACCTTATTGGCCATCGCTTCTTTCGCCATCGTTTCCTCCTTTCCGGTAGATCTCATAATAGATGGGATGGCTCTTTGTCTATGCCAAGTCTCTTTAGGGTCTCAGGTCGAGGAACACCATTTTCGTCCCAGCCATGGTGTTCGTAATATTCGTCGATCATCTTTTTAAACTTTTCGCGGTCTATTTTTGCGCCGATAACATCAGGTGCCCCACGCCTACATGGTTCATCGAAATAGCGGTCAACTAACCAATCGTGTTCTCTGGTTAATCCTTCCCTAATGTTATACAACCTTTCTATATTGCAGGCCCTCTCCGCTACGGTCCAGATATCTGTGGGTGACATCTCCAGTCCGGTATTTAGATACAGGACCCTGGACCAATCTTCAAAGTTGGGCAATGTGGCCCCCAGGAAAGTAGTGTGATACTTGCATATGCCCAAGCAGTCCACTCCCATATAACATGTCTCTTGCCAGAACACCTGCCAGGGTTTCCCCAAATATTCCCTATGATCTGAGCTCAACGGTCCACTGTAGGAAATAGGATTACTGTATACCTTCCTGAGGACTTCCTCAGGTAAATGATACAGGTCAATGGCTGGGCGGCTCCTTAAGTGGTCAGAACCCCTGGAGGCTGTAGCTATACCAAGGGCCAAGGCTGGGGTTGCCCTCTCGTCTGAGTGTAAGTTGCTCATTCCTTTGACGTGAATGAGATATTTTATAGAGTCCTTTCCTATTTTCTCGGCGGCTCGAAGTCCCCCCTCGGCCAATGCATCGCCCAACCACCCCTTTCTGTTGGCGATGCGATGAATCATCTCTATAAGGGCCTCATCGTTGCCAAACCTTAGATCCAGGCCGTCGGTATCTTTGCTGGTGAGGATTCCCTCTTCGTAAAGCTCCATTGCCCAAGAGATTAAGCTGCCAGCTTCCAGGAGGTCTAAACCGTATTGATTGGAAAGGTGATTGCCGGTGAGCACTGTGATCGCACTTCGACATTCTGGTTCTCCACCAAAGGCTCCCTGGGCCGTATATTCTGGCCCCTCATCATATACCCCAGCGTAGGGTCCCGAGGGGATTCTGTACTGGGCACGACAGTGGACCTGGCAGCCGAAGCAGCCAGCCATATGATACGGCCCAATAGTCTCTGTGGCGATCTCGTCGAGCCTCTCTGCCTCGATATCGTCGGCATATAGATGTTGGTTATACTGGAAGTTCCTCGTCCTTACCCCGCCCCAAGGATTGGTCGCACCCCAGATAAAGGGTGTTCCGAGCCTCCCTTGGGTTTGGGATACCTTGGCGCTGGTGATCTGAGTAATAAATTTTTTATTGTACTCCAGGGCCTCAACGGGGTGAGCTATCTTTATGTCCATGGTGCCCCTGACGGCTATGGCCTTGAGGTTCTTGGAGCCCATGACAGCCCCCATCCCTGTTCTGCCCGCAGCGTCTTTAATGCCTGTCATGACATTGGCAAATCTTACCAGATTTTCACCGGCTACACCGATAACTGCACTTTTAATGTCTTCATCACCAAGCTCTTTTCTGATGGCCCATTGCGTCTCAGTGGTACTCTTGCCCCAAAGGTGACTGGCATCTCGTATCTCTATTTCGCCGTTGTGAATCCAAAGATAAACAGGCCTTTCTGCCCTGCCTTTTATTACTAGATGATCAAAACCCGCCCATCTCAACTCAGGAGCAAAGAATCCGCCCATGTTGGCACTGCCGAGAAACCCGGTAAGCGGAGACTTGGCCATAATATGTGTTCTGGAGGTCGCTGATGCCAACGTGGCACCGAGGATACCGGCACTTACTAAAAGCACATTGTCAGGACCAAGCGGGTCAATGTTAGGCTCTGTATGATTATACAGCAAATACGCATCAAGGCCTCTCCCGCCCAGGTATAGCTTGCGCACTTCCAGCGGAATAGGCCTAGTTTCAATTTTGCCCTTAGAGAGATCGATGTAGGCTATCTTTCTGTTCAACGCCATCTTATTTCCCCTCCTTTCTCTTGGCCTTCTTAGCTACCGCCTCTTGAGCTAATTTTTGATTTACGTCCCATACCGGCCCTCGTATCCTTGGAAAATCCGGGCTGATCCAGTACACGCGCCATTCAAGACCACAGTGAGGGCATTTGACACGTGTAGCCCCCGGCGGTACGGTGATCCTCTCCATGCAGCTCGGGTTATGGCACCTAAACTTGCCATAGGTCCTGGTTTTAGCCAGGCTTTCGGCCGTGGACATCACTTCCCTCTCCATAGCTATCCTCCTTTTTTTTTGCAAATTTGACCTAAAATTAGAAGGACTTATAGGCCTCATCCAATAGAATAAGGGGGTGTACAGCCTCTATACCTGTGCCAGCTTCAATCTGCAATTTGCAACCCCCACACTCCGTAACCACCCTGTCCGCCTCAGATGCCTTTACATCCCCCCAAACCTTCTTTGCAATCTGGGCCGAAAGATTGTAGTTGTTCTTCTTCATACCATAGGAGCCACCCATACCACAGCAATAGGTATTAATTCTGCTTACTACTAAGCCGGGTATCAGTTTGAGCAGGGCCACTGGCTCCTGCGTAATATTTTGTAGCTTTAAGTGACAAGGATTATGGTAAAAGATCTTTATGGGCATCTTACCAAAGTCGGTGTTTAACCTGCCTTGGCGATGTAGCAGCATTAGATATTCGCCAGCATCATAAATATTTTCAGAGACAAACCTAGCCTCCTCGGTGTCGAAGAATGCTAGAGACTCCCTCCTTAACATTAAATTGCAACTTGGGCAGGTGGTGATGATATCATAACCCGGGGAGGCTGCCAGGGCAAGGGATTTAAAGTTGAATCTAACATTTTTCTCCGCCCCTTTTAAGTTGCCATTGGCCATCATGGGCATGCCACAGCACTTTTGCTCTGGAAACATGACCTCGATTCCACTCTTCTTCATAACCTCGATTAGGGCTTTGCCGATCTCAGGGTTGTAGTAGTTGGCAAAGCAGCCAGCATAATAGACTATCTTTTCAGCCACGGTTTCCCCTGAACCAATTCCTTAAAGTTTGTCTATTAAAGGAGGGCAAATTAGCCTTACGGTGAATACCTGCTACTAGTTCCATAGCCACCTTAAAGGGGGGAATACCCTTGGCCCAATTGGAGAGCGGGGCTGTCCATGAACCAACCTTAGCCAAAACTTCAGGGTTATCAAGCAGCCTCTTCCTCCAACTTCGGCCATATCTTGCATAATGCTCAAATTGAGCCTTCCAGATCAATGAGGGGATATCTATATCGACCGGACACTCCATCTTACAGCGGCCACAATGCAAAGAGGCCTCAGTTGATGGGATCCACCCCTGCAAAAATCCAAAGAGGTAGTTTTTGGGGCTCCAAACCCACTCTTTTATATCGAGATGCATCCCGATTGGACACTGCCTAGCACAGGCCCGGCAATCAATGCATAAAAAGAGATCCCGATACCCATCCTCTAACAGCTCGCTCCGACCGTTATCTAAAATCAGGACATGAAGCTCTCTGTCCTGCCCCCGCGGCAGCACAGCAAGAGCATCAAAGTCGTACCGTTCAACGTCTTTAGGGCCAAGGTCAAGGAGGATACTCTCCAGGCCAAATATTCCCATGCACCTAGTTTGAAAGAGGGCCGCCTCCCTGTCCTTAACCACTTTTTCCAGCCCGATCACCAGAATTATCTTTTTGGCCTGTTCCAGGTCCTTAGAAATATTGGCCATGTGCTGCAAGAAAAAAACAGATCCATCCTCGGCTGAGACAGCATTAACGCCCAATATGGCTATGTAATCACGTACTTGAAGGGAGCGCAGGTGGCTGAGGGTTTGGGAGACATCAAACGATTCCACAAGGCCCCTTTCGTGTAATCCTGGAAGGTCCCAGTAGTCCTCTATCCTCTTTTCAAAGTCATTGAATTCCTTAAAATAGCGAATGTATGTTTTGAGGCCAGAGGCCTGAAGCTGCGGCCGAAGTTCATTTATCACCACACTTGATTTGTTGATCGAAGCAAGCTCTGCCTTCCCAGCCACCTCCTTTATATAAGCTGCGGCTTCCTTCACATCTGCAGCAAAGGTCAACTTCACTTCAGGGAACTGACCCATTGTCTTCTCAAGCTGCCTTTGTAACGCCCCTTGATTATCCCGGCAGTGCTGACGTATCTCCCTAAGCCGAGCCTTGAGGGATTCTAAGTCAGGCTGAACCTCTTTGCCTACAAAGACCCCAGCAGCTCGACGCCTGCTTTGCTCAGCCGCTGGTTCAAGCACCGCTATATCAGGGATTTTAGCCATACCTTATGCCAAATTTAGTTCATTATTATGAACAATAATGCCCTAAATCATACCATATGCCTCATTTTTGTCAAGGGGGAAAATTAAATTTTTCACAAGTCTTTAAGTGACCTATTATTAAATAATTATCTTGACAAGAACGTAAATAGGCTGTACTATGTTGTTCATTATGGTGAACAAAATGGTGAGAAGATATCGAGCGCCTTCGGTAATAAAGGCCTTTCAGATATTAAGGTTGATCGCCGACAATAACCGTGGTTTGGGGATCAGCGAGTTGGCGAAAAGGCTGGGAATGAGCAAGGGGACTGTGCACGGGATAATGGCGGCTTTAAAGGAGGTGGGGGCGATCACTAGGGATCCCATTACTAAGAGGTATAATCTCGGCTATACCATTTTGGAGTTGGGCAACAGGGGGCTTTCTAGGATCCCCTTACGGGAAGTGGCCAGAAGACATATGGAGGGGCTCATGGAGGAGACTGGGGAGAGTGTTTTTTTAGGTATTCTCAACGACCATCACATCCTCATTTTAGATGTGGTGGAAAGCAATAAGGAATTAAAGATCACCTCTCCTAGTGGAACGAGAATCTCTTTGTCTGCAGGGGCTACCGGCAAGTTATTCCTCGCCTATATGGAGGAGGAAAGGGCCCTTAGCTATCTCACCACCAATGGTTTGGTCAGATATACGCAGAATACTGTTACCGAGTTAGATAGATACCTCGAGGAGATAAAGGAGGTCAGAAAGAGGGGATTTGCTATCGATCAGGAGGAATACCTGCAGGGGGTCAAGGCAGTAGCGGCTCTTATAAAGACCGAGCCTCCCCTTTTGGCTGCCATTTGGGTAGTGGGTTTTTCTTCCTCGCTTACCGATGAAAAAATGGAGATGGTGATAAAAAAGACCCTTCAGGCCGCCGGTACCATCTCGCGGGAACTAAGGCAGAGAGTAAAAATTTAATCTTTTTACTCCTTGACCATTTTCACCATATCGCCCGGCGATATATTCTCTCCCTGAATCAGCTGTGCTTCCGAGGCGTCAAATCCAAAGAAGCGTACGATCTTTATCTTTCCTTTCAGCTGCCCGGGTATTCTGCCTAGGGGAATATTGGTAATAGGGTGCCTTATCTCCTTGCCAGGATCAAAGACCTTCAACACATCACCAATTTTCAGGCCTGAAGATTTGCCCGCATTGAGGTATACCTTATCCGCCTGCACGGAGGCAACACTTGTAGACCACTCTAGCCCGGCCAACCCCCTGAGTATCCCTTCCTTAACCCCTCGCAGGGCAAAATTTATGGCCTTAAGAAGGGCCTTGTCACGGCTAAACTCCCCTATGGCGCGAGAGGTGAAGATAGGGTTTTCCCCCTTCACTGATCTGATGACGTTGCCGGTGTCAGCATCCAGCAACCTTGCCTCTATTTTCGCTACGGCTAGGGCCTCTTTACCTCTCCCCTTCTGCCCCCCCCCAATCAATACGTCATTTATTGATCCTGTTACCAATGCATGAACTCCCAATAGGGTTTTCATTTTCCAAAGGTAAAAAGGTTCTGTAAGCTCAGTAATATCTATTTCCCCCAGGCTCTTTTTTATCATATTAATGTCCACCAGCACCACAGCTTCACTTTCCTCCAGCTGTTTGGCCAACTCCTGAGCTACTATCGCGCCTAACCCTCTCCTGCCCTCTTTAGTCTGGTCCTGAAACTCCAACACCACTACTTTATATTTCAATCTGCCCAATAGATAAGGGGTAACGGTAGGTTGAGGGCGAACAACCTCCCCCTCTTCTGCCCCGTATGGTCTCTTGGAATAAGTAACTGCTCTTTTGCGCTCGTCGTAAGAAGAGGGTCGTTGCTCACTATAGACCCATCTCCCCTCTTTCCCTTTTTCATATAACCTTTCTTCCTCCTTTTTCTTCCCCCAGGGGAGACAAGAGGAGATAATAAACAAAATGGCTAAAATTATCCCTGTGCCCATCATACTTTTCGCCTTCACCGCCCCTCTCCTTTCTTCTCCATAGTGGCCTTAGAATACAGCTCATGTATCTCCGGCGTATATCCACCCCTTTCGGAGTAGATGAAAAGGGG
>Ga0180300_10000258_pt1 | contig 22605 bp, 19 predicted proteins | sample GuaBasSediGuay15_FD_121798 | JGI IMG/M metagenome (GOLD analysis project Ga0180300, IMG submission 121798) | Subseafloor sediment microbial communities from Guaymas Basin, Gulf of California, Mexico - Guay15, Core 4569-2, 21-24 cm | ecosystem: Environmental > Aquatic > Marine > Hydrothermal...
ATGTCGGCATTGCCCTCCCACACTACCTCCACCCTCCACTCCCCCTCCTCCCTTACCTCAATCGCGTCATTGAACGTCCCGTCAGCGCTGAGGGGGACTACGTGAGCCACCTCCTCTCCCCCCGGCTTGACGTATATGATCTTAACCGATGCCCCAGTAAACTTGTAATCGAGGGGCAGGGGGGCCTCGTGGACGACCCTTACTGTACCGCTCACCACGACCTCACTCCCGTACTCGACCTCCCCCGCGGGCACGGTCACGTTCACGCTGCTACGCGCTCTCTCCCCCCTGGCTAGGGCGTTCTGCGCATCCGCCATCAGCTTCTTGACGTACCAGTGGTAGGGGAATAGCTCCAGGACTCTCTTAAACTCCCTGATTGCCGAGTCGTAGCACTTGGCGTAGTACAGCGCGAGCGCCCTCAGGTATAGCTCGTCTACGGGCCCACCCTTATTCTCCACGCCATTCTCCCTAAGGAAGTCCCTGACCAGGTTGCTCGGCACTAGGAAGTTGAAGCCAGCTACCTTTATCATCTCGTTGGGGTCTACGCTGCCCATGTTGACCACCCCTATGACCTCGCCCTCGCTGTTCAGCGCTGGCCCCCCACTGTTGCCGTGCGTCACTGCCGCATCCGTCTGCAGAGCCGGAGTATCCGAGATCGTCCTTCTAAAGGCGCTTATTATCCCCCTGGTTAAGCTCGGCACCAGCATAGTCTCGGGGCTCAGCATCTCGTGGAACACCACGACGCCTGGGTAGCCTATAGCGTAGATCTCATCGCCTACCTTAACCTCGCTTGAGTCGCCGAGGAGGAGCGTCGGCGTGTTCTCGAGGTCGATCTTCAGCAGCGCGATGTCCTTCTCAATGAAGGGGCTCTTAGCCACTATCCTGGCCTTTATGCCCTTGGCCTCGATGTCAGCGCCCTTAACCTCCCCGAGTATTACCCACACGTTGAGGGTGACGCTCTTGACCTCGCCGTGCCGCATCACGTAGTCATATATCATCTGCACGTCCTCCTCGCTCAGGGCGTAGCCCTGCTCCTGGAAGTACTCGACTAGGGCCTCGAAGGCGTTGTAGAGGAGGTAGTAGCGCACGACGCTGTCCTGGAGGGGGTCGTTGTTATCCACCGCGAACACCACGTGGCCATTAGTGACGATGTAGCCATTGGGGTTCACGAAGAAGCCGCTGCCGATCACAGCTATCGAGGCTTGTATCTCGTAATCCGGGGTGTCCACCAATCCATCTACCCTGCAGTAGATTAGGACCGTAGCAGGGTAGGCCAAGTCGGAGATCAGCCTGGCCTTGGAGACCTCCGGGCTGCCGAGAGCTGGCGTGTGGATGACGACTAGCGCCGCGACTATGGCCGTAATCCAGGCTGGGCTCCTGCGCATGCCCGATCCCTACTCCACGTACTTCTGGCAGTTGTAGCAGTACCAGCGCTGGTACTGTGGTATCCACGTGGCGGGCTGGCCGCAGTAGGGGCATATCTTGCCCTTCTTCTCCTCACTCTTGCCTTTCCTCCACTGTATGAAGGGGATCCTCAGTCCTCCCCTCTCCTCAGCTGTGCCTGCTTGGACTGGCGTGCTTACGGGGGCGGTTGAGGGGGCCGGCATCGACGGCTGTGCCGCTGGCTTGGGAACCTCCACAGCCTCCTTAAGTATTATGATGTCCTTAGCAGCCCCCACATTGCTCCACTCTACAGTCAAGTCGCTGCCAGCTGCCGTCTTGACAACCAGGGATATCTGGCTAGTGCCGAGGGCCAGGCCTATGTCAACCACCTCCCCCACGTAGCCCCCATCGGGGTTGTAGACTTTCTTCCCTATCAGCTGGCTCCTCGATATTACCACTCGACCACCTCGTCGGGGAGGAGCCGCTCCCCCGCGATTTTAAGACCTGGGTTTTACCGGCGCGGTTTAATCAGGTGTGCGCTGGAGAGCCTCAGTGCCTGCTCAGGCCCTCACCTCCTCGGGTTGCCCAAGCCTCCTCACAGGCCACGAGGAGTTACAGCCCGAGGGATATCTGCCTTTCTACTCATGGCTACCCGCACATGACACCCTAGCTCTCCCCGCTACCTCAGCGGCCCGCGCGTGTCTCCTCCATCGACCCCACGGATTGGCTGTCCTCGGGCCTCAGCCCCGACGGCCTACGCACTCGTGGACGTGCGGCCTCCGCGACGAGCAGGTCAGCAGTCCTCGCCGTCCTACCATGCTCATCTACGCCACGTCTCTGCCGGGGCCTCCACCGTCCAAGGAATCTCGCACGGAGCTGTGGCGGGTGGCTGCAGAGCTACTCTAGGCGGATTGGCTATGCTTTAAGGCAACGACGCTCACATCCGCTCGAGGCACGGGGGAGGCGCCATGGGGACTGTCTACGTAATCTTCCAGCTGGATACTGAGGACTTCGTAACCCCCGAGGCTGACGACGTGCTGCTGGATCTAGCAGAGATTTTCGAGAAATATGGGATTAGGGCATCCTTCGCCGTGGTGGGGGAGAAGGCTAGAGCCTTGAGGAGGCGGGGTAGGTGGGACGTCATTAGGGCTCTCAGGGCTCATGACATAGCGTATCAGTCGAACTACCACTCCCTCCACCCAACAATAGCTGAGCAGCTCAGGGATAGCGGCTGGGAAGATGGCGTGAAGCTGGTCATTGAGAGGGAGGGGCCTGGGCTGAGGGACCTCGAGGAGATCTTCGGGCAGCGCCCCTCCGCCTACATACAGCCGGGCGGCGACTGGGCGCCTCAGGTGCCCTACGCCATGAGGGAGCTGGGCATCCAGGTGTACGCTGACGGCATCTTCGAGCCCCAGCCCCACTGGTTCTGCGGCGTGCTTGCCATCAGGTACGCCCTCCACTTCGACGAGAGGAGAGCCTCGGAGCCCAGCTACTTGAGCGAGGTAAAGACGCGTTTCGAGGAGCTGTACCGCTCGCTGAGGGAGGAGGGGGGAGTGATAGTCGTAGTGCTGCACCCATGCATGTTGCGCACTGAGGAGTTCTGGGATGCCGTAAACTTCGCGAGGGGGGCTATGCCAGCTCAGCCGAGGCCAGCTCCCCTGTGTAGGGAGGAGGTGTATAGGGCTCGATTAAAGACCTTTGAGAAGTTTGTTGCTTTCGTGGCTGAACATGAGGAAGTCAAGGTCATAACCTATAGGGAGCTACCCGATATGTATCGCGATCCGGTGGTTGAGCTGAGCCAAGACGATTTAAGAGTACTGGCTAGGAGATTACTAGAGCGCCCCTCCTTCCACGTCATCGGCGACAAGCCCGTGTCGCTAGCCGATGCATTCTACGCGCTCAGTCTCTCCCTCAAAGCCTACCGAGATAGAGGCGTTTTGCCCCAGAGGATCGTGCCACCTCTAGTGTTAGGCCCCCTAGAAGAGCCTATGGAGTTGGAGAAGGGCTTCCAGGTGAGGGTTAGAGATGTAGTAGACGCCGCAGCGCGCGCTCACAGCGAGCTGATTAACATACGGGCGGTCCCGAGCAGCATCAGGGTGGGGAGCGGAGAAGTGGGGCCTCTCTCATTCCTCTTGGCGATGGCACGCGCTTACTTAATACTGGTTAAGGGCGGTGAAGGCTACGTTGAAGTGCCAGCTCTGAGCGAGCTGCTGGACTTTAGGGAGTACAACTTTAAGTCCCGGGTAGCTAGCCAGTGGAGCTGGGTGATATTCCCAGAGGGTTTCCGCTCATACAGAATATTGAGGCTGACCCTCCTTCAGCTCTGGACGTTAAAGCCAGCCATTGCGAGGAGTCTAAACACGTAATTGATGCCCAGCTCAGAAGAGCAGCCCTCATCGCGTGAGATTGCCTAAAATAACCTTGATAAGTTTAGATAGCTGCTAAGCGAGTGAGATGGCGGTGATCCTCCTCGCCAGAGATCCCCTTGGATGAAATGCTCCTAGAGAACATCTGCGCTCACTTAGCTCGCCCATGAGCTCGCCCTAGTCAACGTGGGTGGAGGTAGGGTTAAAGCGAGGCTATACATCGCGGCTGGCCTCCTGAAGGTAAAGCACCCTTTCACCCTCCAGGGAATTGTAATAGCGATCCTGGGCCTAGTATTACTGACACTGGCCTTTGAGTTCAGAACTGCTGAAATAAGCTCTTAGCGGTGAGGGGAATGCTGGTGGCATGCCTTGACGGGAGAGCTGGTGATTGCCTGCTGCCTAGCTCGCGGCGGTGGCTAGCGTATTACAGCGAATATTCCAGGCACTTATGCTAGTAGACCCTCGTACTCAAGGAATCTCCTCAGACTTTTCAGGGCACCAGCTATCATCCTCCCGGCTGGCGTATTTATGATCTCTCGTAGCTGCTTTTTAAATTCGTACTCGGCTTCAGCCACCTCGAGTATTATCCGGAGGTACGTCCTTAACAGCTCCTCCCTAGTGAGGGGCTTAGACAAGTTCTCCGGTATAGTTTCAGTACCGGTCCTCGTAGAGCAGGTCTCACAGGGCTCCGAGCGACGGGGGGAAGTCTTGAGGACCTCGGCGTATAGGCGGTAGATAATCCTTCCCCTTTTCATCACCCTCTTGTACCACAGCTCCAGCTCCTTCTCCGTCCCGTCCTCGTCTAGCAGGCGGCGTAGCTCTCTAAGCTCCTCCTCCGCGAAGACGAAGTAGGGGTAACGTCGCCTTAGCTCTATTAAGGCAGCCTCAGCCAGGCTTTCGCGCGGGCGCCGCAAGCTTCCCAGGAGCCCGAAGAGCACGGCCACTGGCCCGGCTTTTAACGCCAGCTGAACTGCTTCCCATAATGTCACTAGGAGGAGAGGAGTCAATATAATCGCTGCCAACACTGCGTAGAGCCGAAGGCCGCTAAAGTGAATCCAGGCTGCAGTAATCAGCCACGCCACAGGCCACGCCACTCTAGCTCTATAGTAGCATTTACCCAGCCACGCTAAGATGCGCCAACGCGGCAACCCCATCCCCTTAAGCGACAGACCCCGCCAGGGGACCAGGAGTTAGCGTTGAATAAATAACTGTCCTGCCGAACGCTAAGACACGGCGGCTTTCCAGCTCAAGCCTCAGCTTGACGGCTGGCTACCCTCCTCCTCGCTTACTCAACCCTCCCGACTCCTAGAGGAACTTGCCGCTGATGCCCTGGATCTCAGCTACAGTGCCTCGTCCACTGCACCCAGCAATCGTAGCTGCAAGCGTGGCCCGTCGAAGTGAGGTACATATCACAATGCAGTGAGAGGCTGCTAGTAGCTAGTTAGGGGCAGCTTTATGACACGTCTCTCTCGGGCCGACTTTACAGCCGCCAGCGTTACCTCCAACGTCTTTACCCCCTCGACATACGGCACCTCAGTATCACGTCCCCTCTTAACGCACTCGATGAAGTGCCTGTCCTCCTCCATGTAGGGATCCACTGAGGCCTCCAGCGTCTCCACCTTATCGCCCCTAATTATGGTGCAGCGCCTCCCCCTGCAGACGAGCTGGATGTGCCTGGCAATTAGCCTGAAGCCAGCATCACACCCTGCCGGCTGGGCGGCGCACGTGCTCGTCACTACGCCTATGGCGCCCGACTTGAAGCGCATGCACACTATTGAGGCAGACTCTATGTTGAAGCGGGGTAGATCCTCTAGGAGCTTCTCCTCGAAGGCGGCGTACACCTCCCTCACATCGCTCCCCACCACCCACCTAGCCAGGTCGACCTGGTGAGTGCTCTGCTCCACGAGCTGCCCACCGCTCAGTTCCCTCCTCCTCCACCAGTGCTCAGGCCCGCCGACTACAATGCCGTAGCGCCATGCCTCGAAGAGGCCTATCCTACCCCCCTCAGCCTGCACCAGCTCCCTAGCTCTCCTCAGCGAGTCCACGAACCTGAGCACGTACCCCACCTGAGTTATGACCCCCGCCTTTCTCACCGCCTTGAGGACCTCCAGGGCCTTCTCCAGCGTGAGGGCAACTGGCTTCTCGACGAAGAAGTGTACCCCCCGCTCGGCGCAGAGGAGCTCCTGATCCGTGTGGGCGTAGGGGGGGATACAGATGTAGCAGGCGTCCAGCTCCTCCCTCCCCAGCATCTCGCGGTGATCCCGGTACGCGGCCCCACCATACCTACGCGCAAACTCCTCCGCCCTGCTAAACTTCACATCGCAGAAGGCCGCGAGCCTAACCCCCTCGATCCTAGCTAGCCTCTCCGCATGAGCCTTTGCAATGCCTCCGCACCCTATGAACCCCACTCTAACCTCCAACTCAGGCCACCTGGCCGATGCGGATCTCCGCTGGCCGGTATTTGACGCTAGCGGTGCCGGGCGCGGTAACCTGTTTTAGCCACTGGCCACGCCCTGTTGTGGGGCCATGATAATCGACTGCCACACGCACATGGGCAGGGGGGAGATACTGGAGTACTGGTGGGCTGTCGACTTGCCAGCCGAGCTGGTTATAAAGCTGGAGGATAAGGCGGGAGTCGACAAGGCAGTTATATTCCCAGTGCACTACCCCCCCGAGCTATACGACAGGGCTAACGTGGAGGTGGCTGAGGCCGCTAAGAAGTACCCTGATAGGCTCATACCATTCGCCAAGGTCGCGGCATCGCACCCCAGGGCCGTGGAGTACCTGAGGAGGGCTGTGGAGGAGCTGGGCGCTAGGGGCCTTAAGCTCCACTCCCACGAGGGATTCCCGACTAGGCCCCTGATGGACGTGCTGCAGGAGCACGACTTACCCCTCCTGATCCACACTAGCGAGAGGGGGCCTTTAGAGCTAGTCCCCCTAATTAGGGCTTACCCCGACGTGAAAATAATAATAGCTCACCTTGGCAGCCCCACTAACTACTACCACCAGCTTCAGGCTATATACCTGGCTGAGAGGTACGATAACGTCTACCTCGACACCTCAGTCGGCTCCGACATATTCGAGAACTTGAAGCTCGCCGTGGAGCGCGCCGGGCCCGAGAAGGTGCTCTTCGGCTCTGACGCCCCCGTCTACCACCCAGCAGTCGAGAGGAAGAAGATAGAGCTGCTGGAGCTGAGCAGGAGGGATGAGGAACTAATACTGGGCGAGAACGCCCGCAGGATACTAGGCCTGAGGTGATGCCAGGGCGCCGGCCTCGCCCCTAGCTAGCCCACATGCTGAGTGCGCGATCTCTACACCTCGAGCGGCGCGGGGATTAAGTGTAGTACAGGCCGTAGGGCACTAGGGGGATGGGGAACACGCTCCTAAAAGCCTCCGGGGCCTTAGGCACCCCCGCCATGAACCTCCTGAACGGCTCGGGCACTCGTTCAGGTACTCCGAAGACTAGCCACGCCAGCTCCTTAGGCCCCCTAAGCGTTATCTCGTAATGCCCCACAGCCACCCTGTACACGTCATCCTCGACGCTCACGCTCACCTCCTCGTCGGTTCTCTCCCTGAAGTAGGGCTGGAGCCTCTCGAATGCGTCCTCCACGTTCAATAGCCTCACAGTGTCAGCCAGCGGTGTGGTGTAGTGCGGGAGCTTCAGGCCGTGCCTCCTCAGGGCTGAGATCATGCCCACGTCCCACGCCGGGACCTTCAGCCTCAGCGCCTCGAGGCCTTGAGACTCGGCGACTGCCTTTAAGCCTCTAACTACAGCCTCCCTGCATCCAGCGTACTCCACCACTCTACCCACAGCCCCGCCATCGGGGACGTGAACTATCAAGTAGCCTACCGGCTCGCCAGCCTCAAGCACGAGGACGCGGATCCTCCTCGTGGGCCTCTCGACATACCACGCGCGGCTCTCGAAGAGCTTCTCTAGATGCCTCAAGGGCCTCATGTACCTGACGCACTCCCTCTGATAGATTGTAGCGTACTCTGGCGCGCCTCCCCCCTCAACAGCCTCCACCCCCTCAGCGCTTAACGCCTCCAGGCTCTCGCGTGTCAGTTCGAGATCGTAGCCAGCGCCGGCTATCGCGCAGCCAGCGCGGTCGTAGAGCCCCCTTATGCCCGATATCATTACTATGTCCACCCCATCGCGCCTCATCTTCTCAAACGCGTCTCTCAATAACGCCGTGGCTAGACCCCTCCTCCTGTGCTCCGGGTGTGTGCACACCGACCCTATCATGCCCACCTTCAGCCTGCAGCCGTATATCAGGGCTTCACACTCGAATATCCCGACGTGCGATACCACCTCCTCCCCGCGCTTGATTATGCGCAGGTTCTCGGCATTCTCCTCGTTAAAGAGTAGGGGGAATTCCTCACCCATGGTTGGGGGCAGGCCCCTGCTAGTCCTGAACACCAGGTTGACGAGCTTGAGGACGTCGCCTAACTCGTCAGCCCTGGCTGCCCGGGGCCCCTCGTACTCCATTGCCTCACCTGGAGACTGGGGGACCAACAGTTAGATAAATGAGTGCCCCCAGGCTGGTAGCCCAGCGCTAGAACACGTGTGGCTCCTTGATCCCAGTCTCCAGCTTAACGGCTTCCATCACCTCATCCCTGGAGCCCGCTATGAACGCTACCTCGTACTCCACCGTGCTCACCTTCCGGCCCCCCACCTCGACTGCGGGCCTGAACTGCAGCTCTATCTCCCCGAACTTCCCCAGCCCGGCCTCGGGCCCCGAGTTGTAGGACTGGACAGCCCCCTTAGGCCCCTCTGGATCAGCCTTAGCCACGTCGAGGCACTCCTCCTGGCTCCGAGGAGCATCGTGTGTGCGCATGCATACCATGCCCCACGTGCCCTGCTCCAGCTCAGCCACGTACGCCACGACAGCCTCGCCCTCGGCGGGGAGGTCCTCAGGCCTCACGCCCAGCTTATAGACCCGCTCCCCGTCTATCCTCAGCGCCACGTGATCGCTTGCTAGGACGAGCCTCTCAGGAGGTATGGGATCGAAGTAGTGTATGGGCTTGGCCCCCCGCCTGACGGGCACTAGAACAGTCCCGTGTCTGCCTGGCTTCACCTGTGCTAAGGCCCACAGGTTAACCTCACCGGGGTAGTCGGCCACCATGCTATCGCGGATGAGGAGCCTGTTCTCCTCGACTAGCATCACGTCTCTCCTCACAGCAGCTGCGAACCTCCAGCCCCTCATGCGATCTAAAGCGCTTAACTTACCCTCAAGCGCGACCTCCCGCCTCCCAACTCTAATTATCTTGTAGGCCGCGGGGTCCAGCGTGGAGGGGCAACGCCACCCCTCAAACCTCTCAGGCTCCTCGTAGTAGAAGTTCCTCTCCGGGGAGATCCACAGCCTAAGCCCGCCGACATTCCAGCCTCCAGTGGCCAGCACCTCATCCAGGCGGGGGTTGACCCACAGGACGTTCGCATCATTCACGAATATCCCCAGGATCCTGCCGCCCCTCTCGAACACCACAACCCTCGCCTCACCCCGCTCGAGGACGGCCACTCTGGAGTAGCGGGAGAGCGTCGAGGCGAGCTCGTAGGCCCTCATCAGGTAGTTGTGCAGTAGCGCTTAGAAATAGCTTAGCCTCCCGAGGGCGGCTCAGGCGGGCAAGGCCTCCTCACAGCTCGGGGGACTCAGGCGGTCTTCACAGCCTTTACTGGCATTGAGGAGAGCCTTAAAATTCGTTACCCGCTCAGCTAAGGCTTTATCAAGGAGGACCGGCTCTACTTGATCGTGCACGAGGACGTGCTGCAGCGGGCTGTTGACTTAGCGCTGGAGCTGGGGGCCAGCTACGCTGAGGCCCGCTACCACCGCCTAGCGAGCAGCTCGATAACCACGCGGTACGGGGACGTGATAAGCTACGGGGAGAGGCTCTCCGAGGGGATAGGCGTGCGAGTGCTCGTGGACGGGGCGCTGGGCTTCTCCGCCACTAATTCCCTGGACTGGGAGCACGCCAGGGAGGCTGTTGAGGAGGCTGTCAAGCTGGCCAGGGCACACGCCAGGCTCATGAAGAGCCGCATCGAGTTTGCCGAGGCCAGGGTTGGGCGAGCTAAGTACGAGGCTGTAAGCCTCAAGCCGTTCGACTCTATGAGCTTGGAGGATAAGGCCAGCCTCCTCATCGACGTGTGGAAGTCCGTGGGAGAGGCGGTTAGGGAGTGTAAGGTCATGACGCTCATGTGCAGCTTCAACGAGAGCGTGGAGGAGAAGACGGTAATCAACTCGGATGGAGCCTACGTAGTGAGTAAGGTGCCCAGGCTCAGCGTGAGCTACAACTTCGTCCTCCTACATCCCCAGAGGGGGACTATACAGAGGCGCTTCTCCTACGGGGCGAGCGGGGGTCTCGAGCTACTGGATGAGTGGCGCGTGGCTGAGGAGGCATCTGAGGAGGCCGCGAAGCTGGAGAGGGTGCTGGTGGAGGGCGTGGAGCCCCCCAGGGAGCCGGTTGACGTCGTAGTTGGGAGTGAGGTGGTGGGCCTCATCGTGCATGAGAGCTGTGGACACCCAAGTGAGGCTGACCGGATACTGGGGAGGGAGGCTGCACAGGCTGGGATGAGCTTCATAAAGCCCGGGATGCTGGGGGCTAGGATAGGAAGCGAGCACGCCACCGTGATAGATGACCCGACAGTGCCCAGGAGCTACGGCTTCTACCTCTACGATGATGAGGGGGTGCCAGCCAGGCCCCGCTACCTGTACAGGGAGGGGGTGATTAACGAGCACCTCCACAATAGGTGGACTGCCAGCGTATTCAAGGTTGAGAGCAATGCGGCCGCCAGAGCCATGGACTACAATAGCGAGCCGATAATCAGGATGGCGAACACCTACCTGAAGCCGGGCGACTACAGCTTTGAGGAGCTGATAGAGGACGTGGAGCTGGGCGTCTACATCAGGAGCTACATGGAGTGGAACATTGATGACGTGAGGTGGGGGCAGCGCTACGTCGGCCTTGAAGCCTACATGATAGAGGGGGGCGAGCTAGGCAAGCCCGTGAGGAACCCCGTCCTGGAGATAACCACTAAGGGCTTCTACAGCAGGATTGACGCCGTGGGCAAGGAGCTCCGCTTCTACCCCGGCACCTGCGGCAAGGGCGAGCCAGCCCAGGGCGTGCCCGTGTGGTTTGGAGGCCCGGATGTCAGGCTCAGGCGAGTGACGCTCGGGGTGGTGGCCAGATGAGGGAGTTAGGCGTCTCCGAGGTGGCGGCTAAGCTGGTCCGCGATGCCATTAACAGGGGCTTCGATGAGGCTGCTGCCAGGGTCGTGGGGTTGCGCGCCGTCATGGTGAAGCTCGCTAACAGTGAAGTAAGCGTCGTGCAGAGGTGGAATAATCTCTCGGCGTCGCTCTACTTAGCGAAGGGGGGCAGGATCCTCACGACTACGCTCTCAGCATCAAGCATCGATAGGATTGGGGAGCTGGTTGAGAGGTGCCTCTCTGCAGCCTCACAGCTCAAGCCCAGCCCCCTCTACGCCCCCCTGCCGGAGCCTGCACCCGTCGAGCCTTTGAGCGGGCTTGTCGACAAGGCAGTGATCGATGGCATGGCTGATCCCGCGCCTCTAGCGGAGGAGCTGATAGGCGAGGCTCTGGATGAGGGGGCTGAGAAGGTCGCGGGCACCCTGGCGCTAAGTTACTATGAGAAGGGGCTAGCCACATCGAGGGGAGTTGAGCTACGTGAATCCTCCACGGGTGTAGAGGGCTACCTGAGGGCTTTTGTGGGCGAGTCCTCGGGCCAGTGGGCTGTGGGCAGCAGGAGGCTGGAGAGGGGCGCCCTGAGACTGGTGGCCAGGACGGCGGCGAGCCTGGCTTTAAAGGCCAGGGGGGAGCCGAGGGACCTGAAGCCTGGGACCTACGACCTAGTGCTCTCGCCCATGGTGGTAGGCAACCTCGTGGACTTAGTCGGGATGATGAGCAGCGCGCTAGCCGTGATGATGGGATTCTCAATATTCGCTAGAGCTAAGCCGGGCTCTAAGGTAGCCTCTGAGCGCTTCACACTGCTGGATGAGCCGCGCAACCCGGAGCTGCTGGGGTCCACAGCCTTCGACGATGAGGGCATGCCCACCCGCAATAAGCCGATAATAGAGGCGGGGGTCCTGAAGACCCTGCTCCACAACACGAAGACTGCCGCTAAGATGGGCGCCGCGTCCACGGGCAACGCGGGCTGGATAAGGCCCCACCCCTGGACCCTGCACATCCCCGCCGGCGACGCGTCGTTAGACGAGATGATAAGCGAAGTCAGGAGAGGCCTGCTAGTGACCAATAACTGGTACACGAGGCTTCAGAACTACGTCGAGGGGATATTCTCGACCATCACTAGGGACGCCGTGATATACATCGAGGACGGCGAGTTGAAGCACCCAGTAGCTAGGGTCAGGATCGCCGATAGGCTCCCCACGCTGCTGTCAAACATAGAGCTAGTGGGTAAGGAGCTGCACGACATAAGCTGGTGGGAAGTCAAGCCACCCGTGCGAGCCCCCTACATCCTGGTGAGGAGCGTCCACGTATCGAGGCCCTTCGACTAGTCTTTTCTCCTAACACCTCTCCCGAGCTAGTGCCCACGTGGGATGCTCAAGGCGCTCCCCCGCGACAATCATTAAAGCGTCCTCTAGACGAGAATATAGGAGCCCCGGTAGCTTAGGGGTAGAGCTCCGCCGTGGTAAAGGGCCGTCAGCCCTATAGATAGGCGGGGGACCCGGGTTCGAGTCCCGGCCGGGGCTTCACATCTCTACTCTAAATGTTGAGGGAGTGGGCGTTGCCCAGAGTTGCGCCCTCCGAGGCCTGGGCTCGAACCTCCCTAGCTCGATGCTTAGCCTGCTCACAGCTATTGGGGCTCACTTTAGCCATATATGAGGCCTAGATAGCCCTAGGTGCAGGCCCTGAAGCCTCCAGCGAGGATGGCTCAGCTAGAGCCCCGCTCGGAGAACCGGGTCACGCGCCGGATGCGGTGGAGCGCTAGTACAGCTCCAGTCAGCATCATGAGCCCTGCTGTAACGGCTGCTGTCAGCGATGGCGCGTCAGGGACGGCGCTCGCGGCTTGCCCCTCCTCGTAGAGGCTTGAGCTTACTAGCCTAATGGTATAATTACATGTCAGGGAGTACCAGATGGGGTAGGTCCCATCCTCAAGCATGAAGTAGTTAGAGAGGGGCGCTGGGAGGACCCCCGGCTTCCAACCCTCAGTTCCCAGCTGCTTAACCTCCAGCAGCACGCCTGTCTTGGAATCGTACACCAGCTCCACCTCGTTAACCGGCGATAGTGCCCATCCCAGCCCTCCACAAGCCACGTAGTACCAGTACGTGACGCTGGTACAGTTGACTTTCCTGCTCGGGATCCTGAGCAACAGCGGTCCACGAAGCCTGCGGTAGCTCCTCGCCGCCCCCTCCAGCAGGTGCACGTTCTCCCAGATGAGGGTTCTATTACTCGGTACTACGCGCAGCTTGAGACCCGCTGCCTCCCACCTGCTCTCTAAGCGCTTAGAGAACTCCACCACGCGTCTAAAGTCGTCGTCCCCGCCACACGATATGACAGTCCTCAGCCTACACTCCGGGACCACCGCTGTCCTTACGATCCTCCAGTGGGGTATGACCACGCCTCCCACCGTGTAGTCGTGGCTCGCCCGGAGCTCAGGGCTGTAGCGCACCACCGTTGCCATGCCCGCTAGCGCCATGCCATGAGCCACGAACTTCACCGGGTATAGCAGGACAGTCATCAGCCCGCTTACCTCGTTAAGCCAGAAGACCCAGTCCCCCAAGTCGCGGCCGCGTGAGTCGATCACAGCGCCCTCCTTAGAGATCCTCAGGGTCCTGGTGAGCTTAACCTCCCCCGCGCTGGCCGAGTACTCAGAGGGTGTTAGCTCACTCCAGTTACTAATGCCGAAGAGCTCCTCCGCATGCTTGATGCTCCAGGAGTAGCAGATGAGTGTGAGGTTCTCGAGTACTAGCGTGTAGTTGACGATGTAGCTCCCAGACTCGACCTTGAGAACCTTAATCGTTATTAGACCCTTATCAAACCCCACATAGCAGCCAGCCTTAACAGTCTCAGCGCCCGCCCTCCTGAATTCCACGTAGAAGAGGTTAGCTGGCTGGACGCCGAGGGATTTCAGTAGCTCCACAGCTGTGGGGGAGTGGAGGCGTGCAGTGAGGCAGCGCTCACCACTGCCTGGCGCGTTCGAAACTTCATAGATGAGGGTGAGCCCCTCGGGCTGTGGCACGCTCACCGCCTCCAGTGACGCTAGGGCTATCAGGATTATTACGGCTAGGGGTGCAATCGAGCGCATATTCACACCCCGCAGCAGCCGCTCAAGTATGCCGTGGTGCTCGCCTCGGGGCTTAGGGATCCTCCTAAGCCCCACCATCACGTTTCAGGTGACGTCATCCATCTTATTTTTTTGGTAACCCCCCGATCTGAGAGAGTCAAGCTAATTTTCAGGGCTTTACTGCGCTTAACACGTGAGGTTCGGCGCCGATATCTGGGTGCTGTACCCCAAGCTTGGCTTGGAGGACACGCTGAGGGTCATGGAGGACCTGGAGCTCAGGTACATAGAGTATCCCTATGAGCTCTTCAAGAGCTCCAGGCCTGAGGATGTTGAGGCGCGTGTCGCCGAGGTGGCTGATGTAGCGGAGAGTTACAACCTGATTCCGTACCAGCTACACGCTGAGTACGGCGACATATGCTTCGAGCTCTCATCCCCCGATGAGGGGGTTCGGGGCTCCGCGTTTAGGAGGCTGTGCCGCTGGATTGAGTACGCATCTAAGCTGGGTGTACGCGTCCTGGTGGTGCACGCAGCCTTCCCAAGGCCCTCGCTCGACATGAGGTACGACGAGGTGGTCAAGAGGATTATCGAACTTAACGTGTCCTACGTTAGGGAGCTGGCTAAGCTAGCGGAGGATCATGGAGTGATCGTGGCAGTGGAGAACTGCATGGAGCCTTGGTTCTGCTCATCCCCACAAGACCTCTTGCTCCTCATGGAGGCTGCCGCGTCGGAGCACGTGGGCGTGTGCGTCGACACTGGTCACTTTAACGTGAACTCGATTAACCCGGCTGACGCCATTAGACGCCTATCTGGCTACATCGTGGCTACACACCTGCACGATAACGATGGGAGACATGATCAACACCTGCCACCCCTGAGCGGCAACATAGACTGGAGGGGAGTTATGGGGGCGTTCAGGGAAGCGGGCTACGAGGGCCCCCTAATATACGAGTTCGGGAGCTTTGGGGGACAGTCCCCCCGCAACGTGGTGGAGACGCTCAAGCTAGTCACTGAGTACCTGAAGGCTCTGGCTTAGGGGGTTGAGGCGGCCATGCCTCCCGAGGTCGTGGTCGTGGAGGTTAGGGGTAGGCGTGGCGATTACCACGTCATGACCCTACTTAAGTGGCTGGGAGAGCTCAGAGAATTCCTGGAGGAGGAGCTGGGGCGTGAGCTGGAGGTGCGCTTCAGGGAGGAGGATGTTGACTACCCGCTCCTCATAGTAAACGGCAAGCTCGTCTTCGAGGGGCTGCCGGGGGAGGAGGGGTACCTGATAGAGCTGATAAGGTCATCAGCTGAATAGCGCTTACTTGATGTAGCCTGAGGACCTTAAGTGCTCTATCAGCTCCTCGTGGTCCTTGAATATCATCGTCGTGTAGTACTCGAAGAACGGGCTCCTGACGTCGTGGGGGAATATGGCGTAGACATCCTTGTTATGGGTGAAGCCATAGTGTATCTCGTTTAGCACGCCGGGCGAAATCGCCGTGGTGGGGTAGAACACTATGATCATGTCCGACTGGTCTATCAGCTTGTAGTCCCTGGCCACTATCTGATCGATTATGTCGTCCCTAGCCTCCATTATCTCCCTCACGCTGAGGACGAGCCTCCTCCCCTCGACCTCCACCTCCACCGCCTCGCTCCCCCTCCTCTCCGCCTCCTCGGCCAGGCCCACGAGCACGGCCTCATCTATAGCTATCGGGTCGAAGACTATCACGCCAGCCTTCCTGAGCGCCTCCTTCACCTCATCCTTCATCTCGAAGAGCTCCGGCATCCCCGTGACGTGTGTTATCGGGTAGCTCAGGTAAGCCTTAGGCGCTGGCTTGCGGCCTGCAGCCCTCTCCCTCTCAACCCTGTATATGATGTCGGCTAGCAGGCTCGGCGGCTCGCGCCTCGCTATGATGTAGAAGGGCTTACGCCTGTAGTTGGCCAGTATCTCCGTGATGAACGCCTCCTCATCCCTCCACACAAGGATATCCTTCAGCTTCAGCCTCCCCCTCCACTGAGTCTCCTCAAGCCTAGCCTTTATCGCGTGAGCATTGTCAACTATCGTCACGTAGACGTCCGGATCTATTTTATTCAAATAGTATAGGTTGAAGGAGGAGGTGAGGTGCTTCTTCCACCTGAAGCAGACGTGCGTGCTTATTATCAGGTCCTCCTCGCTGTCCCCCCTATACCTATCCGCGACCTTCAGTACATCCTCGAACGTTATGGCCCTCAGGTAGTCCAGCGCGAAGGGATCCATGTCGAGTATCTTCCCCTCGGGGATCTCTATGCCCAGCTCAGAGGATTTCTCGAACATCTTCCTCCCTATGTCTATGACGCGCACCCTACCTCCGCACTCCCGCGCTGCCGCCTCGAGATAGTCCAGCCTCCCGCTGCCGCTTATCCCGGTCGCGAATATTATCACGGGCACACGTGAGGGGGGCCGGATATTAGTCTCACGGCCCACTTTCACCGAACTATCCGGGGAAGTATTATCCCCAGCCCCAGGGGAGTATAACTGGTGTTTCCATGAGATACGTTGAACCCCCCGCGCTTAGCCCAGCTAACTGGGGTCCAGAGTTGGAGGACCCGATACTATTCGTGGATGGGGGAGAGGAATCCAGGAAGGCTGAGGAGGTGCTCAAGCAGCATGGGCTGAGGTACAGGAAGATAGACGTGAGGAGTAATGGCCTGAGGGGGTGGCTGCTATTCGAGTATGGCACCTCTAAGGTCCCCATGCTAGTCCTGAATAACAGGGTGCTGGTGGGCCTGGAGGAGATACGTAGAGCGCTGAGCTGATACCTGGAGCATTTTTACCTCCCCCACCCCCTTCATCCCCGTGGACGAGGAGGAGCTGATAGCACAGGCGTGGACCATCTTCAGAAAAGACCCCGCTGAGCTACTAGGGCTTGACGACGCTCAGGCGATACGCGTGAGGGGGACCCTAGTGCTCAACGTCGACGTGTTCGACGAGTCCACTGACTGGCTACCCGGCATGGCGCTGAGCGATGTCGGCTGGAGGGCGGTGGTGGCTGGTGTGAGCGATGTGCTCGTCAAGGGGGCTAAGCCGCTAGGAATACTGCTGGCAGTGGGGCTTCCCGAGGACCTGGTGGAGGCTTCTCGCGAGCTCTTCACAGGCGTGGCGGAGGCGTGTGAGGAGCTGGGCGTGAAGGTGTGGGGCGGTGACCTGGGGGCCTCAGAACTGCTCTACGTCTCCGTGACGGCTGTAGGCGTGGCCGAGCGCCTCATCTCGAGGCGTGGTGCCAGGCCCGGCGATGTGCTCATGATAGCTGGGCACGAGGTGTTGACGCCAGCTGCCTACGCCCTACTCCTAAAGGGGGCTAAGCCCTGCAAGGAGGCTGGAGAGGCCCTGCGAGCCGCGTTTAGGCCCAAGCTAGTGAAGCCGGAGTTCTGGCTAGAGGTGCTCGACAGCGTGACCGCCTCGATAGATGACAGCGATGGGCTAGCGCTTACGCTACACCGGCTGGCGGAGGCCAGCAGGGTTAGGCTAGTTGTCGAGACCCTTCCCCTGAGCCATGCCCTAGTGAGGTGCGCGGAGGAGTGGGGGCTGGACCCCCTCGAGCTGGCCCTATATGGGGGAGGTGAGGAGTACAACTTCGTCTTCACAGTTGAGAAGGAGCGTGAGGACGAGGTTCTGGAGAGAGCTAGGAAGCATGGAGTGAAGGCATGGAGGGTGGGAAGAGTCGAGGAGGGAGGCGGGGTTTACGTCGAGGGGCTTGGAGAGGTTGAGAGGAGAGGATGGCTGCACTTCAAGCCGGATAACTGGGGCAGCGCACCCTCGAGGGTAGTTAATTCTCCCACGCATCCGGCGTAGCGATCCCCACTCGGATTTATCAGCATGATCACGATCTTCACTGCGTGAATAGGGGGGTTCTGTGCTATAGGCCTATAGGTGTGGTGGAGAGAGGCATGCCTCGATGTTATGAAGCTCGTCGCCCCTCCAGGTATGAGGTGATCTCGGTGATAAGAATTTATGATGAGTACGTTGAAGGGCTAAGGGGTCTGGAGGACTACTCTCACGTGATAGTAGTTTATCACTTACACGGGGTGAAGGAGACTAAGCTGGTGGTAGGCGGAGGAGGAGTGGAGGTTGGTGTCTTCGCTACGAGGGCTCCTAATAGGCCCAACCCGATAGGAATTACAGTAGTGGAACTCTGCAGGGTGGAGGCTCCTAACCTTTACGTCAGGGGGCTAGACGCCTGGGCGGGGACTCCGGTGCTAGACTTAAAGCCCTACACCTACTGGGATGTAGTGAAAGGGCCCAGGGTGCCTAGCTGGCTGAAGGCTAGATGGCTCGAGTGCAAATCTGAGGAGAGGTATGATGAGATCGCCCCCTGGCTCGGCCCTCCCTAGGAGTGGCCGTAGCTTAAGCTGAGCGAAGGTGAGGAGATGCGCGCCCTGATAATAGACGGGTACACAGACGAGCCAGCCGGCCTAGGCGTACCGCCGTACATAGACGTCTACCCGAGGTACGTGGCTGGGGCTATCTGGACTGCGGACAAGGGGGCTGAAGTCAGGTACGTGACCGTCGATTACGCCAGGGAGAACCTGGATAGGGTGATGAGGTACGCGGCCAGCTGCGACCTGGTAGTATTCCTGACGGGCGTAGTGGTGCCGGGGAAGTACCTGGGCGGCGAGCCGATAAGGCTGGAGGAGCTTATCCGCTGGCCAGCCCTCATAGAGGGGGCCATCAAGGTCCTCGGGGGGCCCGTCGCCCGCTACGGCTACGGCGTGGTGGGAGGCAGGGTGGCAGTACCTCCCAGCGAGTTTGAGGCCTACTACGACTTGGTGGTCAGGGGGGACGTGGAGATAGTCGTGTACAACCTGGTTAAGGAGGGGTTAAGGGTCGAGGCAGTTAGCCCCTACGAGCTGAGGGAGGGCTACGAGCTCGTGGACGAGTTCGCCCGGAGAGGAGCTCGCATAGTGGAGCAGCACCCCAACCATGGCTGGAACCTGATAGCTGAGATAGAGACGTACAGGGGATGCCCCCGCTGGCTCGTGGGCGGCTGCAGCTTCTGCATAGAGCCCAGGTATGGGCGGGTGGTATTCAGGTCTGTGGAGGGGATAGCTAGGGAGGTTGAGGCCCTATACTCTCACGGCGTCAAGTGCTTCAGGCTGGGGAGGCAGGCGGACTTCCTGGCATACATGGCTGAGGGGGTCAATGAAGTAGAGTTCCCCAGGCCCTCGCCCAAGAGGATTGAGGAGCTTCTCAGGAGCATTAGGCTGGCCGCCCCTGGCCTCGAGGTGCTGCACATAGATAATGTCAACCCTGGGACTGTGGCCTATCACGAGGAGGAGGCTAGGGAGGCTCTCAAGGTGCTAGTCAAGTATCACACGCCTGGCGACGTGGCAGCCATGGGCATTGAGAGCGCTGACCCCAGAGTAGTGAAGGAGAACAACCTGGGGGTGATGCCTGAGGACTCCCTCAAGGCCATCAGGATCGTGAACGAGGTTGGGGCTAGGAGGGGGTGGAATGGGATGCCTGAGCTACTCCCAGGCATAAACTTCGTGCTGGGGCTTAAGGGCGAGACGAGGGAGACCTATAGGCTGAACCTCGAGTTCCTCAGAGAAGTGCTTAGAGAGGGGCTACTCGTGCGCCGCGTGAACATAAGGCAGGTGCTCGTGCTCCCCCACACTCCAATGTGGCACGTGGGCGACAGGATCATCGCGCGCCACAAGAAGTACTTCATGTCCTTTAAGAAGAGGGTGAGGGAGGAGTTCGATAAGCCAATGCTCAGGCGTGTAGTGCCGCGGGGAACGGTGCTGAAGGCCCTCTACGTGGAGGCCCACGAGGGCAAGTATAGCCTGGCAAGGCAGGTGGGCTCCTACCCATTACTCGTCTACGTCACCGAGAGGCTGAGGTTGAGGGAGAGGCTGGACGTGGTAGTCGTAGAGCATGGCTACAGGTCTGTCAAGGGAATACCCTATCCCCTCGACGTTAACTCAGCATCTCTTGAGTCCCTCTCCCACGTCCCCGGCCTCTCCCGTAGGGAGGCCTCAGCCATATTGGCGCATAGGCCATTTAGGCGCGTCGAGGAGCTAGCCAGCCTAGTCAGGAGGGGCGCGCTCAAGTACCTGTGCGTGGGCCCAGCTTCAGGCACCAAGGGGGGCCGAGCCCCCAGAGTTAACCTTAATTGCTCTGCACAGGGCTCGAAGCCAAATGCCGAGGATTGGCGGTAGAGCCGTTGGCGTGGCCTCTCTGGTGGCGCTGACGCTGGTGTGGGGCACTACATTCCCCGCGATAAAGGCGGTGGTCAGCAGCATAGGCTTTGCATACTACGTGGCTCTGCGCTTTGGGCTAGCCACCCTCCTCCTAATGCCAGTCGCCGCGAGGAGGGCTCACGAGCTGCGCAGGTACCTCAGGCCTGGCGCCGCGCTAGGCCTGCTCTACTTCAGCGGCATAACCCTGCAGGGCCTAGGCATGGAGTTCACCACGGCTTCAAACGCCGCGTTTGTGACGGGCTTAAGCGTTGTGATGGTGTATGTGATAGAGGTGCTGCTGGGAGCTGAGAAGCCTTCCCCCGAGTTAACGGGAGCGGTAGCGCTCGCCACCCTGGGGATGTACTTGTTGTCGCTGAGCGGCTCCCCGCTACAGCTAGCAGTGGGGGACTTGATAGTGCTGGTTGGCGCGCTCTTCTGGGCTCTCCAGATAATAGCTGTGGATAGGCTCTCCTCGGGCAGCCTCACCACCCTGCTCCTCATGGAGTGCGGGATTACGGCGGCCGCTGCCAGCATCTTATCTCCGCTCACTGGCCCGCTACCCCTAGGCGGGCTGAGAGCCGCGCTGCCACACCTCCTCTACCTAGCGCTCGTGTGCACGCCCATCGCTAACGCCCTCCAGCTGTATGGACAGCGGTGGGTGCGCAGCGTGGATGCGGCGCTGATATACCTCCTCGAGCCCGTATTCGCAGCTCTATTCTCGTTCATATTCCTGGGCGAGATGATGAAGCCCAGACAGGCGGTTGGCGCGCTGTTAATATTGACGGCTATGGCCGTCAGCTCGTTAAGGTACAGGAATGCCGGTCGCCAGCCGCTAGCCCGCGGCTAGCCGCCCCCTCATGCCGCTGTATTAAGCCTCTCCAGCTCCCAGGACGCGCGGGAGCTCGCTAGGCGTTTTATAGCAGACGCGACCCTTTATGGCGTGGAGGTATTGCGCATCAGGCCTCCGACTTCAGTAGGCGTGCTTCTCTCGTACAAGTGCACGTGCGAGTGCAAGCATTGCATGTACGCGTGCTCGCCGAGGTGGGAGAATCGCTGGATCAGCGAGGAGGGGTTGAGGGAGGTTCTGGAGGCTTTAGCGCCGAGTGTAGTACCAGCCTCCCCCAGGGGATGGGTGGGAGTCAACGAGGGACTTCACTTGACGGGCGGCGAGCCCTTCCTGAACTACGACCTGCTGTTAGCGGGAGTTAAGCTGGCTGAGAGCCTCGGCTACCCCTCAGTGTTCGTCGAGACTAACTGCTTCTGGTGCGTCAACGATGAAGTTACGCGGCGGAGGTTCAAGGAGCTGAGGGAGGCTGGCCTCGAGGGCGTGTTGATAAGCGTAAACCCCTTCGTAGTCGAGTACGTGCCTTACGAGAGGATTAAGAGAGCGATCACAGTGGCTGAGGAGGTGTTTGGGCGGGAGAACGTCCTCGTATACCACGAGGTTTACAGGGAGCTGCTGGATAGATTGGGCGTCAGGGGCACGCTGAGGGTTGAGGAGTACATCAGGAGGTGCTGCTCGCTGAGCCTCCACGCCCTCACGCTGAGCTTCAGCCCCTCAATACTCTTGCCGATGGGCAGGCTAGTCTACACATTATACGAGCTTTACGAGCGGAGGCCCGCTAAGGCGTTCTTCAGGGTCTCTTGTTTGGGTGAGCTCACCAGGCCGTGGCACGTACACGTCGACTGCTACTACAATTACGTGCCAGGCTACTGCGCTGGCATCTCCCTAGGAGACGCGCGGAGGCTCGAGGAGATAGTTGGGGGCGTGGATCTAGGCGATAGGCCGGTGCTCGCGGCCCTGGTCAGGAGCCTGGGCGAGCTATATAGGCTGGCTGTTGAGGGATACGGCTATACGGAGCTTAGAGGCGGCTACATTTCCCCCTGCCACCTCTGCCTCGACATAAGGATGCACCTGGCCCTGGAGGTGGGGGGCTTCAAGGAGCTCCAGCCCCCCGAGTTCTACGAGGCACTTAGAGAGGTCAGGGAAGCTGCTGTGCGCCGCGCACGATGACGCAAGCTATATCACGGGCTATAGGCCTAGAACCGCGTGAGGAGGATAAGGCTGCTATTCGAGCAGGCTGGCGCAGTCATCGTAGAGCTTACGGGTAAGAACCCTAGGACTGCAGAGGCGATTCTCAGGGCTCTACCGTTCGAGAGTAGGGCCATGAAGTGGGGAGAAGAGGTATACTTCACCACTCCCGTGGACGTGGGCGAGGAGGAGGCAGACGAGGTCGTTGAGGTAGGTGCCGTCGCGTACTGGCCTCCCGGCAAGGCTCTCTGCCTCTTCTACGGCCAAACTCCAATCAGCGGACCCGGCGAGGTGAGGCCTGCAAGCCCCGTGAACGTGATAGGCAGAGTGGTAGAGGGCCTCTCCACCCTAAGTAGGGTGAGGGAGGGGGAG
>Ga0180300_10000259_pt1 | contig 22571 bp, 31 predicted proteins | sample GuaBasSediGuay15_FD_121798 | JGI IMG/M metagenome (GOLD analysis project Ga0180300, IMG submission 121798) | Subseafloor sediment microbial communities from Guaymas Basin, Gulf of California, Mexico - Guay15, Core 4569-2, 21-24 cm | ecosystem: Environmental > Aquatic > Marine > Hydrothermal...
CAATAAACCTTATATTTGTGTCATCACACATTAATACATGAAAACGATTTTCAATAAAGGATGATGTTTATGAAGAACTATTAAAGTTGAAAAAAGAAGGTGAAAGCTTTAGTGATGTTATTAGAAAGTTGATTAAAGGCAAAGACTTCACTTTGGAGAGATATTTTGGAATGCTTGAAGATAGTGAGGTTGTGGATGAAATAGAAAAATACGTAAAAAGATTTTAGAGCCTCTGCGAAGTTTAGGTGATATTCAACGATATGGATGAATAAAAATGATCGTACTTGACACAAGTTTTCTGATTGATTATTTTAGAGGAGTAGAGAAAACAAAGGAGATCGTAAAAAAACGAAGACGTAGCAACCACCATCATTTCCTATCACGAGATAATGGCAGGAGTTAAAATTGCAAAAGCGAAGAAAGAAGAAATGTTTTTCAGAAAATTTTTCTGTGACATACGTGTGTTGGAGTATGATAAAATGGCTGCTGAGGAGTCAAATAGTATTGCAGCGAAACTCTCAGCTATTGGTAAAAAAGTGAACGATATGGATATTCTTATAGCAGGGATTGCAATCGCAAACGGAGCTGAGAAAGTAATAACAAGAGATGAAGATTTTAGGGAGATTGCCAAAATTACTGACATTAAGGTTGTAATTTACTAATTTGCTGTTAATTCGTTAATCCTTCCTATAAACTATTCCTTCACTCTTTGCAATAACATCTTTACCTCTATATACTACCATTTCAAAGAAGGCAACCTTATCGCCCCTAATCCTCTTAGCCTCAGCAACCAACTCCTCTCCCTCAAAAGCTGGTTTGTAGAAATCTATTTTGATTGATATTGCTAACCTCCTTTTACCATCAGAATTACTAGCAATTGCAAAAGCAAAGTCTGCTAAGGCAGCTATAAAAGCTCCGTGGCAAACGTTGTGAAAGTTTAAATGCTCTTTTTTGACAATTCCTTTTACCTTAGCATAGTTGTTGTCGATTTCCAATACCTCAATGCCCAAAAATTTTCTGAAATTATCGTTTTTTAGGAATTCTTTGAGCTCATCAAATCCTGATTTCATTGTTTGCAACCTTCATAAGTTCAATTGTTTTCCTTATCCTTTCAGCATCTCTTTGTTCAGCTAATTCGTAAAGCTTGACTCTCCAATCATCCAAGTTTACACTGCCAGACAAACAAGCATCCATGAAATCTCTGTAAAACTCCACAATTTTTTTGATCAAACCAGTTGAATATTCCCTTCCCTGAATCTTCAAACAATCAACAAAACTTACAAGCTCTGGAATTTCATCCAAAAGCAAAAACATGGTGTTTGGCAGGTTGAAGTTTTCAGTGTATGTTTTTTGTCCTTTTAAACTCCACTTCATCAAGCAGGGTCTAAAACAAACTCCGCCTCTGTTTGGACTGCCGACATAGTAACTTTTACCGTTTATGCTCTCAACTTTTAAGGCTTTATAACTGCTCATCCAGCATTTTCCCAAGTATGTAAAATCTGTGTTAGCATGAATCAAAACTTCAATTCCTACCTTTGCTCTTTCCTTAATCTCTCTAAGCTCATCCATCGAAAGTTTACAGTCTGCAACAATCATCCTCGCCCCAGCATTCTTGTAAAATCTTGCCTCCTCATAATTCAGAATATTACAACCAATACTCGCCACAATTTTTAAATCAGGATAATAATCCTTAACGATTCTCATCAATCCTATATCGTTCATTATTATTGCGTCAATACCAATTGAATATAGAAAGTCAAGTTTTTCTCTAAACATTCTACTTTCATCAGATTTTGGCATGGCATTTATTGCAGCCCTTACAGATTTGCCGTGATTTTCTGCTATTTTTATTGCTTTGATTAGTTCTCCATCATCCAGTTCGTATCTTGATGCTCTTCTGCTCCACCCCTTAACGCCAACATAAACGCTATCTGCTCCAGCATCAAAAACAGCTTCAACCATCTCCAAACTTCCACCAGGGGCCAAAAGCTCAACCATTTAAACCACCCACATAAATCTGACCGGCTTTATTGAAATAAAATCCATTGCACATACCATGTTCTGCCAAAGACTTTAACTTCTCAAAATCTTCTTTATTGAAGCCATCCTTTAATCTTCTCCTATAAATCTTCCCAACTATCTCCCTATACCCTATTCTTTCTGAAATACTTTCTATCCTGTAAGCATCCAGCTTCAATTCGTTGAGCATTTCAATGTGTTCATACATACACAAATCTTTCCCGCTTAGAGTTGCGTTTCCAAAGGGCTTTAAGACCAAATCATCAGACTTATACCAAATTTCTTGTTTGCAGAGGTGTGGACAATCTAAACCGACATCATTTTTGAATTCAAGCAAAAAGCAGTTGTGGGAAATGCCTAACGGAATTTTACCATGTATGACGACTTCTATTTCAACTTTGTATTCCTTAAATTTCTCTATGTCCTCAATTGAGAGCTCATATGCAGGCATTATTCTTTCAACGCCCATGTTTTCTAACAATTCAACAGTTGCTGAGGTGTATATATTCGTGAATCCACCAGCATGAACTTTAAACTCATGCTCCTTTTTTATGTAATTTATTACACCATAGTTTGTCGATTCAATAGCATCAACGTTCAATTCCAATGCTTTATCAATTAGTTTGAATATTTTTGGTAAATCAGCGTTTCTTGGGGCGGCGAAGGTTGTAATGTAGACCTTCTTACCCATCTCCCTAAGCATTTCAATCGCCACATCTAAATCATTGAAATTGGATATCAAATTGCCATCGTAGTCCCAGCAGTAAGGGTTGCCTAAATATATCGCATCGTAAGGTTCTATACTACATTTACTTAAAGCTTCAAGCGTTGGTATGTTTGTTACTAACTCCATTGGCATACCTCCTAAATTGTCTACCTTCGATCTTCAATAAATCTGCTTTAGTGTTTTCAACAAATTTAACAGCTTTTGGATTAAACAATTTAGATTTAATTGTTTTGTTGTTTACAATTACATCCCACTTTTCACAACATCTCTTTGTGCATATTCCTGATTTTTTAGTGCTAACTCCATCAAAGTAGGCTGATAATAAACATCTGCCCTTATAAAACATCTCCATCAATACAAATTCAAATGCTTCAATTTTGATTTTTTTCGTTTTATTTTTTATCTTATCAATCTCACAGTTTATTTCGGGGGGAATTACTACGAAATCAACCCCAATTTCTTCAAAGAATTGAATATCCTGAGTATTTAGCGGATTTAAACCAACGCTTGACGTTATAACTTTATGCTTTAACTTATTATCTCTCTTAATTCTCCAAATTGTTCCTAAATCATTTATAATAAAACCATTACAATCGAGTTTTTCAACGATTTCCTTGATTTTTTCAAATTCAACAACTCGATTTAAAGCCAGAAAAACTCGCTTATTTTCACACAATTCTTTAATTTCATCCAAATTTAAGGCATTATCATCAGAGTACCTACTAAAGCCTTTCAATCCTACGTAAATCACTTCATCATCAATTTCTGGTGACACCTTTTGCATTTCAAATTTAAACAATTTATCGTTGATATTTAAAGTTGTTGAAATTTGTAAAGATTCAAATTAGCCCAGAAGTGGATAGGATTTTGAATGCTATTTTGGCTACATTAAATTTAAATGAATTAAAAAATCCGACCCCTTCATATCTTATCTTTCCACTTTTAATAGCCTCAATAAAATCAATCTTACCTTCAAGAATTTCTTCCATCGTTTCTACATCTGTGTAAATGTTTACAGTCTGATCTTTCATTTCCTTCTCTGAGATCGATTCTATTCTACCGTTCTTTGTAATAAATGAAAAAACTGTGTCTCCTTCAACATAGAGGTTTACTCTTTCATCACTAAACAAACTTGCAATAATTGGAATTTTATGCAAATTTGTATTGTATAGCTCTCTTATGGTTTCTATGTTTTCTTCACCCTTAAACTCTTCAAACTTTTCTGATACGCAGAAGTCGGAGATGTCTGCTCTCAAAACATCACCACTTACGAGATAAAATTTTATGTAATTTGCTTGCGGCTGCAATCCTTCTATAACTTCTTCTACACCAATAAGTGTTCCATCTGATAGAATAGCTATTTTCCCTTTGTTAATCTTCGTTGTTTCTTGATTTATCTCGAATTCAACTAAGCTATCATTTAAAACTGATGTTTTCACTAAATAAGTACTGTTGTAAACTGAATATAATTTGGTTTCCCCTTCTCTTATTTTATCTGAAATGGTTCCGTGGTAGCTGTCGATATGAAAACTGTAAACTTCAGATTTGTTGCTTTTAGTTTCTACTTCTTTACATCTTGGATCTTTGAAGCATCTATAGGGATATATACAAATCCCACAATCATAGCATACTGCTCTAAACACAGGAATTTCTTGTGGAGAGCATCTCCCATAACCGCATCTTGTTCCCGTTACTTTAGGACAATCTTTGTCTGAACCACAACCACAATACTCGCAACGACAACATTTTGGAGTTGGAGAACCTGCAATGCATCCCTTATTATTGACTATATCGCACTTTTCAATTCCACTAACCTTCCCATCTCCGCATTTCCCGACTTTGTCGGCGTCAGGAAGGGTTACAGTAGTCGAAAAACCACCACCTTGGTAGTATTTAGGTGGATATATCCTTGCTTTATAGATGACTGGACCGCCGGGTATAGAAACGAGACAAAGAATCTTTTTATGGTCTTTACTAACACTAAAACTGTACTCTTGATTGGGTTTGATATCCGTTTTCACATAAACGATTACTCCAGTATATGCATCTATACATTTTAGTGTATATCCCAAGGTAGGAGCTTTTTGAAATTCAAACTCAAATTTAGCTTCAATATACTTGGCACTAACCGGAAAAATGGAAAAGATGAGAAGTATTGAAAGAATGAAAGTCAAACGCTTCATTGTTAATCATGCAAATTTAACATTAAAAAACTTTCTCACAATGGGAGATTAATTATCTTTTCGTGCAGCGTTTTATTGGCAGCAACAATGTGTAATCTCTCTTCCATCGTGAACTGTTTGTAATCTAAACTATCACCCTTCAAATCTGTAACTATCGCATTTGCACACTTTGTAATGTATGCTCCTGCTGCAACATCGTATATTCTCAAAAAACCCTTCTCACCTCTTAAATCAATAAAACAGTCAATGCTTCCATCTGCAACAAAACAAAGTTCTATGGCTGCACTTCCAAAAATCCTTATCCTCTTGAATCCGTAGTCTCTTTTGGGGTAATAAATTATTGCATTACAGTAGATGTTGCTTTCATTAGAAACTTCTATTTTCTTTCCATTTTTGTAAGCCTTTGTATTTGCATAGTATTCCACATCGGTTGCAAGATTGTAGACATAACCTAAGAACACATCTTTAAAATGGTTGCTCTTGGAAAAGCATAAGGAAAGGCTGTAAATCGGAATATCTCTTGATGCGTTAAAAGTGCCATCAATTGGATCTAAGGCAACAATTACATCCCCATCACCAACAACACCCGCCTCTTCGCTTACAATTTTTACGTCGTATTCTTTCAGAATTTGTAATGCTGCATCCTCAGCGACTTTATCAATCTTTTTTGTAGGTGTCCCATCCTTTCCAATCCCAACACTTACGCCTTTACCCTCAATTTTTTCAATGGATTTTTTTACATTATCTTTCACTTTTCTAGAAATCTCTAAAGCCTCTTTTGCGTTCATAATAATCGTCAATCGGAAAGTAAGATAGACTTTTCTTAATTTTTTGTCAATATGTAAACAACTATGAAAGAAATTATGCTCAACGAAAAAGTCAATATTTTAATAACTTCAATATTCGTTTTTGGCATATAGGGGTGTGTTCCGGCAAAGTAATCTAGATAATCGTTAACAAAAAACCAGAGGAGAGTTAAATAGCAGTATTTATTAAATCGGGTTGCATTGGCAAATAAAATCCCTTGAACTACGAGCAAAGCGTGGGTTACAAAGATTGCAGAGTATAGGGTAGAATTTACGGTAAAAAAGTAGGAGCGATGAAACAACAAGACAAAACATGTCCAAATTCCGTACTTAATCAGATTTGCAGATGCGAAGAAGTTTAAAAAATCGTTTCTTTTTCCTTTAATCGTAAGATATAAAGCTACAGAAAAGAAGAGTGTTGAATTTGGGCAATCAACAATGAATATCCAAAAGTAGAAGGGACTATTTAAGAGCTGATTTTTGTAATAGTACCAGCCGTAAATAGTCCCTAAAACATTTGTAATCAATATAAATAATATAAATCGCCTCATTTTCATTTCTCTAAATAAATTAACAATTTTCTGCATGCAACCAAAAGTATTTATATAGTTTATAAACTCTTTTAGTAAGGTGATAAAGTGAAGGATTATAAAATCAAAATTGAAAACGTGGTTGCTTCAACCCAAATAGGAGAGAATATTGATCTGAATAAAATTGCTAAAGAAATAAAAGATGCAGAATACAAGCCAAAACAGTTTCCTGGATTAGTTTTAAGAACTAAAAATCCAAAAGCAGCAGCTCTTGTTTTTAGGAGTGGTAAGGTTGTTTGTACTGGCTCGAAGAGTGTTGAAGATGCAAATAGGGCTGTAAGGCAGGTTGTTAAGATTATAAACAAGCTTGACATCCCTGTTATTTTAGAGCCTGAGGTTAAGGTGCAAAACATTGTTGCGTCCGCAGATTTGGGGGTGGATTTAAATTTAAATGCAATAGCTATTGGTTTGGGTTTGGAAAACATTGAGTATGAGCCTGAGCAGTTTCCTGGTTTAGTTTATAGACTTGATAAGCCGAGAGTTGTTGTTTTGATATTTGGATCTGGAAAGATGGTTGTAACTGGAGGAAAGAATCCTGAAGACGCTCAAAAAGCTGTTGAGAGGATTGCTGAAGAGCTCTCAGCTTTAGGGTTGATGTGATTTCTATTTTTGATCTTATTTGATTTTTAATTTTACTTGTTTTTATGTTTATCAGTTTTAGTTGGTTTGATGCAGAATTTCAATTGATTTTTTATTCAAACATCCAAAAAAGTTTTTGAATTTCACCTTAAACTACAAGCATGAAATTAATATATCTTCTCCTACCACTATTGGGAGCGTTTATAGGATACATAACGAACGTTGTTGCCGTTAAACTACTCTTCCATCCTAAAAAACCTATAAACATTTTGGGAATAAAACTTCAAGGACTAATTCCAGCAAGAAGTGAGGAACTAACAGAGAGAATTTTGGATTCTCTCCACGACATTCTAAACGAGAAGGATTTTGAGTTTATAATCGATGGAGCGATGAAAAAATCCTATGAAAATTCGATCAAATCAAAGATAGACGAAATACTAGACAGATTCGGCGTTTTTAAGGGTTTGGCTGAGAAGTACAATCTATCGTTGAACATCTCCTCATCAATAAACAACTACATAGCAAATGTAATAAAGGAGTTCTCGAAAAAACTGGCTGAAAATGTTGATATTAGGGAATTTATATTAAAGAAGGCTAAGGAGATAAGTGGTGAGGAAATAGAAGTTTTGTTCAAGAGGATCGCAAAAAAAGAGTTAAAGTTTATTGAGATTTCAGGGGCTATGTTAGGGTTTGTTATTGGACTAGTCCAGAGTTTAGCCCTCTATTTTTACATTTGAAGAATCTCTTGGCTATTCCTCTCATCTTTGTCCTCAGCAAAATTCTGACTATTCCCTGTTACCAGTGGTCTTACTCTAAGTTGTAAATTAAATTCGAGAAAAATTTTAAAACTACGTTATTTTTAATACTTTACATGAGCCTAATATCTATTGAAGATACCCTCAAAACAATTTTTAGAGCATATGACATACGGGGGGTATTTGGAAAAGAGCTTACACTTGATTTGGTGTATAAGATAGGACGTGCATTTGCTACTAAAATAGGTTTTGGTAAGAAAATTTCTGTGTCCAAAGACACCAGAATTTCTGGTAGTGCTTTAATAGAGTCTTTTATTCTTGGTTTACTTAATTCTGGATGCATATCTATTAAAATCGACACAATTCCAGTTCCTGTGTTGGGATACTACACTTGGAGCAAAAATTTTGATGCTGGTGTTTACATTTCAGCCTCACATAACCCACCAGAATACAATGGAATCCGATTTAGAGGTAGAGATGGGGCTGGGATGCTTTATAAAGAGCTTAATATGGAGGAAATCATAATAGCAAATCAATTCAGAGAGCTAACAAAAGAAGAGCAAGAAAACTGTATTCTGTTGAGAGTAATGTTGAATTAGTACTTCAGGAATATTATGAGTTTATATCTGAAAGGGGGAGTTTAGATAAAATCATTAGGATTGTTTTAGACCCTGGTAATGGATCTGCTTATAGAATGCTTCCACTTTATCAGAAAATTGGATGTGAGACAATTGGAATTAATATGGTTCCAGATGGTAGATTTCCAAACAGAATGCCAGAACCGAAAAAGGAAACCCTCGACAAAACCATAGAATTTGTGAGAAATATAAAAGCTGATTTTGGAATTGCCTTTGATGCAGATGCAGATAGAGGCATAATTATAGATGACAAGGGTAGGATAATTACTCCTGAAAAAATTGCAGTTTTATTGGCGAGAGAATTAAGAGGAGAAGGTAGAATAGTGGCAAGTATGGATTGCTCATTGCTACTGGAGAGAGAATTGGAAGATTCAGGGTATAAAGTTATTAGAGAAAAAGTTGGAGATGTGTTTATTTCGCAAGCAGTGAAAAAAACATAAGGCAGTTATTGGTGTAGAACGTTCTGGTCATTTTTTCATTCCAAAATTCCATGCTTCAGACGATCCATTTGCAATGAGTTCAGTGTTGGCAGAAATTCTTTCAAAATCAAATAAGAGTTTATCACAACTTGCTGACGAAATTAAAGAGTATCCCTACTATTCGGAGAACATACCCTGTCCAGACAACATTAAATTCGATGTTATGGAAAAAGTGAGGGAGGAATTCTTAAAACACGAAAATTGGCAAGTTGAATTAAAAGACGGAATAAGAATTTCTACTGAAGATTGGGCTGTATTAATTAGAGCATCGCACACTGAACCAAAGATAAGATTGTACATAGAGACTGCAGTTAATAATTTGAATGAATTGATTAGTACCTTTAGAGATAGACTAGTAAAGGTGATTGGAGGTAAAACTTAATTTTGTTGTTTATTTTTTCTTTTGTTCCAATTTATTCTAGAATCACAACCCCAAAGCTATGAGTCGAATTTCAGGCAACTATTCTTGTTTTACTAATCTGTTTGGCATGGAAAATTGTTAATTTCATATATCTGAGAAGTAACCTTTATCTTTTTGAACAAAATTTTTTATGGAACTGCTTGAAGAAATCATAGTTTTACTCTTAATTTCATGTGCAGTTGGTGTTTTAGTTAAATACATCCGTTTCCCATACACGATAGCGTTGGTTTTAGTCGGCTTGTTTGTTGGTTTGACAAAACTACTCCCAGAAATTAAACTTACTGAAGAGCTTGTATTTTTCCTGATTCTACCACCACTCCTCTTTGAAGGAGCGATAAACACCGAATTGGAGAATTTCAAGAATAATTTTAAGCCAATACTCGCTTTGGCAACTTTAGGTGTATTAATCTGTGTGGTTGGTATCGGTTACTTGATAAACTATCTCTTGGGAATACCATTACTCTTAGCTTTTCTCTTTGGCGCTATGATAACTCCTACTGACCCAGTTTCTGTTTTAGCTACTTTTAAAACGTTGGGAGTTCCGAAGAAGCTTAGTACGATTGTTGAGGGGGAGAGTATTTTAAATGATGGTACTGGTGTTGTTATCTTTGGCATCATCTTAGAGATGATACGGATCGGCAAAGCTAACGTTATTGCTGGTATAGCGAACTTCTTTCTTGTTTGTGTTGGCGGAGTAATAATTGGGTTGATTCTGGGTTATGCAGCCTATAAGATCCTTGGATACATAGATGACCACCTGATTGAAGTAACAATAACCTTAATTTTAGCCTTCTCATCATTTATAATTGCTGAAAGCTTTCATGTTTCAGGAGTTATAGCTGTTGTAGCTGCGGGATTGATAATAGGAAATTATGGGAAGGTATTCTCAATGTCCCCTTCAACGAGAATTTCTTTAATAACATTCTGGGGGTTTGTTGTGTTCATGATAAACTCTCTGGTTTTCATTCTAATAGGGATGGACATACATCTTGACAAGCTTTTAAACTACTGGAACGCCATCTTAATTGCAATCCCTGTTGTATTATTTTCAAGGATTTTAGCAGTCTATCCAATCTTAAATGTCTTTAATTTATTTGAAAAATCCGGAAAAATCCCACTTTTGTGGCAGCACGTAATTTTCTGGGGTGGTTTACATGGAACAATTCCCGTTGCTTTAGCGTTGAGCTTGGATATTGTGAATAGGGATGTAATTGCTAGCATGGTTTTTGGAGTTGTTTTATTTTCTTTGGTTGTGCAAGGAATAAGCTTGGAATTCATTGTTAAAAGAAAGTTTGCAAAGGATGAGAAGAAGTTGAAGTATGAGGAGGTTTTAGGAAGAATGATTGCAGCAAAAGCTGCAAAGCAGGAAGTTGAAAAGATGGTGTTGGAGGGTGAAATTCAAGAGGCATTAGCAAATAGAGTTATCTCAGATTTGGATTCAATAATCCAGCAATTATCTAAAGATTACACAAAACTTATGGAAGATGAGGAGTTGGCAAGAGACATTTGGGTTAAAGTATGGAAGAGAGTTTTAATAGCTCAGAAAAGTGCTGTAATAGACAGCAGTGTTAAAGGATTGATTTCCGAGCACGTTTCGGATAAGCTGATAAGGGAGATTGATGATGAGTTATCAAAGCTTCAGAATGACATGTAATCAAGTTTGTATTCTTCTTACCCAAAAACAGTTGTATTGCCTCCCCAATCAACATCTCAATCTTATCATTAGCCCTACCCAGCTTTAAATTTGGACAGCCAAGCTCAACGTACACATAGAATTCCTCATTGTTGTACTCGTACAAAGCCTTTTCATTACCTTTTTTTAACACAACGAACGGATAAAGTTTGCAGGCTATTGGCTTTGCCTCGCCCTGCAATGAACATAAATTCCCGATTTGAAATGGGCAATTATTTCCAACTTTTCTGATGTAGTATCTACCCACCTTTTCCTCAATAAACCCCGTATGTTTAAGCTTCAAATACTCATAAAAGCTCAATCTCACTTTATACTCTTTGCAACATTTTCCACAAGCTGCACAGTACCATGAAGAGACGTCTCTCCATGGCACCTTCATTGTTTGAAAGAAGACCGTTGGATATAAACACTTAACGATTAACAAATAGGATTAAATAACTCTACGTTAAATTTCTTTAATGTTTGGATGGGGAGAGCTGGGTATAATTGCGATATTAGCTATAATTCTACTTGGTCCTGATAAACTTCCAGAAGTATTTAGAACTTTGGGTAAGATTTATGGAGAGTATAAGAAAGCAAAGCGGAGATTTGAGCTTGAATTAATTTATGGATATGAAATACCAAGTAAAGAGCTTATAGATGAACTTGCAAGAAAGAGGATGGAGGAGTTAGGAATAAACGATTTTAAGATTGAAGATTTTGAGAAGAAACTTTAAAATACTTTAAATAGACGAGAATTAGGTGATATTATGTTTTCGATAGGACCAACAGAAATAACTGTCATAATCTTAATAGCTATTTTACTGTTTGGAGCAAGTAAAATCCCTGAATTGGCAAGAAGTCTTGGGAGAGGAATGGGTGAATTCAAAAAAGCACAGAGAGAAGCAGAGTTGGAATTGAGGGAGTTTGAGAGAGAATTGAGGGAAGGTAGGTACACCCAAGAAGAAAAAAGGAACAAATTAGAGAAAATTGCAAGAGATTTAGGTATTGATCCTGAAGGAAAAAGTGATGATGAGTTATTGGATGAAATAAACAAAGCTTTGCCAAGAACTGAAAAAACAGAACCCTAATTTGCATTTTATTCTATTTGAAAATTCTTATTTAAATTATACAAACCGTAATTTTTAAAAGGCAGTAATTTTTAGCTGCATCATGCTTGAAATCACAATATACAGCATAGGTGGGCAAGGTGGTGTGACTGCAGCAAGACTATTAGCTTTATCTGCGTTGTACGATGGTAAATATGCACAGGCGATCCCCCAATTTGGTCCTGAAAGAAGGGGGGCTTTGGTAACTTCTTACGTTAGAATTTCCGATAACGTTATAAGGAAACATTCAAGAATTAGAAAGCCTGATATTACTGTTATTTTTGATAAAAAAAGTCCTGTGGAGGTTTTATCTAGGATAGCTGTTGTTAATTCTGGCTTTGGTGAAGTTGATGAGTATATTCAAGCCGAAAAAGTTTGGTATGTTGATGCATCAAAAATTGCATTTGATTTGAGTTTAATTAAGGAGGGTTTACCAATAATAAACACGGCAATTGTTGGTGCAGTTGCGAGGGTTTGTGATTTATCAATAAGTTCCGTTAAAAAAGCGATTGGAGAGGAGATCAAGGATGAAAGGAATATTAGAGCTGCTGAAATCGCTTATGAGGTGGTAAGGTGCCACTAGAAATAAGGATTGATTATTTAATTTCAAAACAAAAGGTAGGGGCTGCTGGCAGAACTGGACTATGGAGGACGTCAAAACCAATTGTTGACAAGGAAGCATGTAAAATTTGCAACGTTTGCACCCTCTATTGCCCTGAAAACGTGATTGAGGTTGATGATGAGGTAACGATAGATTACGAGTATTGCAAGGGGTGTGGTATTTGTAGTAGTGTTTGTATCTCCAATGCCATAAAAATGGTTGAGGAGGTAGTATGAAAAAGCTTTTAACTGGGAATCATGCTGTAGCAGAGGCTGTAAAGATTGCAAAGCCTGGCATAATCGCTGCTTACCCCATAACTCCCCAAACTTCTATTGTGGAAAAACTTGCTGAAATGGTAGAAAATGGTGAATTGGATGCAGAATTTGTGAGAGTTGAATCAGAATATACTGCTTTGTCTGTTATTTTAGGAGCAATAACAGCAGGAGCGAGAGGTTTTACAGCCACATCCAGCCAAGGATTGCTTTACATGTATGAGATATGTTGGTGGGTCGCTGGTTCAAGATTACCAATGGTTATGGCAATTGCAACTCGTTCCTTAGGTGCTCCTTGGAACATACATGGCGACCATCAGGATATAATGGTGTTGAGAGATGCTGGATGGATTATTGGGATGGTGGAAAGTGCTCAGGAGGCTTTTGATTTAACATTACAGGGCTTTAAGATTAGTGAAGAAGTCCATCTTCCCTTTGCATTGGGTCTTGATGGATTTCAATTGACTCATACAGCAGAAGTTGTTGAGATTAGAGACTACAAAGTTCCTAAAAGGAAACCATTACCCTATGTAGTTGAACCTATAAGCGATTTTGCTCTAAATGCTGTAACCTTTGGCATTCCAAAGTTGATAGCAAGGCATGAGCAGGCTAAGGATTTGGAAAAGGCAAAAGAGATAATTAAGAGGGTTGACAAAGAGTTTCCAGTGAGTTATGGCGGATTAGTTGAGGAATACAAGCTTGAGGATGCTGAGTACATAGTAGTTATGAGTGGTGGCTGGTGTGGGGATGCAAAGGATGCTATTGATATATTGAGGAATAAAGGAATTCAAATAGGTATGTTGAGACTAAGATTCATAAGACCATTTCCAACGAAAGAAATTGGAAGGTTAGATGGCAAAATTCTGGTTGTTGATAGGTCAAACTCTGATTACAGGGGCGTTTTAGGATTGGAAGTTTCAACGGTTAGGCATGACATAAAAAACGTTGTTACGGGTTTTGGTGGTATGGAGTTAGATACTGAGGATTTTGTTAAAATCTTCACCAAATTTGTAAATAATGAGATAAAAGATGTGGAGTGGTGGTATGATTCTGCTTAAAGGTAATGCAAGCTGTCAAGGATGTCCACATTCGATAGCATTCAAGGTTTTGGAGTATTTGGAAAATCCAATTGTTTTAATGCCTGCAGGCTGCTCTACCGTCATAGCTGGTTTACATCCAAATTCGTCTTTAACTATCCCCTGTGTACATGTACCATTTCCATCAACACCAGCAGTTTCGTATGGTCTTTCTGCAGGTTTGAAGAGGAGAGGTATAAAGGCAAACGTTGTGGCTTGGATGGGGGATGGAAGCGTTGACATAAGTTATTCTTTGTTATCAGGCTCAGCTTTAAGAAACGACGATATAATAGTAATTGTTGTAGATAATGAGGCGTATATGAATACTGGTGTTCAATCGAGCGGCACAACTTTCTGGAAGGCTAGAACAACAACTTCTCCTAAGGGTAAAAAAGAGGAGAGGAGAAACGTCGCATTACAAATGGCTTTACACAAGGTTCCTTACGTGGCAACTGCAAGTGTAGGGTACATGAGGGATTTTATCAAGAAGGTAAAGAAAGCTGGAGAAATTGAGGGCTTTAGGTATATTCATGTTCATTGCCCTTGCCCACCTGGTTGGGGTTTTGAAAGCTCAAAAACAATAGAAATGGCAAGGATGGCTGTACAAAGTAAAGCGTGGATTTTGTGGGAGTACGATGGATACAAAGGGAAATTCAAGATCTCAAAGATTAGTAAAAGGGCTAAAATTAATGCGCTTAAGGAGTACTTGTTATCACAAGCTAGATTGAAACATTTAAGCGATGAAGATATTGAAGAAATTGAAAGAAAAATTGAAGAGGAATGGAAGTTATTAGAGCATCTTGAAAAGCTTTAAACTAAAATATTAGACTATCATTTTCAACAATTCAATCACGCCATCAAAACTATACTCAGATGGCATCAAGGCTCTTATTCCATGCCTTTCCAACACAGCTCTGGTTGGAGGTCCGATGGCTATACAAGTTTGATTTAAATTTTTAACATCAAAACCGAGTTTTTTTGATAAGTCGATGAAGCTATTAGCAATCATACTGCTTGAAAAAACGATGGCACATCTATTATTACTCTTGAAAACTTCCTTTACAAATTCTTTCTGTTCATTACCATGTTCAAATTCAATGCTGTATAATTTTATCTCCTCAAAATCGCACACATCTTGCAATTTTAGCAAAATCTTGCTACCTTTATCGCTCCTTAGAGCTAAAACCTTTAAATTCTTCAGTTTGCCCTTAAATTCTTCATAAAGAGTTTTTGAATCGAATTTTGTTGGTGTTTCAACTTTAATTCCACGGCTTTGTAAAACTTCAGCTGTTTTTTTCCCAATTGCAATAACTATTTTACTTTTCAACAAAGTTTTATCTACTCTATCAATCAAAATCTTCGCAGAAGTTTGGCTTGTGATAATTAAGACGTCATAGTTATTTAGCTTTATTTCATCCATCCTATCATTGACCTCTATCCTCACAAAAGGGACACCAATAATATCAAAACCCTCTTTTCTAAACTTCAAAATCGTCTCTTCTATGTATTCCCTTGGTCTCAAAATTGCTACTCTCATTGTTTCATAAAATCTCTTCTCTAAGGTCGTTTAAGAACGGAAACTTCTTTCTTACCTCTTCAACCATGTTTAAGTCAATGTCAGCCATTATGACTTCTTGCAAATTACCAGCCTCAACGATTGTGTTACCCAGAGGGTCAACGAGTATAGACTTTCCGGGATACTTCATGTCCCCCTCAACACAATTCACACCTATCACATAAATCTGATTTTCAATCGCCCTTGCTTTCAACAAAGCAGTCCAATGTTCAATCCTTTGTGGTGGAAATTCTGCAATCGTTATTAACATCTCTGCTCCCATTTTCGTTAACTTCCTGGCTATCTCTGGAAACCTGATTTCATAGCAAATCATAATTCCCATCTTGCCTGCAGGCGTATCAAAAACCTTAAGCTCATTTCCTGGAGTAAAATACTCCTTTTCAGATGTTAATGGAAACAGATGTGTCTTCCTATACTTCCCAATTATTTTCCCTTGATGAATGACAATAGCGGTGTTGTAAAGCTTCTCGTTCTCCCTTTCAGCAACACCACCAACTATAACAATATCCTTCTTTTCAGACAACTTCAAAATGAACTCCAACTCCTTTTCCAAATCCTCAACCAATTCATAATTGTGGGGAAAAAAACCCGTATTAAAGACTTCAGGCAAAACAACTAAATCTGCCTCCACTTGCAAAGATCTCTTAACCAAGCTTAAAGCCTTCATTATGTTTACATCTTTGTCTGGAGATATTCTTAGTTGAGCTAATGCTACTCTCATTCAATCACCTAAATAGTCAACAATTTCCCCCTCTTTGGTTAGTATAATCTTTTTTCTATCCTCTTTGTCTCTCTCAATACAAAAACCCCACTCAAGTATCTTTAAATGGTATTCAAAGTTATTTTCATTGAGTTTTAAAGCCATCATTATTTCATCGTAATTTTTTCCTTCCTTCAACAGCTTTAGTATTTTCTTTCTAACGAGATTGTTTACAGCTTTGTGGTACCTTTCATGATACTCTCTATTCTTCTCGATTGTGTCACTAAACTCCAACCACTTCATAACTCCTCAAATTTTCCATTACTCTCTTTAAGTATCATCAAGTAAATTAAATAACTTAGCTTGTTCATCCATTCAACAAACGGCTTGGGAACTAAGCCTTTCTTATGCAATCTTACACCCCACCTCTCTGCTCTTCTCACAACAGCCCTTGCTACACTTAAATAAGCTGTAGCTTCATCTTTCTCAAGGATTATGAATTTTCTCGGCTTTACAACCTCTTTTTCAAATTCTTTAATAATTCCCATTATCTCATTGAAGTCTTCATCGCTAAAAACACTTTCCTTCGAAACGATTTCCATCCCAGCCTTAAACATTTTCCTTTGAATAAAACTCAAAGTCTCTTTTATCTTCTCATCTTTAACATAAACTTTAGCAAGTCCAATAAAAGCGTTGGCCTCATCTACACTCCCAACAGCCCAAACGATGTCTGAATCTTTGTCAACCAAACTTCTGCCGAGCAAATGTGTCTGAGTTACATCCTTCTTCATATTAACTAAACTAATTTTCCAGCTCTCAATTTTTAGCTTTTAACATCTCCTTCACAAGTTCTTCAGCAGCGGTGTGTGGATCTAATTCATTGTTAACCACCTTGTCTATTATCTCTTTATAGTTAAATTTTCCAGCAATAAGCTCTTTTTTAATCTCATCCATTATTAAGTCAAGTAGTTCTTTGCTCATTCTCTTCTTTCTCCTCTCAATTATTAGATTACTTGATCTCAAAAACTTAAGGTGTTGTTCAATCGCATCAGCTAACTCTCTTATCCCCTTCCCCCTCTCAGCAATTGTAATGATTACAGGCGGCATCCATCCTTTTTTGTGCAACAGTTCGTAAATCCTCCCTGATTCAACTAAAGCTTCGTCAGCATGTGTTGTTTTTTCAAGTAAGCTAACAGCCTCTTGATCCATCATTAACATTGCCTTCAACCATTTTTCAGTCTTCTCAGCTCCTCCTAAATCTGCTTTGTTTACGACATAGATATCGCCAATCTCCAAAATTCCAGCTTTGTTTATTTGTATATCATCTCCAGTTTCTGGCATCATTATGACTATTGACGTATCTGCTACTTCTATTATGTCAACCTCACTCTGCCCAGCACCAACAGTTTCAATTAAAATGATGTCAAAGCCAAAAGCATCCATAAGTCTTGCCACATCTCCTGTTTTTGCTGCTAATCCACCAGCTCTCCCTCTAGAACTCATACTCCTAAAGAATATGCCTGGATCAATCCAAAGTTGTTTGCTGGAATCAAAACCATCCATTCTCAATCTATCACCAAGCAATGCACCGCCAGTAAAAGGTGAGCCGGGATCAACTGCTATAATTCCAACCTTCTTATTCCTCTTCCTAAACTCTTGGGTTAGCTTGCTAACAATCGTACTTTTACCAACTCCTGGAAATCCTGTCAATCCAACGATGTGAGCGTTTCCTGTCTTGTTGTATATTCTCTTCAAAACTTCTTTGCCTTCAGGATACTCATTTTCAACGTAGGTGATTGCTCTGGCTAAAGCTCTCTTATTCCTATTATATATTCCCTCTACGATCTCTTCAACTTCCATAAATCCACCTTAGACTGTTTTCTTTAACTTTGCCTTCTCTTTCTTATTTTCTACAGCTTCTTTAATAAATTCAACTATCTCTGCAATAGGTGTGCCGGGTATAAAAATCCCATCAACACCCTTAGCCTTCAACTCATCAAACTCATCTTCAGGAATTATGCCACCAACCAAGATTACAATTTCATCGGGATCGCCACCATACTCCTTGATATAATTGATAACCTTTGGCACCAACGTCATGTGAGCTCCACTATGCAAGCTTATTCCGACAACGTCAACATCCTCCTGCACAGCAGCCATAGCAACTTCTTCAGGTGTTCTGTGTAATCCTGTGTAGATGACTTCAAAGCCAGCATCCCTCAAAAACCTCGCTACAACCTTTGCTCCCCTATCATGACCATCTAAACCAACTTTTGCCACAAGAACTCTGATCTTTTTCATTTTCGCACCTCCTTAAATAAGGAATAAAATTAAATTAATTAAATAATTATAGGTTTCTTGTAAGTTCCATAGACCTCCTTCAAAACACCCATTATCTCTCCAACGCTTGCATAAGCCTTAACAGCCTCGAGAATTGCTGGCATCACATTTTCATTGTTTTCTGATGCATTTCTTATCCAATCCAACGCATCTTTAACAGCTTTATTGTCTCTTTCAGCTTTTACAATCTTTAACCTTTCAATCTGTTTTCTTTGCACTTCAGGATCGACTTTTAATATCGGGATTTTGAGCTGTTCTTCAATCGTATACTTGTTTACACCAACTATGATTCTCTTACCCTCCTCAACCTCTCTCTGGAATGAAGCGGCAGCATTTGAAATTTCCTTGATGAAGAAACCAGTTTCAATTCCTTGTAATACTCCTCTCAAAACACTTCCCTCACCCATCTTTCTTATTCTTTCAATGTAATCCCAAGCTAATTTCTCCATCTTATCTGTCAGCCATTCCACATAGTAGCTCCCAGCCAATGGGTCGATTGTGTCTGGAATGCCACTTTCAAATGCTATGATTTGTTGCGTTCTTAAGGCAACTCTAACAGCCTCCTCACTTGGCAAAGCCCATGCCTCGTCAAAGCTGTTTGTGTGCAGGCTTTGCGTCCCTCCAATAACTGCAGCCATTGCCTGGATTGTTGTTCTTACAATGTTGTTTAAAGGTTGTTGAGCAGTCAAACTACAACCAGCAGTTTGTGTGTGGAACTTCAACCACCATGAACGTGGATTCTTAGCCCCGTACTCATCTCTCATTATCTTTGCCCACATTCTCCTTGTCGCCCTAAACTTTGCTATTTCCTCAAAGAAGTTGTTGTGAGAGTTGAAGAAGAAGCTTAGCTGTGGAGCTAATTTATCAATATCTATACCTCTTTCAATCGCCGCCTCAACATAAGCCATTCCATCGGCAATCGTGAATGCCAATTCTTGGACAGCAGTAGAGCCTGCCTCCCTTATGTGATATCCAGAAATGCTAATTAGATTAAATTTAGGAACGACTTCAACACCCCACTCAAATATGTCCGTAATTATCTTGATAGAAGGTTCAGGTGGTAAAACTAAGGTATTCTGGGCATGAAACTCTTTGAGCATATCATTTTGAATTGTTCCCCTCAACTGTTCTCTTGGCACACCCTGCATATCTCCTATTGCCACGTACATTGCTAAGATGATGCCAGCAGGTGGATTTATTGTAAATGATGTAGAAACTTTATCCAATGGAATTCCATCGAATAGGATTTCAAAGTCTTTTAGCGTGTCAATTGCAACGCCAACTTTACCAACCTCACCATCTGACAGTGGGTCGTCACTATCTAAACCCATTAGTGTTGGGAAGTCAAAGGCTGTGCTTAGCCCGGTCTGACCCTCTTTTAACAACAATTTCCACCTCTCATTTGTATCTTCAGCTGTTCCAAATCCGCTGAACTGTCTCATCGTCCACAATCTACCTCTATACATCGTTGGATATACACCCCTTGTAAATGGATATTCGCCAGGATAGTTTATGTCCTTAATGTAGTCCAGATGTGCTATGTCTGTTGGATCATAAACATTTTTTATCTCAATCCACGACAAATTTTCAAACTTTTCCTGCCTTTCACCTTTTTTCATGAAAGGTTCTAAACATGATTTTTCCCATTTTCGTTTTCTCTCCTTAATCTCTCTAAGCTTCTCCTCATCAAACATGTGTATCACCACCGTTAAATTAAAGAGGATTGAGGTTTATGATTTTTAATCTTAACTATTTGTTACATTATATGTCATTAAGATTCGGAGAAAAATCGTAAATTCATTATAAATCATGTAACTAATCATGTACCAAACATCCCAAAACCCCTGCCTATAAAAGAGAGTGAATAATTAATTTTTAATTCTTCAACGTTCTCGTTCACTTCAATAAAATCCAAATCGACATTGTATTCTTGAGAGGCTAATTTAATATGTTCTATTTTCTTTGCATTCAACCCCATCAAAGATGCGGCAATTGCATCCGCAGCAATGACACTGTTACTTGCTACTATTACTCCATGCTTTACTGGCTTGGTTAGCATTTCAGATGAATTGCCACCAACAACACCGTCTATAATTGTTAGGGCTGGATTGAACAGTTTTAGCAAATCAACAAGTTTTTGGTGGATTTTGAAGTGCATGTAAATTGCTGGTTTCTTTAAAAAGCCCATGTTGTTTTTAATTCCTAACGTAGCTTTTGTTAAGCCATGAACTTTAAGTTTTGGTAGGCTTATAAAGGGCTTATTTAAAGCTTTAAAGGCGGTTTTAGCAATTTTTACGTCTTTTAATGCTTTACCGTTAGCTTTAATCCTTACAAATTCCTCTTTATTTAAATTAACACATTTTGCAATTTCTTTAAGTTTAAAGGCTGAAAAACATTTGTCTGCTGCATCTCTCCAAAAACCACCCTCTGCTATTGTTGGGTTAATCTCTTTATCTTTTAAGACTCTTACAACAGCCTCTATAACCTTTGGATGAGTTATACATCCATTCGATGGATCATCAAACTTCAGAAAGTTTGGTTTGACTATTGTTTCATTGTCAAATTTAACCCTGAATTCATTGAATACTTCTTCGATAAACTTATCAACCTTACCGTAATTATTAACCTTACCAATAATTACTTTTGCTTTCATGTTTGATTGATTAATACATTAGTATTTAACATTAAACTTAAACTAGAGTTAAAGTTGAAAAATGATAAAAATAGAGTTATTTAAATTTACCTAACAAATCTTTGGCGATTGTATTGAGCTGGATCTCTTTAGTCCCTTCATAAATCTCGGTTATCTTGGCATCTCTGTAAAATCTCTCAACTGCATATTCTGCTATGTATCCATAGCCCCCATGCATCTGTATTGCTTCATCACAAACTTTGACAGCTACCTTTCCAGCCCAGTACTTAGCCATTGAAGTTAAACCTGGATCAATCCTTCCTTGATCGTAATTCCAGGCTGATTTGTATATCAAAAGTCTTGCAGTCTCGATCTGAGTCCTCAAATCAGCAAGTCTGTGTTGTAAAGCCTGAAATGCAGCAATTGGCTGCCCAAACTGCTTTCTCTGCTTTGTGTATTCGACTGTTCTATCAAAAGCTCCTTGAGCAATTCCCAAAGCTTGAGCAGCAATCTCAATCCTACTCTCATCAAAGAACTCCAATACGTGGTAGAATCCCTTGTTTAATTGGCCTATTATAGCATCATCCCCAACTCTAACGTTCTTAAAGTTAACTTCAGAAGTTGGAGATGCCTTTATACCAAACTTCCCACCGATTTTGTTAGTTGCCAATCCATCAGCATCTTTATTAACAAGGAATGTTGTAAAACCTCTATATCTCGGCTTTGCCTCTGGATCAGTTACTGCTAAAACGATGAAATAATCTGCAATTGTTCCGTTCGTAATGAAAGTCTTCGTTCCATTTATTACCCACTCATCTCCATCCTTTTCTGCCTTGGTTTTTATTGCTGTCAAATCACTTCCTGCCTCTGCCTCAGTATAACAGCCAGCTGTAATTGCTTTTCCTCCAGCAACCTTTGGTAAAACCTCCTCTTTTTGCTGCTCACTACCAAATCTCATTACAACTTCTGATGAGAAGTCGGCAAGTATTATTGCACTACCAATCGTGCTATCAGCCCTGCAAAACTCCTCGACGATTAATGTATTCTCCAAGATTCCTAAACCTGCCCCTCCATACTCTTCAGGAAAATGCACACCTATAAATCCAAGTTCACACGCCTTCTTCCACAACTCAAATGGAAATTCCTCTTTTTGGTCGTACTCTTCAGCCCTCTCTTTTGTGAATTCATTTACTGCAAATTCTCTTGCAGCCTTTTGTATGTCTTTCTGTTCCTGAGTAAACTCGAAATTAACCATATTATCACCGAATTTTTTCATTGAGATTACTTTAAATTCTTTTCGAATTTGTATCAGAAAAATTGTTTAGAATCTGGGGTTGCTTAATTTTGAAATTTATGTTGTTACCATAAACATTAAATATGTAATAATGTACATAAC
>Ga0180300_10000260_pt1 | contig 22532 bp, 19 predicted proteins | sample GuaBasSediGuay15_FD_121798 | JGI IMG/M metagenome (GOLD analysis project Ga0180300, IMG submission 121798) | Subseafloor sediment microbial communities from Guaymas Basin, Gulf of California, Mexico - Guay15, Core 4569-2, 21-24 cm | ecosystem: Environmental > Aquatic > Marine > Hydrothermal...
AAAGATCAGCAGGAAACAAAAAATTAATTATGAAGAGCGTATCTAAAAATTATCGGTGTAATGCGGGGGTTGCCAAGTCAGGTCAAAGGCGCAGCCCTGAGGTGAGATGGAATGCTTAGGATGAAAGAATTAGCTATGAAAAACGAAGGCATAGCGTATGCTTTAGTAGGGCAAGCGATACTTGATGAGGAGGCTTGCAGAATTATGGTTAACAAGCAAGAGTTAGGCATTCTATCTCGCAGAGCGGCTGTCCCATAGGGGTTCGTGGGTTCGAATCCCACCCCCCGCACCAAAAACCACACTACGAAGTTTTTGAATTTGCTATTTGTCTTAAGAGAGAAAGGGGAAACAGAATAAGTACGATTGAACGGAAACTGAAGTATCTAAGAGCTATATGAGGGAGAAGATGGACTGGCTGGGAGTAAATTATTACAGCCGTTTCACCAGTCGCGGATTTATCATTCAAAACGAGAAAAGTTCGATTTAAGGCGATTCCTTATTACGCGTGGGCGAACAGAAAACCTGGATCTATGATTGTCTGGATGCGTTCAACAAGCGGGATTTCTATTAAAAACTTCACACGCCGGAGTGTAACAAAATGAGTTTCATCGTCTATCGATGAGTATCTATGGAATGCGCCGAAGAACCTAACACTAAGTATAGTAGTGAGCTTAGAAACGGGCATGAGAACAAGCGACATTCATGATTCACATCGCGAATATCGTGTGGCTATCACCTTACTCGACCTCACCATCAAATGGATCAGAGTTTGCTTTTTCCAAGAAATTTAAGCAAGAACATGCATGCATCCATTCCCCGCATAGAAGCATATTTTAACGAGAAAAGTCGAATTTAAAGTTTTTTATGCAAGTGGATTTTACCCGTTTAATCTCCTTTCAAGGTTTCCCTTCGATAGTCAAATAAACATTAAAGATATTTTGATCACTTTTTCTTTCTATATTTTAGCACACTACCCTTTAGAATAGTATCTTCATGAATTATCATTCCGGTATACTTGTTTTCAAGATAAAATTTTTCGTCTTTTATCTCCCGCTTAATAGTCTCCATCTCTGAGTAGTTATGAAAAACCTCTGGATCTCCCGGATAGAATGAGAGAAAACCATTCGGTTTTAAGACTCTATAAATTTCTCGTAACAATTTTCTCCTATCTTCCTCTCTTGGAAAATAGTAGTAATGTAAGATGTCATGGAGCAAAACCACATCAACAGACTCATCTCCCAAATCTATCTTTAGCTCTCCAGAGGTCTCCATTATCACTATGTTTTCTAACCGTAGGAGTTTAGCTCTCCAAATTAGCTTGTATAATCCTTCACTTGGCCAGTAGCCCTGTCTCTCCTTATCTAAGGCATAGACTTTTCCCTCTCTTCCAACAATCAAAGCTGCTGGAATAGCGTAATTGCCTGAACCGCATCCAAAATCCAATACGGTTTGACCCCTCTTAATCCCTATCCTTCGAAGAAACTCTTCACCATACTTCTTAAGCCACCTCTCAACATCATTCCTCATTCCTCCTAACACTCCGAAGATCCTGCCTTACTTGCAATATAACATATTCCCCACGCATATTCAGGTTATTTTGATTTTTGCCGACCGTCCAGGTTTCGGATAAATTGACGAGCCCTAATAATTTTTATGCAAAATCTCAGTAACGAGTGATTAAGAGTAATCTCCTCATCTGATTGGAGTAGCCTCAACAATTAATCAAGATAGCAGAGGCTTATAGATGAAGGTTCAGATATATGGGGCTGGAATGTCCGGCAGCTTCCTTTACATGCTCCTAAGAGATCACCTAAAAGTGAAGATCACCGATGTGAGATCCAAGCCTCCATGTGAATGTGCATGGGAGATCCCTTATAACGAGGCTAAGAGACTCTACAGCTTGATCGGAGTTGATTTTGACGGTTACATCCTAGCAAAGCCTGATCACATAATCATAAATGGGATTGAATTCAAAAACTTGCGGCTTGTCCTATTTGATAAGAGAAGGTTCCTCGCAGATCTTTGGAGAGAGATAGAATTTGGAGAGTCAAGAGCGGATTTAAGAGTCGACGCAACAGGCACTGAAAGAGATCTTCTCCCAAGAATTAAAGATGACAAAATATACTTCACTGTTCAGTTCCTTGAGAAACACAGAATCAAAGAGGATATCTTCATATATATCCGAAGGACAGGCTATGCTTGGGCCTTCCCGTTAAGCAATAGACTCTGGCATATAGGAGCTGGCGAAAGGAACACACAGGAGGCAATGAGGCTTCTAGAGATTCTTCGGAGAAAATACGGATTCAAAGAGGAGAGAAACCTCTGCCACTGCAGAAGTCATGTGAGATTACTACCACCTTCTAGATGTATGCCATTCCTTCATGATGACATAGTCGGCGTCGGCGAGGCCATAGGCTGCATAAGCGGATTCGGGGAGGGTAATCTCCCAGCCCTTCAATCAGCAAAGATACTATATGAATGCATCATAAACGATCGATTAGGCGAATATGAACATAGGATTCTCAGTGAATTTAAATGGATAGAGGGGGAACATGAATTTGTAAGGCAGACTCAATCCAGAGAAAAGATGAATAGATCAAAAGTCGCATCGAAGGTTGCATCAATATTTGCTAGGAGGGCGATGATCCCAACTCCCAAAACATTCAAAGATGCAATCTGCCAGTCCCGATTAAGACCCTCGGAACAGTCTAGATAGACTATGAATGTTGAATCAGTTCTTCTCTTAATTAAGTTGGTCAGCTGAAGTGCTCAGCCATCTCTTTGTTCTCCTGAAGTGATAATAGATCGTCTATCGTCTCATTAACCTGCTTAACACTCCTCGTTCTCACATCATTTATCAACCACTCGAATAGTAGGTCTCTCCCTCCCTCAAGAAATGCCTCCAATGCCCACTCCATCCTCATCATCCTAGGATAGATGGAATAATTCATGACCCTCTCAGGCAGGAACTTAACTTGAATCCTATGTGGACCCTTAGCATCCACCTCGGCTGGAACCTCAACTACTACGTCATCTGGAATCCCACTTATAGCCCCGCGATTCGGTATATTCACCTGATATACCCCCTTCTCATCATTCGCTATGGAATTGATTATTGGAACAACTGATTCCTGACTCATCTTAGGAGGCAGAAGGCTTGATAGCGGGGTCTTTTCATCACTGATAGCATTAATTATCTTCTTAAGTCTCTCCTCGTGACTATCCAAGTATATTTTCCAACCTATTTCTGAGTCTGGACCTCCAATGGGCCCAAACCACCTCTTTTTCGTCCTCAAATTCCAATGATACTTCCAAGTTCCCTCTCTGACGGTATCGCCTATAGGGAATAATCCATAAATCTTATACATGTCAACAGCTGCTGGGGACATCTGAATATCAAATGGATTCTTCTGTCTCCTCCTCCATCTCCTCCAATACCTCTTCGCTTCCTTCTCTATCCACTCATCCAAGAGCGGATAGGCATCCTCGCCTTTATACTCAAATTTAGTCATCCAAATAACATGATTAAAACCTATAGATTCAACCTTGACATCCTTCAGATCCAATCCGAGGATTCTCGCCATCTCCCGATATCCCAGATGGCCATGGCAGAGTCCTATGATCTTCACCTTCGTCTCTCTCGAAAGCAGCGTTGTACCCTCAAAGACCGGGTTTGCGAGCAGAAGTAGCCATGCATCCGGACTTAAGTCCTCAATATCTCTAGCTACGTCCATCATGAGCTTAAACTGGTAGCAACCCCATATTGTATGATAGTCTGAGACCATATTCCACTCGACGCTATTTATCCCCCTATAATATCCATGTCTCTCAGAGATCATCCTCATCTTCTCATAGTAGTAGTGACCGCCGGCCATAGCAGTGTTTATCACAAAATCCGAGTCTTTAATAGCTTCCCCCCTATTCAAAGTCGCCTCAAACTTCAAGTCTGCCTTAACTTCAGAAACGTATCTCCTGGCAAATTTACGGATCAAGCCTAGACGACGCTTATCCTTATCCATGAGAACAACCGTGCTACCCCTCAGCCCCTTCATAAGTGAGAGATCACGTATCAAAGTTGCAGACCAAGCCATGCTCCCAGCGCCGATAACTCCAATTCTAACCTTAACCAAAAAGTATCACCTCTCCTCAAGTTTAACTCCACTACTACTAGACTTTTTTGGCAAAGCACCCTACATAAACATAATAGTTCATGAAGCAAGAATAAAAAATCCTATAGATTAAAATTATAAGTTTATGACGCAAGATGAAAAGCTTAGTCATGAGCATATTCAATTGTAGCAAATTAATTTATAGATTGAGATCTCCAGCAAGAAAACCTCATATGAGGAAAGAAGACGCCATTCGTCTTATGCTTTTCATGATAGGTTTCCTCTTCTTTCTGTGGATCTTTGCGAGGAGTTCTCTTATTCCGGGAGTGGATGGGCCATACTATCTCATCCAAGTTAGAAGTCTCTTAGTGAAAGGTCGGCTTGTTTATGGAGATCCGCCGTTGGCTTTTTATCTATTAGCTCTCTTCACTCTGCTTATAGGCGACGTTACGCTGGGAATCAAGGTTGGGGTTTCTCTCTTTTGTGCTCTTTCAACTCTACCAATGTACCTCCTTGTGAGAAGAATTACTGGAAAAACCTATACTGGCTATCTGGCGATGCTTCTCGTCATCTTCTCAGCCTTCTACATTAGGATGATGACAGACTTCATAAAGAACGCAATTGGCATATTCTTTCTGCTTTTCTTTATATACTACATCCATAACATGGCATTTACTGGCCACGGTTCCCGAGATACTCTCTTAGCCCTGATGTTTCTACTTCTCACGGGGTTAACTCACATTTTAGACTTCAGCGTAGCTCTGTTTTCCTTAGGCCTATATTTAGTTATGGTCATTCTTTTTAATGTTAATAGGAAGTCGTTTCTCAAGAATAGTTGCTTCATAGCCTTGATCCTAACCATCTTTGTAACGGCGGCCTTGACTCGATTACCTTTCTTCTTCATGGACTTCAATAAAATTCTCTCTTTTATATGGGCTATTCTCGTAACACCTAAAAGAGAGCTGGCTCTTCCACCTTTCCTTCCGCGTCCTAGAGCTCCTCCCATGCCGATAAAATGGACTGTGCTTCTGACCATACTTGTACTGGGCATAATACTGAGCGCTTATGAATGGAGAAGGAGAAAGAAGGAACAATTTATATTTTTATCCGTCTCATCCATCATGGGCATTACATTCAGCTTGCCCTTCATACCTACTCAGTGGCTCTGGAGGCTACTTCTCATGGAGTTCATACCCTCAGCCTACATCTTAAGCTATGGGCTTTCACTCATGAAGAAGCGAACCCATGCAGTCTTCGCCGCCGTGATATGCTTAGTGTTCTTCGGAGTTGAGGCTGTGGAGATGGCCCTAAACGTTAGGCCTACAATTAACCCTGTAGGCTACCTTGACTTGAAAGAGATGAAGACGAAAATCCCGAAGAACTCAGTGGTGATCCCTTTTAGTGATCTGAGAATAGTCTATTGGATCCAATACATCGATGAAGTCGACGTGGCAGGTCCCACTTTGTCCCCATATCTCTGGAAATCTCATCCCCATGTGCTAGGTCTATTTCGTAAAGGCCGATTACCATTCACAATAGATGACTTTAAGGTTATCTATGTGGGAAGAATCTACATACTTGTCGAAATACCGCAGAAAGCCTAGATTCACTCGATCAATAACACAATCGTTAACCTATAGGAATTCCTTGTTATGCTCAATTCTTCCACCTCGCTCGAGAGAATATCAAGAATGCCATAAAGAAACATCAGAAGACAGCCATAAAAATCTTATTTAAGAGCGAAGTTTTTTATTCGAGGGGGGACTGATCATGATTGAATTTTGGTATCAGCTCCCGGTTACCGCCGAGTTCGAATATATCATGGAATGCGCATTGAAGGCTGAGGAGCTGGGCTTCGACGGGATAACACATGAGGATCACTTCTGGGTCTTAGGTATAGGCTCTGGATGTAGACCAGAATGCTGGACGTTCCTCACGGCGGTTGCAATGAAGACGAATCTTAAAGTAGCTCCGCTTGTCGCCTGCATTCCATACAGATACCCGGTTCTCCTAGCGAAGATAGTAACCACACTGGATAGGCTCTCTAAGGGCAGAGTCACATTCATATATGGTGCTGGCTGGTGGAAGGAGGAACCTGAATTCTTCGGGTACCACTGGGAGCCAGGAGCGGTTAGATTTGAAAGAACTGTTGAGGCGATCAGGCTTATTGAGAAACTCTGGACCGAAGAGGAAGTTACGTTTAAGGGGAGATACTATGCTGTCAGGAACTGCAGACTCGTTCCGAGACCATATCAGAAGCCTCGACCGCCAATATTATCCGGCGGGATAGGCTTTAAGATGAGGAAGTTCGCGGCTCAGCATGATGATGGATGGATCTATTATGGGAAGGTTTCAGAGGAAAGCGTTAAGGAGTTCACTGAGAGAAGGAGAATGATGGACAGGTATGTTAAAGGAAGAAACTTCAAGTATGGTGTGTTCATGCATTTTAGAAAACGTCACACCCTCGAAGAGTTAAGGAAGGCAATTGAGGGATTCATAAGCTTAGGCGCTGAAATGATAATCCTCCGCTTAGATCCTCATGATGAGAACTTGGAGCGGCTGGATGAAGTCTCAGAGGTAATGGAAGATCTCAGAAGTAAATACTGTGAAAAACCAAGACAATGAATCAACGTATCAACATTCATCACAACCGCTCCGCGGAGTAGAAGAAATGAGAAGACTATATAGAATGTTAAACCGTCGAAAACGTATCCCAAATTTACTGTCATTAAAGTGAATAGAGGCGACATAGCGCCGCCCTCCAGCAAGCTCAACTACCTCTTAAGTATATATATCTAAATTATACATTACTGCGCGGATATTCATTGGATCCGCAAGGTTTATTGCACAAGATCAGATATAACTACGCTTTACAATTACAGTTATATCATTGAAACCAGATACATGACCATGAACCTGCTTATAAAAGACTTGTCTATGATCCCGTTAATGATGCAGATCATACATAAAATAGAACTTACACTTAAGACCTTATGATAGATAGATGTTGTAGGCGTATTATTGATGGAAGAAAAAATAAGCGTGAATAAGGAGGCCTTAAAGCTAGTAAAAAACCTATGTAGCCAGCCTTGGAGGTATGGTGTGAAGATCAGCGAAACAAGATCCGGAGCCGTATTCATAGACGCTGGGATTAAAGCTCCTGGCAGCTACATTGCGGGGAAAATAATAACAGAGATATGCATGGGAGGGCTGGGCAGAGCCTCATTAAGCTACATGTGTATTGAAGGTATTCACCTACCCGCAGTCTCAACATATACAAATTATCCTTCAGTCTCAGCTTTAGGATCTCAACTTGCTGGCTGGCGTGTAGAGACTGATAATTATGTCGCGATGGGATCAGGTCCAGCCCGTGCCTTAGCTCTAAAGCCGCGGTCTATTTATGAAAAGATAGGTTATATGGATGAAAGTGACGAGGCAGCTATAGTCCTTGAAGCGTCTCAGCCTCCTCCCGAAAGAGCCGTGTCGCTCATCGCCGAGGAATGCGGAGTCACCCCTAGAAATCTATCTATAATATTGGTTCCAACGTCATCGATTGCGGGATTTGTTCAGATCGCTGGAAGAACAGCAGAGACCGGAGTTTACAGGCTCATGGAACTTGGATTCGATCCTAGAATGATTAAGGAGGCATGGGGATGCGCTCCTGTACTTCCTCCTCATCCAGATTATGCTGAATCCATGGGCAGATCGAATGATGCTATCCTCTATGGCGGATCAGCCTATTACAACGTGATCTGTGAAGATAATAAAGTTCTTGAGAAGATAATCCCTAAAGCCGTTTCTTCCTCATCTAAGCATTACGGTCGATTATTCTCTCAGATATTCAAAGAAGCGGGAATGGACTTTTACCGCATTGATCCAAAAATATTCGCCCCAGCTAAGATTGTAATAAATAACCTGAAAACTGGCAAGGTCTTTACCGTGGGTGAAGTGAATCAAAAAATGCTTATGAAATCCATAATTGCCTAAGGGTTCCACAATTTAATTCTGGAACTTATGGCTCTGGCAAGCATGTATCCAGCGGGGATTGTGTATAAGGCAAGTGTGGCGTTAAAGAATGCAACGAAGGGGAGTATTGTGAGTACCGCTTCATTAGTCATGCTGAAGCCTATGGGGGGCGGGTACCTTATGAATGTCCAATTAACAAGAAGCATAACTATGACTCTAAAGAGAACTCCGAATCCGGTGGCAAGCACGCCTAAAGTTACGTTCCTTTTTAGAGAAAGACGTTCAAAGAGTATGTAGGCCACATGGACTCCTAGAAGTGTTCCGAGAATCGCGGCTAGATTGTAGAGTGGACCTGTTGGGAGAGCTCCAGGAAATAAAACTAACAAGGTTATTGTGTTAATTATAGAGATGGCTACGGCCATTACTAGTCCGTAAAGTGCGAATGCTGTGATTATGGGGATTTCCCAGACTTGATAATAGAGAAACGGTGCATATGGAGCTGGAAATTTAAATGGGCTTAGATTTAAGGCTACCGTAAGTGCCGCAAAGACTGATAGTGTGGCTATCTCTCTAGAGTTCATAATGTTAATTCTCCGTTTGCAGAATTATTGTTTATGTGGACTTTTTACCTATTTAAGGGTTTCTACTCAAAAATGAGTAATGATTCACATGACTCCCCGATATTTTCTTCTAGAAAACCTAACTAAAAGTCTCCAAATATCAGAGTTCTTGTTAACTGGCTTAGCTTCAAGAATGCCTTTAGACATTGCGTCATCAAACAGATTCTCACCCTTCTCGCTTCTCAAAATCGTTAAAGTCCATCTTTCCAAGCCCAGCCCGCCGGCCGATATATCGGCGAGCTCGGCTGAAAAGTCCATGCAGCTGGAAACGCAGCTAGAGAGATATCTCTTAGCCTCTTCAAGAGAGATATCTTTCGTTTCATTATTTAGGATCTTCACGATCAATTTTCCTTTAATATTCACCTTTTCTACATATTTTGGGTTTATACCCATCTTCTTCCTTATTAACTTGTTAACTAATCCATCATAGGAGAAGCATCCACTACAAAAAACTCCAATGGCGAAGTTCACGATCCTTCCATATCTAAGCGGGGTGGCTTGAATCTTTCTTAAAGCTTGTATCTGGCACGGAGTTCCCACGAAGCCTATACTCTTTTTACCATGGGTAACGGCGTCTCTTAATAGAAGGATATTTGGCGAATAAGTATATCTTGTTCCCGCTGATTTAATGATCTCTTCAGCTGATTCGGCGAGTTTCGGATAAGCCTTTAAAGGTGATTCTCCATTTTTTCCAGACACTATAGCTCCATCAATAATTCCTTCCTCAAAGGCATAGAGAAGCAGTGAGGTGACTACGCCTCCATCTTGACAGACTCTTCGTATATCATCATTTCTCGTTCGTGCGATGACGATGCGTCTATAAGTGCCGAATTCCTCATCTATTTTCCTCTCTCGTCCAAAAAAGGCTTTTTTCATCTCTCTAACTGGCGATCCATACCTTGGACACACACTAGAGCATATTCCACATGAAATACATTTTCCTGATAGGATGGGTTTTCCATCAACGTAACTTAAGCATTCAACTGGACAAACTGCTACGCAAGCTGCACAGCCTATACAGAGCGATGGAATAATATATCTTCCAAGCGATTCTTTAAATCCTTTCTTTACCAAGACGCACATCCATCATACTGAGCGACAGACTTATATTTGTTTATTTTCATTTCGAAGCAGAGGTCTAAATGAGAGAACTCGAAGTTATAATCAGAGAATCCATCCATGCGTCTTCGGAAGATTTTCTTAAGGTCATAGATAAAGCTGATCGAATAGTCTCAGACGAATTGAGAGGTTTAAGAGGGCTAAATGTCACTGGAAGACTTGTTCAGTTGCCTCTGAAGGGAGAAGCTATAATAATTGGAGATATTCATGGAGACCTCGCAAGTTTAGAATTTATCTTAAAGAATTCAGGATTTTTGCGTAAAGCTCAAAGCAAAAAAGATGTATACGTGATTTTTCTCGGAGACTATGGGGATAGAGGATTACATTCTCCCGAAGTTTACTATGTCGTTTTAAGTCTGAAAACTCTCTTTCCAGAAAGAGTTCTGCTTCTTCAAGGAAATCATGAGGGACCCACTGACCTATTAGCTTATCCCCATGATCTACCCAATCACTTACAAATGAGATTTGGGAGTGATTGGCGTAAAATATATGATAAGCTAAGCAATCTATTCCGAAAGTTCCATACCGCAGCGATAGTCAATGGAAGGTGCCTTATGCTTCACGGGGGAGTTCCAAGCGAGGCGAAGGGAATAGATGATTTAGCCTATGCTTACCAGAAGCATCCCTACGAGAGTCATTTAGAAGAGATTCTGTGGAGCGATCCTGAAGAGGGCATAAGGGGAACATTTCCATCGCCTAGAGGGGCTGGAAAGCTCTTCGGCGAGGACGTAACCTCAAAATTCCTGAATATGCTAGGGGTTAAACTCTTGATTAGGGGGCATGAGCCGGCAAATAATGGATATAAGATAAACCATAAAGGAAGAATATTGACGTTATTCTCTAGGAAAGGCTTCCCTTATCATAATCTCCACGGCGCCTATCTCATGCTCGATCTTAATCGGGGATTTGATTCTGCATGGGATCTTGAAGAGTTTGTCAGGAGATTCTGAGAAATTAGAAAGACTAGGAAGGATGATGAAGAACATTGAATGAATGGATAGGTTTCTTTTTGGCTATGGCTTGTCTACTTTTGTTTTCTCAAAAGAATATTGGATTGGCCATGTTTCTTGGAGCTTTCGTCCTAGGAATCTTTACTATTCCTAACCGCCTGCCTCTCACTATTTTTTCCTGCATAAGCAATCCGTCAACTATATTGCTGGCTCTAATAATTGGTTTGATTCCGTTGATAGGAGGAATACTAAACGAAACTGGACAGATTGATAGGTTAATCTGTAACCTGCGCATAGGAAAGAAGCCTTTCCTAATGCTTTCGCCAGCGCTTATAGGTTTGCTTCCGATGCCTGGAGGTGCGCTTCTTTCAGTTCCAATCGTGGACAAAGCAGGAGGGAGCATATCGAAAGAAAAGAAAGCTGGAGTCAACATATGGTTTAGACATATACTCTTCTTGATATATCCAATCTCAGCAGATTACATAATCTCTACGGAAGCTGCACAGATAGAGCTCTACCAGCCTCTCTCCTATTTGATGGTAATCTTCGTCTTCTCTATCCTTCTTGGGTACTTCTTCTTTCTAAGGGATGAGACTGGAAAGATAAGGTATGAACGTGACTTCTCGCTTAAAGGTCTTTTTCTCCCTCTATCTGTCCTGTTGATCGCCCCTCTACTAAACATTTTAATCATAAAGTTAGTGAGCTTACCCTTCAAGGAGATTGGAACGCTAGCTGCGGTTACGGCTAGCTTTATTCTAGCCATAGTGATTGGAAAAACAGACCTGAAGATGCTCCGTAAAATAGCAATTGAAGCAAAACCTTGGAGCTTCGCCTTTATGATTATGGGAATCATAGTCTTTCTCGAGGTCTTCAAAAATTCTGGTATGCTTGAAATATTAGAGATGATCCCCATGACTCCCAGCATTCTATATAGCATAGGATTCATCCTTGGATTCATAACTGGAAGAATAATCACCCCGGCTGGAATAGTCTTCCCGATTTATTTAGCGAAATTCGGCGTTGTTTCACCTCTAGTCTTCACATTGATATACTTCGGGATTTTTCTGGGCTATGTTATGGCGCCTACGCATCCTTGCGTTACTCTAACCATAAGTTCGTTAAAGGTTGAGCTCAAAGATTACATAAGAGTTCTCGTACCTCCAGTAACAATCGCTTTTCTCATAGGCTTACTTGCCCTAAACATGCTGGGTAAAGTCTCCTCAGTATCCTAAGGAAGATTTTTCCTTCCCCCAACAAATATTTGTATACTGGGAAAAAATGAAAATAGCTTGTGCGGCTATTTGGGGTCTAGCCGTATCGAAGTGGCGGAAATCCTAGCGTTAACTTTCAACTTAGAAGTCTTCAACACCAGCCGCATTCTCAGTTCTCTTGGAGACCTCAGTTCGTTAAGCCGACTAGGCGAGATTGATATAGACAGAGTTATCCGAGATAAACTTGTGGAGATTCAAGAACAAGAATGTGATTGTTGAAGGTCGATCTGCATTCATGCTACTCGACAGGAAAGACGTAATAAAAATATTCCTTAATGCTCCTTTCGAGTTTAGAGTGAAATATGTTTCTGAGAGAAGAGGAATATTTATTGAAGAGACAAGAGACGATGTCATAAGGAGCGATAAGGGTAAAGAAACGCTTGTTCGAGGATTTCCATGTAAGAGTCCCTTAGATTAAACGAATTATAACTTACAATAAAACACTGGCTCAAGGTCTCACTTTAGAATCGCCGAAATACTAATCAGCGTAATCGAGAACTTTCTCAAAGAATAATCTTTTTCCTTATTTATTGCATTTTCTTCTTATCTCGTCATTAACGTATAGTCATGTATTTACCATCAACACGTTACAAAAAAGTTCATTTAACTTGAAAGAAATTAATGTTCTGAGGAATCGTCATGAAGCTTCTGCTTGATGAAATGTATGCTGGTTTAAAAGAATACTTTGAGATTCTAGGCTGGAAAGTGCTGACAGTTCAAGATATAGGTTTGCAGGGAGCTAAAGATATAGATGTCGTAAAGTATGCTAAGAGTCACGATCTGCTGCTTGTAACTCGAGATCAGAAACCAGCAGAGTTAGCTGAGCTTTCAGGTGTAAAATATGTGTTAATATCTAATGAATTGATAGCGAAGATGACCAATGAACAGATTAGAGAGAAGTATCCCAACATCGCTCCTTAAACCTAAAGGAGAATATCCGTGATTTCAGATGTCAACATACTTAGACAGATATGTGGCGAGAATGATCTAATAGATTCGCATAGCAACATTATGGCTTCAGTTTTTTTACTAAGCAATATGTCACCGCATCGATCCATACGTTGAACAATACTATTCCAAAAGCATCAATCATTATAAGATAAGGTATATAATTAATTCCAAAGAGGATAATCGAGATTTATTCTCTATTTGGAGAACTAGAACTATGAAATTGCATCACACAGGAATCGTTTCAAACAACATACGAGATGCAATTAAGCGTCACAAGACTATTTTTGTCTCAAGCAAGTTACTAACATAATGAAAGATCCTGTCCACAGAGTCTCAGATATCTTACTTTCCCATCCTAGAGGAGTATTTATTGAGCTTATTGCTCCTCTGACGATGATTCTCCGGTGTTGAATATTCTCAAGAAAGGAATAAACCCTCCAATTTCACTTCAATTCTTATACTTCCTTTTTACTCAGCACTACACGTATATGCGTTCAAAAGATAGCGGCCCGCTGGGACTAATATCCTGAATAAGGGCTAGATTCAAGTCCTTTTTATTAAATCTATTATTCTAAGATTCTTTCCAGCGCATCTTGTTCAACCTCTTCCATTAATGGTATACCTGTGGCCTTTGCAGCCCTCTCGGTCAATGAAGCTATGTCGTTTCTGTCTAAGAGGTTTAGTCTCCACTTTCTAGCTCCAGCCATAAGCTGTTTCAACCCAACTCCAACCCTCTCTGTTAAGTATGTGTAGATGGCTACGGCTTCCCAAGGAATCTCTGAGAATCTCTCTTTGAATTTCCTTTTCAATTCAGGGGCTGTAATGAAGAACTTGTCAGGTGTTGTTCCATACTTTTCAGAGAAAGCTCTGGGCAGCTTATTCTTCTTTGAGAGCTCGTTAAAGTATGAGGCCTTCATAGCAGCCGTTATGGGAGCTCTCCCCATCAAAACGGCCTTGACGTATGGGGATTCGCCGAAGTTACTCATCGCGATCGCTTTGAATACCTGCGTCTCGTTTATGAAACCGCCTGCCATTATCACATCGGGCACATGCCTCCCCTTCTTCTTGAGAATCTCTGCGCATTTAAGAACCTGTGCTTCCAAGTAGACGGTTGGCGTGCCCATCTCATCCATCATTGGGACGGGACTCATGCCCGTTCCTCCTCCGGCACCGTCGAATGTTACAGCGTCTATCTTGGCTTCAGAGGCCACTTTCATCGTGAAGGCGACGGCTGAAGGCCTGTAGGCTCCCGTTTTGAGGGTTATATGTTTCACCCCCTGTTCTCGAAGCCAGTCGACATCTTCTAGGAAGTCTCTCTCTGTTTGTATTGGAACTCTACTGTGTCTCTCGAAGGATCTGAAGACCCCGTCCTTGAAGGCCTCCTGGACGGTTGGGTCTTCGGGGTTCGGGTGAACTATGTACCCGCGTTTCTTGAGCATTATCGCCTTTTTCAGATCTCTTATTCTTACTTCTCCTCCTATTGCCTTTGCACCTTGACCCCACTTCCTCTCGATCACATTTACTTCGAGCTTTGATATTGCGTATACATCTACGCCCAGCCTTTGGTCTTCAACGTTGGTCTGGATGGCTATGTCGCCGTGCTTTCCATCCCAGAACTTCCTAAAGGCTTCAACTCTACGTTCCAGTTCCCTTGAGTACGTGACTTTCCCATCTTCAAATCTTGTCTCTTGATCCATCCCGCAGACGTTTTCTCCTATAGTTATGAGGATACCGGAGAGAGCTGCTCCAACCGCTAAGCCTTCCCAGTAGACCCTTGCCACTTCTGTGGATCCGTATGCCCCAATCACTATCGGCAGTTTTAGCTTTACGCCTGCAACTTCGCTAGTTAAGTCCACATTTGGAAATAATGCCACGTCTGGGTCTGCCTCTACGCCTTTGGCGCCTAGAAGCGAGGATAGGATGTTAAAGTGGGACCAGTCTAGGCCGAAGTCCTTCAAAGCTCCTGCCGTGCTAAACCCAAATTGTTTCGGCTCAGGATATAATGCCTCCCTGCCCCTGAATGCCGATAATGATATCTCGCATAGGAAAGGACATTCCCTCACACATATCGGGCACATACCGCTTATGCAGCTTACATCTCTAACTCGTGTATTTGTTCCGGTTGTCGATTTACCGTTTAGGTAGGCGGAGTTCATATAGACTCGTTCAGGCATCTTCAAACGCTCCGAATAACTCAAATCATCTCTTCTCCTTTTTTAAAGTTTTGGCTCAGAGGCAGCAGCTTGGAAAACCTGCTACCATAGTTAGGTGATATCAATACACCACGCTGGCACAACATAAAAACATCTAATAGAAGGTTTTATCAGCGCATATCTATCTATTTGTCTGTTTGATTGTTTTGTGAGAGTATGTTAGTTAAAGAAATAGCGCGTTTGGGTTTGGAGATTTTTTATTACAATTAGAAGAACAATCAACAGCATCCAAAAAACAGGTGAAATGTATAGTAAGAGTCACCATAACCAAGAATAAATGAGAAATGTCTCATGGACTTGAATCCAAAAGGTGGCGGGCCCGCTGGGATTTGAACCCAGGATCTCCGGCTCCGGAGGCCTACGCGTCGAATTTTTCGACTCGGCGCCTTATTCCTGACTGGGCCACGGGCCCCATTATTTTAGATTACCTTTCGATAATCTCTTCGTTGATCCACCAAGCTTTTATCTTTCCATATCTTAGCCTTGAATAATACTCGACTATTGGTTTTCCGAGCTGTTTTTCAGATCTGGATTTTATCCTCTTTAACCGACTTAGAATTAACCATCTGTTAACTTTTATAGCTTTAGATATTTCTGAAGTTGTTGCTCCCCTGTAATGTAGGAGATAATCCACGATTTTATGGTCTATTTCATCGATGCAGAAAATATGAGGATTTATTTCTTTGTCATAGGTTAAAATCTCGAGATCTGCAAGTGATCTTTTAATCTGAGCGATTTCCTCCTGAAGTCTACGTATCTTCTTCTCTAGTTCCAAGATCTTATCTGGGCGCGGTGTTTTTTGAAGTTTTTCAATTATTGCCTCTCTAATGAATCTGCTCCTTTCACCCTCAGAAACGCGGAGTGCAAGTTCATCATGCAGACTTTTGGGCACCTTAACAGTTACAATTACATTTTCATCTTTGTCCATTATTTAACCACGTCTTCATCGTTTATCTTATAAATAAAGGAGTTCAGCATCTACCTAAAAATCATTTAGATGGGTAATCAACCCTATACAGACAGACTAAAGCGACATATCTAGTGCCGGGAGCCGGGGTTATAGATCCATACTCTTGCGAGAAATAAGCTTTTTCGAAGTATTTTAAGTGGATGCGGCCTATCGTTGAGACTTTGCCTCCTGGCAAAACCACGTAGGCGTAAGGCTCACCATTTACCACAGTCCCTACAGCATAATGCATAAGCTTAAATAGAGTCGTATTCTGTCCTTTTTCATTCGTCACTATTCTGTCATTTCTGTCATACATGCGGTTATTATTGACGTCGACGTAATCGAATCCAAGAGTTAGGTTCCCGAAGGGTTCATCTTCGTTAGGGCCAAACGCTATCCTAGCCATCCACTGCCACTTAGATTCATCCCCGCCTCCGCCAAGGTATGGATAAAAACCTCCATAGGAGGCTTCTACAGCTTGAAACGCCACGAAGACAAGCACATGAGTTACATTATATTTCTTTAGAATCTTAATTGCTTCTTCTTCATTTGACATGAAAATGCAGCCAATCTGCTGTATTTGGGTTGTATTCCATGTTCCATTGTCTGCAAGTGATGTTCTATTTGCTATTGCCGTTATCCAGTATCCGTAATCCCACCAGCTAGCAATCACTGTTCCATTATCGCCGGGCTTTATTGGGGATGGAGGAGTATTGAGCCTAATCCATGTTAAAGCATTCAGCCAATCCTTAGTCGTATCTGATGGTCTTAAAGATAATCCTGCACTACTTATTGTTGTCGGAGCATATGCTTGAAGGCAGAATCTCGGGCCTGCTCCCCGATTCGGAGAGATCATAAAATCTGTCCCTATCACGTAGGTCAGTAACAGAAGGATAAATATGAGTGATATCACCATTATAGAGGTCTCCTTTCCAAATGTTCGTCTAACCTTATACTTTCTAGACGTAGGCGTCTTTGTTTCTCTTAGGGAAAGTATGAAGGGTTTAAGAAGCCGGATGATTCCAAGCGCGGATAGGAGACTTACTGGAGCTGACATTAAAATACTGAGTCTTATCATAGAGCTTGCTGAGAATGCAGAAGTTAAGCTGTAAATTATTGTAAAGATGCTTAAATTTGTCGCCATAAGAGTTGCAAAGTATAGCCCCAGAAGCAATAGGAATGTATGTATTCCAAAATTGTAATAGAATGTACCCCAAGAAGAGGCTCTATGTTCTGCAACGGATAATAGAATCATGTTCTTAAATCGGATGGACGGATAAATTACAGCCATAAACTTCGCTCCTATAGGAGCAAGTTTACCACTCCGCCAAAGGAACAAAAGAGCAATAATTAATAAGGTAACCACTACCAGAAAACAACCTGCTCTTTTACTCCTATCTTTTATGCGTCTTATTTCGTTAAAGAGTAGCAAGAAAAATACTAGATACACAAATAGAGTGTCATACTCAAAATTGAATCTTGTGTCAAGATAGTCGAGTGGAAATCTGGATCCTAATCGCGGGACGCATGAAACAAGCGATATAACGATGAAAAAAGTAACAGCGTATGATACAAGGAGGCGCTGCGAGGTTCTCCTCAATACTAGCAGTATAAACGCAAATAAAGCTGCCATAACCACTACGTACCGGGAGGCTCCCCAAGAAGCACATAGATAGCCGAGAGTTAATCCAGCAGCTACAGCCCAGCCTGTCTTAGCAGAGAACAAAGTTCCCTTTAAATTTGTGCTTTCAGAAGATTCCCCACTTATAGATCTGTTGAAAAAGAATATAAAGAGTAGTAGACTGAATATTCCAACGGTTTCATCATCAAAGAATCCGAGTGAAGTTCGTCCTATATAAGATGGATCTAATGCTAGGAAGAAAGCTGAAAGTATTCCTACAGCCTCTCCGCCCAGATCCTTGCCTAAGAAGTACATCACCATACATGTAATAGATCCCATTATGACTGGGAATATAACGCAGAAATTGTAAACTGGATCCATCTGAAGAGGATTAAGTGTTGGATAGATACTGAAGTGCAGGCCCAGCATGTTCAAGATCCTATAGATTGTTGCTGCCAGTAGTGGAAGTCCTGGATACGCATGAAAGCGTATGATATTTCCCCATGGATACCAGCTTAGATAGTCATGCCACGAGAGCCATCCTGCAAGCCCATTCTCAACTATGTATTTTGTCTGCCGATATTGATAATAGGGATCGTATTCGCTAAGATAGTAGCCCCATCTTATGGGAAGTATCCTTACAGAGAATGCTATTACAAAGATCAAGGAGAGAATGGTAAATTTGAGCATGGATGAATAAGAGAATGCAGGGCGAATTGAGGCAGCTTTCTTCAAAATATTATAAATTTTAGTTTTCATGCCCGTTATCTTCCTTAATTTAATATTTTCAATGGTAATAGAAACTGATCAATATTAATATTTAGTTTATGATGTTAAGCGTGCGACTTGATTTAAAACATTATAATCACTTATCTAAACTATTTATAAGAGTTAAGTAGTAGAGTATAGCGAAGAACTGTATGTCGGAGGGAAAATAGAGTGGCTGAGACCGTAAATTTCGGATTGATTGGAACGGGAGTTGGAGCTACTTTTTGTGCTCAAGGTTTATCGACAATAGCTGATACTGGAAAAGCGAAGCTCATCGCTGTTACGAGTAGAAGAGAAGGACGAGCTAGGGAATTTGCATCTAAATGGAAACTTGATTTCTGGTATACTGACTATCGAGAGATGTTGGAGAAGGCTCCTATAGATGCCGTGATAATCTCTACTCCTCATTATCTCCATTACCCCATGGCAATCGATTCGATGAAGGCTGGAAAACACACGCTTGTTGATAAGCCTATGGCTATCAGTGTAGAGGAAACAGATGGCATGATCAATGAGGCGAAGAAGAGAGGTGTAAAATTAGGAGTAATTTTGCCGTCTAGATTCGATCCCACGTACAGAAAACTGAAAAACGCCGTTGAAAAGGGAAAGTTTGGACGGCTGATTCTAGGAGAAGCCATCGTTGAATGGTCTAGAACACAAGAGTACTATGACAGCAGCTCTTGGAGAGGAAGATGGGCAACGGAGGGCGGCGGAGCCTTGATAAACCAGGCAATTCACATGATAGATGTGCTCATATGGATCATGGGATCTCCAAAATATCTATGGGCTCAAATCGACACGGCTGCTCACAAAATCGAAGTTGAAGATATCGCTGTAGCTACTATACGATTCGAAAATGGATCCCTAGGCGTCATTCAAGGAAGCACAGCCATATATCCAGGATTGCCCACGCGGCTGGAGATTCATGGAACAAAAGGAACAGCAATAATTGAAGGGGGAACGTTGAAGAGATGGTCGGTGATTGGTGAGGAGGAGATTAAGAAGGAGGTCGAAGAAGATCTCGGTTCGTGGACTCGTCCTGAGCTCACTCCAGCAAAAAATCACGCTGCACTTATTAAAGATTTCGCCGAGGCTGTTTTGGAGGATAGAGAACCCTTCGTTGATGGAGCTGAAGGTAAGAGATCCATAGAGATTATAATGGCCATATATAGATCTGGGAGAAGCAAAGAGGTCGTCGAGTTTCCATTAACATAGCTTTCTTATTTTTCTGCAAGATCATCAGGAATACTATTTTGTATTATTCTCATATTTTCCAGCTTTTTATTATCTCAGCATATTCGTCCATTTTTACTTAGAGAAAACTAATATTGCTTAAGCCTAGCAAAACTATTGCTACTTGATACGATTTTCAATAAGGAGTTTAGCATTTCCCAAGGCTTCGATAGTAGCATTACAAAAATCCCGAATACTTAGAGGTCGGAGGGAGATTCTAGATCCTTAAACTTGCTACTGTTATACGAATATTACTACTGAACTAATGTAGATCACGTATTCATTCTTCACGTATATCACATGAATCTTTTAAGGCAGGCTTTACTTCGATCTTTACAGGAGTTAAAGAGAGCCTTCTTCCGCATTTAGGGCATTTTCCATCATGCATCTGAATTATCTCCTCTGGAGACTTCAGCTCTTCTCCTTCATAAAGAATAGCTCCGCATTTATCGCAATTAACTTTTTGAGGCAGACTCTCCTCCTCCACTGCAAGAGTAGTATATAGAAAAAGGAACTTCCTTACTAATAAAGGAAACGCAAATAAATTTAAGGTGCATTTCCTTTACGAATATGCAGATCTCGTTTCTCTGGAGACCCTGAATTGAAGACCCTGTTGCTATGTGAAAAGCCGAGTGCCGCCCGAAGAATCGCCGTAGCCTTAGATGATAAAGGTTGCCCACTAGAGAAAAAAATGGGCATAGTTCCATATTATGAATCCAGAAGAAATGGTAAGATTCTCATCATCGTCCCGGCGATAGGCCACCTCTACACAGTTGCACCTAAAATTAGAAATCGCGATATCTATCCCGTTTTCGATTTTGAATGGGTACCAAGATACGAAGCTGAGAGAAGCGCTAAGGAGATAAAGGAATGGATCGACGCAATATCCAAGCTCTCAGCAGATGCGGAAGATTTCGTATTGGCAACCGATTACGATATCGAAGGCGCAACGCTGGGCTACATGATCCTTAAATACGCATGTGGAGGCAAAGAGCATAAAGCGAAGAGAATGAAGTTCTCAACGCTCACAACTTCCGAATTGAAAAGTTCCTATGATAAGATGCTAGATAACATCGAATTTCCAATGATAAAAGCGGGAATCTGCCGTCACTTACTTGATGCTATTTATGGAATAAATCTTTCAAGAGCCTTAACTATTGCTGCGAAGAAATGGAGCGGGAGATACTCAACTATAAGCACTGGAAGAGTGCAGGGTCCAACCCTTAAATTTCTAGTTGATAGGGAGAAAGAGATCAACTGCTTTGTTCCATTGCCATTCTGGAGAATAAATGCAAAGGTTGAAATTGCAGGGCAATTATTTACGATCGAATTTGAAAAAAAGGTGGTAAAAAACCAGAAAGAAGCAGCTGAGATAGCTAAGGCATGCGGAGGAAAGAAAGGCAAAATAGTGGATATCAAGGTGCAAGAGTTTCGGCAGAAACCTCCTGTTCCCTTTGATTTAGGATCTTTACAGAGAGAGGCTTATAGCTTATTTAAATATACCCCGCGTCGAACAGCTGGTGTGGCAGAGAGACTTTATCTAGAGGCGCTGATCTCCTATCCGAGGACATCGAGCCAAAAGCTGCCTAAGAGCATTAATTATCGCTCCATACTTGAATCTCTCATCCAAGAGCCAAGATACAAAGAATTAGCCAACATACTCCTAGATAAGGAAGATCTCGTTCCTAATGAGGGAAGAAAGGAGGATCCAGCTCATCCAGCCATCTATCCAACGGGCAATCTTCCGGAAAGAAAACTGAGTGTTTCGGAGATGAAATTGTGGGATCTCATCGTTAGAAGGTTTATGGCGACTTTTGGAGAGCCGGCGATAAAGCAGAGCATTAGGGTTTCCATAGATGTCAATGGATATATTTTCTACTTGAGGGGTAGACGAGTTCTCAAGGAGGGATGGATAACCTTCTATAAGCCGTTCATGCGGATTGAAGATATTATTCTCCCACCTGTAGAGAAGGGACAAACAGTAGAGATTGTGGATCTCTCCGTAGAGATGGACTTCACAAAACCTCCAGCCCGATATAACCCAAGTAGCCTGCTTAAGAGAATGGAGGATGAGGGTATAGGGACTAAGGCAACACGTGCCGAGATAATTGATACGCTTTATACGCGTGGATACGTAAGCGGCGATAAAGCTGTGGTCTCCGAGCTCGGATTAGATGTGATTGATATATTGGATAGATACTGCCCTGAAGTGATTTCCGTGGAGTTTACGAGAGAACTCGAGAAGAGCATGGAGAGAATCCAAGAGGGAAATGAAGAGCTTGAGAATGTTCTGGAAAGAACTGTAAAGAAGCTGACGCCTGTTCTTTTAAGATTGAAGGAGAGCGAGAACCAAGTTGGCGAGGAGTTGAGCTTAGCCATAAAAGAGTCGCGGATGAATCAGCGGATAATAGGAGATTGTCCTGTATGTGGCACTGGCAAGCTCATAATATTGCGTTCTCGTCGAACTGGAAAGCGCTTCTTAGGATGTACAAGCTTCTTCAAACAGTCATGTAATGTTTCATTTCCTCTCCCACAGAAAGGTAGAGTTACAGCTGCAGGCAAAGTTTGTAGTTACTGTGGTTTCCCCATGATTAGACTTAAACTTAAGGGTAAGCGGCCGCTCATTATTTGTGTTAATCCTAACTGTCCAGAGAAAAAACGGAAAGGTTCAAAATGAACTGCAAAATCTGCGGTAGAAGAGCGAAGAGTGAATTCTGCGAGAGGCATACTGAAGCCTACAAGTCTTTACGCAGGATGTATGA
>Ga0180300_10000262_pt1 | contig 22498 bp, 33 predicted proteins | sample GuaBasSediGuay15_FD_121798 | JGI IMG/M metagenome (GOLD analysis project Ga0180300, IMG submission 121798) | Subseafloor sediment microbial communities from Guaymas Basin, Gulf of California, Mexico - Guay15, Core 4569-2, 21-24 cm | ecosystem: Environmental > Aquatic > Marine > Hydrothermal...
AAACCCTCAGGTCTTCAAGTGGGTCTTGTTTCAAACGCTTTATTTTCCCATTGCCATGTTGTTGTATCTCCTTCACGCCTATGCCTTGAAGGAAATTCACATAAAACTTTGTGGGGCGAAGGTGGGGAAGGGTGTGACCATTGGAGGACTAATAACAGACCCATGTCTTTTTGAAGTAGGGGATTACACCATCATAGGCGGGTTGTGTACCATCTTGTCCCATTCTGGGGAAAGAGGGAAGGTCATCTTCAAGAAGGTTAAGATAGGTAAGAGGTGTCTAGTTGGTGAAAACTCCACCATCCTCTGTGGAGCCAGGATGGAGGACGGAAGCATTTTGGGAGCCTCTTCCTTACTGCCTAAGAACAAGGTTTTAAAGGCGGGGAAGGTCTACGGTGGGGTCCCTGCCAGAAAGATAAAGTAATTTCGGTAAGCTTATAAAAGAAGGGGAGGTCAAAAAATACCAATGAGGTATTCCCTTTGGAAGCTGTTGGCCTTGCTCCTTCTCTTCATTTTCACTTATGGTCTCGGGCTGATTCCCTTGGTGTTCTATATAAAATTCATTCTTTCCTTCCTGGATCTCAACGACCTCATTCATCTCCTCTCCCTCCCATTTCTGATGGTTCTAGGATTCGTCGTCTTCGTGCTCGGCGAGATCTTCTCTACTGGGGGAATGATAAGGCTCTTGAGGTTAAAGTATGAGGAGGGGGTTTATGAGTTGAGCCTAGACGACCCAAGGATGTTCAAGTGGTTGGCCTATCAAGTCATTTACTATCCCTTTGGTTACTTCCTTTATTCTCTAACGGTTGATCCTTTAAAGGAGATTCATTTGAAGCTCTGTGGGGCAAAGATAGGGAAGAATGTGGCTTTAGGGGGATTCGTAGCAGATCCCTGTTTGTTTGAAGTGGGAGACAATACCATCATCGGAGGATTTTGTGAGATCCTCTCCCACTCAGCTGAGAAGGGAAAGTTGATTGTTAAGAAGGTGAGGATCGGGAGGAATTGTCTGGTGGGTGAATACTCCCTGGTCATGCCAGGCGTTAGGATGGAGGATGGGAGCATCCTGGGAGCTCATAGCCTGGCAACAAAGGATCAGATCTTGAAGAAGGGAAAGGTTTACGGGGGGACCCCAGCGAGGTTGATCAGATGATAAAGGCGATAAGGAGGATGCAGGAGAGGAAACTCAGGGGATTCGTTAAGTTACTTTATCATCACCACCCTTATTACAGGAGATTGATGAAGAAGCTGAAGCTCACGCCGAGGGATATAAGGAAAGTAGACGACCTCAGGAAGCTCCCTCTAACGACGAAGATGGAGCTCAGGGAGAATCCAAAAGCCTTCGTCCTCCAGCCCCAAAGGAAGCGCCTGAAGAAAACGCTCTCCTTGAAGCAGAAACTGAGCGCGCTCCTGAACATGGAGAAGTTCAAGGAGAAAATGAAGTGGGAATATGCCCCGGTCACCTTCTTCGCCAGCTCCGGGAGGACAGGGATGCCCACTCCTGCTTTCATGACAAGGTACGACTTGGAGCTCTTAAAAGTGAACACTATGGCAGCCATAAAAAGGATAACTAAAGGGATCAAGAGACCTGTGGGGCAAAACATGTTCCCCTTCGCCCCCCACTTGGCGTTTTGGCACGTCACTCTGGGCCTCCTAGATTACCAAGACATGTTCTGGATAGCCTTCGGAGCTGGAAGGACGGAGTTACAGGTAGATGTCATGGAAAAGTTCAAGGTAAACGTGATCGCTGGGATGCCAACCTTCGTGAAGCGAATATCAGACGTGATGGTGGAAAAGGAGAAGAGGTCTTATGTGAGGAGAGTGGTGCTAGGAGGGGAAAGTGCCCCGAAAGGTTTAGTCAAGGCGATTAAGGACAACTTCTCCGAGAATGGTCCAGAGCCCCAAGTGATCCAGGGATATGGCCTCACGGAGTCCAAGATGGCCATCTTAGAATGTAGGGAGGGTTCTGGATATCACATCTTCCCCCATATCCACATATGGGAGTTAGTGGATAAGAATACCTTCGAACCCGTGGAGGAGGACGGGCTCATAGTCTTCAGCCACATAGACATGAGAGGAACGGTGTTCCTGAGGTACTTAACCGGGGATTTCCTGAAGGGAAGGATAGTTGAAGAAAGATGTCCTTATTGCGGGTCAACGGTCCCAAGGATAGAAGGGAAGATAAAGAGGATAGTGGACATGGAGAAGAACTTAAAGTCCACCAAGGTGAAAGGCACCCTGATAGATCTGGACGTCTTCGACGAGATCCTCTCCGAGATAGAGGACATCGAGCAATATCAGGTGATCATAAAGAAGGAGAACAAGTATGACCCCTATTCTAGGGATGTAGTTGAGATCTATGTGGGGCCGAAAAAGCACGTGATAAACATAGATGAATTGGTAAGGACGGTGAAGGAGAAGGTGAAGAGTTACACCGAAATCACCCCGAGGATCAAGATAAAGTCTCCCTCTCAAATCTTCGAGGAGGTCATGGGTCCCTTGAAAGGTGTTAGGGTGATAGATAAAAGAGAAAAAACTAAAGGCTAACTCACATCGATCATGTATACCTTATTTACCCCTTTTTTCTTTAGGCTCCTTGCCAAGAAGTCACCACCATAGTATTTTCTCAACTCTCCAAGGTCCATCTCTTTCACTTCATACTTTTTTATCAATAAGCCTAGTCCTATCATCGCTCTCTGCTGGGGTTTGTCTATGACTTTTTTCCTGTCCATCCCTTGTTCCGTAAAGAGTCTGTCCAAAGTCTCTCCGATTTTGAGTGCCCCAAGATCCTCTCCTCCATAAACCACAAAGACGGACTCTTGTTTACCTACTTTCACATTGTAAACCTGCCAACCAAAGCTCACCTCCCCGTTTATTTCCTTTACTTTTCCCTTAAATCCCAGTTCTTTCAGCTTATTTTCTACAAGCCCCTTCATCTCCTTAGCTTTCCTTTTGTACGTCATAAAAAACTCACTTGGTGTTACTTTATAAATAATTAATGTTAATATGGTGCACTATTAGTCTGAAGGCAAAAGGAAAAACAAAGCTGAAATCTCCTTCCCAGATATTTAAAGAGGTCATGGGACCACTAAAGGGAACAAGAGTGATAAAAAAGAAAGAGTTCTTGATCACTCGCAGTATATGATGTAAACTTTCTTTTTTCCTATCGAGCCCGTCCTTTTTAGGTACTCCATGGTCTCCTTGATCTCAGGTGCATTGGCATATGGGCTTTTTTCCAATTCCTGGACCCCAAATTTCCTGATCAAGTGGGCGAGACCGATCACCCCCCCAGTTTTCCCTTGCTCTTCTAAAGACATATTCACATCCTCTGGGACGCCTATCTCATCTAAAGGCTTCTTTAATTCCTTCAACAGCTTAAGGGTCATGCCGGCGAACTGACTCTTATCGAAGTGCTTGGTGTAAGCCAAGAAGACTCCCTTATTCGTGTCGAGCACAAGAGGGCCACGACCACTCAGTCCTACGTGCACTCCTTTTACTTTGAATCCCTCTTTCTTAAGATAAGCCTTTGCCTCTTTGACCGCCTCCTTTAGTTTCTTCTTCCAGTCCTCCATGTTTAGTAAAGGAGAATTCTTTTTTTATATGGTTTGTTATAGTCGTTGAACTCGTCGTTCACTACCTGGCCGAGTTAAATAAGTGTTAACTTTATTAAAATTGTTGGGAAAGGATAACCATGGTACATTACTACTCTGAAGAGCAGGAAGGAGAAAAAAGAGAGGGGAAACTACTCGTCTGGATTAAAGGTCGATATTATGAGCTTTACACGCTCTCGGGAATCTTCTCTTGGAGAAAGCTAGACAAGGGGACCAAATTGTTGGCAGAGAACATGATAATAAAGAAAGGGTGGAGGGTCCTGGATATGGGTTGCGGTTACGGAATCCTCGGGATAGTCGCGTGGGACAGGGGAGCAAAAGAAGTAGTGTTCGTAGATAGAAATCCGAGGGCGGTTGAGGCGGCGAGCGTAAATAAGGATAAATATGGGGTGAAGGGGGACGTCATACAGAGCAACTTGTACGAAAACGTGAAGGGGAAATTTAACACCATCATCTCCAACCCCCCCATAACCGCCGGCATGGAAACTTGTCTGAAATTGATAGAGGGGGCGAAGAAGCACCTGAAGAAAGGAGGCCTACTTCAGATAGTCGCGAGGCATAAGAAAGGAGGGAAAAGGCTCATGGAGAAGATAATGGAAGTATTCGGAAATTGTGAAGTTCTAGCCAAGAGAGGAGGATATTGGCTTTACCTCTCCAAGAATTTTTGAACTACAGCTTCCAACTTGCCCCAACCTATCTCAATGTACGCTCCCACCTCTTCTTTCTCCAGGGATTTCGGGAGGAACATTCTGAGCCTGACCCTCCCATCGACTTCTGGCTCGAAGAACCCTGTCTCCAAGATTTCCTCTAACATGGAGAAAGAGGCTTGCTTTTTGGGGTCGAGGCTCATCGTGATATGAGGTCCCCAAGGAGGGACTTCCTCCTCGTGGTCTTCCGGTAGTCCAGAACAGGATGAACCACTTGTGTACGCGAAGGGTAAAGAATTCACTTTCTTCACGACTTCTTCGATCCCTTTATCTATTGGTGCCTCCCTCCATGGGAGCTTCCTGTCAAACCCATGAGTCCCCCAAAATTCTTTTTTCATCTCAAAGGGTAACTTCTGAGCTGGCAAGTCCCCAATCACATCCACTTGCTTGAGGTAGATCTCCCCTTCGATCACGGCCCGAGGCACCTTTAAAAGCCCTAACTCATCGAAATAGGGGCTCTCCTTCAGGCCCTCCACATCCTTTATTCCTTTCCAGAGTTCTTTTTCTTTCAACAAGTACATCTCCCTTCCCACCAACTTCTCTTCTGAAACCCCTACTTCCCCCTCCCCTAACCTCACGATTCTCTTGTAAGGGACCTTTCTCCCGAGGATGTTCTCCTCCCCCCTCAGTTCTAACAACACACTGCCCCACTCCTTCTTAGCATCCACTATCGTGAACCTCTCGTAGTTCTTGTCGTTCTTCACGTTTATCATATTTGTTACTTAAAAGAAGTCAATTTATAAATCTGTCGTTAAAAATCTTTTTAAGCCCCTTTTTCCATTTCAACCACGAGCCGGGGTGGCCGAGCGGTAAGGCGCAGGCCTTGAGAGGTCAGAACCCGGGTGGTTCCAACACTTCCGGAAAGCCTGTGGGCATTTGCCCGCGCAGGTTCGAATCCTGCCCCCGGCGTCTTCTCCGCCAAGGAATTTGAAGTTTCAAGCAAAACCTTTATAAGTTTTGGACCCAAAAGCTACCGTATGGGTGATGTCTTTTCCTGACGTTCTGAAGTTCGACTTAGTTCTGGGAGGTGGTTTCCGTGGTGAGCTTGAAGGAAATTAGGACGAACTACGAGGAGTACGCAAAAGTTCTGGAGAAGAGATATCTTCCGGGGTACCTTTCGACCCTGAGGAGGTTGAAGAAGCTAGACGCTTCTTGGAGGGAGAATTTGAAGAAGTTAAACGAGTTGAGGAGGAAAAAGAATGAGCTGTCTAGGAGGATCGCTAAAGGGGAAAGAGGGCTCCTCACGAAAAGCAAGAAGGTGAGCTCCGGAATCGAAAGGTTGAATGAGAAGGTAAGGAAGATGGAAAAGGAAATGTGGGAGTATCTAAAACTCTTACCAAATTGGTTAGATGAGAGGGTCCCAATAGGGCCAGACGAGAGCTACAGCGAGCCCGTGAGGTACTGGGGAAGGCCAAAAGTCTGGAAAGAACACCTGAAGGAGTTCGAGAGGCAAACGAAAGGGAAGGTGAAATACGAGTTGATCGACTGGGAGCCACTCCACCACTATGATCTCGTGAGGGAGTTCAACTTGGTGGAGATGGAAAAAGCGAGCGAGATAGCTGGTTCCAGGTTCTACTTCGAAAAAGGAGAACTCGTGTTCCTAGACTTAACCCTCTCTCTATACGCCATGGACTTCTTCCGTAAAAAAGGGTTCAACAACGTCTTAATCACTCCCTACATGATGAGGAGGAAAGTGGAGGAAAGGATAGCTCACATGGACACATTCATCGATGCGTTGTACTCAACCAAGGAGGATGACCTCATCCTCATACCTTCGTCTGAACATCCCATCTGTGCCCTCTATAAGGACTGCACTTTTAGGGAAAGAGAACTACCTCTGAGGATAGTGGCGTGGAGCCCCGCCTTCAGGAGGGAAGCAGGGGCCCATGGGAAAGACACAAAGGGGATCTTCAGAACTCATCAATTTCACAAAGTAGAACTCCATTCTATCACCACGCTAGACGAGGACAGAGAAGAGTTGGAGTTCATGGTGGGGGTGGTAGAAGAGTTCATGCAGGGTCTCAGGATCCCATATCGCGTCGTGATCCTTCCTTCTGGAGACATGGATAAAAGGGCATTGATTCAGTACGACATAGAAGGATGGTTTCCAAGACAGGGAAAATATAGAGAGTTGGGGAGTTATGCCACCATGGGATGTTGGGTCTCGGAAAAGATAAACACCAAGGTGAATAGAAAGGGGAGGAGGGAGTTCGTGGCCAACTTATACGGGACGGGGTGTGCCACCCAGAGGACCCTACTAGCCATGTTGGTGAATAACTACAATCCAAAGAGACAGGCGATCAAATTACCTGAAGCCCTCACTAAGTACGTGGGCTTCAGAGAGATCAGGAAGGAGGAGTGAACGCTACTCAGAAATATAAGAAGCAGAACATTAAACTTTAAAATTAGGGAGAAGACTACTACTTCATGGTAGTTGTGAAGTTCTATAACGATAAGGTAGCCTTAGTGAAAGGGAAAGGGAAAGTTCTGGGTGCCGCTTTCGCTATAGCCACCTCCAACAGGTGGGACCCGAATCCCTTGAATTGGGTAGCTGTCTTCGAAGGGGAGAGGGTGGATGTCCCTTCCCTCATCCCGGAGGAGCAGGGTAAGTTGAACAAGATGAGGGAGAGATATAGAGGGAGACCTGAGAAGTTCCTCGAGTCCTTGAGGAGGCAGGGACACTACATACCTTTCGAGTTCACCGATGCGATCGTGTACTTTCCGAACGCCTCGAGGTGGGAGACCTTCTTCCTGTGGACCCACGTGAACGCCCACCAAAAGGTCATGTTGGGGGGATTAGAACAGTCCTTGAGGAGGACCATGCCAGGAGGGTTCGTGGATGTCGGAGTAGGAGGTTTGAAGAGGCTCTACGAGAGGGCATCGGAGTTCTATGGGAGAGCCATTTCTCAGGGGGTCCCCTACCAGGAAGCCAGGAGGGGGCTCCCCATGAACGCCAAGGTTTACATGGCTCTAGAGTACAACCCTAGGTACATAAACAAGCTGAAGAACGCCCTTGAGCATCATCAGGAAGAGGGAGAACAGGGGTTCAGGAGGAACCCGGAATTCAATGAAGTGATCTCTGGGCTAGAGGCCCTCTTAGAAGAGGAATGGGGGGCTCCCTTAACGGATGAACTCCCGGCTAGGCCACTAAGCCTCTTCAAAGAACCCTTTGAAGGGGGAGATGGGGTTTATTACAATCACTTCTTAGAGACGCTGAAGGGTTATGGTTCTGCTAGCATCCTCACCCTCCACCAATTGATAAGGAATAGACAAGCGAGATGGGGCTTCAACTTCCCGAAGGCCTTGAGGGAACCCTCCTTCGTAGAAGCTCCAGAGTTCCCCCCTGATATCCTGGAAGAGTACGAAGAATTAGGTAATTCTGCAGCGATGCTTCAATGGGAGTTGTACGAGAAGGATAGGTTGTTGGCCCCCTACGCCATGCTCTTGGGCCAAAGGGTCCCCTTTGAGATATACATCGCAGGAGAAGATGCTTTAAAGGATTTCGCCAAGGCCAGGAGGTGTAAAGGGGCGGTCCAACCAGAGACATTCACCATAGTGGATGACATCTTCAGGAGAGTTGGGCTCTCCTACGGTCCCTCTTGTTGGACCGGAAAATGCAGGGAAAGGAGGTCTGTAAGGGAGAGGTGTGAGAAGATAACTCAAGAAGACATCGAGAGGTGGAAGGAGGTCTACCTGAGGCGAAAACCTTTATAAACCCCTCCATTTTTCTTCACGTTGATGACAGAGTTCAGGCACATAGTTAGGATAGCTGGGACGGACCTAGATGGGAGTAAGCCCGTCTACATAGCCTTGAAAGGGATTAAGGGAGTGAGCTTCATGTTCTCCAATGCGGTGGCTAAGGCCTTGAACATAGATAGGAGGAAGAGACTGGGGGAGTTAAGCGAGAAGGAGATTCAAAAGATAGAGGAAGCTCTTTCCAACCCTATTAAATATGGGATCCCTCCCTTCTTGCTAAACAGGAGGAAGGATTACGCCACCGGGGAAGATAAGCACTTGGTTTCCTCTGACTTGGAATTAACCCAGGACATGGACATCAAGAGGTTGCAGAAGATAAAGAGTTATAGAGGGATAAGGCACGCCCTTCATCTTCCGGTGAGGGGGCAGAGGACGAAATCGGGTTATACTAGGCCTCCTTTCAGGAAGCAGAGGAGGCAAATGGTGGTAGGAGTTAAGAGGAGGAAAGTGAAGTAAAATGGGGGACCCAAAGAAGCCCAAGAAGAAGTACAAGGGGCCGAGACACCCATGGCAGAAACAGAGATTGGAGGAAGAAAGGGAGCTGAGACAATTATACGGGTACAAAAACAAGAAGGAGCTCTGGAAGATGGAATCCATCTTGAGGAGGTATAGGGCACAGGCGAGGAGGCTCATAGGGGCCAGAACAAAAGAGGCGGAGAAGGAGAAAAAACAGCTACTGGATTCCCTCTACAGGCTTGGATTCTTGGAGAAGGATGCGAAGCTTGATGATGTCTTGAGCCTCACCATAAAGGACATCATGGAGCGAAGGCTTCAGACCATGCTGTTCAGGAAGAAGCTGGCGAATTCCATAAAGCATGCCAGGCAGTTGATAACTCATGGTCACGTGATAGTCGGGGAAAAAGTTATAACCTCCCCGAGCTTCTTGGTCCCGAGAGCGATGGAGAATAAGATAAGGGTGAGGAAGGTTGGAGGCTAAAAAGAAGGAGAGATGGGGGATAGCACACATCTACTCTAGTTATAACAATACGATCGTGCACATAACCGATATAACTGGTGCTGAGACCATTGCAATAGCGAGTGGTGGACATGTGGTCAAGGCGGATAGGTTGGAATCAAGCCCTGCTGCTGCCATGGCGGTAGCGAAGAAGGTGGCGGAGATCGCCAAGCAAAAGGGGATAACTGGGGTGCACATAAGGGTGAGGGCACCTGGAGGTCATAACGGGCCGAAGAATCCGGGTCCGGGAGCACAAGCTGCGATAAGGGCACTTGCTAGGAGCGGTCTCAGGATAGGTTATATAGAAGATGTCACTCCCATCCCTCACGACGGATGCAGGAAGAAAGGGGGGAGGAGGGGGAGGAGGGTATGAAGCTGGAGATCCTGAGGAAGGATGGGAATGAGTTGTGGTTCCTCTTTGAGGGCTCAACACCCCAGGCCAATGCCCTGAGGAGAACTGCGATGAGTGAGGTTCCGGTCCTAGCCATAGACGAGGTAGGGGTAGTGAAGAATAGTTCGGTGATGTACGATGAGATCTTGGCTCACAGGTTGGGATTGATACCTCTGAAGACAGACCTGAAGCTGCACACCAAGAAACCTCCGGTGATAAAAGCTTCCCTGAAGAAGAAGGGTCCTGGATACGTTTACTCTGGGGACATAAAGGGAGTGGAAGTGGTCTATGAGAACATGCCAATCGTGTATTTAGAAGAAGGACAAGAAGTGATCTTAGAGCTGAAGATCAGGTTTGGGATAGGGAAGGAACACGCTAAGTTCAGCCCCTGCCTGATAACATACAAGAGATATCCAAAGATAACCATCTTGAAGCAGCCGACCAAGCCAGAAAAGGTGGCGATGGTTTGTCCTAAGGAGGTGTTCTCCGTTAAGGACAAAAAACTAACGGTGAAAGACGTGGAAAAGTGTGATCTTTGTAAGGCGTGTGAGGAGACCTTCCCAGATGTCGTGAAGGTGGATGGAAAAAAAGACAAGTTCCTGTTCTACATGGAAAGTTGGGGACAATTAGAACCAGAAGAGATCTTGAAAGAGGCGAGGAACATCCTCATCAGGAAGCTCAAGGAGTTCTCATCCTCTCTTTGATCCTATCCAAGTGGAACTTTTCCTTCTTCTTGAAGTATTCGTAATACCTGTCCTCCCTGAGGAGCCTCTCTATGATCTCCTCGCTCGAGAACTTCTTGATCAGCTCAACGATCTCCTCTATCTCTTCCATGTAGAACTTCAAGTTTTTCATCTTTCTCTCCACCCATTCGCGGAACCTCTCATCCCTTTCCCTCTTCTTCGCTGATTGGAGCTTCCCGAGGAGCCTCTTCCAGAAGTAGTAAGCCTTTTCCGCCTTCTTCCTCCTTTCCCTCAGTAATTTAATGGTTTCTTTCACGAACTTCCCGTGCAACTTCTCGAACTCCTTCTCTAGAAACTCGAGGACTTTCCCCTCCTCTTCTTCTACCTTCTTCGTGAATTTCTCGAGTTCCTTCTCCATTAGTTCTTACTTGAAGCTCTCATTTAAGTAAGTTATCCCCGCCCGTCCCTTTATCAGCAAGTTCCTAGGCCTGTTTTCGTTCCCTCCCAGTGCAGTGACTCTCACGAATTTCCCCTTTTCCTTGAGCTCCTTGAGGTTCCTCGCTCCCACATATCCCATTCCTGATTTCACACCACCTATAAGGTCCCTTATCACCCTTTCCACGCTTCCCTTGTAAGGGACCCACCCTGAGACCCCTTCCGGAACGAGCTTCGAGTACCTATCAAGTTCTCTAATGACCTCCTCGCTTCCCATCCCCCTGTACTTCTTGAACTTTTCCCCTCTTATCTCAACCACTTCCCCAGGTGCCTCATCCGTCCCAGCGAACAGGTTTCCTATCATGACGCAGTCCGCCCCAGCCACTACCGCCTTCACTATGTCCCCAGAGCACTTTATCCCTCCATCAGCGATCACTGGGACCTCATATTCGCTCGCCACGTCCGCCACGGAGGCGATGGCGTAAAGTTGAGGGACACCAACCCCACTCACCTTCCTCGTGAGGCAGGCAGAACCTGGGCCTATCCCAACTCTCAATCCATCCGCCCCCTTTTCTATCAGGGCCTCTGCTGCCTCAGGGGTTGCTATGTTACCTGCCACGATATCAACATCACACATCCGCTTGTACCTCACCAAGCTCTCCAACACGTCTTTTGAGTGGGCATGTGCTGTATCGATAACGATGACGTCCACTCCTGCGTCCACCAATGCTTCTATTCTCTTGTAATCGAAAACACCGACTGCTCCCCCCACTTTCAAGCCCTTCTCCTTCACCCTCCTCACCTCCTCTACTTGTCCCTCCACGTCTTTTTTCCTGTGAATAATTCCAATCCCCCCATATTTCCCTAAGGCGATTGCCATTTCGGACTCCGTCACGGTGTCCATAGGAGAACTCACCAACAAGACCTCTAGGCCCACGCGTCGACTCACTTTGGTGGAGAGGTCTGCTTCAGGAGGATGGACCTCGGAGTAACACGGTACAACTAAGACATCATCGAAGGTGAGGCCAAGTTCAGCTTCTTCCAGTTTTTTGGAGAATCTCCCTCCCATAGAAACATAAGGGCTTTGTCTTTTAATTTTTTCGCCTAGAGGATAATGCTTTCTTATACAGCTGCTTATATTCTGACCTCAGCATGCTGAACCTCAACTCATTATGCCATTTACCATACTTGAACCTGCATTCCCTCATGACCCCTTCCAATTTGAACCCGGCTTTTTCCAACACCCTCCTCGAGGCAATGTTCTCCTCAAATAACGTAGCATAAACCATGTGGAGTTTTAACCGCTCGAACGCGAATTTCAACATCAGCTTAACCGCCTCCGTGGTTAAGCCTCTGCCCCAATATTTCTTCCCTAACCAGTAACCGAGCTCTGCGTTCTTGTTCTTCCAATCGACGCGGATCAGGTCAACTACACCTATGACCCTGCCCGTTTCCTTCAAGACGATCCCAAAGGCGTAACCGGATCTCTTCTTCATCTTATAACGGGCCTTCCTCACAAACTTCATCGCGTCCCGTTTTCTATAGGGCCAGGGGATGTTCAGGGTCCACTTAACCATGTCCTTATCTCGCAAATTCTCATAGATATCACTCGCATCAGAGGGCATTAGCTTCCTTAAGACGATCCTTTCCCCCTCCATCTCAAGTTTGGACCTCACCACGACGAGAACAAATCAACTCCCACATTTATTTCTTACGACAAACCTAAGTTTTATATACTAATAATAAAGTAGTAAACTCTATGAGAGATGTCAAGAAATTGTTCGTTTTAACTGCCATGTTCGTTGTCTTGGGTTGTGTACAGAAACCACCGACTCCAATGGGATTTGGATTAGTGATTCAGAATTTCACAACCGACTTCACCCAAGTCTACCCCGGAGATAGGTTCACCCTCACTTTGACCGTGGTGAACCAAGGGGAGAAAACAGCGGAAAAGATATTCGCAAAACTTCAATACCCTAGCACTTTGACAGGAGACCTAGGACAGAAAACCTTGGCAAACTTGGAGCCCGGCGACGAGGATTACATAGAATGGAGTGCGAACGTCCCTGAGACCGCAACTCCAGGAGAGATCTACAGGCCCCTAGCCACGCTCTGTTATAAATATGAAACAGAAGGGTACAACGACATGTTTTTGGCGGATAGAAGGTGGAGTGGCACTCTGCCGACTTTGGAGACGAGGTCAACGAGCGGTCCGATAAGGATATCCTTTGACGTGAGCTCTCCCATAAGGGGAGACAGGATAGCCTCGCTTAAGGTGACCCTGGCCTTCTTAGCAGATGGTTTCATAGCAAATGAGACCACGAACTTGCAAGTGGGGACAAAGGACTACGTGAAATCCTTGAAGCTAACCATACCTAGGGTTTATCAGGACCCAACATCCAAGAAGTGGTTGATAACCATAGACGATGAGGATGACACTAAATCAGGCATTCAATCCGTGGACTTCACGTGCACCGAGAGTTCTGACTACAGCACGTATGAATGCACGGCAGAGCCTAATTCCTTGAGGTTGATAAATAACGAGCTCACAGCGAGGCTCTACTTAAACGTGAGCAGCACCAGGGTGGGGCTAACGGGGAGCTATGAGTACATAGCTAGGGTTTATGCAACCGCAGAATATCAGCATTGTCTACAGGCGGAGAGCGCTCCGATTCTAGTGCTCAGGGAGTAAAGGTTTAATTCTTTCCCTTTCTATTCTTCACTGCGGGGGTGCCCGAGCCAGGTCAAAGTGGGAACGGTCGCGGGAGAGGGTGAGAACCCGCTGGCGGTTCTCACGGTCAAAGGGGCAGGGCTTAGGACCCTGTGCCTTAGTGGCTGCGTGGGTTCAAATCCCACCCCCCGCATCAAGAAGAAAGTTTAAAAATAGTCCCCTGTTTTAGCCATCCCATGAAAAAAGTAAGGAAGACCAATCCAGAGCTCCTGAGGCTCATAGAGAAGGCAAAGGAGCTAGCCATAAAGAATGAATCTAAGTTTTGGAAGAGGGTGGCCAAAGAGCTCATGAAGCCCAATCGAAGGAGGAGAGTTGTGAACTTGGGGAAGGTGAATAGGTATACGAAGAAAGGAGAAGTGGTCTTAGTGTTGGGGAAACTCCTCTCCATGGGAGAGCTCAAACACCCTTTGACCATTTCCGCCTTTTCCTGCAGCGAAGCGGCGAGAGAAAAGTTAAAGAAAGCCAAGGCGAAGTATGTGGAGTTGGAGAAATTCATGAAACTTTATCCTGAGGGGAAGGGGGTGAAGTTGCTTGGTTGAGATCATAGATGCCACCAACACCGTAGCTGGGAGGTTGGCGTCTTGGGTGGCAAAGCGTGCTTTGGAAGGGAAGCAGGTCGTGATAGTGAATGCTGAGAAGGCGATCGTCACGGGGAACAAGGAATATATCCTAGAGTTCTTCAGACAGAGGAGAGAGAGGGGAGAACCCTTCCATGGTCCCTTTTACCCGAAAAGAGCGGACAGGATCCTGAGGAGGATGATAAGAGGCATGCTTCCCTATAAGAAAGAAAGGGGTAGAAAAGCCTTGGGGAGGGTGAAAGTCTATATAGGGGAGCCCGAACAATTCAAGGGGAAGGGAAGGAGGTTAGAGGGGTTCGGGATCGAGAAACTCAAGGTTAATAAATACATGACGCTTGGAGAGATATCGAAGCACTTGGGTGGTAAGATATGATACACGTGGTTGGGAAGAGGAAAACCGCGATCGCTAGAGCTACCTTGAGAGAAGGGAAGGGAAGGATAAGGATCAACAAGAAATCATTAGATGTCATAGAACCCGAATACGCGAGGTTGAGGATCATGGAGCCCCTCATGCTCGCAGGAGATGCTTGGAAAAATGTGGACATAGATGTGAACGTAAAGGGAGGAGGGGTGTTTGCTCAGGCAGAAGCTGTAAGGCTCGCCATCGCCAAAGCCTTGGCCTCTTGGAAGAAGGAGTTAAAGAAGGTCTTCCTAGAGTACGATAGGGGCCTCTTGGTGGCGGATGTCAGGAGGACTGAACCCCAAAAACCCTACAGGAGCGCTGCCAGGAGGTCAAGACAAACTAGTAAGAGGTGATGAAATGATAATCCCCATAAGGTGTTTCTCGTGTGGAAAACCCATAGCCCACTTGTGGGAGGAATACAAGGAAAGGGTAAAGAAGGGAGAAGAACCAAAGAAAGTCCTGGACGAATTAGGACTTAAGAGGTATTGTTGCAGGGCCATGTTCTTAGGTCAGGTGGACCTCATAGAGGAGGTCTCTAAGTACAAGAAGTTCTAGCCCATGAGGATTTACTTCCTCGGAGGAGGAGACGTGAAGAAGAGGAAGTGTAAAGGAATATATGAGAGGGCTTTCCGGGAAGTCTGTAAAAGGCCGAAGGTCCTCATGCTTCCCTGGACCACTACATCCGAGGAAAAGAGGGAGAGGTACAAGAAGATCATCAAGGAATATTTTGAGGACTTGGGGGCAGAAGTGAAATTCGCTGAAGCGTCCGAGCCGATTGAGGAGATTAGGAGGAAGGTAAGTGCGTCTGATGTCATTTATCTTCCGGGGGGTGAGCCCGACGTATTTATGAACTATGCCCGAGGCAAGAGACTAGGCAAACTCTTGAAGAGGTTTCAAGGAGTAATCATAGGAAATTCGGCGGGAGCCCTCGTCCTCTGTAAGGAATGTCTGATCACGAGGGACGAGGAATACTCGGAGACTATGGTGATCCCAGGATTAGGTGTCGTAGACTTCTGCGTGGAGGTGCATTACGACCCCTCCAAGGACGAGGAGCTGAAGGAGCTCTCAAGAGACAGGAAGATCTACGCGATTCCCGAGAGATGCGCCCTCATCTTTGACGGTCAGGAGTTCGAGACCATAGGCACCATATACCTGTTCTACAAGGGGAAGAAGCACACATCTTCGGGCCAGCGAAATGATTTTTAAACCCGAAAAGAAATCCTACTCCATCGGGGCCGTAGTCTAGCTTGGTCAGGACCCGAGGTTTGGGACCTCGTGACCCCGGTTCAAATCCGGGCGGCCCCATCACAGATTGAACTTCATCTCGAGAAGTGGGAGGAAAAGGAGAGAGTGATTAAAGAGAAGGGCGGAGACCAACTCGTTCATGAAGAAGGCTGGCGGGAAGACCACTATTGAGCTGAAGACCACGCTCTCCAAGAGAGATAACCCCTTCCTCCTAGCCGCATTGGACACCGTCAGGAAGGAAAGGAAGAAGCCCCCATACCAGAAGATGGAGAAGGTGGGAGAAACTAACTGATAGGGTATAGGAAGGAGTAACAACAGCCAGATGTAAATCATCGTGCTCACCGAGATGGGAAAGAGCACTTGGGATGGGGACAAGTCACCTCTCATCCCAAGGTGCTTTGCACCTAATCTTATCAATCTCCTCACGAGGCCGCCCCTTCCCTTTAATCCTAAGAGGCTGAAAGAGAGTAGGAAAGGAAAGAGGAAAAAGAGGAGGAAGGGGAAGGTGAAGTTCCAGAACAAAAAGCGATTTTGGGGCATGGTGGGCGAGTCTAAATAAAGTTTGGCTACTTGGGAAAGTAAGAGAGAGCAGATGAGCAGGCCCAAACCTAGGCTCGAGAGGGAAACCTTCCTCTTTCTCGGCCTAAAGGCGAGACCAAGTATGAGGACGGAAAGGGAAGAGAGGCCAAGGGGAAGGGAAGTTTTCCTCTTCCTCCACTCTGCAAGATATGGCTTTACGGAAGGGACCTCCTCACTCTCATCATAGATGGAGAGGACCTTTCCATCGAGATCAAGAGGGGCAGGATACCCCGTCAGGTTAGAAATGGTAGGTACAACGTCCAGAAGAGAGGCATTTAGGTGGAAGACTCCTTCCTTCACATGAGGGCCAAAGAAGACCAAGGGGATGAAGGTCTCTGCCAGCCCTCCATGGGTTCCTGGCTTCCCATAACTGAAAACAAGGGGGCCGACGTAAACGGGAGCCCTGTAAGGAGGCCTCAAGGAGACGAAGATGTCCCCAGAATACGGTGTATTCAAGCCTATCTCCTTAAGCTCATCCCCAACCCATATGCCATCAAACATCCCGGACTCTTCAAGGGCCTCCACAGCCTCCTCAAGTTGACCTCTATCGCGGAGGTATATGTGGGCCATGCTCCCATCTGTGTAAAAGGTTGCTTTTATCCCTCTCTCTTCCAAGACCCTCCTCAAGGGAGCATCCTTCCACCGGTTGGTTTGACCGTGATCGGCAATTAGGACTATAAGAGTAGTGTTGAGCTTACTTGATTCCACTAGATATTCGAGCAAGCGTCCGATTTGTTGGTCCGCCCAGGAGAGTTGAGAGAGGGCCTCTGTAGAGGAAAAGCCATGATAATGTTGGATCTGGTCGAGGAACCCGAAGTGGATCAGCATGGCATCTGGATCCACTTCTTTCAAGATCTTGAGCGCGTTGTCCGCGACCCACGAATCTGGGGCATCATGTATCCCAAATTCCGGGAACTCGCTTATCCCCAACCTCCTCGCCCCCTCATTAACGCAAGATGGACCCACTTGTATGTCCGCCCAGATGGTACAACCTACGAAGTCCTTCCCTGCCACGACCGCAGTCGTGTAATTGGGATCCTCTTTCTCCATGGCCTTGAAGAGCGTATCTGATTTTATCAGTTCGGGATGCCTCCAAGGCCTCAAGTACGTCCCGTTTTCCTTGAAGAAGATGTGATTTCCCGGGAAGCCGAACTTATTCGGGAGGTAGCCAGAGATCATGCTGAGATGATTGACTTGAGTGAGCGAAGGAAGGACACCTCTAGCATTCGGGAAAGAGGCGCCATTTCTCACCAACTGCCCCATGTTGGGTGTGTATGTGAAGTTGGGGTTCAGCTGAGGATTGAAGAGGTAGTCACTGTTCATCGAGTCCACGGAGATTATGATCACTCTCTCTATCCTCCCAAAGGAGGGCGTGAGGCAGAACAACAGGAGGAAAATCCATATAGCTCTCATCTTCTTCTCCTTCGGTGGAGGGAAGTTATAAATTTATCCCTAATTCGTCAAGCGTTCCTCTAACCTTTCTATAATCCAAAGAGAGATGTCGCGGATGGAGTTGTAGTCTCCCTTGTACACCCCTTTCTTCTTCACGATCCACACGTTCTTGCCCCTTGTTATGTACCCCCAATCCCCGGTCCCTTCCAGACCTCTCGAGACGACTTCATGAACCAATCCCAGTGGAAGGTGCAGTTTATCGCTCAAGTAATCAGATACATAAAGCCATACCATCTTGAAGTTGCCCATCTCCCTGAAACCCATTTGGAGCACTTGAGAGAGAGCTCCTCTCCGTAGAGGAGAATTCAGGACCTTCATGACATATGCATAAAATCTCCTTATCGCCCTCTCTTTCTCGTTGCTCATCATCTCGAACTCTCTTGAGATCTTTTCCTCTAGCTCTGAAGAGATCTCCCTCAAGTTCTCCCCTATCCTCTTCAACAAAGAGTCCATGTTTTACACGAGCAAATCTTTTTAAATAAACTTCCCCTTGAGAATGGCATGGGTAGGACTAAGAAAGTGAAGAGCGCTGGAAGATATGGGGTGAGGTATGGGTTAAAGTTAAGAAAGAAGTTGTTAGAGGTGGAGAAGGAACAAAAGAAGAAGCACATATGCCCAAATTGTAAGAAGCCCGGCCTGAAGAGGTTGGCCGCTGGCATATGGTATTGCAAAAAGTGTGGGGCCAAGTTCGCCGGGAAGGCGTATGTTCCTGGGTGATGAAAGTGGTTGAGTTCATATGCATGACTTGCGGGAAGACCATAAAGAAGGATGAAATGGGAAGGAGGACTAGGTGTCCCTATTGCGGGGGAAAGATCATCCTCAAGAAGAGACCAAAAATAGTAAAAACTGTAAAAGCGATTTAAGAAGACATGGAAGTAGTCATCGATTACCCGAGCAAGAAGGCGAAGGAACTGAGGAAAATTTTGGAATTGGAAAGGATGAAGAGGGAGAGGAGCGAAGTGAGGCTCAGGAGTTCGAGAGGAAAGTTGAGGATAAGGATAACTGCCAAGGACCCGAGCGCTGCTAGGGCGGTGGCGAACACCTACCTAAAACTGCTGAACGTCTTGGAAAAGGTGGACTCCATATGAAGATGAAGATCCCCAAGAAGGCAGAACCGTTGGTGAGGAGGCTCCAGCAGCTCCAGCAACAGCTTGACGTCCTCACCGTGCAAAAACAAACGATTCAAATACAACTGGCTGATGTGGAGAATGCCCTCAGGGAGATAGAGCTCTCTCCTGAATCAGATGTGTACGAAATCATAGGGAATATCATGATAAAGAAGGAAAGGGCGAGGGCGATAGATTCCTTGACGGAGAGGAGGAAGACATTGAAACTCAGGGAGGAGATGTTGGAGAAACAGATAAGAAAGATAACTGAGGAGAGTAAGACCATTCAAAAAGAGATATTGAAGTACGCAGGTGAGGAAAGTGGTGGAAAAGGTGGTAAAGCTCCTGGAAGAGGTGATAAACGATAGGACCGTCCCGAGGAACATAAGGGAGGCCGTCCGCAGGGCTAAGGAGTGCTTGATGGAAGAGGGGAAGGATCTAGCGGTCAGGGCAGATGAAGCCATTCAAATCTTGGAAGAAGTGTCCAGTGACCTGAATCTCCCCATTTACACCAGGACCCAGATATGGAACGCCATAAGCATGCTGGAGGAAGCACAAAATATATAAAAATCGGCTGATGTTTGGGATACAAATGAGGAAGAAAATAATCGAGCTCAAGAACACTCTCTTCGGGAGGAGAAAGGAGGAGAACGAACCCGAGGAGTTCATAGAGATCCCGCCTAGGAAGGAGGAAAAGACTGCCAAGATCTTGTTGAAGTACTTCGTCATGACGGACTTCGCGGACGTGAAGCCCATAGTGGACTCCTTGAGGGAGGGATACACCATTGCCCTGGTAAAGATAAAGCCCCTGAGGGATAAGGATATCACTGAGTTGAAGCGCGCCATAGAGAAGATAAAGAAGACCGTGAGCGCGATAGGTGGAGATGTGGTGGGCATCGAAGAGGATTACATCATCGCCACCCCTGGCTTCGTCGGAGTTTACAGGGGAGAGAGTGAGATGTAAACTTTTTATTTGAGGAATTCCTTTTCCTAAAGAGGTGGTTTCATGGACTACGCGTTGTACATGCTCACGGGGGCTGTCTTCGGGGCAGTGGTCGCTATAGTCTATCAGGTCAAGAGGCTGACAGAGTTGGAGAAGAGAATGATCTCGTTAGAGCGGAGGATATTGGAACAATTGAAGAAGAAGAAATCCAAGTAACAGACCAAGGGTCAAGAAGGGCATGGCAGGGTAAGCTTTTTTCTCTTTTCCTAGTCTGATGAGAAGGAATAAGGAGAGCGTTGAGAGGGCTAAGGGAAAGGCCACCCCATAACCGTACTCTCTCATCACCACAGAGAGGAACAAGAGGGGAAAGGCGAGGTCTCCCCCTCCCAAAATGGCGAATCCCTTGCTCCTTGGGACGAATATGCCAGCAAACGTCTTGGTCTTGAGTTGTATCTTGGCTAACCTCATCATGTGTTTGGTGAAGAAAACCGAGATAATGTCATAAGCGGAGATCACCAGTAATAAGATGATGACGTGGAGCATACTAAAGGAAGGATATAACAGGCTCACTAACCCTCCATAAAGTAAGACCTCAGTGAGGTCGTGGAGGAAGAGATCCCCTTCTTTCATCCTCATCACTGCCAACCAAAAAGCGACGAAGGCGGAGGAGAACTCGTCCACGAAGGCCCTTAAACTCACGGACATCACGCTGAAGATAGCTATGAAGAACCAGAACCTCAACAGAACCTTAAAGTGTCTCAATGAAAGGAAGAGCAAAGTGAACAAAATGATGCCTGAAATGAGGAAGCCTAGGGCGTTCTCCTCTGGAACGGGCTCCAGGCCATAGGGCAGTTCAACATCTTGATAGAAATTGGCCACGTAAAGGCCGAAAACTTGAACGGAGAGGAATACAAAACACGTCAGGAGAGCTACTTTTCCCCTCATCTCATCTTCCTGTCGTAAAGTGAGGAGCACAGCAATAGGAGTAGTCGCGGGTTGCCCTTTGACTTCTCGTAGAGCTCCCTCACCTCTTCCTCAGTGAACGGCGCTAAGGAATCGGATTCCTTTTCCCTTACTTCATTCAATCTGGTTATGATTAACTTCTTGGCATCTTCGTAGGAGAGAGGAGGTATTTCGAACTTCCTGAGCATGTTGTAGAATCCTTTGTCTAACTTTGAGATGTACTTCAGAGTGGACGGGGTCAAAGCGATGACGAAGGTCATCCCCTCTATGGTCTTTCCTCTCAACGCCTCTAAGATGTTCTTGAAGTGTTCTTCATCTGCTCCTGCCAACAAATCAAATTGGTCTATGAAAATGATCACGTCCTTCTTCTCCTCCCTCAAGGAGAAGACCTTATCCAGGATGTCGTGAGCCACATTGAATTCTATCACCTCACAGTTCTTCCTGCGCTTCGCGTATCTCTTCACTTCCCTCAACAAGAGGGTCTTCCCGCTCCCGTAATCTCCCACCAAAGAGATAACTACTCCCCCTTTAATGCACTTATCCAGCTCCTCCCTCAAATTTTCCCTGAACTTCTTCATGTTTATGATCTTCTCGTCCTTCCTCGGAACGATGAACAGGAATGGGTTGTCCATACGTAAAACTCGAGCTCTCTATTAATAAGCTTTTTCACGGGCATCTACTCTAAGGGCGAAGGAAAGGAACAAAGTGATGAAGCCTAAGATTAAATAAGCATACTTGACGGAAACATCCATGAGCATCCCGATCAGGAGATTGGTGAAAGCTAGGATTAATCTGGAGAGCATGCTTATTGTTGATAATACTGTTGCCCTTTGTTTACTTGGTATGAACTCGTTCAAATAACTCTGCATTAGTGGATCCCTGGACTTCCCAAAACCAGCCGACAGTATGACCAAAAGCAGGAGAGGGATCAACCCGTTCGATATGCCACAGAACACGAAGGAAAGTCCTAACACTATTGGGTTTAACATTATCAGCTTTTTTCTTCCCAGAAGGTCCTCTAAGAACGCATAGCTATTCGCCAAGATCATCTGAGCAATTATCAGAGCCGAGTGAACAAAACCCAAGAGAGAAATGTTCATTCCTGCTTCCAAGAGAAGAGGCTGATACATCCAAATAGTGTAGTAAGCGATGACATAAAATGCCACGTAGTTGCATATCAGTGCTAACAACTCCTTGTCGGATCTTATCACATTCATCCCCTCCTTAAAAACTTGGAAGTAACTCTTAGCTCTCTCGCCTCTCTCTGGTTCCTTTAAGCTGAGGCCTATCAAAAAAGAGGTGAAAAGAGGGAAGAACATGAACATCATGGCATACCTGACCCCCAAGTATCCCGCTATCAAACTACCGAGAGGTGCCCCAATTAACATGCCAATCATCTTAAACGTGAAGGCCTTACCAAAGATCTTCTTCGACTCCTTTTCTTTCCCATGCATCTTTAACGTATCGTAGATCATCGCCTTGTCTGCTCCAGAAAACAATGAGTAGGACAAGGCATATAAGAGCTCGCCCAGCATGAACAGAGAAAAGTTTGGATATGAAGAGTAAACTAGCGCAGCGATCGACCCGACAAGGGCACCAATACTCAATGATATTTTCCTGCCGAGCACATCTGCAATAGAACCTGTAGGTATTTCGAGCAGGAATATCCATGCTATGAACCACGATTGAAGCCACATTGTTTGGGTTAGATTTAGGCCTCCCCAGTCGGTGAAGAAAGGTATGAGGACGGCGGAAACTAGGTGGAGATTTCTGAATAATTCAAACAAGTATATTTTCCTTAGGTCCCTTCTCAGTGACATATCTGAAACATCAGGAAAGATGGATACATAAAATTTTGTCTCAAGGAAATTTCACAAAAGTTAAAAATTCGGACGGAAATTTCTCAAGGGATGAGGGAAGCATTAATGCTCATGATCATACTTTTCACGCTCTTCGCTCTCCAGCT
>Ga0180300_10000263_pt1 | contig 22478 bp, 21 predicted proteins | sample GuaBasSediGuay15_FD_121798 | JGI IMG/M metagenome (GOLD analysis project Ga0180300, IMG submission 121798) | Subseafloor sediment microbial communities from Guaymas Basin, Gulf of California, Mexico - Guay15, Core 4569-2, 21-24 cm | ecosystem: Environmental > Aquatic > Marine > Hydrothermal...
ATTATATAGTGGTGAAAAATAAAAAACAACAAACTTTATTTTAGATATTAAAACAATTATGGTTGCCAAAAGAAAGGAAAAGAAGGGTTCAAAAAAAGAACTTTCAGAAAAACAAAAAGAGAAGATTAAAAAAGAAATTTTTAAAAAAGCGGATTTATTTAAAAAAGAATGTCTAAAAAAATATAAGGGATTAATAAAAACAATTTTTATTTTTGGTTCTTATTTAAGAAAAGATTTCACGAAGGAGAGCGACCTTGATATTCTTGTTTTGCTTGATGATACGAAAATGAGAATAACGGAAGAATTTAAAGATTCTGTTGCCGATTATCTTTATAAAGTTGCGAAAGATATTGATAAAAGATTGCATGTTCAACCACCATGGACAATTACAGAATTCTGGGATATGGTTAGAATCTCGCATCCTTTGCTTTTGACTATTCTGAGAGATGGATGGGCTTTGTATGATCAAGGATTTTTCATCCCAATGAAAAAACTTTTGGAAAGGGGAAAAATTCCAGCAAGTCTCGAGGCAGTTGAATTATTAATGGCTTCTGCTCCTAAAAAAATTGAAAGAGCAAAAACAGTTAAATTGTATCAAGTTACGGAAGACTGCTATTATGCAATGCTCAATTCTTCGCAGGCTGTTTTGATGTATCTTGGAAAACCTGTTCCAGACCCAAAAAATACGCCAAAAGCTGTCAAAGAATATCTTGTTGATTCAAAATTGTTGAACAAAAAATATTTTAATATATTGGAAGATATAATTAAATTCAGGAAAGATGTTGAACACAAAAAAATAAAAAAGATTTCTGGAGCAGAAGTTGATGAATGGCTGAAAAAATCGGAAAATTATGTAAAGCAAATGCAGAAAATATACGTAAAATTGCAAAACCAGAAAAAGAAAATACTTATTGATAAAAATTACGAAGTTCTGCTAAAATCAACAATATTTGCTTTAAAGAAAATGAACAAGTTGCCTCCAGACCCAAAGAATTTGCCAAAGGCAATAAAAAAAGAATTAATTGAAAAAAACTATTTACCAAAGAGTTATTTAGAAACTTTTGATAAAGTTGTTGGAATGAAAAAACTTGCAGAGAAAGACATAGATAAAATTCCAGAAAGAGATGTTGAATTGACAAGAAGTTATGTAAAGAAATTTGTTGATATTCTTGACAGAGTTATCAGAGATTTTGAGAGCAAAGAGAAGAAATAGTTTTTGCAGATTGAGTGTATTTGAAGAAAGCGAAGTCAGTGCTATATGAAATAAAATATATAAAACAAAAAAAACAAAAAAGATACCATCATTTACCAGAATTTTTTAATTAATCTTATCTTTTAAGGAAAATTTATATATGGCAGATTTAAAATCATATTTTAGACTTTTAAGAGTGACAGACTGGTGCGGATTTTTCCTGATAGCATTATTCGGATTTGTGCTCTCAGACGGGTTTTTATATCCTGTAATTGATTTAATTATATTCTTTCTGATTCTTTTCTTATTTTTGGGTTTTGGTTTTTCTGTGAATGATTGCTTTGATGTGAAAGAAGATAAATTAAGTAAAAAGAAAAATCCAATAGTAAGAGGAAAAATAAGCTTTGAAAATGCCTTAATTTTTTCCGTAATTCTCGCTTTACTTGGGCTTATTTTGTCAACACATTTTGGATCAAAAAGTTTTTTTCTTTATTTTGCATTAATCTTACTTTCATTTTTTTATTCTTCTCCGCCTCTGAGATTTAAATTAAAATTTTTACTGGATATCCTATCTCATGGTTTGTTTTCTGGCACCCTTTTGTTTTTCCTGCCTTTAATAATTTTTAATTCGGAATTATCATTATTTCATTATTTAATTGGTTTATCTATTTTCTGGTTCTCGGCAATAATAGAATTGAAAAATCATCTTAGAGATTATGAAGGTGATAAAAAAGCCGGATTAAAAACAACCGTATGTGTTTTGGGAAAAGAAAGATCAGAACTTTTGCTTAAATTTTTAGAAAGTTTCTATCCTTTAACTATTTTCCCCATATTTCTGTTTTCAGAGAATTTAATATTAACTATGTTATTTGCAATTATCTCCTGTCTGTCTTTAATTAAGAAAAATAACACAATAAGTAAATATGTTAAGTTGCCTTATAATCTATTGCAGAAGTTCATTATTGCAATATGGGAAATAAGCAAATCAGTGTTTTGATTCCTGTTTATCGGGAGTCAAACTTACTACAAAAATTGTTACAAAAATTAATCTCACAGAAAATTGAAAAAGAAATTTTTGTTATTATTGATGAACCAACAAAAAAGTCAATAGAACTTTCAAAAAAATTCGGAAAGAAAGCAAAATTCATTTTAAACAAAAAAAGAATTGGAAAAGCCGAGGCTTTAAACAAAGCAGCAAAATTATCTTCTGCTAAAATATTGCTTTTTTTGGATGATGATATAGAATTGCCAGATGATCAAAATTTCCTTAAAAAAATTACAGAAGAGATGAAAGATGCAGATTTTCTTGATATAAAAAAGGAAGTAATAAGAAATTCATTCTTATCAAAAATGACTTATTATGAATATGTTGGAATTAATATTGGCTCCTGGTTGGTATCAAATTTTCTTAAAAAATGCCCATCCGTTAATGGTTCAGCATTTGCGATTAGAAAAGATGTTTTTAATTCTATTAAAGGATTTAGAAAAGTTATATGCGAAGATCTGGATATAGCCATAAGATGCTTTTTAGGAAATTTTAAGCATAAGTATACAAAAAAAATTAAAGTTTATAATCATGTTCATTCAAATTGGAAAAATTGGGTTATACAAAGAAAAAGATGGGCAACTGGCATATCATTATGGCTTAAAGAATGGTACAAACCATTATTAAAAAAGAGTATAAAACATCCCCAAATATTTATTCCATCTTTATTTTTTATTTTCCCTTCTCTTATTCTTTTTCTCACAACTTTATTGATACCAGATTTATTAATCTATAAAATATTCTCCCTTTTCTTTTTGTTTCTTGCAATAAAATTTAATTTTGCCTTTCCTCTTTTATTATTCACCATTCTTAGCATTAACTTATTCAAGAGTTTATTTGTTTCTTTTATCAGTTTTTTATCTTTTTCTGTTTTGTTTTTTTCATTATCAAAAAAACTGGATTTTAAATTCAAACTTCATGAGTTTTTTGTTTATTATTTTTTCTATTCTCTTTTAACTCTTTTAACTATGGTGGCGGGTTTGATTAATGTTTTCATCTTTAAAAGAGAATCAGTTTCAGACTGGAAAATCTAAATTTGGACCTACTGGGATTCGATTCCAGAAATTACCCAGCGTCTCCTCCTTGCGAAGGAGGCATGTTTTAGTGCATACCGAACCACTACACCATAGGCCCATAAAATTCTAAATATTCATTTAAATCTATTTTTTTATGGAAGCTTTAAAAAATATAGAAGAAGAAATAAATAAAACACAAGTAATTGTTCCTGCTGGTGGGAGAGCAAAGAGGATGGGAAAAATTGATAAACCAAAAGCATTGCTTGAATTAAATGGAAAAACTTTGCTTGATTATTCAATTGAATTTCTTGTAAACTGCGGATTTAAGAATTTTGTTTTTTTACTTGGATACAAACACGAACAAATTGAAGAATATGTTGGAGATGGATCAAAACATGGAATAAAAGTTGTATTTTCAATAGAACCGGAAAATATTAAGGGAAGGGCAAAGGCATTGAAATATGCTTTGATTAATAACAAAATTGATAAAACTAAAAGAGGCTTGATTTGTTATCCTGATGATTTGTATTTGGATAAAAATCTACCAATAAAATTTCTTTTGCATCATTTGCACGGTGTAGAAAACAAAAAAACATTGGTTACTTCTCTATTTGTTTCCGGAACGAATTATCCTTATGGAGTTGCCGACATAGATTCAGAGCAACTTGTTAAAAAGTTCATAGAAAAACCTTTTATTCAAAAATATACAAGCACTGGATTAAATATAATAGAGCCTGAAGTTTACAGAGAAATTGAAGAAAAAATTGATTTAAATTCAAAAGAAAACCCCGAATTTGAGCAAATCATTTTACCGGATTTAGCAGAAAGAAACAAGGTCTTTTCCATGATTTTGCCCTCTTCTGTTTGGCTTCCAATAAATACCTTTAAAGAACAGGAAGCAGCAGAGAAGATTTTAAATAATAATAATTTATGTTGATAGAAAGACTCTCAAGTGGAACAAAAGTTATTGATGATTTTTTGAATGGCGGAATAGAGCGAGGAGTTATAACAAATTTTTATGGACCTCCAGGTTCAGGAAAAACAAACTTAAGTCTTTTGTTCACTTTATCAAGTTTAAAAAATGGTGATGTTGCATATATTGACACAGAAAACGGTTTCTCAACTGAAAGATTTTTTCAGATTGGAGGAAAAAAAGAAGATTTAAAGAAAATTTTATATGAAAACCCAACAAATTTCAAAGAGCAAATTAAAACAATTCAGAAGTTAAGAAATCTTAATGTAAAATTAATAGTGGTTGACTCTATTGTTTCCCTATACAGGCTTGAAATAAACAAAGAAAATTTCACAGAAATAAATAGAGATTTGGCAAAACAACTTGCAGCACTTTCTTTCATAGCAAAAGATAAGAAAATTCCAGTAGTAATTACAAATCAAGTTTATTCTGTAAACTCAGATGAAATAGAACTCTCTGGTCGTGATATTGTAAAATACTGGAGCAAATGCCTTGTTGAATTAAAAAAGATAGAGGATAACAGAAGATTGGCAATTTTAAGAAAGCATAGAAGTCTGCCGGAAGGAAGAAAAGTGGAATTTGAAATTACAAATAGCGGAATAGAAAAAGCGAAGTTTAGAATTTTTTAACTTTATACTTTTCTAACTAATTCAAAACCTTTCCTAACCAACTCAAAATTCTTATTAACAATCTCCTGATTGTATTTTTTAGAAAAAAGTTGTTCAACAACTTTAATTAATGAATCTAATTTCACAACATTGCTTACTTTAATAAGAGAACCGAGCAAAACTGTATTCGGCATTGGTCTGCCAAAAATATTATAAGAAATTTGAGTAGCATCTACAACATAATTTTCTTTAAAATCTTTTATCTCAGATCTTGAATTAATTATTGCAACAGTATCTTTGTTTTCAACTAATTTAATCAAAGACTCATCAAAAATAATTGTGAAATCTGGATTTAAAATTGGTTCGTGCAATCTAATTTCTTTCTTATCTATTCTTACAAAGGCTCTTGTTGGTGCTCCTCTTCTTTCAGGCCCATATTCAGGGAACGCCTGCACATATTTTCCTTCAAGCAGGGCAGCTTCTGCAAGCAATTCTCCAGATGTTTTTGCTCCTTGACCTCCCCTTCCATAGAATACAAATTCAATCATTTTTCCTGCAAACCTCTCTTACCTTCCACTTCAATATAAGAAATCTCTTCCCCTTCCTTTAATTCTCTATCCTTTGGAATGATGAGATCAAACATTTCATAACTTTCTGTGTCCATTATTTGAGCTGTATTTCCTTGAATGCTTACAACTTGCCCTTTCTTTTTTAAAATCATCGGAACTTCAACATTAGAAGATACAGGACCTGCCCATTCTCTTTTCTTACCATCAAAAATACCTACTGCTGTTATAACTACTTTTGCGCTTCCATGTTTACTGGTTTTGCCACTTGTTTTACTTATTATTTTGCATGGAACACCATCTATCTTTATATAATTGCCCTCTTTCAGAGTTCTAACCTCTACCATAACTTAAAAAATAAAAAATAAAAACAAAGACAGAATTTTATCTATTAAATAGAATCTATCCTCCAGTTCGCCCTTATTTTCGCTCTAGCAAATTTTCCATTTTTATAATTCAGCATAGCAGTCAGGGCAATCATCACTCCGTTATCTCCAGCAAATTCTTTTTCAACAACTTTTAATTTTGCACCTCTTTCTTTACACATTATTTTTAACATTTTCTGCAATCTTTTGTTTTTAGCAACTCCGCCAACCAAAAGCAATTCTTTTTTTTCTGTTGCTGCCAGAGCTCTTTCAGTTACTTCAGTCAACATTGCAAAACAAACTTCCTGAAAGGAATAAAAAACATCCTCTAATTTATTTGTTTTCAACCTTCTGATTGCTTCCGATAAAATCCCGGAAAAATTTAAATCCATTCCCTTAACGTAATAAGGCAATAAAACAAATTTTCCATTTTTTGCAATTTTTTCAATTTTAGGACCCGCCGGAAATTTTAGCCCGGCAGCTCTTCCCAATTTATCTATTGCATTTCCAATTCCAATATCTTGAGTTTCTCCAAGCACTCTGTAACCTCTATTTTCATAAATGACTTGGGTATTTCCTCCTGAAACATACAAAATAATTGGGTCTTTTGCCTTTGTCAAGAATTTTCCAATTTCAATATGCGCCTGGCAATGATTTACGCCAATCAAAGGCTTCCTTAATTTTTTTGAAAGTTCCCTTGCAAATTTAAAACCGTATTCCAAACAGGGAGGCAAACCCGGTCCGGTTGAAATGCCAATCAAATCAATCTCATTAAAACTAATTTTCTTTTTAACTCTCTTTAGAAGTTTGTTTGAATTCTTTCTGTGAAAATTCGCCGCCTCATTCGGAATTATTCCTTCTTTTGGTTTATAATTGTCTCTTTCGTCTGCCAGAATTTTTCCGTTTTCATCAACAACTCCAATTCCAAAAGTGTGAGCGGTGCTCTCAATCCCAAGGACCTTCATAATTACTTTATTGATTTTTCCATCAAATTAACTAGAGAAGAAATAAAATTTTTTAAACTTGAGACAAATTTATCAAATAAATTTTTTTGTTTAACTTTCATGAAACTCCCTGTTATTTTATTGCTCTCTTCTAAATTCTTGGAAAAATTTTGCTCTTTGCTCCAGATATAAGTCCTATTTAAAATCAACTTATCTTTAATTACAAAGATTTCATATTTTCCAAAATCTTCAAAGACTCTGTATTTTCTATTTGTGATTATGGTTGTATTTGGTCCAACAATAATCATTCTACAATTAGAACAGTTTGACAAATTTATTCTTAATTTTGTGTCATTCCAGATTTTTAATTCTGGATTTTCCTTTGCAATAATTGTTCTCTCTTCAGTTTTATTCTCAACAATTTCTTTTATTACTCTAATTTTGTCCGTTAAATCAAAAGTTTTATGATTAATTTTTGCCCTGATTCTGAAAATATATTCTCCAGGTTTTGCATCTTTTTTAATTTTGTTTGTCAAATTAATAATTCTCTCTTCACCTTTGTTTAAAGAAACTTTTTCTTTATTTGCTGTCCAAGAACCCGTTATGCATTCTTTTCCATTATAAGCATAAGAATAAATTTCAAAAGTTATTTTCTTGTTTGCCTTGTTTTTCAGTTTTATTGCAGTTGTAAATTCTTGATTTCTTGCCGCCTTTTTTGTCTTGTTCAGAATTTCTATCTCTAAAATTTCTAATTGTTCTTCAAATTTTGTTCTTGATGAACTTCTTGAAATATACTGGCATAAATTTCCTGTTTTTCCAGAAATTGAAAGATTGAATATAGGTGTTCTGTTAAGACGTTTATAATGTGTTTTGTTAATATATTTGTCAATATACAGCACCGCTCTATATTTTCCATTTTTATATTTATTATTGCAATTTGGATCTATCAGCAAAGGAAGAACTAAATAATAAGTTTTTCCTCTTTCTAAATTCAAGGAGATTGGCAAGGATATGTAGGGATATTTTGTTTTATCTTCATTTAGATATTTATTAATTCCAGCTTTCAATTTAATTTCTCCATTTTCATTGTTTGAATTTATTATTAAAGGTATGGATAAAAATTCTCCGAATTTTGCTTCTTCTGGTATTTTTCCAATTAAAGAAAAATTTAAATCACCCAAATCTTTTAAACCATTTAACCAAAAAATTCCGTTATCTGAAGAATCTAAATAATCTAAACCATACTTAAATTTCGCTCTTATTTTGTAAATCCCTTCAATATAATTTTCCGGAATTGTGAAATTGCCAAAGATTGTTGTTCCGTTTTCTGAAATATTAAAAGAGTTATTTTCATATAGAGTATTAAAGTAATTAAATCCAGACCCTGATTTTCTATTTTTTCCTAATTTCAGGGTTAGGTTTCCTGAATTGTTTTCGTTTTCTGGCAAAAATAATTGCACAATCCATTTTATAGTGTCATTCAGCTCATATTTTTCTTTATCTATCCAAACTCTGATTCTGTATCTTTTGTTATCAGGAGTAATTGTGATATTTTTGCAAATTAGATTATCTGAAGAATTAATATCATTAAAATTGTGAACCGTCATGTTTGCGCAGACTTTGAACTTTCCAAATCCAATATCAAGAGTTGCATTTTTAAAAGATTCTTTTTCTATTCTTCCAGAGTCTATGATAAAATCGCTTATTGAAATATTATAATCTATTGTGCAAGAGGCATTTGAAATATTTGTGTAGAAAATTATCTTTTTGTTTTCTTTTGCAATATTCAGAGAAATGCTTGCATTTTGAAGAGGAAGTACAACAAATTTTTTGCAAAGGGTGTTGTTTGCTTCCGAACAGATTGTATAATTTCCAGTCAGATTTGGAGTCCAATTAAATAAAATTGTTTTTAAACTTGTTTCATTCATATAAACTTGAGTTGTGTTTGAATAAATTGTTGAGCTGGTATTTATTGTAAAACTAACATTTCTGGTTCCATTTTTAATTCCCCTGTTTAGAATGGTCAAATTAAATTTAATTATATTGTTCACAAAATTTTGTTCTGGAAAAGAGATGTCAAAAATTTCAAAATAGGTTGTGTTGTAAAAATTCCGTTTTCCAGGGCTCGGAGGAAAAGCAATCCAGTTTGTTGAATTATTAGAAAGATTCTGGCTTGGATTAATTCTTTGGAGAGAATTTCCATCTTTCGCTTCTTTCCACCCATTAGATTCGTTGTAGGTTACTGAATCTACTATTGGTCCAGATGAACCTTCCTTAATGGCAATTGTTTCTCCTGTATTATGCAATGAAAAGGAGCTATCAAAGAGCGTTCCATTGTAATCTGAATAATCCAGTAAGAATTGATCGGCATCATCGGCAATAACAGCATATCCCCGTGCAGAGATTATCCAACTTCCTTGTGTTAGGTTTAATTTGTGATTAGTATCATCTTCATAAAATTTCCATCTACTGATATTTACCTCTGTAGTTCCTTTGTTATAAATCTCAATCCATTCGTGCCCATTATCAGCACCAGATGGATTATACATAATCTCATTAATCACAACCTGCCCAAAACAGGGAATAAAAAGAAACTGAAACAAAAACAATAGGATGATTTTTCTCATAAATAAATTTTAACAATTTATGAAATTCAAGTAATGAATAATCCCGCAACTTAGTTCTAAAAGAATTTAAAACTCGCAATGTATATTGGTATTTTAAAAACTTATTATGAACAAAATTGAGTTAAGAGATATTTTAATTTCATGGCTTGCTTTGAGTGTTGCATTTATGTTTTTGTTTGAAGGAGTTGGCATTCCAAATATTAAGACTTTGCTATCTTATCTCTTTATCGTTGCTGTTTCTTTTCTCTCTCATGAGTTTGGTCACAGACAAGTGGCAAGAAAATATGGTTTGCAGGCAAATTATAAAATGTGGCCTCAGGGAATAATCCTTGCACTCATATCCTCTATGTTTCATTTTCTTATTGCTGCCCCTGGCGCAGTTGTAATCAGGCAAGGAATTTTCATAGGAACAAGAAGAAAATTAAGAGATATATCTTTAAAAATCTCAATTGCCGGAATTGCAGTGAATATTGTTCTTGGTCTGTTTCTTATAGTTGCCTATTTTTTTACAGGAATAGATATTTTGTATTTGGCAGCATATATTAACATCTGGCTGGCAATATTTAATTTATTGCCGATTCCTCCTTTGGATGGTTCAAAAGTTTTTTATTATAATCGCAAAATCTGGGCTTTGAGTTTTGTAATTGCAATTTTGATTTTTTTAATAATTTATTTATAAATCTCCCTAAAAAGTTTATTTAATTTCAAATTTAAAGAACATGAAAGGGCCAAAATTCCTTTTTTTGCTGTTTTCTTTTTGTCAGAGGAAGTAATTAATAATAATTCCTTATCCTTTATATTAAAGTCTTTTTTAAGAAAATCAAAATCAAATTCTTCAACATATTGTGCTTTCAGATGATTATTTTCGCAGATCAATATCATTGCGGAATTGCATCCGACTCTTATGGCATTCTCTCTTGCAATATATTGTTTTTTTAATTTGTTTTTTTCGTATTTTCTCAGAATACAGCCGTACACATTTAATTTATCCTTAAAAATATCCTGATTTATCTTGATTATTGGAGAAATAATTTTATTTATTTCAGAAAAATATTTTTTTCCTTTTTTTGTCAATTTATTTCCGCTTTTCTCTGTTAAAACAAGATCTTTGTTTTTCAGAATTTTTATCATTGATTTTATACTTCCCTCTCCTAATTCCATAATTGTCGCCAGTTTTTCCCTGCTTGCAATCCTATTGCCAATTTCCAAAAAAAGGGTTACTAAATCCAGATTATCAAATTTTTTCAGAGTTCTAACAACCGGCATAGTTATATATATAATTTTTGTATAATAATTATTGGATACCGTGTCCAACAGAATATGATTGACAAAATAAAAAAGAGGGATGGAAAAATTGTAAATTTTGAAAAAGATAAAATAATCAATGCAATATTTAATGCGGCAAAATCTGTTGGGGGGCAGGATTATGAAACAGCAAAAAGACTTGGAGAAGAAGTAGTTGAAATTTTAAAACAAAAATTGGGACCCGGAGAGATACCAACAGTTGAACAGGTTCAGGATATTGTTGAAAAGGTATTGGTTGAAAATGGGCACTATAAAACCGCTAAATCATATATTCTGTACCGAAAACAGCATGAAGAAATAAGAAAGGTTAAAGAGTTGTTTTCAAATGTAGAAGTCATTGAAAATTATTTAAATATGAAGGATTGGAGAGTAAAAGAAAATGCAAATATGACTTACTCTCTTCAGGGTTTAAATTTCCATGTTTCATCCATAATAACTTCTCAATACTGGCTAAATAAAATTTATCCTCCAGAAATCAAAAAAGCACATTTAAATGGAGAGTTTCATATTCACGATTTGGGTATTCTCGGAGCTTATTGTGTCGGCTGGGATTTGCAGGATTTGCTGCTAAGTGGTTTTAAAGGTGTGAGAGGAAAAATTGAAAGCAAACCTGCAAAGCATTTCAGGTCGGCATTGGGGCAGATAGTAAATTTCTTTTATACTTTGCAGGGGGAATCTGCTGGAGCAGTTGCCTTCTCAAACTTTGACACCTTGCTTTCTCCTTTCATCAGATATGATAATTTAAATTATAAACAGGTGAAACAGGCTGTTCAGGAATTCTTATTCAACATAAATGTTCCAACGAGGGTTGGATTTCAGTGTTTATCTGAAGATACAGAAATACTTACACAAAAAGGTTGGAAAACATACAAAGAAATTAGAAAAGGAGATATAATAAAAACATTTAACATAGAAAAAGGAATTATAGAAGATAAGAAAGTTCAGAGTGTTTTCAAAAGAAAATATAAAGGAATGATGTACAATCTAAAAAATCGCATTCAAGATCAACTAATTTCTCCTAGGCATAAAGTTGTAAGGAAAAAATTCAATACAAACAAATATGTTCTTGAGCCGATTGAAAAAATATTGAAACTAAAATCTCCTTTTATCATACCTGTAGCAGCAAACAATTCTAATAAAGATATAAACATAAGTGATGAGCAAATCAAGTTAATGGCTTGGATAATTGGCGAAGGTTCTGTAGAAAGACCAAACAAAAATTATAGATCCTGCTATAGAATTAGTATATATCAATCTGCAATAAAGAATAAGAAAAACTATGAAGAAATCAAAAAGTTGCTAAAACACTTCAAACTCAAATATTCTGAATACACTCAAAAGGGCATGGGCAATCCTGTTCAAAGATTAAGACTTAATGCAGAATCTTCAAAGAAGATACACAAATGGTTTGAAAATAAAAAAACTGTGGATTTTATTCCACAAATATTGTTGAATATGAGTCAAAGACAATCTAGATTGTTTTTGGAAACTTATATGAAGGCCGAAGGTTTTGAAAATTGCAAAATAGTTACCTCTAATATAGAAATTTTGAATGGACTTCAATCAATTGCATCAAATGCTGGATATGGTTCTACAGTACATATCAGAAAACCAACTATAGGAACAAAACCTATATATGTTCTGAGATTGATAAAACATAATGATACTTATATTAACACTGTAAAGAAGGTTAATTATTCTGGAATAATATGGAGCCCTAATACAGAAAATGGAACGGTAATTGCAAGAAGAAACGGCAAAGTTTTTATTACAGGCAACACACCTTTTACAAATATAACTCTTGATTTAGTTGTCCCAAACCATCTTAAAAACATGCCTGTAATTATTGGGGGGAAACCGCAAAGCGAAACATATGGAGATTTTCAGAAAGAAATTGATATATTTAATAATGCATTTGCAGAAGTAATGCTTGAAGGAGATGCAAACAACAGGGTTTTTACTTTCCCGATTCCAACCTACAATATTACAAAAGATTTTGAATTTGAAAACAAAAACTATGATAAAATTTTTGAAATGACCTCTAAATACGGAATTCCATATTTTGCAAATTTTATTAATTCTGAGATGAAACCTGAAGATGTCAGATCCATGTGCTGTAGATTGAGAATTGATAATAGGGTTCTGCAAAAGAGGGGCGGAGGTCTATTTGGAGCGAATCCGCTTACAGGGTCTATAGGGGTTGTAACAATTAATATGCCCCGTCTTGGATTTTTATCAAAAACAAAAGAAGAATTTTTTGAGAAACTGGAAAAGATAATGTTGCTCGCAAAAAATAGTCTTGAAATAAAAAGAAAAACTTTGGAAAATTTGACAGAAAAAGGTTTGTATCCTTATTCAAAATTTTACTTGAGAGATATTAAAAAAAGATTCAATCAATATTGGAAAAATCATTTCTCAACAATTGGACTTGTCGGAATGAATGAGTGCTGTCTGAATTTTTTAGGATGCACAATTGGAGATAAAGAAGGATTGAAATTCGCTGAGGAGGTTTTGGAGTTTATGAGAAACAAATTGGTAGAGTTTCAGGAGGAAACAGGAAACAATTATAACTTAGAAGCTACACCTGCTGAAGGAACCTCTTACAGATTAGCCAGAATAGACAAGAAAAAATTTCCGAAAATTATTGTGGCAAACAATGAAGAAGTAAAAAAGGGTGCGAAACCGTATTACACAAATTCAACTCAACTCCCTGTTAATTTTACAGATGATATTTTTGAAGCTCTAAAATTGCAGGATAGACTTCAAACAAAATATACTGGAGGAACAACTATGCATATATTTTTGGGAGAAAAAAAGCCTTCCGCAGAAGCAATTAAGATTCTTATAAAAAAAATTTGCGAGAATTTTCGTTTGCCTTATTTCACAATAACACCAACTTTTAGTATTTGTCCTGTTCACGGTTATATTTTTGGTGAACATACTTTCTGTCCAAAATGCGAAAAGAAAACAAAATGCGAGGTTTACTCAAGAATTGTCGGATATTTAAGACCTGTTGATCAATGGAATGAAGGAAAACAGGAAGAGTTCAAACAAAGAAAAACATTTGATAAAAGTTTAAGATGAAAATAGGAGGTTTTCAGAAACAGAGTTTGATTGATTATCCAAAAAAAATTTCCTCAATTATTTTTACAATTGGTTGCAATTTCAGATGTCCTTATTGCCATAATTCAAATCTGTTGTATGCTGAGAAGATTAAAAACGAGATTCCTGAAAAAGAAGTTCTACATTATTTAAGGGATAACAAAAAATTCTTGGATGGTGTAGTAATCACTGGAGGAGAACCAACTTTGCATAGTGATTTGCCAGAATTCATTGCTAAAGTAAAAAGTTTTGGTTATTCTGTTAAATTAGATACAAATGGAACAAATCCAGAAATGTTGAGAAAACTAATAGATAATAATCTCTTGGATTTTATTGCTATGGATATTAAAGCCCCGTTGGAATTTCAGAAGTATAATAAAGCAACTGGAGGGATGATAACAGAAAAATTATTTGAAAATGTCAAAAAATCCGTTCATATAATAATCAATTCCGGAGTTGATTACGAATTCAGAACAACTCTTGTTCCAACAATACTTGCAAAAAAAGATGTTGTCAAAATTTGTTCATTTATTAAAAATGCAAACTTGTTTTGCTTGCAGAAATTTAATCCTGAAAATGCTTTGAACAAAGAATTCCGAAAACTGAGACCTTTTGAAGAAAATGAAATTACTTTTTTGATTGCAGAGTGCAGACATTACATTCGGAATATAATTTATAGATAGTAGTCAGTTAAATCATGATTTATAATTTGATTTGAATGGACTTTGGAAAATAAAGAAGTAAAGGAATTGGTTAAAAAGAGTTTTGAAGGATATTACGAGAATTAAATTATTTTACAGATTGACTATGTTAAGGGCAGAAGATTTGATAAAAGAAAAATTTGTAGGTCAAGGGGAAGCTTTCAGGGATAAATATGCTAAACCAAAAAAGAAGTAAAATAAACTTAATGAAAAATTTAAATATTGGTTTATTCAATATATTTATTGAATATTTAAATAAAAAAGATAAGTTATGGTAAAAAAACTCAAAAACAGAATGGAGGTGTTAAAGGCATTTTTTCCAGAAATAAATAAAGAACTTAATATTAAAGAAGTAGCTAAAAAAATCAAACTGTCCTATCAGCCGACTTACACTTATCTAAAAGAACTTGCTGAAAAGAAAATACTAAACCACAAAAGAGCAGGAAATATCCATCTTTATTCTCTAAATTTAAAAAATCCTGTTGTTATTAAAGAAATTGAAAACATTGAATTTGAAGTAAAGGAAAAATTAATTAATAGTTTAGATAAGAAAACCAAGAAAATTTTAGAAGATGTTTTAAATCAAGTTCAGGAAGTGCCCGTATTATTGTGTTTGTTGTTTGGCTCAACAGCAAGAAAAACAAGAGTTAGAGTAAGTGATGTAGATTTGTTTTTTGTTGTTTCAGAAATTAAATATGCTGATAAAATAAAAAGAATATGCAATACTTATAATATAAAGTATGATATAAAATTATCCCCTGTCCTTGTTTCTTTAAAGGAATTTAGAAAAATGCTTATTGAGAGAAATGATTTTACAAATAATCTATTAAAAGAAAAGATTGTTTTATTCGGATTAGAGTTTTATTATGCTGAATTAATTAAATCTATGAAGGTGCTAAAATGGATTTGAAATTATTGAAAAATCAACTTGATAACTACAAAAGAAAAGGTTTGTTCAGAAAGAATGACAGAGAAAAAGATTTGGCGGGTAAATATCTTGAAAAAGCAAGGAATAATCTGATTGGAACGCAGATTGATTTTAAAATTTCTTCTGATGACAAAATTCAGAAAGTTTTGGAAATTTCTAATTTTACAGAATATGATTGGGTTATTATTAAAGGATATTACGCAATGTATCACGCTGCTTTGGCTTGTTTAGCAAAACTTGGATTTAAGTCAGAAAACCATAATGCAACAACTCTTGCTTTAGAAGTATATTTTGTTCATTCAGGAAGATTAGAAGAAAAATATGTTAAGGTTTTGGAAAAGGCAAGACTTGAAAAAGATTACGTTGAAAAATTGAGAGTAGCAAAACAGGAAAGGGTTATTGCCCAATATAATGTTTCAGTTGATGTGGAGAAAAGAACAGCAAAATGGATTTTGGAAACTGCAAAAGAATTTGTTGACAGAATGGAAAAATTATTTGAGGAAATAAAAATTGATGAAAAAAATGAGCAGTTTTAATATTTCAGACTGTGTTTCTTCCTCTCAATACTTGCAAAAAAAGATTTGTCAAAATATTATTGAACTTTTTTAAATTATGGTATTTAACAAATTTGTTAGCAAATCAAATGAAAAAAAAGGAGAATATACAATAGGAGTTAGTTCTGGATTTTTTGGAATAACCTCAGCAGAAGAAAAAATTTCTTTGATAGATATTTCACAAAAAGCTTTTTATTCCGCCTTAAAAGGAGTTAATTTTACTCAGATTGATTTAGAAAGAGGAACGGAGTTTGTTTCCCCGGAATTAGAAGAGAGAGTAAGAAGAATAAGAGAGGATTTGGGAATAAATATAGGCATTCACGGTTTGTGCGGGGCAATGGGGTCAAAAGGGATTTTTTTGGATTCAGCAATAGAAGATGATTATCAAAGAACTCATGAAGCTCTGATAAGAGATTTAGAATGGAGCGGAAGAATAAAAGCAAAATATTATTTGCAGCATGCTTCTGAAACAGTTCCTTATGGGTGGCTTGGCAAAGAGTTGCAGCCAACAGCAATTGTTGATGTATGGGGAAGAAGGTTTCATATTTTTTTAAAAGAAAATCCTTACTTAATAGATTGGGCTATTACTCAAGATGAAATATGCGAGGTGGTTGTTGGATTAAGAAGAGAAGATTATGAAGCAAGGAAGCTTCCAGAAGCTATGGAGATATCTAAAGAAGAAATGATAGAAAAAGTTAAAAAATTTCCACAGGATTTTACAGAAGAAGAAAGAGAGGAAGTAAGAAAAAAAGCTAAAGAAATCTTAGAAGAAAATCTTAAAAGAAGCATAAGAACTTTTTCTCAATCTTCTTCGCTGTCTTACGGTCCAGAAAGAATTGCCTATTACATAACTGCAAAATGGATGTCGGATCAAAATGATCCAATATGGCAGGGAATAGTTGGAAAAAAATTTGAGGAAGTTAAAGATAATCCAAAACTTTGGGTTCCAGCGGTTTCGGCAAAATATATCTGGGGTCATTTTAATCCAGACAAGTGCAAAGATGAAAAGGTTTTGAAAATCTGCCCGGATCCAAAACCAATTTTAGAAAAATACAATCTCGATTTTGTAATTGAAACTGCAATGGTTGCGGCTGGAATGGAAGAAGAATACAGGCTTACAAATCCAAAGCATTTTGTTATTCTCTGTAAATATGCTGGAACAAAGCATTTTAAGGCTGCAATTGATTTTGAGCATATTCTTGGAGCTGGAATAGACCCGGAGAAAGATTGCATAAACAAAATGATTCCGGATGGAGGAAAATATGTTAATGTTTTGCATGTTGGATGGCCAACTCCAATACAGCCTGCGCATATTCCAATTCCCTTAGGTTCAGAACAACAGGAGTGGTTGTACAAATGGATGCTTGCCCTGAGAAAGAAAGGTTTTGATGAAAGCGAAAACAGATATATTATTTTTGAGAGGGCAAGTCCAATTCCTTATCCTACGGGTGGTGGAGCAGACCCTGTCCAGCAGTCAACTTTGGCTCTGAAGAAAATAATAGAATTTTTAAGGAAAGAAGTTCCAGTAGAAAAATTGCCGCCAGAATTTTATGGAATTGAAGATAAAGACATAAAAATGCAAGAAGCAGAAATCAGAGAGCACGCTTTTGACCCAATTAAAGGATTGCTTACTGTTCCTGAAGAGAAAATGACTTTTTTAGGAGGTGCTGCTGCAGCAAAGGGCAAGGGAAAAGAATGGGAAACAGAAAAATACAGATAATTTGATAAATAAATTTTCAAAAGATGTAAAATTTTTTTACTGATTTTGTGACAATTTTATAAATTCTTTATGCAATTTCATATGGCCCTTCTGAATTCCTTCTGTACCCAGAACAGAAAGAGCAGCCAGATTATTTGCCAATCCTACAGAAGCTGTTAAAATACCCAATTCCTTTGCACTCTTTACCCTTAAAATCTTCAATGCAAGTCTTGCTTTTTTTGAATTTGTTGCTCCACCAATTGTCGCAATAGCCATTGGAATTTCTATTTTTCCTCTTAAGTATTCTCCCTCTTTCCACCAATCTGTAACAGGCAGATATCCATTTCTCGCAGCATAAGAATGGACTCCCGCCTCAATAGCCCGCCAATCATTTCCAGTTGCAAGAGCCACACTATCTATCCCGTTCATAACTCCTTTGTTGTGTGTCGCAGTTCTGTAAATATCCGCCTTTGCCAAAGCGCAAGCATTTAAAATTCCAGATGCAACCTCTTCTCCAGTATAATTTTTGATGCCGAGTTTCTGGATTGGGACTTTACATTCTACAGAAACAATTCTTTTATCTGCAAAATTTGAGATTATTCTCAAGCATGGTTTTCCTTTTGTTAATTCAACCACAAAAGGGGTTATTTCTTCAAGCATTGTATTCACAATATTTGCACCCATTGCATCCAAAGTATCAACAATTAAATGCAAAATTAAATTTTTACCTTTTTCTGTATTAATTTCTCTTACTTCCAAATCTTTTGCACCGCCTCCAAGTTCAACAATTTTTTTATTTGCATTCGCAATTTCCAAAATCTCCGATTTCTTTTTAACAATATTTTTCCTACTTTCTTCAAAATCTTCAACATCTAAAATCTGTAACTGCCCGATCATCTTTGAATCCAAATATTTTCCATTAAAACCTCCTCCGCTTCTAACCAATTTTGCTCCTCTTGAGGCCGCTGCAACAACAGAAGGTTCTTCAATCTCCATAGGAACAAAATAATCCTTGTCATTCACAAGAAAATTTGTTGCAATTTTAAATGGCCCGATATTATTTTCCAACTCTAAAAAATCCGGCAACTCTTGATATTTTTTTATTAAATTTAAATCATCTGAATTCAAATTTGCAAAATCTTTTATAATTTTAATTTTCTCTTCTAAAGATAATTTGCTAAATCCAGGAATTGCCGAAGTCTTCATTTATAAATAAAATAAAAAATCAAAAAATTATTCATTTGTAGGTTTTGTAGATATGCATCTTTCCAACTTCTATTCCAACAGTTACTTCTTGTCCATCTGTTTGAATTTCTGTAATTTCATATTTGGGACCATATCTAACAAAATTATGTGATGAAAATCTCGAAAATTTACATTTAGAAAACAAACAATTACTTTTCCTTGACCCTATAAAATTTTGTTATTACTCTAAAATCTATGATATTAAGAAGTTGTTCTAGTTACTAAAAGATGGAATAAAGTTGTTAGTTTCTCTTGAGCATAGGGATTTTATAGAAAATAATTACTAACCAATCTATAAGTTTACCTTGAATTTCTAAAGGCTAAGTTTATGAGAGATTTGGAAATTAGATTAGTTTCAATCTTTCAAGAAGTTCTTTTGTATTCAATACTTCTACTTTATCTTGCTGTTTTATCAATTTATCTTCAGACCAGATAGGACAGTTTAATTTTAGTGCTAAAGCAAAATATTCGGAATCATCTGGATCTGGAGAAATAGTGAAACCTTCTTTAAGAAATTCTTTTATTTCAGAGAATGAAAATGTTTTCATTTGCATTCTTATAGCAAACAATTCTGATCTTAAATCATTCTTGGAAAGTTTACTCTTTTCAGAAATATCATCCCAATATTTGCTGATTTCAAATAATATCCAATCGGGAGAAACAGGAATAAATATATTAGAGAAAAATAACTTGTGCTTGCTTCCTTTAGCAATTAGTAAAGAAATAATAACATTAGCATCTACAACAACAAACATTTTCTATACTAGACCTGTCTTTTTAAGTTGCTCAAATCTGCCTCTTTTCATCTTCCTACTCAACTCTATTGCAAACTTGTCTGCTTCTTCTTCTGATAATTTACTTTTAGATGAAATTGCTTCTACAAATAATCTTCTCAATTCTGCAGACCTTTTGAGTTCTAATTCAAATACTTTCAATTTAATTGCTTTTAGAGCAACCTCTGACCAATTTTCTGGAAATTCTTTAATTTCTTTCTCCAGTTCCTCAGGAACCTCAACAACAATCTCTGCCATAAATAGTAATATCAGGTATTTAAATAAAGCAACCCTTTATTTTAATATATCAAAAGCTTCGCACCACAAAACAAGCAATTTAGATAACATCTTCTTACTGTCATTAAGCACATTTTCTGTATTTTCTCCAAAAGATTCACAAAATTTCTTTATCAAATCTCTTTTTCCAAAAATTGAGTCTATGAAATCACTGTACTCTCCGAACAAGCAAGGGATACATTGGATCACTACTTTTTTCTCTTACCATAATAATAAAAAAAAATAAAGAAAATAAAAAATCTATATTGTCCCTCTAGCCCTTTCTGCATCAAGAATTCTCTTTATTGCAATAATATAGGCAGCTGTTCTCATATTTAAATTTTTCTCATTAGAGAATTCATATACTTTTTTAAATGAGTTGATCATTATATTTTCAAATCTCTTTTCCAAATAATCATCTTCAAAAATATTTCCGCATCTATTTTGAACCCATTCAAAATAACTTGCAACAACACCGCCAGAATTTGCCAAAATATCTGGAATTATTATAACTTCCTTTTTGTTCAGAATTTCATCTGCTTCTGAAGTTACTGGACCATTAGCCAACTCTAAAATATAATTTGCTTTGATTCTGTTCGCATTTTCCTCTGTTATTTGATTTTCCAGGGCAGCAAGAATTAATAAATCTACATCAGATTCAAGCAACTCTTGGTTAGTAATTTTTTTTCCTTTATAGTTCACAACACTTCCGCTTTTTTCTTTCTCCTTTTTTACTTCAAAAATATTCAAACCGTTTTCATCTAAAATTCCTCCTCTGCTATCGCTCACGCAAACTATTTTAAATCCATCTTGATAAAGCATTTTTGCAACATTAAACCCAACATTTCCAAATCCTTGCACTCCTATTTTTAATTTTGATTTATCTATATTAAGAAATTTCAAAAATTCTTTTAAAACAAGGAATCCTCCTTTAGAAGTTGCTTCTTCCCTGAATTTGCATCCTCCCAATTCAATCGGTTTCCCTGTTATCATTCCAAACTCATGAGAATCTTTTATTTTCTCAAATTCATCAAGCATAAAACCCATTATTTCTGAATTCGTATAGACATCTGGAGCTGGAATATCTTTATCTTGGCCCAATACCTCGTAAAAACTTCTTATATAAGCTCTGCTTAATTCCTCAATTTCTTTTTTTGTTAGTTCTTTAGGTTTTACTTTGACTCCTCCTTTTGCTCCTCCGAAAGGCAAACCCATTAAAGAATTTTTTAAACTCATCCAGAAAGATAAAGACTTTACTTCATCTTCTGAAACCTCTGGATGAAACCTTATTCCTCCTTTTCCTGGACCTAAAGAATCATTGTGCAAAATTCTGAAAGCAAGATATTTCTTTCCATTAACTTCTAATTCTTTTCTTACAATTCTTTTAAAATTCAGCAAAACATCAATTTCTTTCTCGCTTAAGTTCATCAATTTTGAAATTTCTTCAATCCTTTTTCTTATGTCTTCGAAGCCCATTTAATAACTTGTTTTTAAAAACTTTAAATTTTTGAAATTATTTTATGAATGGCGAATTCTAAATCCTCAATTTTTTGTATCCTGGATAAACCCTTTAATTCTCTTAACTTGTTATACCTTTCAAACACCTCATTATCAAACTCTTTGACATGAATTTTTTTCTTCTTTCTCTTTTTATAGTTTTTGGAAAGCGTAGATAGGTCTTTGTTCTCCAAATGAAGGAGCTCGTGGACCATTATGTACTGAACAATTTCCTTCCTAACATTCTCCCTCTCTATCTTTTTTAATTTCTCGTTTATCTTAATCTCAAATTCTTTTTCTGGTTTCCTGCTCTCTCCGAACAACAAAATATCATCCGCAGATATTTCCCTCCTGATCAATCTTGAGGTACACCCTAAAACATTCTTTGAAAGTTTTCCGTACTCGCATGTTATTTTGTACTTGTTCAATTTTGGAAACACCTCTCTACATTCGTGCAACCATTCGGCAAGTTCATCCACCATCATAAAATTAAAAAAGCTTCCAAATGCATTATATTTTCAATTTAACTTTTAGATAGTTTTCAAATTCCTTTATTTTTTCCTCCTGAATTTTCTTACTTTGAACTATTTTAAAACACCGACATATTCCCTCTATTTCAACTTTTCTTCCAGTTCTTTTTAGGAACTCTATCTCCCGCATTAGATTCTGAAGTTTGAACTTTTCAACAAAATTTAAAATTACCTTCTCATACTCAGGAATTTTTATTAAAGATTCCTCTTTAGCAGAGAGATATTTTTGATAATCCTTTAAGGTTACTCCTGCATAATTAATCTTTAGCTTTGGTTTATCCTTTGGATTCGGTTTTCTTTTGGCATAGGAAAGAGTGAGAAAAGTAAAGAAAGAAGTTGGGTCTAGGTCTCCAATGTAAAGTATTTTTTTGGTTTTTATTGTTTTGATGAAGTTTATGCACTTATGGCAAGGAATTCCAATCACGCAAATAAAAAGATTCTTCATTTGATTTTTAAAGGCATTTACAGCTATTTCAAAAACCCATGCCTTTTCAAAGATTACAACAGAGCTAGGAGTTATAGGATTTCCGTA
>Ga0180300_10000264_pt1 | contig 22473 bp, 21 predicted proteins | sample GuaBasSediGuay15_FD_121798 | JGI IMG/M metagenome (GOLD analysis project Ga0180300, IMG submission 121798) | Subseafloor sediment microbial communities from Guaymas Basin, Gulf of California, Mexico - Guay15, Core 4569-2, 21-24 cm | ecosystem: Environmental > Aquatic > Marine > Hydrothermal...
AGACCGGTCTCATCTCCCTCTATCCCAGCTTAGTGAGTGATGGTTTCACGATTAGTTATGGTCTGGCCCGGCCCGGGGTGGTGCTCATCGACCTCTATGATGGTTCGGGTCGGAGGGTGAAGGAGATCATCAGAAAGGAGCCCTCCGGTTATCACCGGCTGTCGATCAAGACTGAAGACCTTTCTTCCGGCATCTACTTCTTGAGATTTAAGGCCGGTGATTATCGTAGAACCGAGAAGCTGGTGGTGGTGCGGTAGCCGAGAGGCAGGCCTATTGTTCGAATTGTTTCACCAACCCTCCCGGAATCTAATTCCTCAGCAGGGTCATGGGTTCAGCCACTCAGCCGCAGTGATCACCCTCTTTCCCGATCGGTTGGCCTCTTCATAGACCTCTTTGAGTCGTTCTCGATACCGTGGGTCCCGTAAGTTGTGGTGATCGTAGATTATAGGGTTGGCCTTGGTCTCCTTGATAATCCGGAGAAAATTTTCGATCGCCCGTCTCAGATTTATCCGATTCATCATAAATCCGAAAAGATAGGTTGCCGGACCATCGAGGATGATCAGATCGGGATTCTCCTTGATGATCCATTGGGCATAATCCTCGATCTGGGGACCCTGAAGATCAGAGCTATAGAGGATCTTTCGCCTCCCATACTCAACCACCAGTCCGATCACCCACCCCAAGCGATCATATTCGATCCCATGGAAGAGAGGAGGGGTGAACCTTATCTTCGTCCTTCCCCGCTGGATCTTCCGCCCATCGGCAAATCTTACCTCCACTCCACCATAGCTGAACTCACCGACCCAGAGAGACTCCTGCCAGACCTTTGATACCCTCTGCCACCATCTCCTCCCTTTATTTAGAAGCTCCTGACGTCGGGGCTGATAGTTGCCGAAGTTGCGTTTTTTCGCCTCGCATAGATGGTCAAGAGGATCGGAAAAGCGGATGCGGGGAGGGGGGTGATGGAGTCGCTCCGGATCTCCACCCACCATATGGTAAAGCTGATTTAGGAACCTCCTGGCCCGCTGCCACTGGGAAAGGTTGAGCCACTGGTTGGGATCCTTGACCCATAGCCTCTTATTACGGTAGATCGTTGGAGCGGCCTCAGGGAGGGTGTGATGGTCATAGTGGTAGTGGGAGATGAAGAGCTCATCAGCTATCCGGGCCGCACCGATTATCCTTCGCATTGCCTTCTGCTTCAACTCTTCCTTCTTCTCAGCGGGAAGCGGATAGCCGGGTTGCAGGGCAGCGACACCAGGGTCAACCAGAAGCTTAAGATCTGGGGTCTCGATCAGGATCGATGATGATTTTGCGCCCATTGAGTCAAACCAGATGAGATGGATTTCGATCTTTCCAGTCCTTAATGGCCTATCCACTAACCGAGCTTTACGCTTCGGATCGGTTCATAGATCGGACCTTCCGGGGTGAGGGTCGACTTATAAAGGACGATCCGATTGGCGGTGAATGATTCCCTCTCGAATCGGGGAAGATCAAGGGGCCTGGGACTCTTCACCCTTCCGATTGTGAGATGGGGGTGGAAAGGTTTCTCCCTCTTAAACCCGAGCCGATTCAGCTCCGGCTCTAAGGCTTCAAAGATCCGGATCAACTCCTGCCCCCCCTCTTCAATCCCGATCCAGATCACCCTTGCCCGACGGTGGGAAGGAAAGTAACCGATCCCCTCGAGACGGCAAAGAAAGGGTTTGAAGGGCTGGCTCTTCTCCTGAATGATCGCTTCCACCTCCTCTTTCAATTTCTCATCGATCTCACCCAGAAATCTCAAGGTGATATGGAGGTTCTCCTCCCGGACCCATTTCACCCCGGAGAGCTGGGACCGGACCTTATGGATATAGCTGGAAACCGATCTCCTTACCCCTTCCGGGATCGGTATGGCGATAAAGGATCTCATATAATCGCTCCTTCCAAGTAACGCCTCAGGAGGTCAAGGGCATGATAACAGGCCCTGACCCGGATCCGAAAGCGGTCACCGGTGAACCGGTACTTCAGACCATAATCGAATTCTCTTCCGGAGATGCTGATATAGACCAAGCCGACCGGCTTCTCCCTTGTGCCACCGGTAGGCCCGGCGATGCCGGTGATCCCGATACCGAAGTCTGTGCCCAGTAGTTTCCTTACCCCTTTGGCCATCAGAAGTGCGGTCCGGAGGGATACCGCACCTTCGGTGGTGAGCACCCTTTCTGGTATCCCCAGCACTTTCTCCTTTACCCGGTTGTCGTAGGCGATGATCCCACCTAAGAAGTAGCGGGAGCTCCCACTCACTTGGGTGATGAGGGAACCGAGCATACCTCCGGTGCAGGATTCAGCCACGCTCAGATGGAGACCTCTCTTCTTAAGCAGACGGCCGATCTTCACCTCAAGTGGTTCCTTAATGCTATAGATATAAGGTCTGATTCGATGCCTGGCCTTCCTCCGATCGGATTCGGTCTTAAAATAGAGGTCCACCCCGAAGATGGTCGGATAATATCTCACCTCAAGATCGGAAAGGAGTTCCATCAGGTGCGATTCCCCGATCCCGATCGTCCTTAAGGGAAATCGGCTAAGTGGTTGTAATCGGAACCTCCCTTTAAGATAGCGCAGGATTGACTTCAGGACTGCGACCAGTTCATCATGGACCCCGGGAAGGAGGAAGATGATCGACTCCCCCTTCTCGTACATATAGCCGGGAGCGGTTCCGATCGGATTCGGGAAGGTCTTCTTTGCCTCCGCTTTTAAGGTCTTCTCAACCGCCTTCCGGGTGAGGTCATCCGGAGTTGGGCCCAGTCCACCGGAGATGAAGATGAACCCAGCAGTTTTCATCATCACTCTAAGCCCGCTCTGGATTGCACCGAGTTCATCCCGAACCATCACCACCTTCTTTACCGGGATGCCGATTTTGGCGAGAAGACGGATGATTGATAGGGAGTTTGTCTCCGGAATGATACCGTCGAGGAGCTCACTACCGGTGATGAGAATCTGGGCCGGTTTCATCCCCGGAAGATGAGTAATAAGACCAGCCGGGCATAACCGGCGGCAATAAGGTCATCAGCCATTATCCCAGCCCCCTTCGGTATCTGCTCCGCCCACCGGATCGGAGGGGGTTTTAAGACATCGAAGACCCGGAAGAGGAGAAAACCGACCAGACCGGGCTTAAGACCCCCGACCGTGGCAAGGAGGAGAAACATGGCGGCAATCTCATCGATGACAACCGGTCTGGGATCGGGTCCCCACTCCTTACTCAGCCGATTGGCGCTATAACAACCGAGAAGAAGGGTGAGCAGACCAAGACCGAGGATAATTGAAGAAGATCGGATCAGATACCAGATCAGAAGGGTGAGAAGAGAGGCCCAGGTTGCGGGTGCCACCGGCAGATAGCCGATATAGAAGCCGGTGGCGATGATCTTCAGCGCCTTCGGAGTGGCGCCCGATTCTCCCATTCTACCACGATTGGGGCGACGATGAAGATCGATGAGTAGGTTCCAATAACAAAGCCGATGAAGAGGGTGATGGCAAAGTCGGCAATGACCGGGCCACCAAAGATGATCAGCATCGCCACCGCGGTAAGGGTGGTGAGGGAGGTGAGCAGGGTCCGGGAGAGGGTATCATTTATCCCCTGATTGACGATGCGATCAAAGGTCTCCTTCCTCATCTTTCTTAAGTTCTCCCGGATCCGATCCGAGACCACGATCGAATCGTTGATCGAATAACCAACAATGGTGAGGAGGGCGGCCACCACCGGGATGGTGAACTCGCGACCGAGAACGACGAGGAGGCCGAAGGTGATGATGAAGTCATGGAAGAGGGCGATCAGGGCAGCAGTCCCAAACCGGTAGTCGAACCGGATCGAGACATAACCGAGGATTAAAAGGAGGGCGAGGATGATGGCGATCATCGTCCGGAACTTAAGCTCGCCCCCGATCTTGGGTGCGACCGTCTCCTGACGCTGAATCTTGTAGGGATTTTCTTTGAAGGAGAGCTTCAGGATCTCGCCAACATCCCTGGCAAACTTGGCCGGATCCTCCTTGGTCTCGGCCCTGATGATGAACTCATTCTCGCCACCAAACTTCTGGATCGAGGCCCGACCCTTGCCCATCCGGTCAAGGGCCTTTCTCAGCTCATCCGTGGTAATCGGTCGCTCAAATTTGACCTGGATCAGGGCGCCACCGGTGAAATCGACCCCGAAATGGGGGCCGATGAAGAGGATGGCACCAATTGCCACCAAGACCAAGAGGAGGGAGAGGAGGAAGCCCTTCTTCCGGTTGCCGATGAAGTCGATATTGGGCCGTTTGATGAGTTCGAGCATCAGATCCTCAGCTTCTGGGGCTGGACCTTGGTGGTGAAGAGGTCGAAGATCACCCGACCACCGAAGACCGCGGAGAAGAGGTTGATGATGAGACCGGCCGAAAGGGTGAGGGCAAAACCCTTGACCGGTCCACTACCCAAGAAATAGAGGATGATCCCGGTAATAAGGGTGGTCATATTGGCATCGAAGATGGTAACCCAGGCCCGCTTGAATCCAGCCTCGATTGCACTCCGGACCGTCTTTCCCATCCTCAGCTCCTCCCGGATCCGCTCGAAGATGAGGATGTTGGCATCGACCGACATCCCGATGGTCAGGGCGATACCGGCGATACCGGGCATGGTCAGGGTCCCGCGCAGGGCGGAGAGGAGGCCCAAGAGGAGGAAGATGTTCAAAAGGAGGGTGAAGTCGGCGACCAGTCCGGCAAAGGCATAGTAGACCAGCATGAAGCCGATGACAACCAGAGCGGCAATCAGGGTTGATCGGATCCCCTTCTCGATCGAATCCCGCCCTAAGGATGGGCCAACCGATCTCTCCTCGATGATCCGAACCGGTGCGGGCAGGGCACCGGCCCGAAGGACAATCGCCAGATCCCTTGCCGCTTCAGCGGAGAATCTGCCCTCGATCATCGCCCTTCCCCTGGGGATCGCCTCCTTAATCCTTGGTGCGGACTGGACGATCTCATCGAGCACGATCGCCAGCCTTCGATTGATATTCTGGCGGGTGACCCGGGCAAACTCCCGCGCCGCCTTCCGGTTGAACTCCAGCTCAACAATCCAGCCCCCCATTGAGGTTGGCCGCTGATCCAAGCTGTGGCGGGCATCCTTGATCCCGGCACCGGTCAGTTCCGGTCGATTCTTCAAAAGATAGAGCCTCCTTATCCGCCGGCCGAGATAGTCCTCCCACGGTCCCCAGTAGAAACCAACCGAATCCGGAATTGTGTCCTGGGCGGCCCTGATCATCGAATCGACCGTCCAGTAATCCGCCTCATAGACACCGATGTCGATCTTCTCGATCGATCTCAAAAGGGAGAGAAAGGGGTTCTCCCCGAAGAGGAGGGTATCCTTCATCCTTTTCTTGATCCAGCTATCAACCGCATTCAGGACTTCATTATACTGGTTCTGCTGGACCAGATGGAAGGTGAGCTGGGCGGTCTTTCCAATCAGGGCCTTGGCCCGTTCCCGATCGACTCCGGGGAGCTGGACCAGGATCCTACCCCCGGTCAGCTTCTGGATGATCGGTTCGAATACTCCGAACTGATCGATCCGGTTCTTGATAATGTGGACGGTCCGATCGACCGCATCCTCAACCCTCCCTTCCACCTTGGATCTATCAACCTCCAGGACCAGATGCATCCCGCCTTTCAGGTCGAGACCGAGATGGAGGGCCTTCTTATGTAGGGCGACCTGCTCGGCCTCGGTGAGGTTGGGATTGGTGTAGAGCTGGATTGTGGGATAGATCGCAATCAGACCGCCAACAATGACGACAAGAAGCAGGATTGAACGCCACCGGAGTCCTCTCATCCCATCAGCTCCTTCATCTCCCGGACCGCATTCCTCAGGCCGACAAAGACCGCCCGGGCGATAATGGCAAAGCCGATCGAACAACCGGTGATCTGGGGGATCTGCTTAATACCGTGAATATTATGATAGTCTATGCCATGGCCAGCATGGACAACGAGTCCCAACTCAAAAGCGGCCTCAGCAACCCTCTTAATCTTGGACAGTTCAACATCATCCGGGCTTTTGCTATAGGCAGCGGTATTGATCTCGATCACCTCGGCACCGAGCTCCTTGGCCAGCCTGATCTGTTCGAGATCGGGATCGACGAAGATACTGATTCTGATCCCGTGATCCTTCAGCTCCTGGATATGATCCCCAATCCCCGGGGCAGACTTGAGATTGAGTCCACCCTCGGTGGTAACCTCCTCAGGACGTTCCGGAACCAAGGTCACCTGATGGGGTTTGACCTTGATCGCAATCTCCTTCATCTCCGGAACCTGGGCCATCTCGATATTGAGCGGGACGGTCAGGACTTCCTTCAAAAGGAAGAGATCCCTCTCTTTAATATGGCGCCGGTCCTGGCGGATGTGGACCGTGATCCCGTCACCACCGCCCAGGATCACCTCAAAGGCGGCCTGGACCGGATCAGGAAATGGCTCCTTTCTCGCCTCACGCAGGGTTGCGACATGGTCGATATTGACCGAAAGTTCCATCGTGGGAATTATATTAGTCTATCCCCTGGTGTCAATCAGATTGGTAGCTGATTCCTCTCCAGTTTTTGGATCAGATTCAGGTAAGCGTTTCTGCCATTCGAAGATTTTATAATTATAAAAATCTCAAACCGGGAATTATTAAATTCCTGCCGCTGCCTACGCTGACTGATAAAATCGGCTAAATTTCAAGATAAGAAGTGGAGAGGAGTCAGACATTTTTACTATTGATCAAAATTCAATTATTAAGTAAAATAATTATATGAAGGGATATGGTTGGGTATGGTATAGTCTGCTGATTTTCATTTTCACCGCCTACGGAGTTGACACCCTTCACTATGATGATGGTTCAACCGGAGGTGCTTGGGCTTGGTACCAGGGAGGGCAGGCTATGGGTGGGTTATTCGATGCTGGTGACCGATGTGACATCAAGGGGGTGGGGGTGATTCTCGCTACCGGCTGGCCCCAGACCCATCCCACCTGGGGGATTGTGATTTGTGACGACAACAACGGTGCCCCGGACACAATCATTCGAAAGGTTAGCGGATCGAAGGTATTTCAGGATGGAACTGGTATGGATTCGATCCCCCTATACATGAGGAGGATGGGAGGTTCTGGTTCTTCTACATCCAGGAAGATCCCTTTCCTAATTGTACCGCACTTTTTTGTGACACCTTTGTTGATTATCCAGAGGTCTGGTATACTCCTCCTCCCCAGGGAGACTGGTGTATGTATGTGGTGGTAGATGAGTTCACCGGTTTGGAGGAGTTCCGAATCGGACCAATGGATATGGAAGTCACCTCGATCACCAGCGGCCATTTCTTCATCAAAATTAGGAGCTACAGAAGCACCAACGCAGTAGTGACCATCTTCGAACCGACTGGAAGGTGTGTTTATCGGAAATATGAAAGAATAAAGACGGGCGGTAATACAATTCCGATCAATATCAACCATCTGCCCTCTGGCCCTTATTTCCTTCGGATAAGCACGCCGGAGAGGTCGAAAAAAGCCCGGCTGATCATAATCCGCTGACTCCTGATTCGACAAGGCCTTCTCTGCGGGGATCAGGGAATATTTACCCCTTCTGATTGTAAAAGGAAGCTGTGATGTCGTCGTTGCTTTTGATATTAACATCCGGATTGGGGCTGGTTGCATTCACCGGACCGGATGGGATGGGGTTGGAAGGTAAGCCTGCCTTAGAATCGGCCTCTGGCCACACCAGCAGTTGAGGATGAAGGATGGAGAGGAGCTCTGGAAGACTCCGATCGCCGGTGAGATCATCTCAGCATCCTGAATCTATAACAGCATGTCTATGTGGCCAGGCGATAGGAGAAGAAAGAGAAGTGTTATGATGAGTTAGCCATGATTGATGGTATGACTGGCAGGTGGAAGGATCAGAGACTCTGGTTCATCCAGGAGAAACCCTACCTTGAGTTCGGTCTCCAGCCGAGTCTATATCTCAATGGCCAATACGGTCAGGTGTGCGGACATCAAGACCGGCAATCTGGAAAGGGAGGGTATTTTTCACCACTGCCCGGGGGTTCAAGCGATCTTAAGAATGACGGTTGGTCGATGTGGGCGGAAATGCCCGGCATAATAGAGGTTAGTAGATCAATATCTTGGTGGTGTAGGTCTCATCTGCTCCGGTGAGGGTAAGGAAGTAGATGCCCGGAGAGAGATTAGATGAAGGACAGGATAATTCGAGGTTGCCGCGGGAGAGAAGACCATCGTAGAGTGTAGTCAGGATTCTTCCCGAGATATCAATGAGCCTCAGGACAACCCGCGAATTACGAGCACCGGTGAACCGGATTTTAATCGGCTCTCCAGCATGGATGATCGTAGGGGTAATGGTAAAAGGTAGGCTGTTCCGCTTCGATTCCCCCACTCCGATCCCCTCGATGGTAATCGATCCGGCTACAACTTCAGTATGGTAAGACTGGCCGTGGACGGAAACCACATAGTCAAGTTGTGGTCCGCCCTGATACCAGGAGGCGGTGGTGGTATCAACCCGGATGGTCTGAGGTGAGGCATTGGAATCGATGGTGATATAGAGGGTGGTCACCAGCCAGTAACCCGGTTCCAAGGAATCCTGTAGCATCATGTCGACAATGCCAGCAGCACCACAGGTCTGGACATTATCCCATTCACAGTTATTAACAAAATAGGATTTCCAATCCCAGTTCTCCATACAGGAGCCTACCTCACTGATCGAATCACAATAGACCGGAGAGTTGCCATCACCGAAGCGGATCGGTATCTGCCATCCCTGATAGGCAACAGTATTTTTGATGTAGATGGGTAGGACCACCTGCTCTCCCGGTGACCCACTAACACTTGGAATGAAAAGGGTGTCATTGGTGAGCTGTCCATAAAGTGGGACCAAGAGGATGGTGATGATGATTAGCTGCTTCATAATCACCTCCTTAGCGGCAATGGGTTATCTTCTCCAGCCGGGATCCAATACCGATGAAGTAGATCCCGCCGGGATGATTCTTTCCATCCCAGATGAATTGGTAACCGCTACCAGATTTCTTACCCAAAATGGTGGCTATCATCCGACCTTCAATGTCATAAATCTTTGCCTGTGGAGGATTGGGGTTATTAGTATGGTAGGTTATGACGATCCGGTGGGAGAACGGATTGGGGGAGAGGGTAAGAGAACCCTCAGGATGGTTTTGCTGCGATTCGGCCACTCCAGGAAAGTCGCCATAGTCGAAATAGATATGCTCGGGGTACTCGAACCAGACCACAGCCGGGTTGCCCCGGGAATCGAGGGCAACTGAGGGCCAGGTCTGGCTATTGTCCAAGGAGTCGTTCACCCTTATTTCAGGAATCCAGGTCGATCCACCATCGGTGGAATAGGTGCAATAGATATCCCAGCTGCCATTGGCGCCACTCCGTTCATCAGACCAGATGGCATAGATTAAGTTCCAGGATCGGAAGAGGATGTTCAACTTTGTCTCCCCTTTGACCGGATCCTGGCTGAATTGATCCGAAATCCTTATCGAAGGAGACCAGGAATTCCCCCCATCAGTAGATCGGGTGAAACGGATCTCACACTCTCCGGAGGACCAGTCATACCAGGCACAACCGATTGTTCCCTCAGGGGAGACTCCGATAGCTTGATATCTCCGTTCCCCGGTGGTGAGATCGTTGATCTTGCCCATATCCTCCCAGGTCTCTCCCAGATCCGTGGATCGGGAGAGGTAGATATTATCATCCAGGGAGTAGTAGACAACATAGATGGTGTCGCCGGAGGCCGCAATCCGGGGATAACATGCCCATCTACCGAAACTGATCTCCTGACTTTTTTTCCAGGTGGTTCCCTGATCGGTCGATTTGCTGAACCGGATCCGCCAGCCATAACGGCAATCCCCCCAGACCGCCAGGATCTCATCCTTGCTCATACACATCTCAGGATGTTCTAAGAAGGTGTCGATCGGACAGTCATCAACCCTGATGGAGGGAGACCAGTTCGCACCGCCGTCAGTTGATCGGCTGAACATGATCCGATCCCTGACGCCCCCACTCTGCCAGTACCAGATACAGTAGAGGGTGGCTGGTGGCTGATAACTAAGGACCGGCTGGAGGCAGCTTCGGCCTTGATCGTCGATCCTCAATCCGGGACTCCAGGTTTGACCCAGATCGGTTGAGCGTGAGAAATAAAGATGGAGATCACCGATACCGGTATAGTCGCTGGCCCAGACAACATAGAGGATGCTATCCGATCCCACCGTAATTGATGGTTCGACACAGCCCAGCAGGCCTCCAGTGGTGTCACTTACCCGGACATCGGGACCAAACTGGGCCAGGAGGACCACCGGAATTATTATCACCCACACTCTACCCATCACAACCTCCATCTTTATTCTACCCTTCAGGGTGGCTGACTTCTAATCGAGACCGGTTTCAAAATCCGCTTGGGAAAAGCCTTCTTCTTGCAGAAGGGAGGTGGTTGCGATTGAGGGAAATATTTTTATAATTTTTCCGATATGCCGTATGGGGAGATTCGTCGCCTGGCAGTAAAGATGTGGCTCCAGGGTGGGGTTACCCAGCAGGAGGTGGCGGACCGATTCGGGATTCATCCTCGCACTCTCCAGCGCTGGATTGTTCGCTATCGGGAAGGAAGGCTGGAGGATGAGTCTCACCATCGTGATGAGGTAGTCCGGCTGAAAGAAAGATTCCCCTGGCTTACGCTGAGGGAGGCACAACAAAGACTGAAGAGCAAAGGGATAGAGATCTCACCCAAGGGGATCTGGTCAATCTGGCAGCGGTATGGACTGGCCGGGTTTCGCAGGGGTCGGTTTTCTCTTAACTTTCTCGATTATCTCGCGATGAATAAGGAGAGCGATCGGTGGGAGAAAGAGATCTTGGCGATGATTGAACAGAAGGATATTCTCAGGGCGGCCCGCCTGCTTAATCAACTGCCTCTCTTTCCGGCGGAGGAGGTTGTTACCAAGATTCCCGACTCCCTCCTCTCACTTCCGTGGCGAGTAGTCAAACTCTATTATCAGCCGATCTACCGATCACCCCGTGAGTCATTACTTCAGGCCAGAAAGTTGAGGGTTGCAGCGGAACGGAAAGGTTTTTACTATCTGGCCGTGAGAGCGGGCATTGTTGAGGCGGTTGCCCTCCAGTGGCTGGGTCGGTATCGACGTCTCTTCAAACTTCTCAAACGGCTGAAGGGCCATCTTGAGGGACCTGATCATCAACTTGGAGGCGATCCATACCTGAGGTTTATCATCCATCTCTTAACGGGAATGGCCCTCTCCGGAGAGATGAGGATCAGGGAGGTGATTAGCTGCGCCCGGCGATGTATCACCATCATGAAGTCATTTCCCAATTCGCCTGCAGCGCGGGATAATCTGGCCCGTCTATTCACCTCAATCGGCTACTTCGGTGAGGCCCGGCGTCTTCTGGAAGGTCAGAAACTGAAGGATCCCGATACGAAACTCCTCTACACGACTACTCTGGCCCTGGCCGGTGAATATCGGAAAGCGATGACAAAATTTAAGGAGATAAGGTCAGAATTGCCCGATCCATTCCGGTTTCAGCTTGCCCAGAGTGAGGCGGTGACCTATCTTGGCCTGGGTCGGATTGAGGAGGCCCGGGCCCGACTGCAGCTCTCGACCGAATATGCCCGGAAGGAAGAAATACGATATTTTCTCCATACCGGGACTCTTCTCCTTGCTGCCTGCTATGCTGCCCTGCGTGATCATGATCATTCCCAGCAGTTGCTCAAGGCCCCGATTCCGGTTTTGAGGAAGGTGGGAAGCTGGCGGGATGTCCTCTTGAGATACCTGATCCTGGGTAAGGATGTTGAGATCGATTACAACAATCTGACACCGAGGATGAGGCTCGTTCTCTTATTATGTAATGCTCAGGGAGTAAGGAACTACTGGCAGGCCTATCGTTATGCTCATAATAAAGGGTGTGTTGCCCACTTCCATTTCTGGCTTCTCTTCTTTCCGGATCTGGTGCGGAAGATAATAAGGGCGGGGAGAGATCCCAGGCTCCCGAAAAGATTTCTGGAACTTCCGGTCTTTCAGACCGAGATTCCGGTCTTCCATATTAAGCTGTTAGGACCTTTCCGGATCTATCGGAATGGACGACCGATAAGGACATCCCTCCCGCCGAAGTCGGCATCAATCCTGATCCAGCTTGCCCTCAGGAATGGTTCGATTCCCATCGATAGTCTACTTAACAACTACTGGCCGGATAGCAGCAGTCCCAAACGTAACCTCTCCCATCTCCTGGTCATCTGTCGGCGTTCTTTAAAACTATCCACTCGTGAGCTCCATTTTGGAAGAGGGGGGAGATTGATCTTTACACCCCCGGTAACTACTGATCTACAGATTTTCAGTGAGACATTAACCCGGGCCCGACTCTTAAAGAATTTTGGGGAGTGGTCATTTGCCCGACAGGAATACCTGAGGGCATTCCGGATGGTGCGGGGAGAACCCCTGAGAAAGATGTTCGATGACTGGTCGATCGATACCCATCGTTTCATCACCGAGAGGATTAAGAAGGCAATTCAGGATTTTATTACCGAATGTGAGAGGAGGAATGATCAGGAGGGCCTCCGCTCCATCAGAGGCCCGCTTAACCGACTACCAATCAGTTTGGATTAAAATTCGATATGAAGTTTACCTTCCACTCCTTTCAGCTCTTTCAGTTCCGCTCTCAACCTCTGCCAGTAGGGATGATGGGGATCGAGGGCCGCAGCTTGAAATCCGGCCTCAATCTCCGGACAGTGGTTCTTGATGATCTCAATAATATTCTGCCAGTTCTGATCCTCGGTCGATCTGATCTCGAGCCGATAGATCCAGATCTCATCGGCAGCATCACCTGCCTTCTCGATCAGCGCCATCACATCGGTGAGATAGGGGATGACCGGAGAGATGAGAATATAAGTAGAGATCCCGGCTTCCTTCAGGAGTTTGAGCGCTTCCAACCGCCGGGAGTTGTCCGGGACATTCTGCTCAAACCAGACCCGGATCCGTTCGTCGCTGAAGGAGAGTGAGACCCCGGCTGAGGGTTCGGCCATCTTCCTCAGGATATCGATGTCCCGGACGATCAGATCGGACTTGGTCAGGATTGAGGCGGAGAAGTTGTGACTTACGAGGATCTCAAGGATCCGTCTGGTTACCCGGGCCTTCCTTTCGCAGGGCTGATATGGGTCGGTGTTCATTCCGAGATAGATGGTTTGGGGAGTAAGTCCTTCCAGTTCGGAATCTAACCGGTCGATATCCCGGAAGGTTGTAATGACACCGGTGGCATGGTTCAAGGTGTAACAGTAGCGGCACTGGTGCTCACAGCCATAGTAAGGATCGATCTCATACTCGAACATATCGAGTTGACACATCCTGATGATTCGATCGGTTATAGATGCCGTAAGCTTCATAAGGAATCCCAACAGCCTAAGGCTGAAGGGGCGGCCGGCCCTTCAGGGTAGACGCCCTATGGAGAAGAAAATCTCCTATGCGAGTATCTGGTCAACCCTTTCTCGGTCCACATCCATCACATACGGAATGCCGCTGATTTCCGCTGCCTCACGAGTCAATGCGGCGATATCGTCGCGGCTGATATAACTGACTGAGAACTTTCGACATCCCGCCAGAAGCTGTCTCAAGCCCTGAGCCAGCCTCTTAGCTTCATCGCCTCAACAACCCTCTGGACTGCGACAAGGTATGCAGCCAGCCTTGGATGGAGTTTTTTCTCCTTATAGAGAGCATAGACATCATTAAAGGCTTTGGTCATCTTTTTATCAAGTTTATCGTGTACCTCTTCTAAGGGCCAGTAGTAACCACTGATGTTCTGGACCCACTCAAAGTAGGAGACCGTAACTCCTCCCGCATTGGCCAAGAAGTCAGGGATTACAAACTTACCGGTATTATGGAGAACCTCATCTGCCTCAGGAGTGGTTGGTCCATTAGCGAGTTCCAAAATGATTTTTGCCTTTATTCGGGGGGCATTTTCTTTGGTTATAACATTTTCAATAGCCGCGGGGATGAGCACATCAACCGGAAGTTCAAGTAGCTGCTCATTTCCTTCCATTTCAGTGCCAAGAAAGTTTGAACCGGGTAGATCCTTAGGCACAATTCCCGGTTTTTTCATATTTTTTGAGATTGTATCATAGTCAAAACCGCCCTCACAATATATTGCTCCCTCAACATCACCTATGCCGATGACCTTGGCACCAAACATCTCAGTTACCAGTTTATGGGCGAAAGAACCCACGTTTCCGTATCCCTGGATAGCAACTCTGGCATTTTTGAGATCTAAACCCATCAATTTTGCAGCCTCTCTTAGGACGAACATACCTCCCCTTGCGGTAGCATCGAGTCTACCAAGGGAGCCACCGAGAGGAATGGGTTTACCCGTAATTACGCCGGGCGTATTATAGCCCCTCAGTTTGGAGAACTCATCCATCATCCATGCCATGACCTGTGGATTCGTATTAACATCGGGTGCTGGAATATCCTTTTCAGGGCCAATAAACTCGCCCAGAGCACGAATATACCCCCTTGAGAGCATTTCAAGTTCTCTCTCGGACATCTCTTCGGGATCACAGATTACGCCACCTTTACCACCGCCGTAGGGTAAATCCAAAACTGCACTCTTCCAGGTCATCCAGGCAGCAAGTGCTCTCACTGTATCTATGGTCTCTTCTGGGTGGAACCTTATGCCCCCTTTTGTAGGACCTCTGGCATCGTTATACTGAACCCTAAAACCTTTGAAGACTTTTACCTCACCCGAATCCATTTTAACGGGGATTAGAACATGTAGTTCACGCATGGGCTCACGAAGCAGCGCATGTGTGGCGGAGTCAAGCTTTAGATACTTTGCAGCCTCATCAAGCTGAGCCTGGGCTATCTTAAAGGGATTAAGCTGTTCCATTTTCACCTCCTTTTTGGTTTATAGATTCCAACAGCGGTGGGGGGGGTTGAGCCACACCGTTGATCCACCGATGGGTGACCTCGAGAGTATCCACGGTGAGATTATACCAGCGATCCAAAGTCAGTCAATCCCTCGGTATCGGTCGGACATATCGAATTCCTGCATCCCGAGGTAGAAGCCGGTATGGGTGATGCTGCCGATCTCGACCTGGATCAGATCCCTTTGCTCAACTGCCCCCGGTTCTTGAGCCGCGGGACGATCTCCATATCCAGTTTCACCTCAGGTATCGATTCCCCCTTCATATGGGCGGTGCGGATCCGTTCCAGCTCCCTCACCGGTGGGAGAAGTTGAGATAGGTCAACAGCCCCTTCTTCTCAAGCTCAATCCCGCTCTCGACAATCTCTAAGATCTATCCATTTTTCCCCTACCAGTTTTCGAAGAGAAGTTCGAAATAGGCCTGAGGATGGGCACAGGCCGGACATTTTTCCGGGGCCTCGGTCCCTTCATGGATATAACCGCAGTTCCGGCACTTCCACCTCACAACCTTCTCCTTCCTGAAAACCCTGCCTTCCTCCAAGTTCTTCAGGAGGCCAAGATATCGTTTCTCATGTTGACGCTCGGCCACGGCGATGGCACGGAAGACAGCGGCAATCTCCTCAAACCCTTCTTCCTCAGCGACTCTGGCGAATTCGGGATACATCTTAGTATGCTCATAGTTCTCTCCGGCTGCAGCCGCCTTCAGATTCGCTCTGGTATCGCCGATCACCCCGGCCGGATAGGCAGCAGAAATCTCGACATCGCCCCCTTCTAAGAACTTGAACAGCCTCTTGGCATGCTCCTTCTCATTGTCAGCGGTCTCAAGAAAGACGCCATGGATCTGCTCATAACCTTCCTTCTTCGCCTGAGAGGCGAAGTAACTGTAGCGGTTTCTTGCCTGGGACTCGCCGGCAAAGGCGATGAGCAGATTCCGCTCGGTTTTTGTCCCTTTGATCGATTTCATAATACCTCCTCAGTCCAGCAACCTCTTCTCCCCCTCAATCTGCTTGATCCTGGTGATGTCCTGGGTTACCTCAATGCAGCCGAGGTATCCCCCATCCTTGTCATAGAGGGGGAAGTATCGGATATAGACCAGTTTCCCTCCCAGATTGAGCCAGAATTCGGCCACTGACCTTTTCTTATTCCGGAAGTCCTCTAAGATTCTATTGACCAGATGGACGCTCTTCTGGGGATGGCAGTTCTGGACCTTCCGGCCGATGATCGCCCTGGAGCGGACAAAGATCCGATCCTTACTTTGAGAGAAGTAGCGGACGGTATCATCTTTGTCAACGAAGGTGATGTCGATCGGAAGGGTATTCAGGATCGCCTCGAGCTCCTCCTTTGAGAAGCCTCCGGTGGGAAGATCGATCATCCCGACCGGTTTGGTGCCCGGACCAATTTTTGCCGGCGGCGGTGGCGGAGGGTTAAAGGCAAAATAGCCGATCCCGTCAAACTCTTCCCTTACCTCATACCACTCCTCATCGGTGATCACATCCAAGGCGGTGGGGAAAAGGATGTTGTTCTCCTTATAGAAGTGGCTCATGAGCAGATCGGGTAGGGCGCGGAAGTCCTTCTCCTTTTCCCGTCTCCGGATCTCATCGTGTTCAGCCCACATGATCTTGGGCGGCTGGACAATACCGTGCTTTTCCAGGTAGGGGAAGAGGACATTCTCCTCTCTTAGGTAGTGTTTTTCGGTCTCCTTGAGCCGGGATAGCTTCTCCGGATCGAGATCCCTGACCAGGCTGATGATACACTCATGCTCCTTGAGCAGGATAGCAATCGGGTGCCATTCCGGTGGTGAGATCCCTGGCCGTTTTAGGGATTCCCGGAATACCGCAAGATGGACATCGCAGAATCTCCGGATCTCCTCCGGTTTCATCCCCTCCTCGATCAGCTCCTGTTCGATCCGGGCGATCTCAGCCGGGGTGATCGTCTCGATCTCCTTCTGGAATTCCTTGATCAGATCCTCAGGTCTTTCCCCCTGATGGAGCCTTTTGATGATCTCCTTCAGAATTTCTTTCTTCTCCATTACACCTCCAATTTCTGGTGGCGGATCTCAATCTCCCGATAGGTCGGGGCGGTCTTCGGTGCCCGGCCCTTCTTCACCTTATGGTAATGCTCATAGGTGAGGGTTGGATCGTCACTCAAGACTTCAGCATCGACAACCTGTCCGATAAAGAGGGTGTGGGTCCGGACATCGAGTTTGTCTATCAGATTGAGTTCGAGCCAGCCGACCGTATGGTCGAGGACAATCGGCAGACCGGTTGAGCCAGAACGATAGTTTATCCCTTCGAACTTGTCGATGTCCCGGCCGGAGCGGAAGCCGAAGCGACCGATGAACTCCATCGGCGTCTCCTGGGCGAGGATTGAGATCGTAAAACCTTGAGCTGCCTCAATGAACTCGTGGGTCAGATTCTGGTGGTTGATCGAAACTGCGACCAAGGGGGGATCGGATGCAACCTGGATCACAGCATTGGCGATCTGACCGTTGGGTCTTTTCTCCTTCTGGGCACTCACAATGTAGAGGCCGTAGGAGAGCTTATGGAGTGCCTTACGATCCATTGCCTACCTCCTCAAGGGTGGCGTTAAGATACTCTTCGATCACCGCTTTGAGTCCGATCCAGTAAGGTTTGAGTGGGCAGTTGTCGATCCGGGCGCAATACTGATCGGGCCGGTCTTCAGCGCAGCTAACCGGGGCGGTCTCCTCACCAAGCGCCCTCATGATCTCAACGATCCGGATCGAACCCGGACTTCGACTCAAGGAATAACCACCCCCAGGCCCCTTCTTACTCTTAACCAGATCGGCCCGATGGAGACGGATGAAGATCTGCTCCAAGTAGTGGAGCTTGATCCGCTGTTTCTCCGCAATCTCAGAAAGCGGGATTGGACGATCCATCTTTCCGAGATATAGCATCGCCCTTAAGGCATATCTCGTCCTGGTTTTGAGATGCAGGATATATCTTACTCTCAGAGTCGGATATTGTCAAGCATTTCCGACGAAGTTGTAATGTTTACACACATCGTTACCACCTTTCCAGTGGATACTGCAGCTTAGTTTATCAAGAAATATGGGAGGGAATAAGGCAATGTCGGGATTCAACGTCGTCATTACCATCTGAGCATACTCCAATGGTGTCCTGCCGTCAATCTCTCGACCATAATACGGTTTTTAGTTACGATGGAAAACATAGCTGGTCTGATCGAACTTTCGAATCGTAGCTCGAGATACACCGCACATCCGGACCGCTAAGGAGATGTTGCCGAACGCATCTTCTTCCAGCACCTGGATTGGTTCCAATCGGGACAGAAACGGCGCCACTCTAAAGATCTCCTGGTAGTCAAACAGGTAAAACCTCCAACCCCCCACTGGTAACGATGTCTGTTAACGGTTACAACATGCCCTTGACATCCCCTCCACCTATTTATAATTACTCCATGGAGGTCAATTATGCTCATTGAGTATATCGAGGAGGCATTGAGGCGGGCGAAATATGAAATAATTGATGACGAAGAACCTTATTATGGCGAGATAAAGGAACTGAAAGGGGTCTGGGCGACCGGTCGGACCCTGGAGGAGTGTCGGAAGAATCTGAGAGAAGTGGTTGAGGGCTGGATACTGCTCAGTATCAAGAAAGGCCTTCCCATACCCAAACTTGGGAAATTTGAGATAAAAGAAATGAAGAAAATCGTAGTTTGATGTCCCGAATCACTCCGATCACACGAAGAGATCTGATAAGATATCTCAAACTTGCTGGCATAAAACGAAAAGACTGGATCCAAAAAACCACTACTTAACCGGTAGTTTCCCTATTATCGTGGAAATTCATCCGGGGTATAATTCACCTCAGGAGCTCTATGCCGTGGTCGATCGGTATGGTCGTAGTGAATTCCGCAAGGGTTTCGAGGGTTTGAAAATTTCCACGAAACTCGGGACAGAATCCTGATACCAGGGTTATACTCTATCCGAGGAAATTGAGGTGACAATGATCGCGCCTCCATCAGATCTCAGTCTGGAAGTACTCACCAATCGTGTTAGACTGACCTGGGTCGATAACTCAGGAGTCAAAGCCGGCTATCGCATCGCGGTCTCCTCATACTCCGGCATGACTGCATACAATAATGCCGGCGGGTCCAGATCCCGACCTCAGATGAGATCTACCTCCTCAAGACTGTAAATGAAGCTATTGAAAGACCCAAACGGCTAGTTACAATCTGGTATAATGAAGGGGAAGAGCTGGTATAGGAGTGGGATGGACTCACCTGGAAAAATGATGAAATTTAGGGTCAGTGCCCTGATTGTCATCTTCTTTATCACCATCGGTTGTCCTGATAAAGAGGTTCCTCAGGAAGCGGGCTTTGAGGCGGTGAATGTCTCGAATACGCCTTATGATTCAGAATATCCTACAATTGCCGTGGGACCATATGGGAATATTTATATCTTCTGGGAAGAGTGGAACCCTGACAGTGGTGGAATCTACTATACCTATCGTTCTCCAGATGGGAAATGGTCGGAAGCTACTTTTTTGTGCGAAGGTTGGTTTCCCTGCGTTAGGATTGATGATTCTGGTACAATCCACCTTGCCTATCAACATGATTTTGCGATCCATTACACAAAAAAATCTCCCAGCGGTGATTGGAGCCCGCCCGAGGTTGTCACTGCTTTAGGGCTATCGACAGACCCGATAATTGCTGTAGATAAGTTGGGTAATATTCACCTTATCTGGGGAGAATTGACCGGTGCTATCCGCATTTTTTACAGCAAGAGGTCTGCAGAGGGTTCTTGGTCATTACCGGTAGAGTTAAACAGAGAGGAAGCTTTTCACAGATCGGACTACCGGATCGCAGTCAATGCTCAGGGAGATGCTTTTGTTACCTGGACAAATACTGTTACTGACACCGGTCCCGATTACATCCTGTTTACCACCAATGCCTGTGGTGATACCTGGAGTTATCCTGTTCCACTTAATTCAAATGATTCAGTCATTCATTTTCAATCTGATATCGTAGTTGACTCAAAGGGCACAATTCATGTTGTCTGGGATGAATGCATGGAGGGAAAAAGCGTTCTTTATCGCTATAACGAATTTGGAAGGTGGAGTGAAGAGATTGTGCTCAATTCCGACTCTCTCCCTGGAGGCTCTCCTTATCTGGAGATTGATGAACACGACCAATTACATCTTATCTATCGGCCTCAAATTATGAGGGGGACTTTTCAAATCTATTATCGAAACAAAAGACCGTATGGTGACTGGAGTGAAAGGGTATTCATAACTGACTTTGGAAGACCGTTGGGAGTTGATATTCACAAGGGGAGTGTCTATATTGTGTGCTCAGAGGCGGAACCGCCGACCTATATTAATGACATTTATTTGGTTGAAGCTTCCCACCTTTATTGAAGGAGGTGATTATGACCAGAATGGTGAAGAATTCCGTATTGTTTCTTGGCTGGGCAGTAGTTCTTTCTGCCCATGATCTGTCTTTCCACATGTCGATTGGAGCAAGGACCTTCGATGTGTGGAAGGAGTTCGATAATCAATTCTATCAGGATATCTCGACAGCCAATCCTCAATTTCTTGGTGGAGCTATGCTACTGAAATTCTATTACATCGGGCTCACTTTTCCTGATATGTTCTGGGTTCAATCACCCTTGAGAACCATTATTGATACCCTCTATAATCACAGAAAGGACCTTTTAGATCCTCTAAAAATTGAGGATTGGACCAAAGAGAATGTTCAGGTCCCAATAGAGTTCGAATACGGAGATAACTCGCATAATTTGCAGAAGCTCTGGGAGATGGCAAAATATGCCAAGGCGAAGGGATGGTCCTCATATGAAAAATCTTTAATCTACGGTGCACTGATGCATGTAATCCATGATCGCTACGGCCACATGTTCATGCAGCCGGCCCTCTTTGGCTATGGACTGGTCTATGATTCCGATAGTGCCCTTTCTCAGATTCTGCTTGCCTTTGGTGAAAGGTATCATGAGCTATTTTCACCCACCTTCATTACAAACTGGTCCCAATTCGTGAAACCGCTTTATGCTACCAGATTTCTTGGCTCAATTACTGTTCGGCAGGATGTCTGTACCTTTTATCGAGTGTTTGATGAGGCAGGTAGATTAGATACTACCTGGCAGCAGCAAGATTTCCTTCCAGTCAAAAGGTACGTCGACGCCGCAAAAGCTGTGGGTTGGAATGTCAAGAATCTTACACAAGAAAGGCTGGAGTCTTATTTGACAGGATGGGGAATACTAATGTTTCTCCTTTACGGTTATAAACCGGATGGTACTGAAATCGGAGGTCTCTATGCTCATCCTCTTTGGTCATTCGACCAGTATTTCGAATTTGTGGGGGAAATTGGGAGCGATTTTATTAAGCCTCCGTGGTACATTAAACTTTTAGAACCAATCATCCAGAAATATCTTAAAAGAACTGCGTTCCAAATAGTTAGAAGGTTATTTCCTGAGGTCTATGGGGAAAAACCTTGGCCCACATACTTTGAGACGCGGGAGTCGTTAAAAGATCTCTTTGAGTCTATGCCACCCGACCTCAAAGAGGCCCTTTGGTCCGAATATTGTAGAATGGACAGGAACCTGGAGTTCTGGGAGAAGAGTGCTAAACCTGATAAACACCCGAGACCGCCTCAAAAGCAATCTTCTTATATTGACGAGCCCACCATCGCAGTCGAACTCAACAAGTTCTATAAGAAATCTCTTGCCGAAGGTCCTGGTTACATAGACGAGAAAATGACTTATCATGGTAAGCGGCTCGAAGTCTGGACGATTGCCCGGAAGGCAGGACTTCTGGCTGGTCTCTACTCAATTCCGGAGCCTGTCTTTCCTCGTCCCCCGGGTATCGTCTACCAGTATTTTGCCCGAAAGGTTGATAATGAATGGAAACTGGTCTATACGCCTCTGGAGACTGAGGGTTATTTACCGATTCGACTTTATTATGACATGTTTGTCAAAGGGCGGATGCGGCTCCAGATCAGAGGCAAGACCAAGGATGGTGACGATGTTTTGCTTGCTGAGCAGACGTTTGATCTTGATGAGTTCGAAAGAAAAACCGGATATATCGAGGCTAATGTCTATCAGCAAGATGTGATTGAGATCTACTGGCGGCTGACGACCTGGTATCAGGAGTATACCATCCTCCAATCTGACTACCGGAAAGCTTACTTCCACTCCTCATTGGTTTATGAAAATAAACTCTATCAGGAACTCTTCAAAAACGGTGATCCCTTCCGGGATTTGAATCAAAATCCTTTATACTGGGAGGGACCTTATAGGTACTGGCCCTATATGGTGAAGATCTATTTGCTCTTGCGACCGGCTGATTTGGATGTTAAACGGATCAGCACCAATCAGGTCAGGTTGACCTGGACTGATCGCTCGGGAAAGGAGACCGGCTTCAGGATCGCCCGGCGGGTGGAGGGTGAAGATTGGGACACCACTTATGCCACAGTTCCGGCCAATACTGAGGAGTTTATCGATACCGTCACGGTTGCTCATCGGTATACCTACAAGGTG
>Ga0180300_10000266_pt1 | contig 22456 bp, 21 predicted proteins | sample GuaBasSediGuay15_FD_121798 | JGI IMG/M metagenome (GOLD analysis project Ga0180300, IMG submission 121798) | Subseafloor sediment microbial communities from Guaymas Basin, Gulf of California, Mexico - Guay15, Core 4569-2, 21-24 cm | ecosystem: Environmental > Aquatic > Marine > Hydrothermal...
AAATGGACTCGCCGGGATTTGAACCCGGGGCCTCCGCCTCGCGAAGGCGGCGCTCTTCCAGCTGAGCTACGAGCCCTTGCCATGTTTGGTTAGCATTGTTAGTTGGCAAAGAGGTTAAAATATTTTTCCGCTTTATCAGCTTCATAAGCAATAAGCTTCATGAGCTTCATAAACTTCATAACCGCTAACTCATTTCCAGAATCTCGACCTCAAATCCCTCATATACCCCTTTGATCTTCTCGAAATCCCTGTCAAGAGTTATGAGTTTCTCTTTTGCCCCAATACATATGGAAGAGATCATTATATCTGCATCATTGATCGACACACCTTTCTCTTTCAGCATTGCCCAGATATACGATGCTATTCTACTTTCTTCACTCCCGAATGGCAGAACTGAGATCTCGGAAAGAAGACTCATGATTACATTCATCTCCCTATCGCTGTGTCTTGTCAGCCTGACAAAAATCGCCCCCCTCAGCAATTCATAGGCAGTGATGGACGTAATTTTTACATCCTCATCCACGATTTCCCTCATATCTCTGTAAAAATCCCTATTCTTAAGAATTTGGAGAACGATCGACGTATCAAATATCAAAATCTCTCACCTCGAAGGATTTTCTTCCTCTCACCACGACTTCAAAGAGGTCGCTCTCTTCCAGCGATCCCGCATACCTCCCAAAAACTTCCAGAGATTTCTCCTTTTTTTCTTCGATCAATCTAAGGATCACGTCTGAAAAGGATTCTCCTTCTCTCTTCATCTGAGAAAGCTTGTTGTAAACCTCGTCCCTTAAAACTATATTCTTCATACATTTATATATACATGAACAGTATTTAAATTCTTCTGTCCAATAAGACGATTCAGGTTTAAGAAGATTGAAGAAAGATCGAAGAATCTGCAAAAAAGGAAAGATTGGAAACTGTATGAATTTGGATGAAATTTTTAGATTTTTAAACCCTCTCGATTATCGTAGCTCCGCCCTGCCCTCCTCCACCACAGAGGGTTGCACATCCGTATCTTGCGCCTTCTATTTCAAGTATCCTCGCAAGGGTTCCAGTCAGCCTTATACCGCTCGCTGCCAGCGGATGACCTATTGCAATCGCTCCCCCTTTAATGTTTACTCTCTCAGGATCTAAACCAAGCTTCTTGATTGCAAAAAGCGTCACGACAGCAAAAGCCTCATTGATTTCCCAGAAATCGATGTCCTTAACTTCCAGACCAGCCATTTTCAATGCCTTCCTGCTTGCTGGCACTGGCCCTTCACCCATGACACTTGGCTCGACTCCAGCCCATCCAAGCGATACTATCCTTGCCATCGGCTCCAAGCCAAGCTCTTTCACCTTTTCTTTGGACATCAATATCATAGCCGTTGCTCCAGCATTAAGCGGAGATGAATTGCCGGCTGTGATAACTCCATCGGGCTTGAAGGCCGGTGGTAGGCTTTCACAAGCCTCAAGGGTGGTGTCAAACCTGATGGACTGATCGACATCTATAACCTTCTTGCTTCCATCCGCCTGTTCAACCTCGATTGGCAGAATTTCTCCCTCACGCTTATCCGGATACCCATCTCCATTCCTGAAGTATCCCTCTTTTACCGCTTTAGCTGCTCTTTCATGGCTCCTAACGCTCCACTCGTCAAGCTCCCTCTTCGTCCAGCCGAGCTCATCCTTGTACTTTGCAAAAAGCTTCTCCGCCGTCAGTCCCATGCTTATTGCCGTAAACAGATCGTATTTCTCTACGAGATCACCTCTTCCCATTAGAGTGGGTGAAACACCGAGATGGGGGTTCAAATCCATTTGAAGCGGCAGATGAGTCATGTGCTCCAAGCCGCATGCAATCGTTATATCGGAATAACCGAGCATAATCTCCATCGCACACTGATGCATCGCCGACATTCCAGAGATGCAGACCCTCTCACTCCCCTGAGCGGGAACTTCTACAGGTAGCTCTGCCAGTAGAGTTACAACTCTGCCCCCATAAAGCCAGTTCTCCTTCATCTGCATAGTACAGCCGGTTACCACGTCACCTATTTCCTTAGGATCGATTCCAGTTCTGTTGATCATCGTTTTAACGAGCTCAGCAGCAACAGCGGGCATATCTATCTTGTTAAAAACATCCCTTTCAGGCTGTTTTGGCCTACTCCGCGAAAAGGCCGACCTAAGATAATCGACGATATACACCTCCCTCATGATCGGAAATTGAACTAAAACTATTTAAATGTTAGGAAATTTGCTCAAAAAGCTTTTTTACCGCGGTAAATCTGAGAAATACCTCTACTCACCAATTAAACGGTGAACAACAAGGAAAATTAAGAAAAATAAAACGTGGGTTTAAAACCCACGAATCCATTTAGAGTTTCACCTTCTTGAGCACTCCACCGAGTTTCTGAGATTCCATTATGTTTCCCTGAATCTTGTACTTACCGGTCATGAAACCCATAACAGGATCTTCCTCACCCTTCATTACCTTTGCCCAGTACTCATCGCTCGCTATTACAGTGAAGTTTGCTCCCCCAGCATCACCCTCGAAAAATTCAGCCGTTCCGTCGTCGTTGTACTTCACGTAAAATTTCTCTCCATCAATTTCGAACTGTACCGTTCCTCCCCAGCCCTTCATTTCATTTTTTACTTCATCTGACGCATTTCCAACCTCAACCAATTTTTTAACCAATTCCTTTGCCTCACCCATCAAAAACACCTCCTTAACTAACCTAATATGGTGGCTTTCTTAAGACAGTGATCTGAGAGGGTAACTTACCATACAGAGATCTTGATATGATTTCTTTTTCAATTTCTTTCGTTCCTTCGTAGAGTTCCGTTATCTTCGCATGTCGATAAAATCTCGAAATCGGATACTCGCCGATATAACCATACCCACCAAAGATCTGAAGGGCCTCATCACAAACCTTCACAGCTGTCTTTGCAGTGTAGTACTTTGCCATTGCTGTTAAACCTGGATCTGGCATTCCTGTATCTGCCTGCATTGCCGCCTGAACTGCAAGAAGCCTTGATGCCTCGATCTCAGTCCTCATCTTGGCAAACTTATCCTGAGTGAGCTGGAAATCTTTAAGCTTCCTCCCAAAGACCTCTCTGTTCTTTGAATACTCGAAAGCAAGTTCAAAAGCCCCCTGAGCGATTCCAACAGCCTGAAAAGCAACTGGAATTCTCGTTGTGTTAAAGAACACCATCGCCTGCATGAAACCATTTCCTTCCTGCCCGACCAGATTCTCGGCGGGAACCCTCACATTCTTGAAGTTGAGTTCTGCGGTATCCGAAGATCTTATTCCAAGCTTGTTCTTTATTTTAGTTCTTGTTAAGCCTTCGCTGTCTGCGTCAACTATAAAGACGCTCATTCCCTGATGTCTCTTCTCAGCGTTCGGATCAGTTCTTGCCAAAACAACGAACCAGTCGGCGATAGTTCCATTCGTTATGAAGGTTTTCGTTCCATTCAAGATGTATTCATCGCCATCTTTTTCCGCTTTCATCTTTATTCCCGCGACGTCGCTTCCCGCCGCTGGCTCAGTAAAAGCTGCTCCACAGATCGTTTTACCCTTACAAAGCGGTGGGAGGTACTTCTTTTTCTGCTCTTCATTTCCAAAGTACATCAGCATTTCCGAACCGAAAGTTGAAGCGAGGATCATTCCAACTCCAGCATCCACCCTGAAGAACTCTTCAACAACAAGGCATGCATCCAGCATCTTCAGTCCCTGGCCTCCGTATTCTTCAGGTATTCCCATTCCGATGAACCCCAGTTTCACCGCTTTTTTAAAGACATCCCAAGGGAATTCTTCATTCAAATCATACTCTTCAGCAATAGGAGCGATCTCTTTTTCGGCGAATTCCCTTGCAGCCTCTTTTATTGCCTTTTGTTCATCATTCAAAAGAATGTCCAGTAACATGCTATCACCCAACTTTCATTGCACCATAAAGTATTTAAAAATTTTCAAAAAATAAAGATTTTAATTTAAATTAGAAAAATTTTTAAAACATGAACAAAAACCTAATTATTATTAATTATAAAACTAATCTAAATCCTTTTACGAAAATAAAAATAAGCAATATTTGGAGTCGATCATAATCAATTAATTTTCTTCAGGAGTTCCCCCTTTAACGACATGATATATCCGCAACTCCAAACATATTTTGGAGTTTACATGTTCATCCTTAAATGTATTGTAAATTACTGAAAACTCCATATCAAATTTAGAGTTAAAAAAACATAGTTTGGTAGAAAAATATATATACATGAAATAAGACACTATGTTACCGAAGGAGGTGAACGTGAATGGCTGAGTTACCCGCTGCACCAGTTGAAAGATTGATTAGAAATGCTGGTGCCAACAGAGTTAGTGCTGACGCCGTTGCGAAAATGGTAGAGATCCTCGAGGATAAGGCAACCGAAATCTCCAAGAAGGCAGTTGAGGTTGCCAAGCACGCTGGAAGGAAGACAGTTAAGGCAGAAGACATAAAACTCGCCCTAAGAACCTAATCAAAAACAAATCTTTTCTTCATTTTTTATTTAAAAGTATTTAGAAGTAAAAACAAATGTAGAATCAAACTTTTCTAGGGTTTCCCTTCGAGAAGTTCCTTGTATGCCTTTATATTCCTCTCAAAAAGGCTATAGTTCACCTCTCGATGTTTTCTTAATTTATCCAGATTAATTTCACAGTAAACAAGCTCTTCCGATTTCTCATCCGTGTAGATGGCTTCGATGCCGGTGGGAGAAGAGATTAAACTCCTTCCAACTGCTTTTGACCCGAGCATGGTCACTCCTGGTCCTCCAGATTTTATTATTGCATAGCCATTGTCGAAGGATCTCGTAAAATAAAGACAGTGACGCAGTTCTTGAGCGGGTAGCTCGGATTTTTCAACAGATACAACAGGATTGAAAACGATTTCCGCTCCTTTTATAGCAAGCACCCTGCAGTATTCCGGATAGAGAATATCAGCACAAATTAAAGCGGCGAAATTTACCTTTCCAATCCTGAAGATCTTTGCTTTCTCCCCTTCCCTTACTCCCAAACCTCTTTCATTTCTTGTTGGATGAATTTTCTCTTGAACTCCTCGGATTTCCCCATTTTCAAACACATGAAGTGCATTAAAATACCCTTTCCCATCTGGAGCTTTTATGACCACATTTCCAGCCACAATGCATCCATAACTCAAACTAATATTTTGGAGGAAGGTCAGAGTTTCCCGACTTTTCTCCAAGCTAACTCCACCCGAAGTATACGAAAAGTACTCTGGGAGGAGAAAAACCTCTACATTTTCATCGATTCCGGCTTTAATCAACCTTTCTGCACTTTCAAACGATTTTTTTGAGCCGACTTTGCACTGCACTGCGGCAATTTTAAGCTCCATGTTCCAGGATTTGGATCGTAATATAAATGTCTAACTCTTGTAGTTTCAACGTTTGTGTTTTTGTGTTGGCTACTTTCTCAACCATTAACTCTGGCTTTTCGAGACGGTTGAGTTTATTTTTTTCAGAACCTCGCCCAATTTCTCGAGCATCTCTCCAAAACCGCTCCAGTTACCCTTTTTGATTTCTTCAAGGGCTTTCTCATACAATTCAACTCCCAGCTTTGCCAAGGAATTAAGATCTTCTGCCATCGGTTGCTCAGGAGCCTTAGCTTCTCCGAAAACATACCTTATCGAGCTTTGCAAATCCGGTTTCATGACGAGGTGATTCTCGTAAGAGACTACAACACCCCTCAACTCAGGTATCTGAGCATTTTCAGCCCTCAGATAAACGGGTTCAACATAGATTATCGAGTTATCGATTGGGATAACGAGAAGATTGCCCCTTATTATCCTGGAGCCTGCCTGACTCCAGAGTGTGAATATCTTGGAGATTTCTGGATCTTGATCGATCCTCGCTTCGATCTGCATTGGTCCATAAACGAGTGTTCCTTTCGGAAATTCATAAAGTAGGATTTCTCCATAGTTTTCGTCACACCTCGCTGCCATCCAAGAGATTATGTTGTCTCTGTCCTTGGGGGAAAAGGGTAACATGAGCAAAAACTCGGGCTTGTTTTCAGCTATGGTTATAATAACGTAATAGGGCTCTATATCGATTATATGCTCTTCAAAAAGTTCTGTTGGAATTTCCCAAACATCTTCTTTGTTGTAAAATGTCCTTGGATCGTCCATGTGGTAGATAGAGTAGATTTCAGCCTGTATTTTGAAAAGATCAACTGGATAGCGGATGTGACTCTTCTCCTCCGGACTCATCTTCTCAAATGGTATGAAAAGCTCGGGAAAGGCTTTAGTTAAGGTTTTTATAACCGGCTCATCACTCATTACGTAAAATTCCATACTTCCATTGTACGCATCGATGAAAATCTTCACTGAGTTTCGGATATAGTTAAAAGGCTTCCCATAGACGACCGCTGCAGAGTAGGGGAAATTGTTCAAAGTCGTATATGCATCAACTATCCAGTAAAGCTTACCATCGATGATGGCTATGTAGGGATCACGATCGTAACTCAGATATGGGGCAATTGTATAAACTCTTTCCATTATCTGCCTGTGCATCATAATCCTGCTCTCTGGAGAGATATAGCTAGTGAGAAGTAAATTGATGTCGCCAAACTTCATGCTAAAGAGGAGTTTTTTCAGGAAGCTGTCGATCGGTACTCCTCCCGTCCCATTGTAAGTGGAGAAAACGTTCTTCTCTCCCGAAGGATAATCGAATTCCTTTTGGAGGGTTTTTACGATGACATAATCCCTCGTGATTTCCCCATAGTATATCTCTGGCCTTTCAACCTTGATTACACCCGTAGGAGGAATGTCATAGACAAAGAGCTCCGGTCTGCCTTCCTCAGAAACAGCATTAACTGGAGAGGCTATAACACCGTAACCATGGGTGTAAATCAGATGTCTGTTCACCCAAGTTTGAGCGGTGGTTGGAAGAAGATCGGGAGAGAGCTCTCTCGCAGAAACCATCAGCTGAGTATAATTTCCATTGATAAAGTATCTGTCAACATCAACATCGTTGATGTAGTAGTACGTTCTTATCTGCTGGATTTGCCGGTAGACGCTCAAAAGGGGCCTGTGATCCCACAGCCTTATATTCTCAATTATCCCTGAGTTTTTCTCGATGCTTTCAATGGTGAGCGTGCCTTTAACGGGGTAAACCTTCTTTTTCACGTCAAGCCCGTATGCAATCCGAGTATAATTTATGCTGTAACCTATAAACTTCTCCTCCAACGATAACTCGTTTGGGTCCACTCTTATTTTCTGAAATGCAAATGGAATTAGAACCAATCCTATGAACACCAATGCAATAAGAACGAAAAAGACCAAAGCATACATCTCCGCCTGTCTTTTCACCCCATAGTAAATAGATGCACCCGCCAGAGCGAATGAGGCTATAGAAAGTATGAGCATCGCTGGCATCCTTATGAAAACATCCGTATAACCTGCACCTTTAACAACGCCCATCTGTGAGCTCAATAGATCGTATCTTCCGATATACAGATAAACACCTGCTAAGATCATGATGGATGCGATAAGAACGGAGATATGGATGAACCCCGCTCTCGGAAAAAGGTCTTTGAATTCCTCAAAACTCTTCACCCACCTAAAAATTAAGAAATAATATATAATGGAGATTATCAAGCAAAAAACTATCAGAACAAAGAGAACGTTTATCAGATCTTTTATGAAAGGCAGTTTGAAGGCATAAAAAGAGACATCAATATCAAATATAGGATCTTTCACTCCGAATTCCTGTCCATTCAAGAAAAAGACAAGGTTAACCCAGTTCCTTGATAAAACATAGGGAAAAAAGAGTGAAAGGACAAGGAACACCCAGCTCGGAACCTTAAGAGGTTCACCCAAAAATTCCTCACTCGCCATATGCATTGCCAATCTGTTTAGAAAGAAGATAACAAGAGATATAACAAAAAATATTCCAAAGAGTTCAACTCTGTAATATAAGACCTTAAGAAAATAATCTCCAAGTTTTAGAGAATCAAACCACAAATACTCCGTATAAAGGAAGACAAAGGTCGAAAATGAAATTATCAACACAAGAAGAATGAAGAGAAGAGCAAGTATCCTCTTGTCAAGGGGTGCTGAGATTTCAAATCGTTCCTGAGACACGTTAATAAATCTACTTCAGATACTATTTAATCTTTTGGTGATTTGGGGGGTTATTGAGCTAAATACTGAGTATCAACTGCGAATTGTAGCCATCAAACATAAAGTTTATTTCATAAAATACTTCATAAATATTTCACAAGACGTTTGTGTCTGAATACTTATACCCCTAAAAATCACCATATAGAGCAGTGGATTACCATCTAAACACCTAAGTTGTCTAATACTCCAAAAAAATTCTCGGCAAGGTATTAAAACTGTCCCCCGGGAACTAACGCCGCCTTTCACAGCATTGCTATGCAGCCTCCGGCAGCTGACCCTTTCTCGGGGTGTGCCATGCATGGGTTGTCCCGGAATCAAAGCTGGCAAAGCCCACTCATCCGGGGACCTAATATGCATGGCCTATGATGTGCCCCCTAACTTGCAGAAAGCTTCATCGCTTGCCTCGCACACTCCGCTTCCTCCCCGTTCGGGGGGCATAATTATTTTGTTCTTAAGACTAAAAATACTTTTTGTACTTTATTGTAATCTTTGTAATCAAATTGTAATCAAAAACGACAGGTATTTAAGATTGGAATCGAAATTCCTTCATGGATCTCGAGGTGAGACAGGTTACGAATTCTTTAAAGCTCGTTAGAGTTGGCCTGATAAACTACTATCTCTTCGACTCCCTGCTGTTCGACTGCGGCACAACATGCACAGCTTTAAAACTGATAGAGAGTCTGGATCGTTCCATCCAGTCCATCGTTGTGTCCCACGCCCATTTCGATCATATCGCTGGCTTGGCTGTAATAAAGTCAAAGTTTCCCGATGCGAGAGTTTTTGCCCATGAAAGAATAGCGGGGTTGGTAAAGAAGGACAAGGTTATTGAAACCTGGAATGAAGAAAACCGGGAATTTTGCAATAAATTCGGAGAGAATGTAGACCCATTTAATCTCGACTTTGAAATAGAAAACGTAAGTACAGAAAACTTCCCAGAACATTTAAAGATAATCGAGACACCCGGACACTCCCCGGATGCGATTTCCCTTTTAAACGAAAAGGAAGGATTCATGCTCGTCGCCGATGCTCTCGGCTACCCCCTGTCTTCGGGAAAAAACATCCCGATGTACTTCCACAGCTTCTCAAAATACATAGAGAGTATTGAGAAAATAAAATCTCTCACAGACAAGGTTTGCCTTGGCCACAACGGTGCAATTTTCAATTCTGAATACTGCGATGTTGCGATAGAGGAGGCTTTTAAGCTGAAGGACGAGATCCAAGGGGGTTTAACTGAAGAAGATGTGTTCAAGCGAATCTACAAAGAGGAGATGTCTCTCTACCCCCTTAGCACAATAAAAGCCGTTGCAAGACTTCTTGTAAAGAGGTCTCTTGAATAACGCATTTTTTCATCCAACTAATAACAAATCTCATTTTAGCCAATAACACTATGAGGATTCCCCAATATCAAATGTATTCTAAACCTCTACCACCATATTCCTCTAAAAGTTTGAATGCTTCGCTTGGCTCAGCCTGGTAAGCATAGATGACCGAAGAAACCTTCTTGAAATCGGTTATATCGTTCTCTACCATGTACTCAAGGATGTACTGCCTTCTCCTGAGCTCATCTTCAAGCTCTCTCGCACTCCAGCCCCTTATCTTCTTTATCTCATCCAAAGCCTTGGATGTTCCGACCATCTGATGAATGTCTCGGATGTTATCGTAGATGAAAACGGTTGAGGTTCTCAACATCTTCGTATTGGGATCCAAACCAACTATCTCTGCGATCTCAATATTCCTCCTCACCCTCTTTTCGTTAACGTAGGTCTGTGTCTGGATGCTTATAATATCGAGAGCCTCAATCATCGCCCTTGGGACGCTTATGGGTGGGTTTTCAAGTCTATGAATAGCGCTGTTTACGCTGTCCGCATGCAGAGTTGAATAGGTTGTGTGGCCAGTAGACATCGCCTGAAAGAGAGTCGAGGCCTCCTTCCCTCTAACCTCACCAACTATGATATACTCAGGCCTTTGCCTTAAAGCAGCCCTAAGCAGATCGTACATCTCTATCGGCTTTGCATTCTCCTGAAAAGCGTCCCTCGTAACCCCAGGAATCCAGTTTTTATGTGGCAACGTTAGCTCCCTTGTATCCTCAATCGTGACTATCTTCGCCTTTCTTGGAATAAAGAGAGCTACTGCATTCGTTGAGGTCGTTTTACCGCTTGCAGTTCCGCCTGCAAATATCAGGCTTTTCCTGTTTTCAATACAGAGCCACAGATATGCCATTTGCTCAGCCGAAAACGTGCCCCATTTTATCAGCGAAATGGGGGTTATCGGTTCTTTCCTGAATTTTCTTACCGTAAAGGTTGAGCCATGATCCGTAACCTCCCTACCTAGGGTCATCTGAATTCTGCTCCCATCGGGCATTGTCGCATCAACCATCGGATCAGCAACGGATATGTGCTTTCCACACCTCTGGGCTAGTTTTATCACAAATGCATCAAGTGTGTCGGAACTTTCAAAAACAAGGTTTGTTTTCAAATTCGTGTACTTCCTGTGGAAGATGTAGATCGGTTTACCATGTCCGTTACATGAGATGTCTTCAATGCTTGGATCGAGCATTAGAGGTGTGATCCTATCGTAAAGCACGGTCTTTTTCAAAACGTGATAAAAAACTCTGAAGAAATCAGAGCCTTCAAGCTCGATTCTATAATCGCTTAGGATCTTATCTACCTCCTCCCTAAGGAGCTCCTCACTTGACTTTCCAGTTATTTTTTCGGGTTTCAAAACAACATAACCAAGCTTGTCAATTATCTCCTCAGCCAATTTATGTTCATCTTCATTGAGTTTCGGCTCATTAACAAAATAGAGATATTCATCCTCTTCAGGTTTATAAAGAACGTGGACGCTCGCAAATGCGTATTTCCCAGAGAGCGGATAGCTCTCTATTTGCGTCCAACCTTCTGGAACCTCAAAACTCCTTTCAAGCTTCTTTGCAAGCACGTTAAAAGTTTCTTCCTCAAGCCAGTCTTCTCTAGAAGCTTTCTTTAGCTCCTCAATCAACCTTATCTTGCTTTTATCCTTTCTTCTCAAACTTATCGAGAAACCCATCAAGGGATAACTTTCATAGATGAGTAAAAGTTTTTCCGTTTCTCATGATGAGGAAACAGTATGGAAATAGAACAAAAACACAAAAATTGAAAGTTATTTCTTATTTCTGAAAGCTCACGATCTCAAAAGCGAGATTTTCATCGACGAGGCTAACGAGAAGGCTGTCAAGCATGCTCTCCGTACATACTACTATAACCCCACATCCATGATGGGCTGCCTCGATACAAACTTCCTTCGAACCGAAAAATATAGGTTCTACCATGATCTTTCTGCAGGTGATTAAGGCTTCAACGCCCAAAGCGACCACTATCTTTTTAGGATTTGACTTTATCAGCTTTGAAAATTCGTCGTAGTCGACTTTCCTACTCCCTCCCTCTCCAACATCTGGGACTTTCACGACAATTATCTCCCCTTTTCCGGGAGGTTCGAATCCTTCCAAAGGTTTAATTAGCACATCCTCCCCATCCTGAGCTGACATGAGGGCTACACCATTTCCACCATCGCTTGCCTCTTTTGCAAATATGAATCCATCGCTGTACCAGTACGTAACCTTGCTGTTTTCCTTTAGATTTCCAGAGGCTATGGCAACTATCGACTTGGAGTAAAGCTTCTTAACGAGCTCTTCAGAGAAGACATGAAGATCAAAGAGGTTTTTGGTTAACCATTCAACTCCACTCTCCGTGACTTCATAGAAGCCTTTGTGCACAACCCTGACAAAACCCATGTTAACGAGATCCTTAAAATGCTCCGAAATCGCCTGGGGGGTAAGATGGAGTTTTCTCGCAATATCCCTCTGATTTGCCTCCTTCCTTGAGATGAGTTCCGAGAGAATCAGTAATCTTACAGTATCCTTCCTGCTTAGAAGAACATTCATCAAACTAAGTAACTCCACAAGCTTTTATAATTTACCTTGCATTTTGCTTTTCAACTTACGACATTCCCACTATACTATTCGGTAAAGCACATCTCCCACATCCCTGTTATTATAGAGGACATCGTAGATTCCTGTAAGTAGTGGAAACTCATGATTTTCAACTTTTCCCTGAGATTTAAGCAGGTTAAAGAGCTTGTAAGCTTTCTTGGCATTTTCGTAACCCTCTATAACTCCCACTCCCCGTCTTTTCAGCTCTTCAAGTGCCTCCTTAACAGAAAGCCCTTTACCAAGAAGTTCACCAAGCATTCCATTCCTTCCACCCCTGAACGTAGCAATAAGATCTCCAAATCCAGAAAGACCATATACAGTCTCCTTTTTACCGCCCATTGCCTCAACAAAACGAGCGGTCTCACCTATCGCCATTGTTGCAATCACTCCTTTCAGATTGCTCATCTCAATGCCCCCCTTTCTTTCCTCGTAGCCTCTCACCCAAGCGATTCCTATCGAGTAAATATTCTTTAGAGCGGACGTAATCTCTGTGCCTACTATGTCAGTGCTCACTGTAACTCGATAAAACTCCGTTTCAAACAGTTTTGCGACATCCTTTGCAGCCCCATAATCTTCGCAGCTAAAAACAACTCTTGTTGGTGCCTTGTTTGCAACTTCCCTTGCTATCGATGGGCCGGTAATTGCAACAACCATGCTAGCAAGACTCGGTACCTCTTCAACAATGAATTCGGGAATCGTGAGAATTTTGCCATCCACCTCCAGCAATCCCTTTGCAATTGTTACCATCGATTTTCCATCCACATCATCTTTTATTCTTCTAAACGTCGGGATTACACCTTCAGTACTCACAGCGAGCAAAAGCAAATCAGCTTTCTTCATAGCTTCATGTAGCTCATCAGGGTAAAAGACCTCCACATCCAAACTTACGCCAATTCTCGGATGTTTTTCTCCCTTTTCAATTAACTTCAACAGTTCAACATCATATTCAGTCCCGTAAATCGCAACCTCAACCCCATTTTCTCTTAATGGAACCGTTAATGCTGAACCCATTGCACCCGCCCCAATAACAAGCACCCTCATGCTAAAAACTTAAATTTAAATTATTAAAAATGTTAGGTTTAGAACTTTAAATCAAAAGCGATCGACCAAAAATTTTTTTAGCACCTATTACAACTAAGGGTCAGGGTGGGGGAATTCTCATGCACAAAGAAGAGCTGGTATTTTTACATTTGACCTTGTTTCACATGAAGAGATTTTTTGAAGAAGCAGGAATTGCCAACGGCCATTTTTTGTCATATGAAAAACTTGGCATCCAGCCGGTGCACATCCACAGGAGCAAGGCTGACCACAAGAAGGCAATAATAACCTTGTGTAAAGGGATAACCGATATCTTCAAGGACAATCAACCAGAGGATGTTTTGAGGAATCCAAGGGTTAGAGAACTATTGGATGGGCTGGAGATTGAGCACCATTAGATATGCATCTTCTCCGTCTCTATAATAGCCTGGGATCACATCAATAACTTTAAAACCTTTTTTTTTATACAACTCCTGAGCCCTTTTATTGGATACTCTAACCTCAAGCATTATCGACTTCTTCCCTCTCTCAATACATCTTTGAATTGCTTCATCCATGAGTATGCTTCCAACCCCGTGTCCCCTGAATTCCTTCTTTACAGCGAAAGAGATTATTTTAGAGGAGTCGTTCATATCCATGACGGATATGTAGCCCACAACTTTTCCTCCGATATCTGCAACAAGGAGATCTGTGCTGTGAGAAAGGTAAATAAAGAGATCATAGGCTGGATTTTGAGGCTTAAAAGCCTCCTTCTCAATCTTCAAAATATCTCTAAAATCCCTTGGTGTATATCCCCTGACCATTACGGAGAGCACATATTTAATATTGCGTCCATGATTTAAAAATATGGTGTTCGATGGTCTTCTGGAGTTCATTGTACTCAACTACAGTGGAAAGGTGGTGGAAGTGGGTTCAGGGAGTTTTTTTAAGGTAGCAATTGAACTCCAAAAAAAGGGATTTGACGTCACTTGCACGGATATAAGGGACATTAAAGCTCCTAAAGGAATCAAATTCGTTATTGATGACATTAATAGCCCAACTCTTGAGATCTACAAAGGTTCTTCCCTAATTTATTCTATTAGGCCACCTTCAGAGCTATTTGAGGCTATTCGTTCTCTATCGAGAAAAGTTGGAGCAGATTGCATAATAAAATCCTTGCCCGATGAGATTCCTGAAAACTTCAGCCTTATCAACCATAAGGGAGATTTTTTTTACCTTTCAAGATTTTGATTGTGAAGAGTGATGAGAAGGAAAACAGGAAAAAAGATTATTAGGAATTATCAATTTTAATCCATGGCAAAAATCCTTACCATAAAGGACATCGAGAAGTGTGTTGGATGTGCCCTTTGCATGTATGCGTGCTCTAGGAAAAGCGCTAAGAATCCCTACATCGGCTACGACCACTCTGGAATTTTGGCGATAAGCCTCAGTGGATTTGAGAGAGGGGCAACGATTATCGTTTGCAGAGCATGTTTGGAGCCTCCCTGCAGTCAGGTTTGTCCCACAAATGCTCTGGTTCCGAGAAAGGGAGGTGGAGTCGTATATAAAGAGAAACTTTGCATAGGTTGTAATAACTGCATAGAGGCATGCACGATAGGTGCGATATTCAAAAGGCAAGATGGAAAAGTGGCGTTGTGCATCCATTGCGGTTACTGTGTCGATTTCTGTCCCCACGATGTGCTAGAGTACAAGGAGGTGTAGCCGATGTACGATTTTAATTTAAAAAGAATCCTCCATATCGATCTGGCCAATTACTCCTACTTTGTAGAGGAAAGAGATATGGGTGAGTGGATTGGTGGGACAGGAATAGCAACAAGACTCCTTTCTGAGAACATGAAAAAGGATGTTGACCCACTGAGCGAGGGTAACGTGATTGTTTTTGCCGTAGGTCCCTTCACTCCAGCTTATCCGTTCGCATCAAAGACTGTGGCGATGTTCAAAAGCCCCCTAACGGGCAATCTGGGAGAGAGTCACGCTGGCGGTAGAAGTGCAACCGCCATTGCAAATGCTGGCTACGATGCCATAGTGATCAAAGGAGCGAGCAGCAAGCCTATTTACGTCGTAATTGAGAACGAAAAGGTACATTTCAGAGATGCCAGAGTCCTGTGGGGAATAGAAGACTCGCTCATCACAGGGAGAATCATAGCAGAAAGGGAGATAGGAAGAGGTCTTAGGACTATAATGAGAATCGGTGGAGCTGGTGAAAAGCTCATTAGGTTTGCTGGAGTGATGACCGAAACTTATCGTCATTTTGGAAGAACAGGCTTAGGTGCGGTTTTCGGAAGCAAAAAGCTGAAAGCCTTGGTTGTTATTGGGAGGGGCACGAAAAAACCGAGTGATGCTAAGGGCTACAGGGAGGTTTACAGTAAGATATTTGAGATCGCAACCACCTCGGATGCGATGAAAAAATACTACCTCATTGGAACTCCTGTGAACATCGCACCTCTCAACGAGCTAAGGGCATTACCAACCAGAAATCTCGAATCAGCTTACTTTGAAAAAGCAGAAGAGATAAGCGGGGAGAAATTTGCAGAGTTCAACCTCGCAAGGAGAATAGCATGCAACCACTGTCCAACTGCATGCATACACATCGCAGCTTTAAGAATTCCCTACGAGGATGAGCCGTATTTCCACAAGACGATCATGATCTCCTATGATTACGAATTAATTTACTCCCTCGGTTCTATGCTCGGTGTTGGAGACAGAGATTCCCTGCTTAAACTAATGCATAGGGTGGAGCTGTATGGAATGGATGCGATGAGCACAGGAGTTTGCCTTGCCTGGGCAACGGAGGCTTTAAAGAAAGGATTGATCTCAAAGAACGATACCCTGATTCCACTAGAATTCGGTAATGCTGAAGCGTATGTTAAGGCAATCGATAACCTATATCTCCAGCCAAATGAATTCTACAAAACGCTCGCGCAAGGGGTTGAGATGGCTGCTAGGAAATACGGCGGTGAGGAATTCGCCTTAGCCTTTGGTGGCAATGAGATGCCAGGCTACCATACCGGTCATGGTGGATACATAGGCTACCTCATTGGCTTAAGGCATAGCCATCTGGATAATGCCGGCTATTCAATAGATCAGAAGGCAAAGGAGGAGCTTACGCCTGAGGAACTCGTGGACAAGCTCGTGGAGGAGGAAAGTTGGAGACAGATACTTTCAAGCCTCGTGGTGTGTTTCTTCGCTAGGGGAGTTTATACACCCGAGATAGTGGTCGAGGCTTTCAAACCCCTCGGAATCGAAATGAGCGAGGATGAACTAAAAGAGACCGGTAGAAAGATTTATTCGGAGAAGTTAAAGCTGAAGAAAGAGCTTGGATTTGATCTGAGTAAGATAAGAATTCCCAAGAGGATTTTCGAGGTTGAAACCTTTAAAGGAAAACTCGACAGGAAATATATCGAAAATGCTTTGAAATATTACGAGCAGAGGTACTACGAAATCGTTTAGGTTTAACGAGGGGAAAACATGGAAAAACTTAAGATCTCAATGTTAGGGGTTCTCATCTTCCTGATACTCGCATCGCCAGCACTTGCAGACAGGGGAATGATACCCCTAACACCTTCTATACTCGAAGAATCGGAGCAGAATGCGATAATTGCGTGGAATGGGAACGAAGAGATTCTAATTCTGGCGACTAAGGTCGAAGCTTCTAACAATACAACAGTTTTAGAAATACTTCCTCTTCCATCCAAACCAAAGGTTGAGAAAGCAAAGGTGGAATCATTCTACAAGCTTTTCGAAATTTTGAATAGAAAGTATAGAGCTATGGGCGGCTTCGGTTTTGCAGCACAAAAAGGTGGTGGCTTTGAGATAGTTTTTCAAAAAAGGATCGGGATGCATTATCTGACAGTTGTTTATGTAAGTGATCCCGATGATTTCTCAAGATGGTTCAGGGATTTCATAACTGAAAGAAAAATAAACGCCTCGGAGGTAAAAATTCCTGCAGGCTTCACCCAGATTATCGGGGACTACACCTCTAGAGGATATAACTATTTCGTAATAGACCTAATTAACGTTACCACAGAACAAAGGACGGTTGATCCAATTTTATACAGATTTAAAATTGACAAGCTCTACTATCCTTTGAAAATAACCTCCTCGATAAAATCCGACACGAGAATCAACCTCTTCCTTCTTGCAAACGGTATTGTCATGCAAGAAGATTTGAAGAGAGCTAGAATGTGGGAAATTAGGAATCCGAGTGTTTACACCTTTTTAAGCAAATCCCAGCTAGCGGAGGTAAATTCCCAGATAGCTGAGATTCTCGATGGGGCTTATGTGGTTAACGCGTATTACGTAGGCAATACGGCACACCTGGTGGATGATCTTGAAGTTTACAAACTCCACATTCCCGGCATTCACGAACATCTGGCAAAGCTTTTGGAGGGTACAACCATATACCTTTGCCTTTCAGCTTTTTCGGCTTTAAACATGGGTGGGTTTACCCTTTTCGCCTCAATAATGGTATTCTCACCCTTACTCGGTTTTCTGGCGGTGTTTTACATCCTACATAGAGCCATAAAAAGCCCAAAGGTGGAAATTAGAAATGCAAAAATAAGGAAATACCTTTCCTACATTGTCCCAGCTTTGGTAACCATCCTTATCGCCTTATTACCGGGTATTCTAGCTTTTATGAGTATTTTCATACTCTTCTTCCTAGGTGTAGTATTCGCCCTCTATATAGCTGTAAAGGTTATTTTTAAACCCCAAAAATAGCAATTTTCTTTATTTCTTTTCATCCTAATTTTCCATCAGTTAAAATAATAATAGTATTCTCCTTTGCTCTTTTGCTCCCTGTCAAGCCTTGAATTCAACTTGTTAACTCTCGGCCTCCTCGTCTCCTCATCCCTCCTGAAGGTGATGCCGAGATTTGCGAGGAATCTGTTCATTCCATCCTTCATGCTTAATGGCCTGCTGGATTTACCTCTCCTGCCGGGCTCCCCTTCGAAAACTATCAGCCTGTCAGAGATCATGTCGATCAGATAGATATCATGGTCAACAACGAAGACGCTCTTCTTGGTGTTCAGAGCGAATCTCCTTATGATCCTTGCAACCTCAGTTCGTTGTTCTACATCTAAATGGGCGGAGGGTTCGTCGAGAAGATAGAGATCCGCTTCCCTCAGCAAGCATGCGATGATTGCAACCCTCTGCAATTCCCCCCCACTCAGATCATTCAAATTCCTGTCCATCAGCTCCTCAACCCTCAAAGGCTTCAAAAATTCGGTTTTGTAGTATGAAGTATTGACCATCGGGTTGATCGAGGTGAGAAAAGCGGCAACCGATTTTTCAACCTCAGCCTTGATATACTGAGGCTTATAGGATGTTTTCAGCTTTAAATCAACCTTCTTTTCATCATCCTCGAGTACTCCAGCCAGAATCTTTACGAAGGTCGATTTTCCCGTAGCATTCGGTCCAACGATGCCAAGAACCTCGGATTGTTTGATATCTCCTCCTTCCGTTTGCAGTCTGAAACCATTCAGGGACTTGGTAAAAGCCGGATACTCCACCATGATGTTCTCCAGCTCGCTTTCCCTCGGTTGAAAAACATCGAACTCGATCGCTTTATCCCTTATCCTTATGTTCTCCTCAGGCAAGTATCCTCTAAGATACTGATTTATTCCCGTTCTGACTCCCTTCGGATGGGTTATTACCCCGTAAACTGCAGGCTCACCGTAAGACAGGTGAACGTAATCGGCGAGCATGTCCAGAATTGCGATGTCATGCTCTACGATAAGCACAGGCTTTTTCTCTGCTTTCTCCTTAATAACCTTCGCGACAGCGGTACGCTGATAGATGTCGAGATAAGAAGTTACCTCATCGAGGAAATAGAAGTCCGCATCCCTTAAAAGGCAGGCAGCTATAGCCAGTCTTTGAAGTTCCCCTCCGCTAAGATTTTTAACATCTCTTTCCAGGGAATTTCTAAGCCCAAGTTTATCAACCAGCTCATCCATTCCGCCTATCTCATCAGCCTTTTCAAGGAGATCTCCCGCTTTCCCGCTGTAAACCTTCGGGATGGCTTCTATGTACTGCGGTTTAAGGCTTGTCTTTATTCCATCCTTCAAAGCCTTTAAATAATCCAGCAGCTCCGTTCCAGCAAACCTCTCGAAGATTTCATCCCATTCTGCACCTTCCTTTCCGAGATTCGGTTTCAGCTGTCCGGAAAGAATTCTCACAGCCGTCGTTTTTCCAGTACCGTTTGGACCTAGCAGTCCTACTACATGCCCTTTTCGCGGTATGGGGAGGTTGTAAAGCATAAATCCATTTTGGCCGTATCTATGGACTTCTTTGCCTTCTAGCTCGTGCGGTAAACCAACGATGGAGATCGCATTGAACGGACATTTCTTCACGCATATCCCGCATCCAACGCATAACTCCTCAGATATAATCGCTCTGTCCTCAATGATTACTGCTTCTCCTCCCGTTCTGACCACGGGACAGTACTTCAGGCATTCCTGACTGCACTTTTCGGGTTTACAGCTATCCCTGTCAACAACTGCGATCCTGAGTTCCATGTTCCCACCTAGAGGTTCAGAAAGAGTGTCCAAGTTATGTACCAGGTTGTAAACGTCATAAAGGCAATTCCCGCCCAGTCCTTGCTTTGGAGCTCGATTCCAAATCTGGGCATTAGGAATTTATTCAAATAGATAAAAATGACCAGAACGATTATCCCCATTGGGTCACGAGATCTCATACTTCCCGAAATCAGGAAGGATATGAGACCCGCAATAATGCCGAAAAGAAGGGGTAAGAATGTTTTAATTATGTCTTTTTTATAATCGACCTCCTCAACTTCGGCCTCTAGCTCGATTTCAAGCTTCTCCTTTACTTTTTTGGATTCTTTAGCTTCCTTAATCTTGGCTTCTCTGATTTCTTCAGCTTTTTTGCTCTCTAGCCTCTTCTCCTTTTTCTCCGGCTTTTTCTCTGGCTTCTTCTTTGGTTTTTTCTTTTTCTTCCTCTTTGCCATACTCTCACCGCTATCTATCCGGCTCTATCTGAACGATGGTCTTGCAGATAGGAACATCGGCAAAGGAAGTTGTTTGAAGGGTTTACCTTCGCATTCTCCCTTTATTCTTGCAATGAGGTCCTCAACCTCCATCAGTTCCTTTTTCTGCCTTTTAAGCGTTGATTCTTCTCTTATGGTTACCATAATCTTATTCTCAGTAACCTCTCTTTCTCCAATAACCGCTATAAATGGTATCCACTCTGTTGAGGCATCTCTGACTTTCTTTCCGAGGGTTTCATCTCTGTCATCAACGTCAACCCTTATGCCAGCATCCTTGAGCCTTTCAGCGATTTCAACAGACTTCTCCAGATACTTCTCCGATACCGGTATCACCCTCACTTGGGTTGGAGAGAGCCACAGGGGCAACGAGGGAAGTTCACCCTTTTCCTTTTTCATATAAGCTTTCTCCAGTATCGCGTAGATGCACCTCTCCACAGCCCCACTCAGGGAGCAGTGGAGAATATAGGGCCTTTTTTTCTCCCCATCAACATCCACATAGCTTATATCGTATCTCTCCGCATTTTCAACGTCTATCTGAACTGTACTCAAAGCCGATGCCTTATCAAGAGAATCGACAAAATTGAACTCGAACTTCAGAACGAAATAGAAGAATCTGCTGTCCCACATCTCAATCAGAATCGGTCTCCCCAAGATGTCAACAAGGCTGTGGATGAACTCCCTGTTTTCCTCGTAGAAGTCCTTTGTAATCCTAACGGCAGTTTCGTATTCATCCGACTCCAGTCCGATATCCCTGAGGACTTCTACCGCCAGCTTATACTGATTCAAGAACTCCTGCTTGGCCTCTTCCATATCTCTTGCCAATGTATGCATATCTGGCATTGTGAAGGCTCTGAGTCTTCTCAATCCTACAAGCTCACCCCTTTGCTCCTTTCTGAAAGAGTATCTCGTTAATTCATACATCTTCAGCGGAAGATTCTTGTAGGTGATGATCGCATCGTGCTTCATCAAGAACTGGCCAAAGCATGCGGCAAACCTGAGGAAAAACTCTCTTTTGTCCCCACTTATGATATATTGCCTCGCAGGAAACCTTTCCAGATACTTTCGAAGGGTAGGATGTTCGCGATCGTACATCAGAGGTGTTTCAACCTCCATAGCACCATATTCAACGCACTTGTCCGTTATGTACGTCTCAAGAAGGCTTTTTATCAGTCTGCCCTTAGGATAATACCTCATATGACCAGAGTCGCTTGCCGGTTCATAGTCGGCCAGCTGCAATCTTTGCATGTATTCAACATGGGGTGGAATCCTGTCAACAGCTCTTTTCTTCGCTATCTCGTATCTCACGAATTTTTCAAGGTTTTCATGTCCCTTGAAGTCAAACTTTTCCACTTCCACAAGCTCCTTTTCAGGAGTTAAGATGTACCAGTAGCTTTTCGCCTTTTCCTCGGCCTTCAGAGCTTCAGTGAATTCCTTTTCTTCCTCTTTACCCTCGGCAACAATCTCTCTCGATAGCTCGCTTAACGGATGGCCTTTGCAAGAGATATTGAAGGACTTGTACCAGCCGAAGGGTGCCCTATGCACTTCAAAGGAGTCTTTGAGTCCAGTTTCGATTTCTCTGAGGAGTTTTATTCCGGTTTTCGCATCTGCAAGATTGGGTGAAAGGTGAGCATACGGGTAAACCAGAATTCTCTCCGCTCCAACCTTTTCTGCAATTTCCTTGATGTCTTCAACAGCTTTTCCAGCGGTTCTTTCATCATCATCCTTCTCGACCGAGGTAAAAACAACGAGAACTTCATCCAAGCGCTTTCCCTTCTCCTTGGCATCTTCAGCTACCGAGGTTTTTCTCTTTAGCTCATACTCCATGAAATCAGCGTGAATTAGGAGAAGCTTCATGAACCTCGAATTTATAAAGGGGGTATTAAAGTTTTCTATCCTCTACCTCCGATATTCGTTTATTTTTTAATCGATTTGATTCAATCCTCCAACTTCAGCTCTTTCGCAAAATTAACGATGTCCCCAACTATGATCAAAACCGGACCTTTAACATCACTCTTTTTCAAGATATCAGCTATGTTAGAGAGCTTACCAAAAATCGTTCTTTCACTTTCAAGCGTGCCATTTTCAACAACCGCTACTGGTGTTTCCGGATTTCTCCCTTGCCTTATAAGTTCAACTGAGACTTCTCCAATTCTATCTCTACCCATGAGGATGACTACCGTGCCTTCAATGAGGGTTTTCGACCATTTTTGTACATCTTCTCTGCCAGTAACAACGAGCAGAGATGAGGAGAGGTTGGGATGGGTTAGAGGTATACCAGCATTTGTCGGAACACCGCTTATCGA
>Ga0180300_10000267_pt1 | contig 22440 bp, 22 predicted proteins | sample GuaBasSediGuay15_FD_121798 | JGI IMG/M metagenome (GOLD analysis project Ga0180300, IMG submission 121798) | Subseafloor sediment microbial communities from Guaymas Basin, Gulf of California, Mexico - Guay15, Core 4569-2, 21-24 cm | ecosystem: Environmental > Aquatic > Marine > Hydrothermal...
ATATTCTTCAAGTTCTCTAAGATCTCTCTCCGCTTCTCTTCAACAGCTGGGTTTGGAAGTTCACCCGCGCTTATTTTGTCAGCTATTTCTTGAATGACCTCTTCAGCGGAAAGGGAAACTGATAACCTCGCAGCAACTTCTCCTCCGGGAGTCAAAAATATGAGCGTTGGAACTATGTCAACTTCATAAAGCTGAGCTAACTCTTCATTTCTGGGGTCATCAACATTAATCAAATGTATGTTTATGTCTCTTCTTTTCTGAGAAATCTTCTTACTGGCATTTGAAAGTTCGCTTTCATCCTCTTGCAGGTTAGAATAGAAATAAATTATCTCAACTTTTTTATCATACAATCTTCTCTCTCCTCACTCTCGCGAATGCCAAAAAATAAAGATACGTTTATTTTTGGTATTACTGCGTTTTCTATGCCTTTACAGTGATCTCTCTGATTATGCCAGCGGCGACTGTTGTTCCCATATCTCGTATAGCGAACCTGCCTAGCTCTGGAAAATCAGTATAAGTTTCAACCGCTATTGGACGTAAAGGCTGAAACCTCACGAGAGCGCTATCTCCAGTCTTAAGGAATGCTGGATTTTCCTCAACTGTCTGGCCAGTACGTGGATCAATCTTCTTTATTAGCTCAACAAACCGGCAGGCAACTTGCGCTGTGTGAGCGTGGAGAACCGGAGTATATCCGGCGGCTATGGCCGTTGGATGATGAATTACGATTATCTGCCCTATGAACTCTTTGGCGACGGTCGGCGGATTATCCGCGTGACCAACAACATCACCTCTTTTTATATCCTTCTTTGAGACTCCTCTAACGTTGAAGCCAATGTTATCTCCAGGCTCAGCCTTCTGTATTCTCACATGATGAGTCTCAATAGACTTGACTTCGCCCACTTTATTCGCTGGCATAAAGATTACTTTGTCACCTATCTTAAGAACTCCCGTTTCGACGCGCCCAACTGGAACAGTTCCAACCCCTGTGATTGTGTATACATCTTGTACTGGAATTCGCAGAGGCTTATCGACTGGTTTAGGAGGCAATTTAAAGGAATCTAGAGCCTCGTACAGCGTCGGTCCCTTATACCATGGCATTTTATCGCTTTTCTTTACTAGGTTATCTCCCGTCCATCCGGATGTAGGAACGAAGTGAATCTTGTCAGCGTTGTAGCCGACCAGCTTGAGCGTTCTAGATATCTCTCTTTTAATCTCCTCGTAGCGTTCTTGACTCCAATTTACTGAAGGATCATCCATTTTGTTTATCGCTACAACGAGTTGTTTTACTCCGAGAGTAAATGCGAGGAATGCATGTTCTCTCGTCTGGCCTCCGGGGCCTATGCCAGCTTCGAATTCCCCTTTCTTCGCTGAAACGAAAAGTACAGCGGCATCTGCTTGGCTGGCTCCGGTAATCATGTTTTTCACGAAGTCCCTGTGTCCGGGGGCGTCAATTATTGTAAAGAAGAAGTGAGGCGTCTCGAACTTTAGGAATCGTAGATCTATCGTTAGGCCTCTTTCTCTTTCCTCTTTCAAGGAGTCAAGAATCCACGCATATTTGAAGGTTTCTTTACCTAGCCTTGCAGCTTCCTCTTCGTACTGCCTAATTGTTCTTTCATCTATCGCTCCAGCTAAATACAGCAGGTGACCCATCGTTGTGGATTTTCCATGATCCACATGTCCGATGATCACTAGATTCAGATGAGGTTTTTCTTCTTTGCTCATTTCTTATCCTCCAGTCTAATTCCATTCTTTTTATTGAGATCCGGTTAAACATCAGCTCAATCCGTTATTTTAAGTTATCGCTGAGTATAACTAATCGGACATGAATATCTTGTTTCCTTTAGGAAAAATTACATTTATCTTCTTTTCCTTTTAATCAATAGTTATTCTTGGACATTAGAAACTTTTTTCTTTTTGAAGACCTTCGCTATAACCGTTCCACTAGGTATCAGAATCTCTTCATCTCCAGTATCTAGAACGATATGCATCAGTCGAATCTCCTTAACTCTTCCAGTATGCCCAGATATAGTTATGATATCTCCATAGGAAAACGGACGCGTGATGAGTAGGAAGATTCCAGCAATTACATGCGTCAAAACTGTTTGGGAAGCGAAGCCTATAACCATTCCTCCGAAGGAACCCATTGTTAGCGCCGCCGCCGGACTTACATTGAACATTGATCCAACCAATCCAAGTAACAATGCTATTCCAGAGATTTTTGTTATACTTTTAATCATAGCGGCTGTTGGATGATCAGAGATTCCTAATGTGTAAGTGTAAACTACCATGCATACTGCATTAAGCGCGTAGTATCCAAATATGAAGACAAGCGCCGCCCGCACATACATAAGAAGCGGTTTTAAAACCATGAGATTCTCCTTATAAGGTTGCAGGAATAACGGGGGCTCCTTGAATGGAGCTTCTCCAAACACAAAATTAATGATTGAAAGAAAAATTATGAGAATCAATATATAAAGAATGGTCTTAAAGCTTCCTCTTCGTATGCTTCGAATCTTCTCATTTATACTATTCACGTTTAACATTTCCCAATAGCACCTTGATGATATAGAAAAATGCGTAGATGAGTATTTATGAATATTCATTCAATGAAGTTTTAAGACTGTGAGGCTCCAAATTAAGGCTTAAACTAAGAAAATGTGGTAGATATGTAAACTGTGCGATGACTTCTCCTAAGCCATGAAGAATGCATACCTTAGAATCTTTCGTACTTCGCTTTCGACGTATCCTTCAAGATTCCTTGCGATGTCGAGGGCTGAGATGACACCATAGAGAATGCCTTTTCTTACAACAGCTAATCTTCGAATTTTGTGTTTTTCCATTATCTTTGCAGCTGCTATTAAATCTGCGTCTGGGTCAACTTCGATTAATGGAGTAGACATTACCTCTCCAACTTTAACTTTTCTTGGATTAAGCCCCTTCGCAACAACCTTATAAGTAACATCTCTTTCAGTCACCATTCCAACCGGCCTACATTGCCTAAGAACTATCACACAGCCTTTCCCTTTCTCGCTCATTTTAGCCGCCGCTTCAGCGACGGGGGCATTCTCATCGACCGTAACGATCTCTTCATCCATAGCTTCTGATACTTTCAAAATCTCCACCGCAACGCTTTACTTCTCCAATTAAGGACTAATTATAATTTCTTTTTAATTATTCGCTCTTATTTTGATATTGAGTTAATAATGATGCTCTAATATCTTCAATAAAATCTCCTTTTACCTCACTACTTTCACAAGTTTCTCCGGTTTATCAGGATTCAGACCTTTTGATACCGACATATAATATGCGAATAGTTGAAGAGGAAGGATGTATAAAAGCGGAGAAAACGGTTGAGGCATGCCTTCTGGAAGAAGAAATGCTTCGTTAACATCGCTAACTAGCTGCTCGACTCTATGGCTCTTCTCGGATATTATGATGACTGACGCACCGAAGCTTTTGAAGCTTCGACTAAGCTTAACTGCATCTTCAATCATATCTGACGAGGTCATCACTACCACTATAGTTTTCTCATCAACAAGTCTCATAGGGCCGTGGAGAAATTCTCTAGTTGCGAATCCTTCAGAGAAGATCTTGCACGTTTCTTTCAGCTTTAGTGCTCCCTCTAAAGCGGTAACGTAATTTGGACCACTTCCTAGCAGAAAAACAGCGTTCTTATCCTTAAACTTGTTCGCCGTCTCTTGAACTTTGCTTTTTAGAGATTCCAGAGCAAGCTTAACAATTCGAGGTGCCTTATAAAGGCTCTCTTCCATCTCTGAAAGTCCGTGGTCCTTTCCTTTTTCTAAAGCAAGATTTATGGAAAACATATAAATAGCCATCAGCTGTGCTATGTAAGTTTTAGTAGCTGGAATCGCGAGTTCTCTACCTGATCTTGGGAAGATGCAGAAGTTAGCCTTCTTCGCAAGCGTGCTATCTAATGTATTGGTTACTGCAAGTAGTTCGATGTGCCTCTGCAAAGCAGCATCAACAGCCTTTATGACGTCCGAGCTCTCCCCTGATTGCGATATTGCCATTAAGAGGGTTTTTCTAGGAATCTTTTGAGGAATCCATTGATGAAATTCAGATGCCGATAATGTTAAAGCTATAATTTCAACCAGATTTGATAAAGCATATTGACCTGCGAGTCCAGCATGATAGCTAGTTCCACTACCCGTAATATACAACATCTCATAATTTTCAGAGATGATCTTTGAGGATAATTCCCGTATTCTATCACGCTCCAATCTTATGGTGTTTCTTAATACTTCGGGTTCTTCGAATATCTCTTTTATCATATGATGCGGATAATTCCCCGACATTCTTAATACCTCAGAGGCATCTTGTCCGTAAATTATCTAATAGTATATAAGCTCTTCCTCTTCAAGTAGCCTATGAAGCTTTTCCACGGCAGCATACACATCTTCTTCTTTTTTAGCACCAGTACATACAAGTTTTCCGCTAGCAAACAAGAGAATAACTACTTTAGGATCATCCATCCGATATATTAATCCGGGAAACTGTTCAGGTTCGTACATGGTCTTTCCAAGCGTGAAAGTTGCTTGTTCAAGATCGATCATTCCAAAGAGATTAGCTGAAGCTACAATGTTCTGAATCTTTAGTTCAGGCTTGCCCACGATTACTATTCCACTTCTTTTAAGCTCATTAATTACCTTCATTACGGCTCCACGGGCTTCCCTTTCTGACTTCGCTCCTGTGCAAACCATCTTTCCTGAGTTAAAGATTAAAGTAGCGGTCTTAGGTCTCTTTAGTCTAAAAACAAGTCCAGGAAACTGCTCTGGATGATACTCAACTCCCGGATAGCTCTTTACAACAGAATTTAAATCTATTCTCTGATTTAGAGTTGCGGATGCGACTACATTCTCTATTCTGATCTGGGCTTTAACTCTTGGCATCATTTCACCTTCTTAAATCTGGGACTAGATAATAAAAACAATCTAATTCCTTATAAAGGATTTAAGTGGCACAATTTATATTTAATGGTTTTAAATGTTCTTATGCCTTATTAGCTGTTTTATCTGATAGACATAGATAAAAAAGTGCCGCGAGATCAGCCGCTAATAGAATCATTCTTAGAGTAATGACATATCCTCCAATATTTATTTTCGTCTCATCCATAACTCTCATAATAAAGCCCACTTTGGGAACCACAAAAATAACCTTTCCGATCAAGTATTCTTCTGGAACCAGCCATCCGAATAGTCTTAAATCATCTCCTGGATTATTATCTCCCTTTGTGAGAAAGTAACATTTTTCATTTTTATATATTTTCTTAATAGCTCGATGAACTATGGGAGGCCCTTGAGGATCGCTTGGATTACGAAAGACTATGATATCTCCATTATCTGGACTTGCATAAATATCCTTGGCTTTTAATCCTCCATGTATTATGAGTAAATCGCCAACTTTTAATGTTGGTTCCATACTTCCTGAAATCGGCGTATGGAAAGGAGCATCTGTCTGAAGGATAAAGACAAGCGCCCATTCAAATACAAAGCTTCCGATAACGGCAAATAGAATAAGTAGTATGGCCTCCGATAACCCTTTTCTCAAATAGCTTTCGTCGCCAGATTTCTTAGGCAGTTTAAGTCATCTCCAATTTTCTTATCATATGTTCTCTGCATTTAGAATTTAAATTGTAGCTTTTCTGGCAATAGTAATATATCCTGTATGACCAGTCATTAATGTTTCAGGTCTCGTTCTGCCTTTTTCGATCTGCATTCCCCTAAAAAGAGTCTCAAAAGTTTCTATTCCTGCGAATCCGCTTTCTATCAAAGCTTCTTTTGTCTTCACAACTTGATCGATCGTTGGGCTGAAGGATACGAAAAATCCGCTTCCCTTCAGAGCTTCATAAGCATGGGAGACAACGAGCCACGGAGTGGATAGATCAAGAATCACGGCGTCAACATCTTTCTCTTCAATTTTCTTCGTTAAATCGCCTTTTTTAAGCTCAATATAGTCGGCTATGCCTATTCTTTTAAAGTTTTTAGCTGCTATCTTTAGAAATTCCTCTCGAATCTCATAACTATAAACTCTCCCGGAAGGCTTAACGTAACTCGCTATAGCTGCAGCTAAGGCTCCAGCACCCGTTCCTCCCTCCACAACTCGACTTCCAGGCCCTATTCCGCTGAAGAATATTATGAACGCTATATCTTTCGGATATATGATCTGCGTTCTCCTCGAGATCTTGAAGATGTAATCCCGTATTGTCGGGTGAAAAGCTACAAATTTCACTCCCTTACTGCTTCGTATACATGTGCCATATTCTCTCCCTAATAAATCCTCAATGTTGATAAAGCCTTTATGAGTATGTAGCTTCTTTCCTCTTTCAACCTTAACAAGATAGCTTCTACGCTTATCCAGATAGAGGAGAACGTCATCGTTTTCTCGAATCATTCTTTTCAAGGCTGCTTCATTAGCCAGAATTCTCATATCGATCTTTAAGCGTTACGTTTATTCTATGTGAAAAAAGCCTATATGCGATACTTCTTCTCTTTCTCTGGCAAAACAATTCTGCTTTTCAGATCTCTCATGAAGACGCTGAAAAGTTTAGGATGAACTCCATGTATCGGAAAGATTTTCTTTGGATTAATTAATCGAAGCGATTCTCTGAGATGAAGAGGGCTAATATGACCTGAGACGTGAACGTGAAATTGAGGCAGACCATAATGCTCAAGCCAGTTTATTAGTCTATTGAAGTCTATTTCCATCTCTTCATTGAAAGGCTCTGAGGATGAGAGTATATAGCAACTTCCAGCGTCGGGTTTTATCTCCCTAAGCTCATTAAGGTCATAGAAGGAACATGCCAGCACCATCTCATTCTGTCTCGAAGATACCTCATGCGAGTCAACGATTTTTCCCATCTTCATCGCTTCTTTCTCCCACTGGAAATATCTCTTTTTTTCTTTGCGAAACATCAGAAGCCCTTCGCTATCGAGCTTAGGAACGCTCAAATGGGGATCCTTACTCAACTCATGAAGCAGATATGCTTGTCTTAAGGTAATCACGAGTTTTCTATTATTTCTTCTCGCAGACTCATAGAATGATCTAAGCCTGTCTATATCTGCGGATGCAAAATTCGCCATAACCAATCCAGAAGTGCGCTGGATTATGGAGTTAAGTTTTTTCATCACTTCACGCTCAGAGGAGATCTCGACAGATGTCATGTTTGTACTCTCACAGATCACAATGTCCGGGCGCTCTTCTGAAGACTTATTTATTAAGTCTTCTGTCAATTCGGGCTTGGAACCATGTTGCCTAAAATCCCCAGTGTATACGATCGTTCCCGAAGAAGTATAGACGATAAATCCATAAGATCCTGGAACGGAATGATCAACATGGATCGGCTCAACCTCAATATTTCCAACTTTTATGTGATCTCCGGTTCTGAAGGTCTTGAACTTTAACCCTTCGAAGTTAAACTCTAAACTTGGAAGATGAATCTTGCTATATGTCTTCAGTATCGTTGCTGTTGTTTCACCACAATATACTGGTATCTCTCTCTTCAGAAATGAGATGTAAGCTGAGTGATCCATATGTGAATGAGAAAGGAAAACCGCATCTATCATCGATTCTCCAGAATCAAACTTATATACTCCCTTAATGTGAGGTAAGATCCCTAGTTCTAAAAGATCTCTTTCATTTCTCGGAGAGAGGAATGGAATCGAGTAGTATTGATCTCTTAAAGAAAAGGGCATGCCGAAGTCTAAAAGTATCCGTGTATCTTTATCCTTGACAAGAATTTTATTGCCGCCTACCTCATTCACTCCGCCATAGAATGTAAGGGTTGCCATTTTATGCTCTATATGATAATGTGACGCCAATAATAAAAATATGGTCGTCTACTCTTTGTCTTCTTTTCTAATCTTTTTATAAAGGTTATTGCACGTACTTGCTATTACATAGAGGATATGAGGGGGAGTGAAAAAGCTAAAGACCTTGATATATTTTGGAGATTTTACTCTTTTCACATTCTCTATGTCGCCATTTCCCCTCAGATATCCCTTAACGAAGCTCTCAACTATTCTTTTCGGAATCTCAGTGGAGGAGAAGAAAGCATAATGTCCAGAATAGTATAAAAATTCAGCGATATCCCAAACCTTATCTCCTCCATACTCAGCTTGTTCAAGATCTAGAAAGCAAATGTGTCCATCCCGCGTTAACTTAATATTTTCGGGTTTACAATCTCCAAGCGAAACATTTAAGGCGTGAACCTTAGCTATCTCTTCTCCCACCTTGCAGATGATTGAGCAAAGATGTTCTCCACCATTACGGGATGAACAGATTCTCCTGATCACCTCAGCTAATCTCTCCCCATCTACATATTCCTGAACTATCATCCCTTCAGCTGGACTTACATATATTATCTTAGGAACAGCTATGCCATGACTTGAGAGGAACCTATTTATTGCGTATTCTCTCTCAAGTCTACTTCTTCCTAAGACCGCGAATCCTCTCGTCCCTAAAGTCCATAATGCTATTGGAAGCCACTTAAGATCATACCAGCTCTTAAAGACCTTCAAAACTACCTTTTTTCTACCGGAAGTACTTACTAAATAGACGGAGTTCAAAACTCCTCCAAGTCTTTTAACCTTGATAAGAGAACTTCTCTTTTCCGAGAATATCTTCTCGGCGAATTCTCCAAATCTAATTCTATTTGAAAGAGAAATAATCCCCGAGCATGTTGGAATATAGATGAATGCATCCGGATCTTCGATCACTGAGAAAGGATTCTTTCTCTCGATTACCGACTGCCTAGCGTACTGGATGTAATCTTCAAGAAGAGAGTGCATCATCTTTGGAAAAACTTCAATTCCATATCTGAGAATAGTGTTACGAATCTTTCTTAGAATATTGGGAAAACGAAGTTTCTTCTTTTTAAACGCGTCAATATACTCCTTGCTAATTTTTATATATCCATTAGAGAAGTAAATAATGCCTTCCCTCATCAATTCATTCAAAGCATCCTTAAACCCTCGCATGATTAATTCTTGAACCTTTCGATCAGCTCTTTTCAGTGGATCTAAAAGTTTACATGCTACTGGAGGATATAGAAAAGCCTTACGTGTTATGGCTTCCCACATAAAGTATTCCGGTTTTATAAGCATCTCCCTCGACATCTCAGGATATTCAAGAATTAGATTCTCAACTATCTCAACAATCAGTCTTTTCTTTGCCTTTACTTCCTGCTTATATAGAAAATCCTTATTGAGCAATGGCTCATAAGGCATGAGCAAGGGTTCAACAAAAACTCCTCCAAGCCAGTCATCATTCACATCTTTCTCGAAACTTTTGCGATCAACGGCCAAGATAGATATAATATTGTTGTTAATTGTTACTCGTCGATAAAGTAATTTACGTGTTATCGATTCAAGTATCAATATTACATCTATTTTATTATACTTCACTATGTAAGATGAACTAACAAGGATGGATAATATCTTCTCTGAAAATTCTTTCTTACAAATTGTTAAGATGGACTCCGCTATGTTTCGATCTAAGAGATGATTGTTCATTATTTCGGTCTCGATATGATCTCTAATTATAAGGAAAAGTCTCTCCTTTTAAACCATTTAGTTCCTTGTATAGACAGATAAGCATGCGTATAGCTGCATACTGAAATGATCTAAATTTCAGAACTTGAGAAGATGCCTGAGAAGAATGAAATTAAGGTTCATGTAAAATCATTCAAATCAATACTCAATGCTAAATTCGGATTATTTGAGTTTTAACGTCACCCTCAAAATAGGATAAGCGATGGAGGCATCCCATAAGGCGAGGCTTAGATTCGGATGAACAACATAGAATGTGGCTGAAAGATCCAGAGTGAGCTAATAAGGGTGACATGAAACATATCAAAGAATCCTCATAAAATCGATAGATATGATAAAGTCGTGTAGACCGGGAAAGAAAGCTAATCTATTTTTGATGAATCCTCCAAAAAAGATTTGAGCTATCATTTTTATTTTTTAGAAATAGTATATAACTCTTAGGAGATTTAAATGCTTCAGTAAGCGGGAGGAGAAAATCCGTGAGTGAACATAATAATACTCCGACACTAAAGAGCTTACTGATTCTCTTATTGATTCTATATGTAGGATCAATTTCCATCCTAGGATTCACCATCAAGGAAATGCAAAGAGCCATAAATGAAAGAAATGAACAAATCACTAAACTAAACAGTCAACTATCACAGATACGTAGCGAGCTCTCTTCTCTTAAAGAAAAAATCAAGACTTATAATGCATCAACAATTTTTTCCTATGAAAAAATCTATGAGAAAATTAAGGATTCCGTCGTCGTCATCCGAGGCAAAGTTATTGTACAGTCCTCTCCGTTCTGGATGGAATACTCAAACGTTCAAGGCTCAGGTTTCATCTACAATTATATCGGGAAAATTATAGTAATAACAAATAATCATGTTGTTGATAAAGCTATAAATATAACTGTGTCGCTTTTAGACGGCGAAACCTATCCAGCTCAAGTAATAGGTAAAGACCCGTATAGCGACTTGGCCATATTATCGGTTGAAGCTCCTCCACATAAACTAAAACCCGCGGTGATCGTAAGTTCATCTACATTAAAGATTGGCGATCCAGTAGTAGCCGTTGGCAATCCCTTCGGCTTAGCGGGCTCCATCACCACGGGGGTGGTAAGTCATCTGGGCAGAACGATAAGCGAATCTGAGGCTGGAGGCTACCCTATAGCGGATGTCATACAAATAAGTACTCCCATAAATCCTGGAAACTCTGGAGGTCCACTTCTTAATATCTTCGGAGAGGTAGTTGGAGTTACAACCGCTATTATGGCGAATGCTCAGGGCGTGGGGTTCGCCATTCCTTCAGACACTATACTTAGAGAACTTCCATATTTAATTGAGGGAAAGAAGTATCCTCATCCTTGGCTAGGCGTGGTCGGGATAGATGTGAACTTTGATCTAGCAAAGATAATGAACGTAAATGTGACTTATGGGTGGCTGATAGTTGACATCCTCCCTAATAGCCCTGCTGAAAAATATGGTTTAAGAGGGGGAGATCAAACAGTTCTCATTGATGGGAGAAGTATCAAGATAGGTGGAGACATCATTATAATGATGAATGGGACGCGTATTAGAAATGGTGATGATTTATCCACATACTTGGAAAGAAACACAATTCCGGGAGATAAGATTAAAATTACCGTGGTGAGAGGAGGAGAAATAAAAGACATAATAGTAAAGCTCGGATCTCGTCCATACTCGCAAACGTGACATCCTTTTTCAGTAATAAAAATCGTCTCCTTAATATCGCTTTTTAAAAAATGTAAAAGCAACTGATAGAAAAAAATTTCAGTAGTCTGTTGAGAATGTTTTCTGATATGCTATGGTCAAGAGAGTGCTTTTCGTCTGCACGGGAAATATGGATAGAAGCCCAACGGCTGAAAGCCTTCTAAGCAGTAAAAAGAACTTTGAGGTTAAATCCGCTGGAACGTGGATACATGCAAGAAATAAGATTTCTAAAGATTTGATAGAATGGGCTGATGTGATTTTTGTAATGGAAGATTATCATAAAGATGTAATCTTAGATATTTGTCCGGAGGCTGATAATAAGGTCATAGTATTGGGGATACCTGATATATACGAGAGGAATGATCCTCGTCTCATAGAGATCTTGAAGAAGAAAATAGCAGAACATTTGAAAATAGAATGGTGAGAATCGCTGGTTAACGATGGATACACTGCAAAATTTGGGTCTCTACAATTGACTTATTATTTTGGTGAGAAATAAGCATCGAGGAAGCCCGGTCTTGAAAAATCTTAAAAATGAATTTTTTCCTCTTATAAAGAGGGGGTTAGAATGATTGAGGGTCCTCGAGCGGCTAAACCTGGAGAGTTAGCGGAGATAATTCGTCTGGCAAACTCTATATTCCTACCTAATCACCCGATGATGATGAGAGATCTCTTTCCACAGCTCTTTTCCGAAGATAATCTGGAAAATCTTAGGGTGATCAGCTATGATGGGAAGATAATTTCTCATGTAGGTATATGGGAAGGAGATCTTCTCATCTATGGATGTTGGTTTAAGGTGGGCATGATAGGGAGCGTATGTACTCATCCTAAGTATAGAGGAAGAGGATTTGCTTCCACCCTAGTAAAAGATGCCCTCTCAAAAATGATGAAGGACGATGTAGATTTTACACTTGTCTCCGGGTTTAGAAACCTATACATAAGAGCCGGATGCGTAGAGGCAGGGAGAATTTACACATATGAAATCTCATCTGGAGGACTTAAATTAAAGCTAAACCGCATAAATATAGTTCGTTACGAAGAGAACCTATTAAATGATCTAGTTGAGATTTATCAGAAAGAACCCATAAGATATAAGCGTAGCTTTGAAGAATTTAAAATCCTAGCCGGGCGTGGATTTCTGCGAAGCGATATGAAACTTAGGATCCTTATAGCTAAGAACAGAGGCGTGCCTCTAGCTTATATAGCGACCGGATTACTTCCCAATGAAGAAACACCCAGTGTAGTAGAGTATGCTGGATCAAGAGAAGCTATTTTATATCTAGTGAGTGAGCTTCTAAATAATTCATATACTAATGCGATAAGACTCAGCGTGCCGCATCAAGACTCGGAAATGCTGTATCTGCTGGAGAGGTACGGATTTAAGAAGACGATGTCTGAAGCTCACGCAAGCATATCCATAATAAACTCTGAAAGCTTCTTAGATAAGGTTGAGACTCTTCTGAGGGAGAAGATGCCCGATAGGAAAGTTCAACAATTCATCTCCAACTTGATACATGGTAAGTTAAGGCTTTACTTAAATGGAAAGAAAACAGATTTCCAAGATCCACAGGTCCTCACTCTGCTCTTCTTCGGGTCACCGGAAAAGATCAAATTTCCGCGGAGAATCAAATTAGAGATTAAACCTATCCCAGAATATCTCTCAGATGTTCTGCCGTTACCAACGCCAATTTATGGCCTAAACTATATCTAAATCATGATCATTAATGATTTGATGATTCTCCTTCATGAATTCTCTAAGACTATCTTTTAAAGCTGAAGGATCTATTTTTTTATTCGAGATTGATCATAATGTCCGGATCGGAGAGTTTAATACCATACTTGAGAGATGAAGAGCATAAAGATCAACCAGTAATTATTGTTGACAGCAGGGAAGCAAGTAGCGCCTCGAAGATAATTAAGGGGCTCAGAGAGAAAGGCGCTATCATTAGAATTCAATATCTTGAAAAAGGAGATTACATCATATCCGATGAATGTGCATTTGAGAGAAAGACTGTTCGGGACTTTGTTTATACTTTAACCCGCAGATATCTATTTGATCAACTTTTTCTTCTGAAAGAAGCATACCAGAAACCATTCATTTTAATCGAGGGTTACTTTCCAATAATCTACAAGTTTAGCAGAGTAAATCCATCCGCGGTTTGGGGGGCAATGTTTGCTCTGGCTAAGCATGGAATAAACATGATTCACACAACAAGCTATAAGGAGACAATAGATTTTCTATATACATCAGCTAAGCAGGAGCAGATTGTTGAGAAACGCATCCCTACAGTTCATCCGATTAAGAAAACCGAAACCTTAGCTGAGGCACAGATCTTCTTTTTATCAAGCCTCCCAAACATTGGGAGGGAAAAAGCCGTGAATCTCTTAGAATCCTTTGAAACCCCATTTAATGCTTTGGTGAATCTCGACAGATGGGCGAGGGAAATACGTGGACTAGGTCCAACGATTACAAAAAAAGTCGAGGAGGTTCTTCACACACCCTACTCAGAGGCAAAAGAAAAGGGACGCTAGCCCTTTATAACTGCAAGCGGAACAAGCCTTGCAACACGCTTAGCGATGCCTATAGCATCGCTGACCGCCACTACTTTATCAACATCCTTATATGCGGGATCAGCCTCCTCAGCAAGCACTATGGAGCTAGCCGACCTAACAACGATTCCTCTCTTCTGCAAACTTTTCTTAACATCTCCTCCCCAGAACCTCCGCTTAGCGGCAGCTCGGCTCAGTATTCTGCCAGCGCCATGAGCGGTTGAACCGAAAGATACATCCATAGATTTCTGAGTTCCAACGAGTACATAGGAACTTGTGCCCATCGACCCTGGAATCAAAACTGGCTGGCCAGTTTCACGATAATCAGCAGGTACTGCTTCATGTCCTGGAGGAAATGCCCTTGTAGCTCCTTTCCTATGGACCCAAACCTTAACTCTTTTATTCTCAATGCTATGCTCCTCAATCTTTGCAATATTATGCGCTACATCGTAGACTAGCTTTAATCCTATCTTATCCACTGAGAGTCCTAGAGCTTCCTCAAAGCTTTGACGAAGCCAGTGAGTGATCATCTGCCTATTGACGAAAGCATAGTTCACGGCACAGCACATTGCCTCAAAATAATCTTGAGCTTCCTTGCTCTTTCCTGGGGCGCATGCGAGTTCTCTATCTGGTAAAGATATACCATACTTGTGAGTGGCTCTTTCTACAATGCGGAGATAATCGGAGCATATTTGATGCCCAAATCCGCGTGATCCGCAGTGAATCATAGCGGTTACTTGTCCCTCATGTGTTATCCTGAAAGCTTTAGCTACTTCCGGATCGTATATCTTATCAACCTTTTGAACTTCTAGAAAATGATTTCCTGAACCAAGCGTTCCAATCTGGGATAACCCACGCCTCTTAGCCGTTGAGGAAACCTTATCCGGATTCGCATATTCCATGCATCCATTCTCTTCGCAATGCTCTATATCTTCAGGCCATCCGAATCCTTGATCAACTATTCTTGGAACTCCCTCCGTAATTATGCGGTTCAGCTCACTTATTGAAATGCTTGTTTTTCTGCGGCTTCCTAAACCGCACGGAACATTTCTAAAGATTATCTCAGCCAGCTTTACTAAATGAGGACGAATGTCCTCTTCTGAAAGATTCGTTGTTAAGAGCCTAACTCCGCAGTTTATGTCATAGCCTACTCCTCCAGGGCTAATCACACCTTCTTCATAGTCGGTAGCCGCCACTCCGCCTATTGGAAATCCATATCCCTCGTGGCCGTCTGGCAGTGTTATCGCATACTTGTATATTCCGGGGAGATGAGCTACGTTTGCGCATTGAATCAGCGTTCTATCAGTCTTCATCTTTGAAAGTAGTTCCTCATCAGCGAGGACCAAACCGGGAACACGCATTCCAGGCTTAAACCTTTTAGGGATACGCCAAGTATAATTGCCTATTCTCTCCAGTGGGACACTCATAAATTCCACTCCTAACTGTTAAATAATTATTATTGAGTTAATATAAACTATTTTGAGACTGCATATAATGGAAGGTGGTTCCATGTGAAGATATCCATATGTAACGAGATCTTTGAAGGATGGAGGATGGAGGAAGTTTTTAAGTTTATATCCGATATCGGCTACGAGGGCGTAGAGATAGCTCCGTTCATAATATCAGATGATGTTAGGAATATAAATAGAAAGAAACGTGAAGAGATAGAGAATGTAGCCTCCTCATACGGTCTAAAGATTGTTGGAACCCACTGGCTCCTTAGAGGCCCTAAGGGACTTCACATAACCCATCCAAGCGAAAACGTGAGAAAACGTACAGAGCGTTATCTTTGCGATCTTGTAGAATTCACAAGCGATATAGGCGGAAGAATCATGGTCTTCGGATCTCCCAATCAAAGAAACATTCTGAAAGGAGTATCTCGAGATGAGGCTTGGAGATATGCTGAAGAGATATTTTCGGCATGTAGTGAGTTTGCTGAGGATTATGACGTTATAATAGCGTTTGAGCCTCTGGCTAGGTCACTAACGAATTTTATAAACACTGCGGAGGAGGCTATAAGATTGATAGAGAACGTCTCTCATACAAATTTTAGGCTTAACCTAGACGTGTACAGCATGCTTGATGAGGGGAAACCTTTACCCGACATCATAAGGGCAAGTAGAGACTACCTTGTTCATTTCCATGCTAACGACGACAATATGCTGGGACCCGGATTCGGAAATGTGGATTTTAAGCAGATAATAGATGCTTTAAAGGAAATAGGATATGAAAATTTCATATCCGTTGAAGTCTTTGATTTCTCTCCGGGTCCAAGAAGAATAGCAACTATAAGTTTTGAAACCCTTAAGCGGTTACTATCAGTTAGAAATTTTGGGAAATCGTCAAGATAAACTAAAATCTCTAAAGATGGAAAGATAATGAGTGGATAAGCCGGATTTTAGGCGTTTGGGAATGTGGAAGAAAGTAGCGGAATACTTGAAAGGCTATCCTGAAAGACTTAATGTTGCAAGAATACTTATCCAATACGGGTTCAGCATAAGAAACGGAAAGATCTACTGTGATGAGATCATGATTCCAGTAACTGAAATAAGTCGTGTTGCAGGTGTCGACAGGAGAACAGTAATTCGCACGATAAGAACTATTGAACAAAACTTGGATCTTCAAGAGATCTTCGGAAACTTGAAACCGGCGGGAGCTTCGCTTAGAGAAGTTGCCAGATACCTAAATTTTGGAGTTATTGAGATAACCCCTGTTAATGCAAGGATGCCTGGGATTCTAGCAGGTTCAGCCTCTCTGCTTGCTGAAAGGAAGATTAGTATAAGACAAGCAATCGTCGATGATCCTGAACTAACTCCGGAGCCGAAGCTCGTATTAATAGCTGAAAAGAAGATCCCGGGGGAGATCATTCCAGAGCTCCTAAAAGTTAAGGGAGTCAAGAAGGTCTCAATATATTAAAAAAGACGCAGATGACTGTCTGAAACTCGAGACTTCTCTCCACGGTGATGATTTATTCAGATTTATATCTCTCTTTTTTCTGCGAAGAAGAATCTTGTCTGACCCATTGTCTTTACATTTAGAGATCTGATCTTCACTATTATCGGGAAATCTTTTACTACTTTTCCTAATAAGAGGCAGTGATGAGAAGGTAAATCACGTACAATCGAGGTTATGGTCTCAGCATCCGCCCTTGCCGCTCTAGAGATTATTTGAAGATCATGTTCATTAACAAAATTTAAAAGAAAGACGTTGTCAGCTTGTCGGTATATGTTCTCATGAATCGTATTCGGCTGGTTTGTTATGAAAGTTGTGAATAGTCCGAAATGTCGCATTCTTGTGACTATGTCGTCCCAGTAGGTTTCCTTCAAGTAAAGATGAGCCTCCTCGGCGAATAGGAAGACTGCTCTTATCTTCCACTGAGAAAGCGCCTCCTGAAGCTTTGCAAGAGCATACTCCACAACCATTTGACGATCAGAAGGCGAAGTATCGCTTAGATCTATTATTATTATGCCTCCTCCATTCCTTTCGGTTTTGCGGAGCATCTTTTCAAAGCTTATCGCCTCAGCCATATTATCAGTGAAAAATCCAGAATTAACAAGTGCTGAATACCGCGAATATAATGCGTCTTTAACATGCTGATTACATTTCCAATTTTGTATAGCTTCCCCAAGATCATGAAGCGTTAATCTCCCAGTTTTTTCAAGGAACTTCCATATGTGGCGAAATTCACGGGCTGATGTTCCCGGAAGCCCTAAGGCATACACAAGCGTTCTCATGATGACGTAGAGGTTGGTTTGGTATAACGTTACCTTGAAAGTTTTACCGGGAGATAAAACCTTAATTTTATCGTAGTATCTATTTTTAGATCCATCTTGGTTGTATCCTAGACTAGTGTATTCTCCGTTAAGATCTAGAATTACGACGATTGCGCCGTAGTCAGCAAGGCCTAATGCAAGTATCTTTGAAAGATGTGATTTACCCGTCCCCTTTTTCCCCGTGACTATGCTTAATCGGCCATCTAGCTGATGTGCGTCAATAGCTAGTGGAAAGGAGTCTTGTGTTTCTCCAATCATTATTGGAAGGCTTCCTTCAATATTAGCTAGTTTCACAAGTGATTCAGTTGGGATCTTATGTATTATTGAATGTGTTCTCGAGGGAAGCCACGAACTTTCAGATGTAAGCTTACCGTTAACTATCGTTCCGTGAACCTTACATATGAGCAGGCGGGCATCTTGTATGTATAGTATATGTGACATGATATCTAATGGATCATCATCTTCGCCTTCAACAAACTCTTCAATGCTCGAAGAACGAAGCATCTCCTCCATTACGCCAGGTACATTTGCAAATTCAATATCTATCACTTGAACTATCATTGACTTGTGAGCCTTTTCATCCTCTATGAGCAAGTATTCTCCTTTCTCAACCTCTTCATCTGGAAAGCATAGAATATGCATGGTGTTACCAGTCTTCTTGAAGAGTCTCATCTTATTTAATCTCCAAGCCTCGTCCCATAGGGGCCAAAGAGAGTTCTATGCATATTGTTATGTGCAACAAGTTTAAGCCCATATTTCCTAATCAGTAATCTTTGTATTCCTATGACATCGCTCGCCGTGAATGTGGAATATATGTGTGCTAAACGTAGGGTTTCAGGATAGCCTTGATATAGCATCTCGTTGCCTATAAGCTTCTCAACTGCCACTATACTTTCTTCTCTGGGAATTGCTTTGTCAATATCCAGACGGAAAGCGCAGCCTCCTTTCGCTAGCCTTGCCACATAGATTCTCCCCAGAACTCTTAAGGAGCCAGCGTGTGAGAGAGAAGGCGATCTTATCTCGAAAAGGCAAGGCGGCTTGTATCCATTGAGCAGATCCGTTATTCTCCATCCAATAAACTTGAGACTTGTATCCTTAGAGATTCCCATAACTATGTTAGAGTTTTCTCTGGCTGTTCTGAGCATTTTTGAAAGGTCGTTTATGAGATTTCTCTGCATCCCTGCGGTTAGAGAACCATCCCACAAAATTATGCTTCTCCTTACAAGACGAGAAACATACGCTCGTAACCTTTTTTCGATAATATTGCATAGATATATTTGAGAATCAATGTAGGAGGGGAGATGAAATCTCACGGATAAATCCCTGCTCAACTCGCTAAATACCTCATGAATATTCTCTTTTGTTATGTGAAAAGGAAGAGGGCCGAAGCGAACATACCTGTAGCAATTATTTATCTTGGTCACAACTGCTCCTCTTACGGCGTATATGGCTCCAGCATCAGTAACGCCGATTTTTATACTTGAGACATCTATCCCTATTATTGGAGTTTCATCGTGAATGGCTCTTAAAGGCACTATTGATGCGGGGAAAGATCCATCCTTGATTGACAATTGATATTTATCATCCACACGCTCAGTGAAGAAACTTGCCAATTCTTCATCGTTTACATCGAAGATCCTCCCACTTGCTGTACGCATGGAGTTAAGACTTAGCTCCACTATCCTTTTTGAGATTCCTGCATCTTTGAGAGATCGTGGAAAACTATATTTTGGTGTTGTTTCATATTGTAATTGCCCAATCAACAATATTCACCAATTCAAAAGAATAGTTGAGCATATTTCCTATATAAGTGTTGCGCATGCACAAGATGCACAATAACAATCAACAATATGAAAAGAGTGCTGAACGTGAAAAAATTGGAGAATAAACAAACTGAAGAAGGTAAAATCTGCATAAAAATGAAGGTTGGGAATATTGAATTCGAGATAGAATGCCGAGAAGACCAGATACAAAGAGTCGTCGATAAGGTTCTCTCCACAATAACCGAATACGCAAAAAAGCCAGTTCCAATAATTAGGGAGGCGGCATATCGGGCTGAGAGAGCCGAAACGTGCAGGGGAATTCTAGAGAGACTTTGGAGAGAAGGATTCTTCACGGAGCCACGATCACTAAGTCAAGTGCACGAAGAAATGACTAGAATAGGATTCCATTATGATCGGACAGCAGTAGCACATGTATTACTCGATTTAGTTAGGGATGGAATACTCACGCGTGAGGGTAAGCCTCGAAGATACGTTTATGTTCAGAAACGCCCTCCAAAAGCATGAACTCAACAGAAAAATTTAAGGGAAAAGCAATGTATGAGATACCAATTCTAGTTGTTTCTCACTGTATACTTAATCGATCAACAAGATGGTGGCAAAGAGAAAAACCAATAGCAAAAAATCGCGGAATGACGATTCGGATCCTCAGCATCGCGGCTCGTCTAAGGATGGGTATCATACAGCTACCATGTCCAGAATTCACCTTTTGCGGCAATCCAAGACCACCTAGAACAAAAGATGAGTACTTAGAATTACCAGGATTTCGGGAGCACTGCAGAAAACTCGCTGAAGAAGCCGCTGAAGAATTAATGAATCTAATCAAAAATGCTAAGGAACCTCGCATTAAAATTCTAGCAGTAATAGGTGTTGAGAGGTCGCCCACTTGTGGAGTAAAATGTACGCCTGTTGGGAAAGGATCTTTTAAGAGATACGTTGAAGAGGAAGGAATCTTCATTAGAATGCTTAATGAAAGCCTCAAAAAGAGAGAGATTTACGTCCCCTTTATGGGAGTCGATCTTGACGAACCGGAGAAGATAGCTAAAAAAATTAGTAGATTACTGTGAAAGCAGGAGGAATCGATGAATCTATTTCTTGCAGTACTCAATTATCTTCTCGGTTTTTCTTATACCTAAGGTTGTGAGACGATATTCTCCTTCAGATGTTCTCTCAACCACACCTTCAGAAATGAGACGAGGCATCTCATTAGACACGGTTTTACGCGCCTTCCCAGTTATTCTGGCAAGATCTCTTGATGAGATAGAATCCTTACTAAGGACTCCTAAGGCTTTTCCCAGATATGCTCCAAGAAGAACAAGGCACACGGCGTCTCTCGTGGGAATGTCAAGGCTAGACGGCATAATTGGTCCTTCAGGAGATATCTCGATTATCCCCTCAATTTTCTCTGCAAGCTTTGTTATATCTGGTGTATAAATTAATCTTTGAAGAATTTTTAAATTCGGACATATCTGCGTCAAAAACCTTACAGTTAACTCAAAGACTTGATTCACGTCTCCTTCGAAATTCGCTTTAGCATCACCGAGCTCAATATGAACCTTTACTTTCTCAGATTCCTTCAACTATGCTCCATCTCCACACTCTCTATTTTCGGCAAAACTTCATCAATAAAATTGCGAATTCCCAGAGTTGTTATCCTATATTCCCCGCGTCCAACTCTTTCAACCCAGCCCGAATTAACTAATTCGCTTAGGCGAGCCGCTATTGTGCTTGATTTCCCACCAGTTAATGAGGCGATCTCAACCGTTGCTAATGAATCCTTATCCAGTCTTCCAGTTTTGCATCCGACATATGCCTTAACGAGGTGAAGCAATATGGCATCCTTCTCCCCGCCGATCTTCTCCCTTGGAACGGTGACAACTAAACCTTCAGGTGTAAATGCTATTATACCCTCTAAGTGTTTTAGGAGATCTTCTAAATCTACTGTTAAGATAAGTTTAGAAGCTAGATCATATGCTGGAAGAATCTGCTGGATAAACTTCAAAAGAGACCTAATAACGTCGTCTGGTTTACCCTTCATTTTCAATTCCACATCTTTATATTTAGCGGATACTTCTAGTAGTTCCTCCTCTTTTTCCATCCAATCTCCTCCCAGAGCCATAATCCATCATTTAATGAATGAAAGCCTAGAGAGATAGGCGGCGAATCATGAAACACTTAATCATACATCAGTATATCTACATGCTATAAAGATTTACTCCTCAAAGATAAAAAAAGGTTTTAAGAAAAATGATGTACTAGTAAAATCGGCTTTATTTTTTCCGAACTCCGATAATTTGAATAGCGAAAATTTTCATTCTAGCCAAAAATATTATCTTTTTGGAGAACAATCTGACTATTTATATATCCCTCGACATGGCGGTGATTGTGCAGCTCTCTCATCCCTTAAAAAGACAGATAAAAATTTCAATCGCCATCCCTGCATCCTTCACGTCAGATATTCCGCATTTGAGAGAAAAAACGCTTAGAATAGGACTTATTGGGCGGGCCTTAGCAATCTTTCGCATCGATGAAGCATTGATTTATCCAGATCTTCTAAGCAAGGATCAGACTAGAGATGCGGATTTAATCAAGATAATCCTTTCATATATGGAGACACCACAATACTTGAGGAAAAGACTATTCAAGATTAGACCTGAACTTCGATACGTTGGAATATTGCCTCCCCTAAGGACCCCTCATCATCCAACTCAAAACAGAGAAAAAGATTTGAAGATAGGGGAACATCGTGAAGGAGTAGTAATTTCAACAAGTAAAAAAGGAGCTTATATAGATATAGGCGTGGAAAGACCGCTTCTAGCCCCTAGTGTACGAATGAAAGTTAATTCTAGAGTAACGGTCGTAATAAGAAGGAAAGGTGGAGAATTAGTCGGCGAAGTAACGAGTCCTGATAAAGTGAAGTTTTACTGGGGCTATCGCGTTAAGAAGTCTAATTCTCCTCTAGGCAGCATCTTGAAAAATCGAGAATACGACTTAGTTATCGCAACGTCTCGACGCGGCGATCCAGTAATGGAAGTTGCAGATAGGTTGCTTAGCC
>Ga0180300_10000268_pt1 | contig 22391 bp, 20 predicted proteins | sample GuaBasSediGuay15_FD_121798 | JGI IMG/M metagenome (GOLD analysis project Ga0180300, IMG submission 121798) | Subseafloor sediment microbial communities from Guaymas Basin, Gulf of California, Mexico - Guay15, Core 4569-2, 21-24 cm | ecosystem: Environmental > Aquatic > Marine > Hydrothermal...
ATCGGACTCAACCTGGAACAGGCGCGGGAGCGGTTCGGCCACATGCTGGAGGCCTTCGAATATGGCACGCCCCCGCATGGCGGCATTGCCTCCGGCATCGACCGCCTGGTGATGCTGCTGACCAATCAGCAGTCCATCAGGGAGGTGATCCTGTTCCCGCAGATGAAGACAAAGCATTAGGGCAGGCTTGGCAGCAAGATGTTAAGCATCCAGTTGATTCGACAGAACCCGGACCAGGTGCGGCAGGCGCTGGAGAAGCGGCGGGATAGCGCGCCCCTGGATGACATCCTGGCCCTGGATGGGCAGCGCCGCAAGCTTATAACCGAGGCGGAGACACTGCGCGCACAGCAGAAGCAGGAGAGCAAGAAGTTCGGGCAGTTGAAGGCGAGCGGTGCTCAAGAGAGTGCCGTAGAGCTTGAGCGGTTGTCCATGGCCCTGGCTGAGATGCGAGAGAGAATAAAGTCGCTGGAGAGCGAAGTCGAGGAAATCGAAGGGAAACTGGAAGACCTGCTGCTGCGCTTGCCGAATATCCCCGATGCCAGCGTGCCAGTGGGGCAGGACGAGACCGGCAACGTGGTGGTGCGGAGCTGGGGGGAGTTGCCAAGGTTCGGTTTTCCCCCGCGGCCTCACTGGGAGCTGGGTGAATCGCTGGACATAATCGACTTCGCCCGCGGGGTGAAGCTCAGCGGCAGCCGCTTCTACCTGCTCAAGGGGGCGGGGGCACTGCTCCAGCGGGCATTGATCACCTTCATGCTCGACCTTCACGTCAGGGAGCACGGCTACACAGAGATATATCCACCGTTCATGGTCAGGCGCGACTGCATGATAGGTTCGTCCAACCTGCCCAGGTTCGCCGAGAACCTCTACCATGACGAAGAGGACGACTTCTGGTTTGTGCCCACCGCTGAAGTACCTCTGACCAACGTGCACCGGGAGGAGATACTGGGTCCGGGCACCCTGCCCATCCACTACGTGGCGTACTCAGCGTGTTTCCGGCGGGAGAAGATGGCCGCGGGCAAGGACACTCGCGGCATCAAGCGCGGCCACCAGTTCGACAAGGTAGAGCTCTACAAGTTCACCGAGCCACAGTCTTCCTTTGAGGAGCTCGACAGGATGGTGGCCGACGCCGAGGATGTCTGCCGTAGGCTGGGCATTCCGTACCGGGTGGTGCAGCTATGCACCGCCGACCTTGGCTTTGCCTCGGCCAAGTCGTACGATATCGAGATGTGGGCGCCCGGCTGCCAGGAGTGGCTCGAGGTGAGCAGTTGTAGCAACTGTACCGATTTCCAGGCGCGGAGGGCCAGCATCCGCTACCGGCCGGAGCCCGGCGCCAGGCCGCAGTTCGTGCATACTCTGAACGGGTCGGGCCTGGCCCTGCCTCGCGTGCTCATTGCGGTGCTGGAGAACTACCAGCAGGCGGACGGCAGCGTAAGGGTGCCTGAGGCGCTGCTGCCGTACATGCGCGGGACAGAGGTCATCACCAAGCCGGCCTAGCCTGGCGCAACCTGGTCTGCGCAGCCCTGAGCTACGCCTGCTTCAGTGCTTCTCTGCCGGCTTTGAGTATGCGAGTGGTCTCCACTATGCGCTCGCCCAGGGTGCGCGCCGACCTCAGGCCAGTCTCGTCTTTGAGCACGCCAAGCTTGTCCTCGGGGTCAGCTTTGCCTGTGCCCTGGTCACTGGACAGCCCGGCGGCGCCGAAGGGACAGGTTCCCTCTCCAGGCGTGACCACCACCATGCTCCACATGAGCATGGAGGAGATAACGCTGAGCAGGGTGGTCTCCAGACCAGCGTTTCTCATCCAGGCGACGGTGAGCGCTCCGCCGACCTTCCCTTTCATGGCCCCCCGATAGTGTTTGCCCAGAATAAGGCACCTGAACCTGTCCAGGAAGGTGGCCAGGTAGCCGGAGAGGCGAGTTATGTAGGTGGGGGTAGCCAGGAGCAGGGCGTCCGCAGCCAGTATCTTGGGGTATATCTCGGACATATCATCTTTGATGGCGCAGAACTTGCCCTCTTCCTGCCTGGTGAGGCACCAGTTGCAGTGGCGGCAGTCCTCGATGTGCTTGCCCGCCAGTTGTATCATGTCTACGTTCACGCCGCCCATACGCCGGGCCGATTTGATCGCCTCGTTGAGGAATGCCTCCATGTTTCCTCCACGGATGGGGCTACCGCACACTGCCAGGATGTTGGTGTCCATCTGTCCTCCTCGAAGCTTGGTCAGTCCAATGATAGCTGGCGTGCGTGGTTTGGGCAATTGAGGGTGGCGTTGGGGCAAATGGCAAACTGGACACCTCTTGGTGTCCATGATAAAATCATCTCGACTTTGGCACGGCGAAAGGAGAAGATAATCCACCAAGGAGGGCATGGCGTGGTCTGACGCAAGAACGGCGTGTGATCTGGGGGTTATCTATCTGTCCTTTCCCCATAGGCAGATAGTGCCGCATCGTTCCTCACGGTAGGCCCGGCCAGCCAAGTGCAGATCAGTCCCAAATCTTCATTCTACCCCCCACCAAACATTCCCCCAACAGCAACCAAGATAGTACGCTAGTGAACCCCTCCACCAAGTGGCCATCCCCAGGTATCGCCACTGCCCAGCCTCAGGCTATTCGGACACACGCCACCTTAGACGAAAGGATGGTGAACTACGGTATGTTAGCTGCCAGCAGACCGCTGGATATTAGCCTCGACAGAAGACAGGTGCTGAAGAGCTTAGGATACCGTTCCGACTCTGAACCTTCCCCCCGCATTGCATCTCTCGTGGACGAGTACATAGAGAACGCCAGACAACTTCTTGAGCCGCGCCACGCGTACGCCATCACCAATGTTGAGTGGGTCCATGATTCTGTTGCCATTGTTGGCGGTTCAACCATCTTTCAGAGCCGGGTCATCGCTCGCCTGCTCGAAAGGTGCTCTATGGTTGCCGTTTTCCTGGTGACCATAGGCAATCGCCTGGAGGAGACTGCTTGTCGCCTGGCCGAGGATGGCCTCATACTACAGTCGTATGTGCTCGACGCCATAGGATCAGAGGCGGTGGAGGAAGTGGCCCAATATGTCGAGGACATGACCAGAGAAACGGCTCGTGCCGATGGCCTCGTTATCGGCAAGCGTGTCAGCCCCGGTTATTGTGACTGGGATATAAGCCAGCAGAACGAGATCTTCAAAATGTTGGACGCCACCTCACTGGGCGTCCAGCTAACTGATCAATGCCTGATGGTACCCCAGAAATCCATCTCAGGTATCATCGGCATCGGCCCTCCCGAGGGGAAAGTAGACGAGTACAACCCGTGCAAGACATGCACCAGGCAAAACTGTCTGGGAAGGAGATAGGACTCAAGGACATGGTTCGAAAAGGGCTACCTGGAGGTAGTTTCAAACCACTGAGCGACGACGACATAGAGAGTATTCATCAGACCGCGATGCGGGTAATTGAGGAGGTAGGCTTTCAGGTAAACTCAGAGGCTGCACTGGATCTCTTCAAGGAGGCCGGAGCATCGGTAGACGATGAGCAGCGTCTCGTGCGGCTCAGTCAGCAAAGGGTCATGGAGCTGATCGACAGTGCCCCATCCGAGATCACACTCTGTGGCCAGGACGAGAAGCACGACATCCTGCTGGGTGGCAATCGCGTCCACACCGGTACCGGCGGCACCGCACTCTATGTGTTCCGGCAGGAGACCGGGCAGAAGCAACCGGCCACCCTCGAGGACCTGAAAAGCATTGCCAAGCTGGTTGATGGACTGGACAACATTCACCTCTTCCTTCTGCCCACCTACCCCAACGATCTGCCGATAGAGTACGTGGACGTCAACCGTTTCTTTGCCGGTCTCGACAACACCAGCAAACACGTCATGGGAGGCTTCTATACCCTTGATGGCGCCAGGCAAGTAATCCGTATGGCTGAGATGATCGCCGGCTCCCGTCAGAAACTGCGCCAGCGGCCTATCATCTCCATGATCACCTGCACCATAAGCCCCATGAAGCTGGACAAGGAATATGGCGACTTCATCATCGCTGTCGCCGAGAGCGGTATACCCGTGGTCTGCCCTGCCGAGCCTCTATGCGGTGCTACATCACCGGTAACGCTCGCCGGGAACCTGGTGATCCAGACAGTTGACTCATTAATGGGCGTTATGCTTACCCAGATCGTCAATCCAGGGACTCCAGTCATATTCGGTTCCGTGGCCAGTACTACTGACCTCAGGGACTTCAAGTACCTGGCCGGGTCCGTTGAAATGGGCCTGATCAATGCCGCAGGCGCCCAGATGGCCCAGTTCTACAAGTTGCCCTTCTACGCTACAGGGGGAATGACGGACTCCAAGGTCCTCGATGCTCAAAGCGGCTATGAGTCGGCCACCACCAGTTTGCTCTGCGCCCTGGCCGGTGCTAACTTCATCCATGACGCCGCGGGGCTGATGGAGTTCGCACTTACGGCCTGCTACGAGAAGTACGTTATAGACAACGAGATACTGGGCATGGTGATGCGCGCCGTCGACGGGATCGAGGTCAACGATGACACCCTGGCCTTTGACCTGATCAAGCAGGTGGGGCCCGGCGGCAATTTCGTCAGCGCCAGACATACCAGACGTTTCATGAGATCAGAGCACTACGTGCCCACCCTGAGCGACAGGGACAGCCGGGAGGACTGGGAAAACAGGGGAGGCAAGAACGCATGGGAGAGGGCCGCCGAGAAGGCCGCCGACATCATAGCCAAAGCTGAGTACAGTCTGCCTGCGCCGGCAAGGCAACGGGTGTTATCGGAAATAGACGGCATCATTGACTAGCCACCTGCGACCTGAGCGATAGCCGGTTCGAAAAGGAGAGTATGGGAGACAGTTTGCTTGACTTGATTGTTCAGAATGTCACTCAGGGAAGAGCAAGCCAGGATGACGAAGGCCTGGAGGAAGGTTGGGAAGGTCAACCCGGGGTCACTGAACTGGTGCAGAAGGCCCTCGATGCCGGCGTGACCGCTGAGGACATCATCAACAAAGGGCTTACGGCAGGCATGGTCATAGTGGGTGAGAAATTCGAGTCCAAAGAGTACTACATCCCAGACATGCTGGCCGCAGCGGAAGCTGTCGGAGCAGCCATGCAGATACTGGAACCCCATCTGGCCAAGAGTGGTATGAAGGCCAAAGGCAAGGTGCTTATGGCCACCGTGAAAGGCGACCTGCACGACATCGGCAAGAACATAGTATCGATTCTGCTCCGGGGCGCGGGGTACACGGTAAAGGACCTGGGCAACGATGTCGATACCCGGAGCATCGTGGACGCAGTCAGGGAGGAGAGGCCGCAATTCCTGGGCCTGTCGGCCCTGCTGACCAGCACCATGGTACAGATGGGCGAAGTCATAAATGAACTGAGGGAGACCGGCCTCAGGGACAGCATCAAGGTCATCGTCGGCGGAGCCCCTGTGTCTGAGGAGTTCGCCAGGAGCATAGGCGCCGACGGCTACGGCGCCGACGGGTTCGCCGCAGTACGGCTCGTCGAGTCGCTGGGCCCCTCACAACAGTGAGCAAGCGAGCCCACGCTGCGTGCGCGACATCAGGAGCGCAGATGCTGGCATCACCAAGCACTACGAGCAGATGACTTGTAAGAGACCTTCAGCACAGTCTGAGACAAGGTGTGAAATTGATCAGGAGGGAAACAAGTGCCGAGAGAAGGAGTGCTAGTCCAGTCACCATACAAGAGGTTGTCCACCGAGCAGGTGAGGCAGATACATGATGCTTCTGTTCAGCTACTGAGGGACCCCGGGCTGATGTGCTACAACCGTCGGGCCGCCGAGATTTTCCACAGCAACGGGGCCGAGGTTTCATCGATTACCCCCAGCGACAGTCCCTGCTGGCACGTGAGAATACCAGAGAAGATGGTCTCCCAGGCCCTTGAGAGTGCACCCAAGACGGTGAAGCTAGGTGCCAGAAACAAGGACAACACCCTCATACTGAACGGGGACGAGCCCAGGGTGTTCTTCGTTTCGGGTTCTGAGACCAACATCTGGCTTGACGTTGACATAGAGACGTACGCCAAGAAGTCCGACCCCGGAACTGAAATCCTGGTGCCGGAGTTCCGACCCCGTCGCGGAACACTGATGGACCTCTGTGACTCGGCACACGTCTGTGAGCATCTGGAGACTCTGGACGCCTACATCCGAACCGTGAACATCCAGGACAAAGACATCACCCCCGATAACAAGGACGTCAACAAGTTCTTCGCCTCGCTGAACAACACCACCAAGCACTTCATGGCAGGGCTGACCACCCTGAGCCAGCTTGACAACGTGGTCAACATGGCCAAGCTCATTGTCGGAGGGGAACAAGAGCTCAAGGACAACCCCATAATTTCCTTCATTACCTGCCTGGTCAAGAGCCCTTTACAGTTCGTGGATGACACTACGGAGACGCTCATCGAGATTTGCCTGAGGGGCCTGCCCACTGTCGTCTCGTCCTCGCCACAGGCCGGATCAACCGCACCCATGAAGGAAGATGGCATAATGGCCCAGATAAATGCCGAGGTGCTGGCCGGAATAACACTAAGCCAACTGGTGAACCCGGGCACACCGGTGATCTATGGCAGCGTCCCTGTGAGAGCTCGTCTCGACACCCTGGGCGATTCCTACGGAGCCCCTGAGACGAGCCAGTTCAACGTCGACTGCGTTCAGTTGGCCCGCTTCTACAGACTGCCCTGCTACGCCACGTCAGGCGTCTGCGACGCCAAAACGCCCGGCATGCAGTGCTCGGTGGAGAGGCTGTTCTCAGACATACTGGTTACCCTCAGCGGCCCGCAGTACCTTCACTGCGCCTACGGTCTGCTCGATGGAAACTCCACGTTCTGTCTGCTTCAGGCCGTGCTGGACGACGCCCACTTCGAAATGCTCAAGTTTTTCCTCAGACCGCCGCGGATCGACCAGAGCGAGATCGAGAAAACCCTGAAGCAGATACGGGAGGTGGTGGCCACGCCTCAGAAGCTTTACATCCGCTACATTCGCCCCATGATGCGCAGCGGACAACTCTCCGCGCCGTACCCGTTTGAAGGCGACGGAGAAAGGGACGCGGCCATCCTGCTGGCCTACAACAGGATGAAAGAGCTGCTCCAGAAACCAGTGGAGCACCTGGATGAGGCCACCACGGCGCGAATATTCAACGAGATACCAGGCATTCTGCCCAGGTTGAACGTATACGCATGACAGGAGGGAAAAGTGAGTGAAGACATAATTGCCTTGATCAAGGAAAACGTCATTCAAGGCCGCAAGACCGCGGACGACGAAGGGATAGACGATACCCTTTCGGGCACACCCGGCGTGGAGGAGCTGACGCGGTCGGCCCTCGAGCAGAACATACCCCCCGATCGGCTAATCACTCAGGGCCTCACGGCAGGGATGCAGGTGGTGGGAGAGAAGTTCTCCACTAAAGAGTACTTCATCCCTGACATGCTGGCCGCTGCCGATGCAGTGGGCGCCGCTATGGATATTCTGAAACCATATCTGGAAACGTCGAACGTTGAAACCAAAGGGAAATTCGCCATAGCCACTGTCAAGGGTGACATCCACGACATTGGGAAGAACATCGTAGCCATACTACTCAAGGGCGCAGGCTACGAGGTAACGGACCTGGGGGTGGATGTCAGCACGGAGAAGATAGTGCAGTATGTCAAGGAACAGGAGCCCGATTACCTCGGTCTTTCGGCACTGCTGACCACCACGATGGTGGTCATGGGCGAGGTCATCGAGGCACTGAAGTCCAATAGCCTGAGAGACAAGGTCAAGGTGCTGATCGGCGGCGCGGCCGTCTCTGAGCAGTACGCCGAAGAAATAGGAGCCGACGCCTACTGCATAGATGGTTTCCATGCCATCCAGGTGCTCGACTCCTTCCAGGGAGCGAAGACATAGCCGCTGAGACATTGACCATCAAGAAAGGAGTGTGACTATGGCAGGGATTGCCGGAATTCAAGGGACTGACAATGGAGATCTGGATCGAATAGCTGAGAAAATCAAGCACAGAGGCCCTCACGAGATATGGACCAACAAGACAGGCCAGGTGAGCCTGGCATCTCTTGAGCTGAATGTCGGCGGGGGCTCAAAGGACGGTTCACACCATGCCTCCAGGGCAGGGAAGACGGTCGTCCTTGATGGACGCGTGTACAACCCGGAGAAGAAGCCGGACATGACTGATGCCGAGGCCATTCTCGCTCTGTATGAGAAGTACGGCCCGGGGTTCGCCAAGATGGTCGACGGAGATTTCGCCTGCGCCGTCTGTGATAACGGCAAAATGATACTGGCCCGTGATTGGGCGGGTATAAAACCCCTTTACTACGGGCACAGCAGCGACGGCAGCCTGTGCTTCGCCTCGGAGGCCAAGGGCCTGGTCGGCATATCCCACGATGTGAAAGAGTTTCCTCCCGGCTATCTTTATTCCCGGGAGATCGGTTTCCGCAGGTTCATACCAGAAGCGGCCGACGTTCCTGAATTCGAAGACTACGAGCAGGGCAAGAAGGTGGTGAAGGACCTCCTGATGGAGGCTACAGAGAAGCGAATGAAGGACAACGCCGTCGGCGGCGTTTTGCTCAGCGGTGGCCTCGACAGCAGCCTCATCACCTATATGGCCCACGAGATAGACCCAAAGATCGAATGCTTTACCGTCAGCATGGAGGAGGGAAAAGACCTCCCGCTGGCCAAAGACGTGACCAAGTACCTGGGCGTGAAGCACCACATCCTCATCTTCGGCGAGCAGGAGATACGCGAGGTGCTACCCCAGGCTATCTACCACCAGGAAATGTACGAAGAAAGCTGCGTGCATGGCGCCATCGCCAACTTCCTGGCTGGTCGCTTTGTCAGCCCGCAGACAAAGTGCGTCCTCACTGGCGAGGGCGCAGACGAGTTCTTTGCCGGATACGACGGCCAGTTCAGGCAGGGCAAGAACCCAGAAGAGGTGGCAATCATAGTCGACAACCTCATCAACGTGGCTCACAACACAGCTTTGCAGCGGCTGGACAGACTGAACGCGGCAAACGGCTTTGAGAGTCGTACCCCCTTCCTCGATAACAGGGTGATGAGCTTCAGCACGAAGATACCTCTGGAGTACAAGATCCACGGTGAGGGGCAAGTGGGCAAGTGGATCGTGCGCCAGGCATTTGAGGGCTGCCTACCCGAGCATATCATCTACCAGACAAAGCGGTTCTTCGCCCAAGGGTCGGGCGTGGCCTACATCATGCGGGCACAGGCAGAGAAAGAGGTGTCCGCGAGTGAGCTGGCCGAATTCAACAAGGTGGAGGGCAACCCTCACCTGTGCTCGGTGGAGGAACTGTACTACTATCGCATATTCAAGAAGACATTCCCTGATGCTGCGTTCGATCGACTGGTCGGTAGATGGGACCCTCTCAGGCCTGACTTCTTCCTGCGTCAGGCAGGGGCGTAGGGTCCTCTCAAACTCAGACTGGCGTCGCAGACGCCGCCCGATATACCAGTGAAGTGGACTATCTTGGGCTCAGGGGGCTGCATGGTCATTCCCAAGCCCCTTTGTCAGTGCCGTGTCTGCTCCGAGGCCAGGCAGAAGGGGGTTCCCTACGCCAGGGCGGGGCCCTCCGCGTTCCTTCACGATGTCAACCTCCTCATCGACACACCGGCGGAGATTTGCAGCCTGCTGAATCAGGCGGGTATTCGCCGGATCAAGTATCTGACCTTCAGCCACCTGGACCCCGACCACGTGGAAGGGTTCCGGGTGGTTGAGCAGATCACGTTGGACTTTCGCACCTGGCGTGCCTATCCGGAAAAGCAGGTCTGCTTGCTGCTCCCGGAAGAGCTGAACCAGCGAGTCAGAGAACTCAGGTCACAGTACGGCCCGCTGGTCGATTTCTACCAGAGAAGCGGTTTCGTCCGGATCGAGCGCCTCGACCGAGTGCACCAGATTGAGGACGTTCGGATCACTGCCATTCCGGTTGACCGCGGTTCCCAGATTGCCTTCGTCTACGTCTTCGAGAAGGCAGGACGCAAGGTGGTCTACGCCCCCTGCGATACCAAGCCCTTCCCCGAGCATCGGAGCGAGGTCAACAATCCCGACCTGCTGATAACCCAGCCGGGCATTTTCCAGACCGGCTTGAAGCACGACTTCACCTACCCCCCCGACCACATTTCGAGGACCACCCTTTACACCTTTGAGGAGACGCTGGCGTTGGCCACGCGTCTTCAGGCAAAGAAGACCGTTTTCGTTCATCTGGAGGAGTACTGGAACCGTAGCCATGACGATTACATGGCTATGGAGTCCGATGACCCCGTGATCCGCTTCGCCTACGACGGCATGCAGATAACCGTGTGAAACCGGCCCCATGCCAACCGCTCCATGCCTGCCTAGCACGAAGAGCCCAAGGCAGAGCCGCAGCTTTGCGCAACGTTCCAGTGAGGACTGTGAGAAGGAAATAAGATGCCTGCGGCTTCTCTTACCTGGTAAGCATCACCCAGATGAGGATGACGAGTAGTGAAACGAAGACTACGGACTCGATGGCCACCACAATGAGCAACGTCCTCAGTGGCCGTGAGCGGAGCCAGGCAACGAACGATTCCAAGATACCCATCCGTCCCTTCACCGCGACCGGTATTTCGGTGCCCAACCGTCCATACTGGCGACTTCCACCATGCCGCGCTCCAGCAAGTACTCAACGTGGGCCTTGATCTCCTCCAGGGCCAGAAAAGTCTCGTCAACTGCCAGCCCCTCGACACCCGATGCCTGGATCAACTCCGGGTGCCGACGGTAGTAGTCACTGGTTAGCTGGTAGAGCGTCTTTTCTTCCTTGCACAGATCGATCAACTCCAGGAGGCGCTGGAAGTGGAACGCCTCTATCTCCTCCGCCCTGGCCTTCACAGAATAGATGACATCCTCGTGTGCAGCCAGGCCCAACCCCACCCCTATACCAGCCACCTTTCGAAGCGAGGCGATATATGCCTCCAGGCCTCCTCCCTGCCAACTGCTCTTGGGCACCTGGTGTGGCGTAGTCAGAGAGAGCATGTGGTCTCCGAGGAAAAGGACGGGGCCGACCCTAAGGCAAACGCAACCCGGACTGTGCCCCGGGGTGTGGTACACCTCGTACCCGTCTATGATCCGCTGCCCGTCGACCACCTCCACCACATCATAGTCACTGGGTCCGAAGTTGAGTCGGGCGATCGGGAAAAGCTTCTCAGTGTCGAGCTGGCAGCCTGCTTCCTCCGCCAGCTCCGCCATCTTCCTTTTCCACTCGGTATACTCCCCACAGTAGTTCTTGATTATTCCACTGTCCAGCGAGTGGATGTACAACCTCTTGCCCTTCAACCGATCGTCCTCCAGCATTCCGAAGTGATCACCATGTCCGTGGGTGATGAATATATCGGTGACATCTTCAAGTCCAACGTCCTCCCCAAAATCGCTGTTGATGGCACGCAGAGCTGCCAGCAGGTCGGACCTGGCTTTCTCTCCGTTGAAACCTACATCCACCAGGGTGACTGCGCTATCCAGAATCAAATACACGTTGGTTACGTGGCCGGGAAAAGACTCCACACCGATCCTGTATACGCGTACGCCATCGAAGGCATACCTGGTCACATCTCCTGCCTGGGTCTCGGTCACCTCTGTTTCGTCACTTCGGAACACGGCCATTACCTTGCACACTCCTGGTTCATGCCACGATGTCCTATTTTAGTTCAGGCGTGCCTGTGAAGGCAATCTACGCATGCCTCCCGCTCAGCCCCATTTGCCTTTTGCCCTCATGAATGCTAGAATTCAGCCTGAAGGAGGGTCGCCTATGGTCAGATTACCCGACGAAGCCAAGAAGACCATCGCAGAAGTGGTACCAGCCTTCGTGGCTACGGCCAGCAAAGATAGCAGACCAAACGTCTCCCCCAAAGGTTCGCTCCGAGTACTCGATGATGAACATGTCGCCTTCGCCGAAATGGCATCGCCTCAAACCCTGGCTAACCTCCGAGAAAACCCACAGGTCGCCGTCCTCGTCTTCAGTCCAGATACCTGGGGCGGATGCCGCTTGCGAGGAAGAGCAGAGATACTGGACTCCGGCGAGTTGGTTGACTCCTTCAAAGCCCAGTTTGCCCCTATGAAAATGGAAGTCCACTGCGCTGTGAAGATCGCTGTAGAAGAGGTGGTCATGATGCCTCCAATGAAAGGAGGAGCGCAGAAGTAATGGATTTCCGTTTCTCCGACGAAGAAGAGAAGCTCCGTGCGGAGGTGCGCGACTTCTGTGAGAAAGAGCCACCGGAGACCTTCCCCTGCGAGATAGAGGACGAAGGGTACGGCTTCGGGGGTTGGTCTCGTGCCTTTACCAAGAGGCTGGGGGAGAAGGGATGGCTGGCTATTGCCTGGCCGAAAGAATACGGCGGACTCGGCCGGACCATCATGGAGCGTTACGTGGCCGCCGAAGAGCTCGCATACCACAGGGCCCCTCAATACGGGCACCTGTTCGGCGATGCCGTGGGCGCAGGTATCGTGACGTATGGCACCGAGGAGCAGAAGAAAGAGTTCCTGCCCCAGATGGCCAGAGGGGACATACTGTGGGCTACCGGGCTGAGCGAGCCGGGCGCGGGTTCCGACATGCTCAATACAGCAACGCGGGCTGTGAAAGACGGGGACGATTACGTGCTTAACGGGCAGAAGATATGGCCGACCGGGGCCCACCTTGCTGACTGGTGCCTCATTCTAGCTAGAACAGACCCCGACGCTCCTAAGGCAAGAGGGCTGAGCACATTCCTTATAGACATGAGAAGCCCCGGAGTGGTGGTGAACCCGATCATTGACATGGCCGGTGCTGAGTCGTTTGCGGAGATATTCCTTGAGGACGTCCGTGTCCCGAAGAGGCTTCTTCTCGGCCAGGAGAACCGGGGTCTTCCCCTGGTCTTCGGATGCCTGGAAGGCGACAGGTTCTGGGGCAGATGTCTGAGACACGCCGGAAGCAAGAAAGACCTCGAAGAACTGGTGGAGTATATCAACCAGTCCAGCTACGACGGACGCCGCCTCAAGGACGACCAGGTGCTGCGGGATACCCTGGCCGAGATAGCCATCGAGCTTGAGGTCAGCCGGATGCTCAACTACAAGGCTGCTTGGCTGCTGAACCAGGGAGCGAGCATATCCTGGGAGTCATCGGTGGTCAAGGTGTTTGCCGACGAGCTAGGGCAGCGAATCGCGCACGTCGGCCTGCAAGTCCTGGGGCCTGAAGCCCAGATCAGGGACAACTCCAGGTGGGCCCGCCTGAGAAAAAGGTTTACCTTCCTTTACAACTTCAACAGGGGCCTCAGCCTGGCTGGCGGCACCTCGGAAATCCAGAGAAACACCATAGCCCTCAGAGGTTTGGGCCTGCCTAGAAGCTAGACGGAAGAGGACAAAGGGAATGGATTTTTCCTTCAGTGAAGAGCAGGAAATGCTCAGGAAGATCGCTCGTGACTTTCTGGCCACAGAGTGCCCCAAGGACCTGGTACGACAGATGGCCAGGGACGAGAAGGGGTTCACCGACGACCTGTGGAACAAGATGGCAGAGCTGGGATGGATGGGCCTGCCTGTACCAGAGAAGTACGGAGGCATAGAAGGCAGCTTCCTCGATGTTGTAGTGCTGCTCGAGGAGATGGGCAGGGGAGCCTTGCCCGGGCCGTTCTTCTCCTCCCTCTTGGGCACCCTGGCCGTGTTGCACTTCGGGAGCGACCGGCAAAAGGAAGACCTGCTGCCGAAGATAGCTCGAGGTGATCTGGTGCTGACTGTGGCCATCAGTGAACCGGGCGTCGGTTACCAGACCAGTGCCCTCCAGTGCGAGGCAGTTGCCGACGGAAGCGACTACGTGATCAACGGCACCAAGCTGCTCGTCGAGAACGCTCATGTGGCCGACGTGGTCGTCTGCGCAGTGAGGACAAGGGACGCTTCCGGTGGACAAGGGACGAGCTTGCTCCTCGTGGACGGAAAGGACCCGAGCATTTCCCTGACACCCCTTGAGACAATAGCGGGCGACAAGCAGTTCCACGTCAACTTCAACGGGGTGAGAGCTCCCCAAAGCAGCGTACTGGGTGAGGTCAACAAGGGGCATGAATACCTCGAGGAGCTGCTCGCTCTGGGCGCTGTGGCCAAGTGCGCTGAGATGGTGGGCGCTGCCCAGGCGGCGATGGACCTGACCACGGACTACGTCAAGGAAAGGGTCCAGTTTGATCATCCGATCGGCAGCCTCCAGTCCATACAACACCATTGCGCCAACATGAAGATTGACCTGGAAGGTATGAGATACATTACGTACCTGGCGGCCTGGAAGGCAAGCGAAGGTCTTCCCTTCCGCAAGGAAGCTGCCATGGCCAAGGCATGGGCCAGCGATGCCTGCATCCGCATCACGAACCTGGCACACCAGTGTCACGGGGCCATCGGCTTCTGCGAAGACCATGACCTGCCTCTTTACTCCAAGCGGGCCAAAGCGTCCGAATGGGCGTTCGGCGGCGCCCGCTTTCACCGCCAGTTCGTGGCCCAGGAGATCGGACTGTGATCCCTCTGTCTCCTGTTACGATCGATCATAGGAAGCTTAGAAAGGAGATCACTAGGTATGGCTAAGAAGCAAGTCCCCATAATTGAGGGTCTCTTCACCTGGCCCTCCGACAAGCCCCAGCTTATAGCCAGTAGGTGCAAGAAGTGTGGCACGGTGATGTTCCCAAAGACGGCGTTCTGTGCCAACCCGGACTGCGAGAAGTCACGCGAGAATGTAGAGGTAGTGAATCTGAGCAACAAGGGTAAACTCTGGACATGGACTATCCAGAACTACGCCCCCCCGGCACCCTTCCGGAAGGAACCATTTGAGCCCTATGGCATCGGAATGATCGATACCGAGGAAGGTCTCAGGGTACTTGGAATACTGACCACCTACGACAATCTGAAGCTTGGCATGACCATGGAGATGACCACGGGAAAGCTTTATGAAGACGACGAGAACGAGTACATCACCTGGATGTGGAAGCCGGTAGCATGACGCCCGTTCCTGTACAGGGCAAGAATCTAGTACCAAGGAGATGACAGTGAAGAAATTCAGAGAAGTTGCAGTAGTCGGTGTTGGGCTGCATCCCTGGGGCGTATTCCCGGACAGGTCAATGCGCGAGATGGCAGTGGAAGCTATAACAGAGGCCCTGGCCGATGCCAAGATGGAATGGCGCGAGATCGAGTCCATGGTCTCCGGTGGCTACCTCTGGGTCTCGCAGAGAGAGGGGATGTTCGGAATACTGAGCGGCACAGCCATCTCCTCAGCTATGGGCGGCATCGGCATACCCATAACTAGCTGCGCCAACGCCTGTGCCACCGGCGGCGCCATCTTCAGAGAGGCCTATCTGGCCGTAGCCAGCGGCCTGCATGACACTGCCATAGCCGTGGCCGCAGACAAGTCTGCCGGAGGCTTCTTTAGACCCCAGTCGGAGGACAAGGAATTCGACCTGGACTACATACGGTACGTCATGACCGGGGAGACCAATCCAGCCTACTGGGCCATGGAATGCGTCCGCAGGATGAACGACATCGGTACAACCGAAGATGACCTGGCCATGGTTAAAGTCATTACCAGCAAGGTAGCCCCGGCCAACCCCAAGACCAGGTACAAGAAGGCCTTCTCCAAGGAGCAGGTGCTTGAGTCGCCGATGGTTTGCACCCCGCTGCACCTCCTCGAGATTTGCGCCACCAGTGACGGTGCTGGCGCTGTCATACTGTGCGACGCCGAGAAGGCCAGGAAGTACACCGACAAGCCTGTGCTGGTGGACGCAGCCGCCATCGGCAGCCCGACCTTCGGCGATCACACCATCCCGCTGACATACCTCAGTGCCTATCCAAGACCAGGGGTCGGTATTCTGACTGAGAGTAGGAATGCTATCGCAGCCGTCTACAAGATGTCAGGCAGGAAGCCGGAGGACATCGACATAATAGAGCTGCCGGACAACAGCTCCTGGCACTACTTCGCCTACCTGGACTGCATGTTGCAGGCCCAGGATGGCGAAGCCGAGAAGCTCCTCAGAAGCGGCAAGGTAGATCCCGTTGACGGCGATCTTCCAGTGTGTCCGAGTGGCGGTCTCGGTGCTTGTGGCGAGGCCGTGGTGGCACAGGGCCTCTTCCAGATATACGAGCTGGTGAAACAGTTGCGGGGCGAAGCCGGCGAGCGGCAGGTGAAGAACAACCCCAAGGTCGGCCTGGCCCAGACCTACGGCTACGCCGGGAATAATGCCGCTTGCATACTGAGCAAAGCCTGGTAGTCTTGTCTGAGTCTCACCTGCGGCAGTTGCCGAGACACAAAATACCAAGCTAGGAGGCACAGCAGATGGCGAGTGTAGAAGAACTGAAAGCCCTGGTAGGGAGTAAGGGCGAACCGACGGTCTACCAGATCGATCCGAGCATGCTCCGCCTCTACGCGGATACCATAGGCGAGAAGAACCCCAAGTGGCAGCAGTATGTGCACCCGGGCCTGCTGGCCGCGGCCATGTTCATGGGACAGGGTGTGCCCATGCAGTTCCCGTACCCAGGGATAGTAGATGCCGGGTTGGAGTTGCAGATATTCAAGCCCATCAAGCTGGGCGACACAATTACCATCACCAACGAGCTCTTCAGCGTGGAGGACAAGTCCAGCGAGAAAGGCAAGCGATTGCTCATCTCCATGAAGTCAAACATCAAGAACCAGAACGGCGAGGAAGTCGCGGCCAGCATCGGGCGGGTAATGAACCTCGGCTAGAGCAGCGCTGCAAAGAGAGAATCTGCCCATCACGAGTGACGTGCCAGGCCCGGCGGGGGCAACAGGCCCCGCCGGGCTTTGCTTCTCCGACCGCACCGGTTGGGCAGATTTGGCCATATTCTCCTCCAGCAAGCGCCCCCAGCCATCCTGGACTGCCACAGCTTCTATGCTATACTTATTCAGAGAAGTCGGCCAGATAGCCGTGCCCCCGAATGGAGCAACGACGGCAATATGGCTAAGGACTATTACCAGATACTCGGTGTACCCAGGAATGCCAGCGATGCAGACCTGAAGAAGGCCTACAGAAAGCTGGCTATGCAGTACCACCCTGACCGCAACCCGGGCCGGGAGAAGTGGGCCAACGAAAAGTTCAAGGAGATAAACGAGGCCTACGGCGTACTGGGTGATCCGGAAAAGAGAAAACAGTACGACCAGTTCGGGAGAGTCGGAGATATTGGAGATATATTCAGCAGCGCCAATACCAGGGCCACCTTCGAAGACCTGATGAAGGAATTCGGAGGAGCCGGCCTCGGCTTCGGCTTCCTCGACGACATTTTCGGCGATTTCCTCAAGGGCATGGGCTCCTCGTTCACCTTCAGGACCTATAGCCGGCCAGGGGGCAGGGCACGGTCCGGGCCAGGTTCAAGGATCCGTGTTAACCTGGACGAGATCCTGGAGCAGGCCCGAAGGGCCCAGCAACAGGATGTACGCTACGAACTGACCATCAACGCAGACGAAGCCAGCAAGGGCACCAAGAAGACGTTGACTCGGAAGGGGAAAAGACTGGAGGTGAAGATCCCGGCTGGCGTCAAGTCGGGGAGCATCGTCAGGCTGCGCAACGCCCGCCAGGTGACTGATAGGCAACCCGGAGACATTCTGGTACAGATCAAGGTCAAATGAGCGCCCCCATGCCCCCCACCCGCCAACGAGTGCTGATTACGGACTGCATGAGTCGGAGTCGTCGTACTATGCGACGCACGCCACCACTGGAAACTCGCAAATGACCATTGCGGTAGTCTATAGCGACGGAATCAGGGAATACGATTTCGGCCCCGGCCATCCCTTTCGAGGAGACAGATATGCCACCTTCATCAGACTGCTGCACGAGAGGCTCACTGATGACGACTTCGAATTGGTGGAGCCAAGGTATGCAAACGACGACGAACTTCTACTCGTCCACGACCAGCTTTACATCGACTTCCTGGAGGGTGCCTCCAAGGGGGTCTGGCTCCCCAGCTACCGGTTCTTGAGTCCCGACACCCCTCTTCAACCAGGGATAGCCAGGGCAGCCAGGCTCATCGCCGGCACTTCGCTTACCGCCACGGAAATCGTCTGGGAGGGCAAATTCAGCCGCGCGGTCAGCGTGGGCGGTGGAATGCATCACGCCAGAAAGCGCTTCGGCGCCGGTTTCTGCATCTACAATGATGTGGCCATAAGCGTCAGGAACCTGATCGAGAAGTACAACCTGGAGAGGGTCCTGATCCTGGACACCGATGCCCACGCCGGAGACGGGACCTGCGAACTCTTTTACCAGGACCCACGAGTACTGTTTATTGACCTCCACCAGGACCCACGGACTCTCTACCCCGGCACCGGTTTTGCTCACGATATCGGCGCCGGAGAAGGCAAGGGCTTCACAGTCAACGTCCCTTTGCCACCCGGCGCTTCGGATGCCGCCTACGAATATGTCATGGACCAGATTTTCCAACCTCTGGCCGAGGAGTTCCAGCCCCAGATGATCATCAGGAACGGCGGATCGGATCCCCACTTCGCCGACGAGCTGACCAACCTTGGCCTCACCCTCGAAGGCTTCAGGATGCTCGGAGCGAAGGTGGCCCAGGTGGCTGATGAACTGTGCCAGGGCAGAGCTGTCGACCTGGTCGGAAGCGGGTACAACCAGAGAGTCTTGCCCTACGGCTGGCTCGCTTTGATGTCAGGCCTGGCCGGGTTGGATATCGAGCTTCGAGAGCCTTTCCTGTTTTCCCTCAAGAAGGACTACCAGCTTGATGAGACCAAGAGGGTGGTCGAGCAGGTGCGACAGAACCTCAAGGACTACTGGAGGTGCTTCCGTTGACCGACCAGTCGGCTATTGTCTCGGTAGACCTCGGGGGCACCAAGATCGCCGCCGCTCTGGTAAGGACCACCGGCGAGATCCTATCCCAGAAGAGCACGCCTACTCTAGCCGAGGAGGGCGTGGCTCCAGTCATCGGGCGCTTGCTGGCTGCCGTGGATAGCATTATCGGCAACGCCGACCTGTCGCACCTTTCCATCTCAGGTATAGCCGTGGCCGCAGCAGGCGTCATAGACACTGAGAATGGGACAGTTACCCATTCTCCCAACCTTCCCGGCTGGTGCGAAGTGCCCCTGAAGAAGTCCATCGAGGAGGCCCTGGGACTGCCGACCTTCCTCATCAACGACGCCAGTGCCGCGGCGCTCGGAGAGCACCGCTTCGGCGCTGGAAAGGGAGTGAGCCACCTTGTCTATGTTACGGTCAGCACCGGAATAGGAGGCGGCCTCATCCTCGGCGGCAGGCTGTACACCGGCGCTTCCGGCAGCGCCGGAGAGGTGGGCCACATGGTTATCGACGCCAACGGCCCCCGTTGCAGTTGCGGCAATGTCGGCTGCCTGGAGGTCCTGGCGTCAGGGACGGCGCTGGCCAGAGAGGCACAGAAGCTGATCCAGCAAGGCGCCAGCACCAAGATAGCCGAGCTTGCCAACGGAGAACCCAGCAACGTGACTGCGAAGCTGGTGGCCGACGCCGCCCGGCAGGGCGATGCCCTAGCCAGAGAGATCATCTCTCAGGCAGCCACCTACCTGGGTATGGGCCTGGCAAATCTGGTGAACATCTTTAACCCTGAGATGATCGTGGTCGGCGGGGGCGTGGCCAAAATAGGCGACATGCTACTCGACACGGCTCGGCGGGTGGCTATAGAACGGGCCTTCCGCTTGCCAGCACAGCGCGTCCAGATCGTTCCCAGCCGGTTGAGCGACAATGCCGCCATACTCGGCGCTGTGGCCTTTGCCCAGGCAGCCGGCGTGCCGACCACATAGTGCCCGCCGCTCCACTCCTGGCCTCCATCACCGGACGCCTCTGTGACGAAAGGAACTGGTCAAGGCTGAGGTACCATTCTCCCGCGGGACCGGGGCTTCGCCTCGCGCCTGGCGCTGGCCACCCGGCTGGACGTTAGACGTCCAGGTTCCGCACGTTCTTGGCGTGGGCCTGTATGAAGGCTTTGCGCGGCGGCACTTGCTCTCCCATCAGCATGTGGAAGACCTCATCGGCCCTGGCGGCATCTTCAATACCAACCTGGAGCATTATCCTTGTTTCGGGATTCATGGTAGTCTCCCACAATTGCTCCGGGCTCATCTCTCCCAGACCCTTGTAGCGTTGCACTTCCAGCTTCTTGCCGCGCAGACTTTCAAGGAGGACCTCTTTCTCAGGTTCAGAGTACACCCAGTGGCTCTCCTTGCCCGCCTGGATACGGTACAGCGGTGGCTGGGCAATGAAGAGGTGCCCCCCGCCGATCAACTCCACCATGTTGCGGAAGAAGAAGGTGAGCAGCAGCGTCCGGATGTGAGAGCCGTCAACGTCCGCATCCGTCATGATGATAACGCGATGGTAGCGTAGCTTTGATAAGTCAATCTGGTCAGCTATGCCGACCCCCAGGGTCGTTATTAGCGCCCGTATTTCCTCATGGGCCAGCATCTTGTCGGCCGAAGCTTTCTCCACATTGAGTATCTTGCCTTTGAGCGGCAGTATTGCCTGGAAGCGGCGGTCCCGTCCCTGCTTGGCTGAGCCGCCGGCGGAGTCACCCTCGACCAGGAACAGCTCACACCGTGATGGGTCCTTCTCCGCGCATTCAGCCAGCTTGCCCGGAAGCGTACCGGCCTCCAGCGGAGTCTTCCTGAAAATCAACTCCCTCGCCCTGCGGGCAGCCTCTCTGGCCCTGGCTGCTGTGAGGCATTTGTCTATGATCCTCTTTGCCTCGTTTGGATGCTGCTCCAGATACTCCGATAGCCCTTCGGCCACCACCGATTCCACCTGGCCCTTCACTTCGGGATTGCCCAGCTTGGCCTTCACCTGGCCCTCAAACTGGGGCTCATCAAGCTTGACGCTGATGACAGCGGTCAGGCCGCTCCTCACGTCTTCACCGGAAAGGCTGGTATCGCCATTTCTGTTCCCATTCTTGCTATTCGCCTTTGTCTTGTGAATGTAGTCATTCAGGCTACGGGTCAAAGCAGCACGGAAGCCGGTCAGATGGCTACCCCCATCTGCGGTATTGACGCAGTTGGCAAAGGTAAGCGCCAACTCGCTGTAGCCGTCATTGTACTGCAAAGCCACCTCTATAGCCGTACCCTCCACGTTCTTGCTCATGTAGATGGCCTTGGGATGAAGGACTTCCTTCTTCCTGTTGAGATAGTGGACAAGGCTGGCTATGCCCCCTTCAAAGTAGAAGGTCACTTCACGGTCCGTCCTCAGGTCACAGAGACTCACCTCCATCCGCGGAACAAGGTAGGCCAGCTCGCGGCAACGCTGGGCTAGATAGTCGAAATCGTACTCAAGGGGGCCAAAGATCTTCTCATCCGGTCGGAAGATAACCGTCGTTCCGCTGCCTTCTGCCTCACCCTCAACCTTCAACTCGGTCTGGGGAATGCCATGGGCATACTCCTGGGAATACAGATTGCCTTCACGCCTGATTTCGATCCTCAGCCATGAAGACAATGCATTCACCACCGATGCACCCACTCCGTGCAGTCCGCTGGACACCTTGTATGTCCCCGCGCCAAACTTGGCCCCAGCGTGGAGCATGGTCATCACGGTCTCAACAGCCGACACACCACTCTCCGCGTGCCTGTCTACAGGAATGCCTCGACCGTTGTCCTCCACCTTGACCCGGCCATCCTCGAACAATGTTACCTGGACACGATCGCCGAAACCAGCTATGACCTCATCGACGCTGTTGTAGACTATTTCGAGGACGAGCAGGTGCAGGCCCCGCTGGTCTGTACCGCCAATGTACATCCCAGGGCGGCGACGGACAGCCTCAAGCCCTTTCAGGACCTGGATATTCTGAGCGGTGTAGCCATTGCCTGGCTCGGGTAAATTTTGCACTTTAGCTCTTTGGAAAATTATACCACACTCCAGGCCAGAATCCAAACGTCATTTACCGTACATATTATACACATGTTGTGTACATGTCAACCCATGCGCCTTCCCTATATCCTCCGGCCCACCTCCGCCCCGTCTCGCATGGCATCCAATCCTTTGCGAGCCTGGCTTGCATCTCCAATGACATGGACCTCCTTGTCCTTGCCTCCAGCCTGCCCCACAATCTCATTTCTCGGCCTGACACCGCAAGCCAGCACCACAGCATCAAAGCCGTCCCACTCCTCATCCCTATCACCCCGTGACACCACCACCCTCAACCCCGGCCTGATCTCCTTCATCTGCGTGGACGTGACTATCCTGACTTTTCCGCCTTTGATTCGCTTCATCATGTCCCAGCGCACCGTCGCTCCCATATCGGCACCCACCTGGGCCAACTGCTCCACCACCGTCACCTCCCTCCCCCGCTCCGCCAGCAGCTCGGCCGTTTCCAACCCGGTCATGCCTCCCCCGACCCCCAGCACCCGCTGTCCGACCTCCCGCCCCCCCAGCACCTCCCCGGCCCCCAGCACCCCCCCGCCTCCCCGGCGTGGGCTGC
>Ga0180300_10000269_pt1 | contig 22344 bp, 47 predicted proteins | sample GuaBasSediGuay15_FD_121798 | JGI IMG/M metagenome (GOLD analysis project Ga0180300, IMG submission 121798) | Subseafloor sediment microbial communities from Guaymas Basin, Gulf of California, Mexico - Guay15, Core 4569-2, 21-24 cm | ecosystem: Environmental > Aquatic > Marine > Hydrothermal...
AAAGTTACTTTACCTCAACAACATCAAGAAAGCTCTTTATCCGTGGTATGGCATACTTGTCCACCCAATCCCTCGGTGAAAGTGGTTCTACTTCAACTACAAGATGCTCTCCCTCTTTCTTCCACTCCAACAGCTTTACTGAGCCAATGTATCTAAGGTGTTCAAGCATGTTTTCATACGCTCCCTCTGGTTTTGATTTCATAATCCTTGACTTTATAACAAGTCTCATACTACCCCTCCATAAAAAATAGGAAAGACTGGATTACTCAAATAGTCTTTCAGGGTCTTCAAGCTCTCCTCCTCTCTCTTCTCTGTATTCTCTCTCCCGCTCAATGTGGAATTTTTTGAATTCCTCCCACAACCCCTTCTCCTTGAGGAAGTCCTCCATGTCTTTCTTTATCCTGTCGCAATGGCACTGAGAAATCTTGGTATATTCGCATGATCTCAGATCTAAGTCATACCAATATTCCTCCCCACAAGTGGGGCAAACTTCAGTATTCTGCACACTTGACATGCTATCAGTCCTCCACAAGGTCACCGCAGTAGGGACATGTTATAACTCCCTCATACTCGGTTAGAACCATGAAGGTCAACTTACACCCAAAGCACTCAAGCTCGGTGTATTTTCTCCTAACGCTCTGTCTCTCTCTTTTGTCCTCCTTGATCTCTTTAACAGCCCTCTCCAGTCTGCTCCAATCCGTCAACTTCTCCAAATCGTTAATATTCCAACCCATCATATCCCCTCCATATTATAAAACACAAATTTGCGTCCCCATATTTGTGTCCCCAAATTACCGTATTATAAAAAATAGAGTTAAAAAAATCTCCACCCTGAAAGCTTCAATCCGAGCCAAAGCACCGCTCCGATCATTGCTCCAGCAAAGAAATAAAGCATGGCTATGAACAAAAGCTGATCACCCGTCATAGCCATCTACAATTGCCTGAACCATCTCTCTGATGTAGTCCCTCTGCTCATCCGTGAGATATTCAGGAAGTGTCCACATGCCATCTGTCTGTGTGTCCATTATGAGATCATTTGTCGTGTAGTCTTTTGTCTCTGGAAATGGGTTCTTTTCAATGTATTTCCTAACTTTCTCCTCTGGAAGCACAAAACATGGAACTATCGGCTGTAGAGTTACGCTTTCGTAAACTACCCACCTCTTCTCAATCCTAATGCTCATGTCTAACCCCCCATTATTCTTTTCAGTCTAAGGTGTATGTAGACCGCATGTGCCAACGCTCCAGCTAAGAAAACAACAACATAGATCAAAAGCTGTTCAAACATGGTATCACTTCCACGCAACCATGTAAACCCCTGTCCTGTTGACAAGGTGCTTTCCCTTTCGATAGACCGTCTTTCCGCTCTCATCAACCTGTGTATATAGTGCAATCTCCTTGTCCGAAATACCCTTGCTCAAAGCATTCACGAATTCCTCAGCATCTTCTAAACTCTCGAAGTGTTCATAATCTACCCCATCACCGACCATCAGCTCAAGCTCATCTTCACTGATCTCCTCTGGAAATGTGCTTCTGAAGATTAGATACTTCTCATCGGTTAGGAGTTTGCACATGCAGTTGGCACACAATCCAGCTAAGCCCTCCCTGATCAAATACTCAGCTGAAGCTTTGTTTTTCGCCAAAACATACTTGTATGGTGTTTCGTTGTTACACCCACCGCATTCCTCAAATCCATCTTCCCTAATTGCCGGAAACTCATACATTCTCAACCTGTCCATACTATCACAACCTTACGACATATTCCTCGTGGTTGATAATCGATAACATCTTTAGATATGACATGTCCTCCACGATCTCCGAGTATGACCAATCTTCAAATCCGATAAGCTCATATATGTCCCTGAGCTTCTCTGCAACCTTCTGTATGGTCTCTTTGCTGTGTTGTGTCTTCACTAAGAAAACATTCCTCGCTTCTCCATCCATAAACTCCAAAACAACCAATTTTTCCTCATCACTCATCTTATCCCCTCCATAAAAAAATTATAGTGGCTGTAAATCAGCCACAACCTCATCTTTTACGTGTGTTCTGATTATCAGTTTGTTGTCTTCCACGTAAACCCCAAAGAAGTAATCTCTGAACCTTGCAAACTTTTCCTTCAGCTCACCAAGTGGAATCCGTGGTTCAACTACATAAGTATCGGTTTTTCTTGGTCTTCTCACCTCAAGAAACGTGTATTCAACCGAATCATGTGGATACTTGATTATAATGTATCCGCATCTGTCCGTATCCCATAGCTTACCCCTGTTGAGACATCCAAGCCCCGACCATGCACCATAACAAAACCCGCCGGAGTATTTCGGAGCATCACACCCACAATCACCCATACTATCCCTCCATAAACTTTTTTATCTTCTCTTCGCTTACCCCTAAGCTCTTTAGGTAGTTGATGCTTTTTTCAGATAGCTTCCCGTGTTCCCTCTTTATGTGTCCAACAAGAGAATCACTGTTTTTGACTTTTTTACCGCATAGGTTACACTTTACCTTACTCATCCTACCCCTCTACGAAAAAATAGAAGATTAAAAACTTACTCTAACGAATTCAAGCTCCTTCCACCCTACCGGTTCACACTTGAAGCCTCTGTAACACTTCTTAACCCTGTCGTAGTAGATCACCACATCGTTGACGCTCAGACTATACATCCCGTGCTTTCTGAGTAGCACACCGTTGAGGTTTAGCTCCTCAAACACTTTTTCAAGCTGTAGTTCATGCCTCATGTCAAGCTCAACCCTGTGAACCTTGTAATTCTCTATCAGATCGTTGAAATCCAAAACCGGACTGCTAAGCCCCAAGCTAAGCTTCCCGCCATGCTGAAGAACCCAAATCATGTTAACACCTCATCCCCTTAACCACAGTTATAGCCTCACCGCCTGCCCTGAGATTTCCCTCTTCATCCTCATAGAAATACCCGTGGCAAACTGGACATACGAAACCGTCTGGATCTATGCCAAGTAGGTAGAGTTCAACCAATTCCGCACCACATCTCAAACACTTCAAGCTATCCCCTCCACCGGATAAAAAATTAAGAAATGGTTGTGATAGCCTCATAACTTAGGCAAACTCCCGTATATTCTCCCGTTTTGCTGTTAACCCACCTAAACTGTGCTATCTTTATCTTAGGTAGGGTGCATTTCCCGTCTGTGTTGTGTTTGCAGTCTGTAAAATCGCATTTATTGAGTTTAACAACCATTTCAACAACTTCCATAAAAACCCCTCCATGAGAAACATTCCCTGTAGGGGGAATTTTAGTAACACTACACACCGTTAACATTCCCTCTAGGGGGAATGAAAACACTGTTAATTTGCCATTTAGTAATACTATAAAAAAGCCCTTATCATTCCCTGTAGGGGGACAAAAAATTCAGTTGTAGCTGAATTTTAGTAACACTACACGGCGTTAACCTCAGTCGTAGTGGAGTGAAAACACCGTTAAAATGCCATTCAGTAATACTATAAAAAATGAGAAAGTTCAGTCGTAGTGGAATAAAAAATAAGGGTTAATATTCGAGTTCCAAAGCTTTGTTGATTTCGCTAAGCTCTCTCAGTAGTTCTTTTTTTCTCTCAATCAGTTTGAGAACCTCATCTTTGATTTGTGGTTTGCACCGCATGTTTTCTATCCTCTTCATGATCTCATTGTATGGCAACATAAGCCCACAAGTAGCCCTCTTAAAATGTGTGCATTTGTGGCATTCCCTGAAAACCCTAAGTGGAGACATACACAAAGTGGGGTTATCCTCCGTTAGCTCCTCAACCGTGATAGTTGCCGTTTTCATACCATCACCAAAAAAATTAGAGGTTGTCGTTTATGTAGTTTATTAGCTCATTGTGAAGTTCAAAGAATTCATCATCATCTATTCTGAGAACCCGCTTAAGCTTGTGGTATGTCCGTTTGCATCCGTTGTAAACCCTATAGGCTTCTGAAGGTTTGGTAATCCCTAACTCTCTTGCCATGTCGTCAATGTCCGTTGCGTTTAGATATGTTATGGCATCGCTTAAAATTGTCTCGAAAACCTCAACAAGCCTGTAATCATCGTATCTATCCACACCGTTGTAATACTCATTCACGCTCCCGTAAAAGTCGAAAAACGCTTTTCTGCCTTCGCATGTTACAACGATTTTATGCTTAAAGACTGCCTCATTCTGCACCCATGGGCTTAAGACTTCTTCGCTCTCCCTGTCCCACACATGGATTTTGAGATACTCCCACTCTATGATTATCTTTGTCTTCTCCTGTCCACGTGCTTTAAAATCTACATAGTTGACGTTTAACCCAACAACAGCTTTTGCAACACTCATTTTATCCCCTCCATATTATAAAACGTAAATTTCTCACCCCAAATGTAGGGTGAGAAATTGCTATATTATAAAAAATATAGGAAATTTATAGATGTTTGCCTTCCCATACCTTGATTTCCACTCCTGCACCGCCTAACCTCTCTTTCACCTTGCGTTCAACGTAGTCGAGTGTTAACCTATCTGGATCGAAGTAGTCAAGATCGAATTTCAGAACAATAGTAAACATCTTATTGTTCATTCCGCAACCTCCACCGAAACCCTAATTTTCCTCGGAAACTCTCCACCGTTTAGCCTCTTTGCTACCCACTTTTGAATATAGATGCTTCCAATTTTCATGGGTTCTTCGCTCTCAACCTCTCGATACCTGACGGTGTTTTTCGTTGCCTTCTCCAAAACCGCCTCAACAACAATCTTTTTTGCCATTCTATCCCCTCCATGAATTTAGGAGGAGGGGGCGGGAATTGAACCCGCTTCATAACCTGCAACCCGTCTCACAAAATACCTTGCTTAGCTAAAGCTAAGCTGAAACCTTGTTCGCTTGCTCACTTAGAACAAAGAACTCAAATGGCAGTTTAACCCATACACGCTCTCAAAACCGCTAAAACCTGCCTCCATTTTAGCGGTTATTCAAGCATCCACAAGAGAGTTTTTAGCTCTCTTGCTTCATTCTGTTATATACTATATAACAACATCTTAAAAAGCTTTCGTTTTTCTTATTCTATAAAGTAATTTTTTTCTTTAATTAGATCAGATCAGGAAGCAACCGCAGGTAATCATAATTACATGCGATAAGTTCAATGCTAAGCATTGAATATATGATTCTCCCTCTCTCTTTCCCCACTAATTTCCTAAATTTTTTCCTAAAATTTTTCAAAAAAAAAATTAAAAAAAATTGAGGAGGATAAAACCACTTCATAGAATCGCTTCTGAGAGGATTTCCAAGAACAACCTATATAGTCATATCACCTTGATTTAAATTTCATGCGAGATGAGTTTTACAGAACAAAAATATATTTTAAGATTATACTACACCTATCCGCCTGTAATACTTAAGTCTCTGCCTCCCCCTATCGGTGAGAGTATATACATACTTCCCCATGCCCTTCCTTCTCCTAAGCAAGCTCCTATGCCAGTAGTTTCTCATCAGAGTCCACACAAGCGATTTAGACAGCTCACCACCAAGAAGCTTACGGACATCATCAGCCGTAGCCTCGCCTAACCTGTCAACCGCATCAAGAATCTTTGCCCGCCTGTATTTATCCATGCATTTACCCCCCGTTTATCACACAATATAACAGTGTTTATTTACTCCTATCCCTCGATCTCTCAAGTTTTCTGATTTTGTCGTTGAAGATCCTGATCATCTCATAGTATGCCATAGCTCCAGTCTTCTCATACCTCTCCTTAGCCTCATCCCTGCACTTACGATACAGCTCAATCAGGTCATCATAAGTTAGGGGCATGATCACACCCTCTTGAGTGATTCGAGCCACCCTATCATCGCCTTGGTGTATGCTATACACTTGTCAACCCTGTTCCACCTACCATACCTGCCGAGTGGTTTCAACCTCCTGAATCTCCCTTCATGCGACCACATGTATCTTTCACCAAAATCCTCAAGCTTACTCAAAATATCCTTTAGGTCGGCTATTATTGAATCTATTTCTTCAATCGCATCAGGTGGAAGTGACATCACAACCACCCCTTAAGTTGATTTAAGTCCCAGCTAAGGGGTCTTTTGTGTATCTCTATTCCATCCTTAATAACCAATATTTCCAAATACCCCTCACGCTTAATAATTATCACCATATTCACAACCCCAACTCTCTCCTTATAGATCTGAAAATCCCAACAGCCGGATAATAGGCACTTATAACCACCATAGCCATGAAGTTTTCACCCATCCCCCTGAAATACTCCGCAAGCATGTTAATCCCCTTCTGAACCTCCAGCATGTGGTTGTCAAGGTCTTCAAGTGTCATAAGCTCTCTGAAAGGTTTGGGATGTTCCATCAGATGCCTGCGTTCATCCGCCAACGCCTCAGCCTCTATCTCATCAACCAGTCCCTCCTTCCTCGCTATGGTTAGTATAGGGTCAAGTATCACCGTAAGCTCAATAGATCTGAAAGTCCACCTAGGGTTTCTGGTCTCATAGAATAGCATGTCCAGACCGTTCAGCACTTTGAAGACCGCCTCATAAAACTCCATGAAGTCATACTTTGCAAGTTCCTCCCCTGCCCACTTGAGCAGTTGTTCTTTGTAATGCTCTTCAATTAGTTTCTGAGCCTCCCCCCTAGTTACAGACCTCCCTAACCTAACTGATAGAATGTGTGCAAGCTCCTCTGGATCGGGATACTTCCCAGCCTGCTTAAAATACTCGTCAAGAATCTCCATTGCCTGTTTTTCGAATTCAGAGGGCATACTACCACTTCCTCACAACCGCAATAAGCGGTCTTTTACTCAACACCTCAACATCGTTGAAGTGTTGCCCAAGTAAATCTTCCAGCTCGGAAACAGAAAAAGTTTTCTGAAATGTGCCGGTGATGGTGATGACCCCATCCCTGAACGGGAGACCTATAATCTTCTCAGACTTGTCCCTAACAGCTATGTAGGCTCTACCACCAGTCTTCAGAACCCTCTTTATGTTTTCAAGGATTTTGTGCCTGTCTTCAGGGAGGACAATATTCAGAACGTAAAAGCAGAGAACCACATCGTAGGTATCAGGCGTGAGAATCTCAGGGTGGTTGTATTTGCTAAAGTAGGGATCATAACCATAAGCATCATAACCAAGTGATTTGAGATACTCAATATCAAAACCTCTGCCACAACCATAATCAAGAATTTTATCAACTTTACTAAACCTGTCAATTACCTTCCTAAGTGGGAGGCTTGGTTTCCTCCTCGCTATTGCAGTTCTCCAGTATTTGATTTCCATAAGATAACTCACCACCTGCATTTATACTCCTCATACATCTTCCTCACTCTAAACAGAATAGACCTTGCTCTTCTTGCATCGATTGCCTCGCTATATATCATCTCCCACTTGCAATCATGCAAGCATGACATATCTAGGTACACGATTGGATTTATCCTTGTTAGAATCACCATAATTCTAGATACTTGGGCTAAAGTTGGTGGTTTGTAAAATTCAAGATACAGCTCAGGTCCTCTTGAATTCTCAAAAAAAGCATACCTGACGCACCCAGAAACAAAGTAGTACCAGTCTATTGTATTATGTGTTGAAAGATCCTCCTGCGTACAGCCATATTTTTCAGCATATATCTTCATTGCCTCATACAGGAAATCAACACCAGTCTCAGTCAGAGGAAAATCTGAGTGGTCTACGGTTCTTGTCCTGTCGTACTCTTTGTCCCACCTGCCGTCAATGAGCCTGCCGTCTGGGAGTATCATCACACCATATTTAAGCACGCTGGTAACCCCAAGTGTCTCAACAGCTTCGGTTATAAGGTATCTCTTTATAGCTTCGAGCTTTCTTTTTACATTCATAATATCACCCAGGAACCATATCTGGTGGGGGGACTTTCTGCAAGTCCATCGGTGCTAAGTGGCTATACCTCTCAGCAGTTTTCTCAGTCACACCGAGGAAATCTGCCCTCAGCTTAACACCAACTCCAGCCCTTGCGAGCTGTGCTCCTCTGGAATGTCTCCCAACAACGTGGCTCCTGTACTTCCTCCTGAACACTTTGTATGTCCACCCTGTAACTATCTCCTCCAACCTCCTGTAGGATAACCTCCTCGCCCCCCTGAAGGTGACAAATGCAGCTGGGTTTCTGTCTGTTCTCTCTCTCCAGTAGGCTTCTATCATATCCTTTAACCAGTTGTCCAGCTTCTTCTGCACTATCAGAACCTTACCTCTCTTCTTCTGAACCCTAACAGTTACCTGCATGTTCTTGAAGTCAAAATCATCTTTATTGAGATTCACCAGCTCCATAGCTCTAATTCCAAGAGCATATAGTGTTGCCACGATTGCCCTATCCCTTGGATTATCTATTCTATCGATGAGCTTCATCACCTTCTCAGTCGGTAACCAGTCAACCTCAACCTCCTCAAATCTTATGGGGTGCACCTTTGCATACTCGTCTCCCCTCTTTAAAAACTCAAACAACTTCTTCAATGCGTAGTAGTATTTCGCTATGGTGTTGTGTTTCCTGTTGAGCATGGCAAGCTCTGTAAACCAGTCTTCAACATCATCAGCTGTAAAATTGTCACCATATTTCCGGATGAAACGCTCCGCTATCTTGCGATATTGCTTCGCTGAGTTTTCAGAGGATCTGAGCCTGCACCAAGCTTCAAACTTGTTAAGGTTCATGTTTACATTAGGGCTTCAGACCTTTTCCCAACAGGGCATCAGTCAGCAGCTCAATGCTGTGGAGTATTTTATAGGGAATCCTCAGCCCAGAGGTTAGAAAGTACATAATCTCCCTCCCAGCCTCAAGCGAGGTGGTCACAGGCTCAAGCGACATTCTACCCATTGTGGCTATTGTGTTTATCTCTTCAAGCTTTGGTCCAAGGGGTCCCAAGAAGGGTTTAAGGGTGTCTAGAAGCTCATCGGGTAACTTCAGCAAGGGTTCTATAATCTTTGCAACCTCATCCGGGTCGGGAATTAGTCTCTCATCCATGAGAAAAATAGGGAGTGAAAAAATAAAAATGTTGGGGTCGCAAATGGTGTATGTGTTTTAAACCCTTGAATGGCTCGCACCATAAATATGTGTTTTAACATTGTTAATGGCTCACATTTATTTCTTGTGTTTTAACTCCCAGCCTGGCTCGCACTAAAGTTTTGTGTTTTAACCCTGCACCTGGCTCGCATCCTCAGAGTGTGTTTTAATAACTCACATGGCTCGTAACCTTATCTTGTTTTTTAAACTAAATATTGGCTCACACTTAGATTTTGTGTTTTAATGGGTGGTTTGGCTCGCATACCACTTTACGTGCTCTAAAATATGATCTGGCTAAAAAATAAAAAGCCTTGAAGTATTTATATCTTACTCATCTCTAACAACCATTAGAGGTCCACCACACTCACAAGTCCATGGAAGGTTTGGGTCTGGTACTATGAAGGTATACTCTTTCCCACAATCAAAGCACCTGTACTTGCGTGTCTTCGGAGTCCACCTCTTGCAGTATCCTTTCTTCACTGGAGGATGTGCTGTCATCATTGCCCCAATTTTGGGTTCTTGACACTCCCAAGGATCTCCAGGATACCAGTAGGTAGCTGGAGTGGGGGGAACAAAAAATTTACAAGTGGTGCATGACTTTTTAACCTCATCCCGCTTCATATCTTCCCACTCTCATCCGGCATAGGTGGTGGGTAGAAGTTGTGCCCAAGAATCTTATTGGCGTAGGGCTTTCCGGGATCGTGTCCAAGCTGCCTCATCCACACATCATAAACGTGGCTTATGAACAACTTGGCAACCTTCCTCCTAGCCCTGCTCTCCACTATCCTCCCCGAAGGCACAACCTCAATCTCCGTATAACCCATCTTCTTAAGTATCGCTGCCCTCTCCTTAGTAATCACAGCTTGAATTCTCGTCCCACACCTTGGACACTTGGTCATGTACTTGCTATCCCTGTACCCACACGCAGAGCACACGAACTTCTTCATTATATCCTTCCTCAGATCCTCATCGTAGGGAACCCACCCGTAGGCAAGCTCAAGCTTCTTAAGTTGTGGTTGCTGTTGTTTTTCAAGCTCCTTAGCCTTGAATATCTCATAAGCCCTCCTGTAATACTTCCCCCTCCTGACGAAGGATTCTGCAATCTTCCAGCACGTTGTCCTCATGAAGGTGTTCCAGTTGCCAACTATCCCCTCAACCTTCCTCTGTGCCATTGACTCAATGCAGTCGTCATACTTCAACCCATGACCATCTGCGTGTGCCTCGGCTGCACTCCTCCCGCCAAAGGTCAAGACCGTTCTGGTCTCACCACCTATTGTCATCGGCTTCCTCACTGTGATGTACTTCATACACTCAGTGCAGAAGTATATGTGACCCAAACCGGAATACTGCCACAGCTTGGAAACGTTCTGAAACCTCAATGGTGTCCTTATGGATGAAATAACCCCTCCGGCGAGTTTAGCCTTTATCCCGCTAACGTGCTTCATCCACTTGGTGTATATCTCATAGTTATGCAACCAAGACTCAAGCTGCTTTTCGGTCTTGTCCTCAACACCCCTAGCCTCGTGGATGATCGCTGCCATGTTGGCAATCTCTGAAAACTCCGAATACTTCCCAAGCAACCACGCAAAGTGACCAAGGTTGTCCGATCTCCTTATCTTCTTCTCAATCTCCTCAACACTACTAAGCTCAACGTTTATCTTGTACCTCTTCTGGAAATTCTCAATGGCTTCCTCACTCTTCTCAGCCTTTACCCTCTCAGCAATCTCCCTGAAGTCAATGTACTCCTTGATCAGCCCAGCGAGCCTGTTGTCCATCGCTGTTCTCACCTTCTGAAATCCATAGAGCGTTGAGATCATATTCTTCAGCACCCTAAACCTTGCCAATTCCTCCTCTGACATGTATCCATACTCAACACCCAGTCCTAAATCCTCCACCTTACTAACCATACCATCACCTCTTATTCTGACCTCAAAACTCCCAATATTTTCTTATCAAACTTCCTCCAGTATCCTCTCCAGTACTCCTCATCGTAGCTCTCATCGCTTAAGAATTCTATGAACCACTCGTTGTGCTTCTGCCTCCCGTACCTCATAACCCCCTTGTGCATTCTTGTCCTAAATTTGGGTGACAGACCAATGTAGTTAAAAATAGCAGCTATTTTGTTGGTTGAGAAACCATGAACCTTCATGAGCATCTTTCTAAAGTCTGTAAAGCTCAAAAGATTGTCAACTGCACGTGCCCTCATCAGGGTGTAAAGCTTCTGCTCGTCTAAGATAACAACGGTATCTGTCACCCTCCCACGGCTCACCCACTGCAAGATGGTCTCCCCCTTCTCTCCTCTACTTATATGGATTGTTGCCTCTCCCTTGGAGGTTACAGCTACAATGGAGTCGGTCATTACTTCCCCACCAGTGCCTTTTTCCTCTTACCCCTCTTAGCCTCAGTCGCTTTTCTAACCCTCTCCTCGTAGTCATCGGGCACGACAACGACATCAATGCCCCTCTTCTCGTAGCTCTCTATAAGTTCAGGTGTAGCCTCTGACTTCTTAACCAGCACCTCAAGCCTGGTTGGCGTAAATGCGTAGAAAATCCCAGGGCTGTATTCCTCCCTGTATCCTGTAACGCTCTCCTTGTCTTCAACAATCTTCTTCACAGCCTGCTTGTGTGCCAAGTAGACAATGGTCTTACCAACCTCAAGATTCTTTGGAACATACGCAACAGCCTTGCTGACTCCCATCTTCCTAGCTTCCTCTATGAAACTCGAAGGGGTGTAGAACTTCCCACCAACCCACAGGATGTACCCGTGCTCCGGTGGTTTGCAAACAGGACACTTGCCATACACATCCTCCCTAGCCTTGCAAAAGCACGGAGTGTACTCATACTCTGCAACACACTCCTCGCAGATGTATCCTCTCCTCCCACTCTCCAGCGTTGTAAGCTCAAGGGTCTTCCCGCAATGAGGGCACTCTGTGGTATCGTAGCAGTTTCCAAACAACCTCTTTGGGTTAATTTCTATCCACCCTCTGGAAAACTTAATCCCCTGTCCGCACACGGGACACACCTCAAGTGGCATTGGAAGCCTGTGGCACGGCACCGAAAGCCCCTCTCCTATGACGTATATCTTCCCAAGTCTTCTATACCCGCAACCCCTCTCAGGCTCAAGGTCTTCGAGATACCTCACTCCCATTTTTCCACCTCACAATATTATACATAGCATAATCATTTTTTATTCTATATAACACTTTCGGACTCAGCAAAAATGACACCACTATTGTAGCAGGAAACTTTTATATTGTATAACATCAACTTGTAACTGGTGATAGAATGATCTGGACTGTAAAACTAACGGTGTCTGGTGGCATGTACATCCCCAAGACCATGAAGGATGCAACAGGGATCATGCCCGGCGACTATGTTGTATATGAAATACTTAAGGTGAGCAACACAACCCCAGAAGTGAAACTTGTCAACGTTGGAGTTGCGAGGAAGGTTGGTACAAGTTCTGTGGGCGTCTGGGTTGATAGATACACCAGAGACTTCTTCAACCTATCCGGCGGAGACCTAATCACTATTGATGTTAAGGAGGTCTTGAGAGGCTATGGAAAAGATAAGAAGGTTGTATGGAGGGATGTAAATGGAAAATGAGGTTGTAAAACTCAATATTATGGAGGTCTTGTCTAACAAGAACAAAACCGTTGGTCTCGTCAAGTTGGACAATAAAGAGCTTGAGCAGAACAACTACCAAACTGCTGTCGTGAGAGAGGAGAGGATCTACGAGGCTCTGAAGTTCATCAAAAAGATCGATGACATGATCGGAACCGGTATGCACAGGGGTGTTAGCATCCACGTGAGAGATGGTGGTATACTGCTGATGTCAACTGAGAAGATGAGGGAGCATGGGGTTTACGTGGCAGTCTCAACCATAGTTGATGTTGTAAAAATGGAGGTTGAAGATGAGTGTTGAGTCTTTAATATGGGACTTGCCAACTGTTGAGAGGTTCTGTAAACTTGTTGTCCCAAAGCTCAGGGATGATGAGGTTCTCATAGCAATTCTATCTGCCAGAAAGAAGTATGGTGGAGTTAGCAGGAGTCAGGAGAACCTCATCAGGGTGATACTCAGAAACAACGACACTATTGTGAACAAACTCAGGAAGATGGCAGTCGTTGGAGACATGTATGTTGACATACTGACCAAGAAACCAATCCCGGCAAGCTCTATGGCACTATATGTTGATCTATCTCCTAAAAGTACAATAAAAGCCTTCAGTCTGTTTAACAAAGACATCCTGCAATGGTTCTACCAGATGTCGAAGGATGCAAACTTTAACAAGAGCATATTCAGAAAGATGGATATAAAGCTCTTCTCAGCCATACACAGGAGTAACTCAAGAACCCCTCCGTACTGGATTGTTGACATTGATGTCAAAAACGAGAAGTTACTCAAGGACATCTGCAAGCTCTTCAATGATGAGGTTGTGTGGATCTCCGAGACTCACGGTGGGTACCATGTCATAGTCAACAGAAATGAGAACACGGGCAAGGTGATGCACAAACTCATGAAGAAGAGGCTCAAAACCGTTGAGATCTTCGGCAAGGACACGATGACCGTCGTTCCGGGAACGTTGCAGGGAGGGTTTAAGGTTAGGGAGGTAGTGTTATGAAGGATATGGGTGGTGTAAAGAAGACCCTCGAAGACGCTGATAAGGAGCTGAGGAGTGCAAACGAGGTAGTTAACAGCATAATCGCCGAAATAGAGAAGCTCAAAAAGAGGATGATAATCTACACCGTGCTTGAGATAATCCTAGCAGCTGTGGTGCTTGCCATCCTGTATCTGATATGTGTTATACTGGGGTGGTAGTATGGAACAAAAGGTTAGAGAGTTGAAGATATTTTGCAAAGCAAAACGGTGTCAGATGTGGGATGATGGGGAGTGGTGCATCTCGTTCTGCATACAGTGTCCGAACTGCGTTGTGTCTCTGGAGGGAGAATATGGACCAAAAAGATATAAATAAGAGGATTTTTGAGACAATGGGTAAGTTTAAGCAAAGATTGGATGAACTTGAGAAACAGGTTGCAAATATTGACAAAGATACTAAGTGGGCTGTTAGTCGTTTATTAGACCTAAAAAGAGACGTTGACAGAATCAATGAGAAACTCGCCGACATTCTCGCAATAGGGGAATACAAAATGAGCAACTGTGCCTATCTGGTAGATGGAGAGTGTACGGTGTGGAAGAGGGGAGACAAGCCCCTCACCTCTAAAATCGTGTGTGCCGTGTGCCTGAGTTACAGAAAAAGGTGAGAGTATGGTTGGGTATAGGTGGACCCCTGAGCAGGAAAAATACCTGATAGAAAACTATGGTAAGATTCCCGTCGATGCAATTGCCAAAAAGTTGGGAAAGAGTGAGGGTGCTGTTGAGGGTAAAGCCTACAGGCTCGGACTGAAGAAGAAGGTATACTACCCACCGCACATCAAGAAGGTCATCAACTCTGGGAGTAATCTGATAGAGGAGATTGATAGGGTAGATCAGGAAATTAGAAGGCTCCTCCACGTGCTAAGTTGCAAATTTGACGCTCTAGCTAAGGAAGTGGAGAAGAAGATAAAGCCAATTGAGGAGATTGGGATAAGGGTTGTCTCAGTTGAGGTTAAGCACGACCCAGAAGACCCAACATTCAAGAGTATAGTAGTTACGATAAACTCCGATAGACTTATAGAGTTGAGCAAACTTAGTGGTAAGAAAGGACTTGACAAGTGGTTTGATGAGTACAAAAAGGTCTTGCAGGCTGCACATGATTGGGTTGATGAGCACATGCCAGCATATAGTAAGCACATTGCTTTCTATGCCAGGGAGTAAGATTTGGTATAGGTGATTTTATGAAATTTGAGGAATATTACAACGAGGTAAAGCCGGAAATTGAGAAACACATGAGGAAGATGTTCAGGCTCGAACCAGATGTGATAAGGAGAATCTTCGAGTACTCAACGAGGGGTGGAAAGAGGTTCAGACCAACTCTCGTCTTGCTGGCTGCTGATGTGCTTGGTGGGGAGAGGAAAAACTGCCTTGACTACGCTGTCGTCATTGAGCTACTTCACACCTCAACTTTGATCCACGATGATGTTATAGATGCGGATGAGCTTAGACGGGGTATGCCAACCTTGCACAAAGCCATGTATGACCTGATGGGTTTGGCAAATAAGGTGTGGGGTAAACTGTTTGGCAGACCGAGATTTAGAGATCCAATAAGTCTCGCAATTCTTGCTGGGGATGGGATGCTTGCAAGGGCACTGCTACTGCTCAAGACACCCGAAGCTGTAAATGCCTTCGCAGACACAGTGTATGCTTTGCTCAAAGGGGCGGTTATGGAGATCAGGCACGCACAGGAGTATATAGACAAAGGGCTATATTACGATGTTATTGTTCTAAAGACGGCTTCGCTGTTTGCAACCTCCACTTTTCTGGGAGCACTCACGACAGACGCTCCATCTTGGCAGAAGGAGGCGGTGAGAGAATTCGGCAAGAGGCTTGGGATAATGTACCAGATGGTCGATGATGTCATAGATGGAGACGCTCCAATGTGGCTTGTTGACAACTTCGAGGAGGAACTTAAGGAGCAATACAGACTGGCTCTGATGGAGCTTGAGAAGATCCCAACTACTGATGAAAACGCTGAATATAAGGAGGCTATGAGGGACCTGATACCCTTTATGCTCACCAGACTCGCCAAGGAAGGTAAGGTGAAGGATGTCGTTGAGAGGGTTGTAGAGAGCATAGAGGAAATAAAGGGGTAAGATGGCTCGAAAGATTAAAGTCAGCAAGTACAACTGGAGGAGGGTTGTAAAAACTCACAACAATAAAAAAATAAGAAACAGGTGTGTGGTGTGCGGTAAACCCATCCCCAGGGGGAGGGTCTGTTGCAACCAGTGCTACGATACACTCTACGCATAGTTCTGATGTCCTTCAAAACTCCCAGTGGCTCGCATTAAGATTTAGTTCTTTAATATCACTTCTGGCTCGCAACTTACATGTGTGTTTTAATCTTCTATTTTGGCTCACAATTTAGTTATGTGCTTTAATAGTTGGGACTGGCTCACAATATATTGTGGTGATTTAAACTTTTCCCAGGCTCGAATCTAATTTATGTGATCCAAGTGATCCATTGTCTCGCATTCGAGATGGGTGTTTTAAGTTCTTTTATGGCTCGCAATTTATCAATGCTCTCCAACTTTCTACACGGCTCGCACAGTTATTTTGTATTTCAAACTTTCAAATAGCTCGCAACACCACTACGTGCTTAAACGATTTTTCTGAGGCTCGCAGGGATGGTGAGTGTTTTTAAAAACCCCATCGGCTCACACGTTGTTTGTGTGTTTCAAATCCAAGTTGGCTCGCAATTATTCACGTGTGTTTTAATACTTGCTTTTAGCTCGCATTATATTTTTGTGGTTTAACTTTTTCTACGGCTCGCAATTTCGTTGTGAGTTTAATGTGAACCTTGGCTCGCACATTTACGATGTGTTTTAAAACAAATACGGCTCACATCAGGTTTATGTGTTTCAATTTCCATTCAGGCTCGCACATAGTCTATGTGTTTCAAACGTCGCCTCGGCTCACACCCTATAGATGTGCTTCAAAGAATCAAATGGCTCGCAGATTATTCTTGTGTTCTAACTGATCTTGTAGCTCGCAATAACTTTCTGCGTTTCAACCCCCGTTTGGCTCGCATTGTTTTTTTGTGTTTCAACCACTGTCGTGGCTCGCACAGTTCCCATGTGTTTTAACATTTCCAATGGCTCGCAAATAGTGTGTGTACTTCAATATACTTTTTGGCTATAGGTGTGGTGGTTGGGGGTGCACGTACTCTAGTTACCTGTGGTCAATGTCCCTGTGCACCCCCGTGTGTCGATCTGCCCTCGATCGATCGTGATGTGATGTTGTGATGTATGATGCTGTGATGCGGTGCATCACGCATCACAAGGTGAGGAAGCAAACCTTACCTTCTAACTTCTAAGTTCTCAATACAGTATCTCCCAACCATATTTAAAACTTTCGATTATACTTGACATGGGTAAGATTTATATGTAATACCATTCAAATATCAATGGTGGTTGTATGGAAGTTGTGCTAGATAAGAGGTGGTTATGTAAGAGTGGATACAGTGTCATCCTGACCCTGCCCAAGGGATTCTGCACGGCACACGGTTGGAAGCCAGGAGATGCAGTTAAAATCAAAACCGATGGCAGAAGATTGATTATAGAAAAAGAGGAGGGTGGATAAAATGGATGTTTTGATGCTGGTTGATGAGATTGCCCTGACTGAGGAAGCCAAAAAGCGATACAAGGAGTGGAATGAGGAGGTCAGCGGAGAGGTGTACTGCACCGGCTACATGTTCGAGAACTTCGAGATAGAGGAGATCTACATCAACAACGATGGTGACATGAGCATAACCTTCTACACCGGCAGGGGTGAGGAGTGCAACGGAATCTACGTTTCCATGACGATAAAGTTCGATGAGTGGTTCTCTGAGTTTATAAGACACAGAAGCTTCGATGATCTGATTGAGATGCTGGACAAAAGGCTCAAAGACCTTGAGAGGGTCATAGATATAGTCAAGGGCATCAAGATCATAGTTAAGAAGGCTAAGGAGATGGGGGAGATAGAGTGAGCGGGATAACTGAGGTAAAGGACAACATAGAAATAAAATTCGGAGACATCTACATGAGCCTGCCCAAGAAAAAAGAGGACATGCAAATGGCTGCACACCTGTTGAGGCTTGCTACTGAGTATGTGTTCGGTCCAGAGCTTCCTCCACCACCACTGCCAGCCACACCAGCCACGCCAGCTATAGCTAAGAAGACCATAACCAAAAAAGACGTTGGGGTTGAGTGTAAAAAGAATAAAAAGAGACCAAGCTATGTTGATCTAATGGGCAACTTCAGATACAAGGTTGACAAGGAAAACGATACTGTTACTCTAATCTACCTACCAAGCAACACAAAATTGAAATTCACCTACAGTTGGGTAAAGGAGGTCTACGATTCTCTACCGGAAAAATTCACGGTCAACGACTTGTGGAAAAAGGCAAGGGAGACGGGTGTTGAGTTAACCAAACAAGAGTGTGCTTGGCTTATAAGGGTCTTCAGCCACATTGACTTCGATGCGGAGATAAAGAGGGAAGGAAACAAGCTGGTTGCGATTAAGATGTCCAGCAACGGGTCCGTCAGGGAGGAGAATATAAAGAAGATGGAAGTTGAGAAGGAAACGATAGGCACCCCTTGGGAGGTGGAACGTGATTGAGATACCTGTTGAAATTATAAACGCTTTCAAATCTCTATCAGATGATGACAGCTGGATTATCTTCTCCTACTTAATGGATGGCGACAAACCACTGAGTGAGATCAAAAAGCTGAATGTAGCCAACCTGGATATGACTCTAAAGGACCTGACTATGGGTGGGCTGGTTAGGAGGTATGCGAAAAGCCTAGCAGACATAGCAGATGATGATAAAAACTACTACGGTCTAACCACAGTGGGTAGATCTCTTGCAAGGTGGCTGATTGACTTTCTGGGGGTTGAAGAAGGGGTAAAGGGCATAACCAAGGAAGTAAAACTCCAAACAATAGATGCTGTCTGGTGCAACCTGCACAACCAGTACATGCCCGTGACTTACTGCATGAGACACTGTGGCAGATTTGGTGGATATGTTGGGTTTAAGCTCATAAAGTGTAAGTATGAGGGCTAAAAAACCATCTATAAAAGAGAGGAGGGTTGTAGGCTTCTGCATTAGACTAATCCAACAGAGGAGGAAGATCAGTGCTGAGGAACTTTACGAGGCTGCCAAGGATGAATTTCCGAGGTATAACTTTGGTAGAAAGTGGCTCTCAAGGAGGGTAAAAGAAAACATAGTAAACACAAACATCACAAAGTGGAGGTCAAATAATAAAGTGTTATACTTCGGGTTCGAAGAGGAGAGAATCAAACACTACAAGCGGTGTCTGTACTGTGGGAAACCAATTCCGGGCAATTTCGTTAAGTGGTGCAGCAGTAAATGCTACGAGGAGCTTGAGAAGATTGCAACTTGGTACTCCCCAATGCCCAATTTACCAAGCCAAGAGAGGGTCAGGGAGATCTTAGGCGTTTCTGAACCTCGACGTGAAGATGTCCCTCACGACACGTCATCCTCTCAACCTGTTCGAAAACAACCGGTTGTCTTACAACCTTAATTCTCTTCTTTTTTACTGGAAAGTCAAATGCAGCAAGGCAGAACATCATTGGAAACTCAACGTTCTCCCCCTCAATGACGACAGCGAATGGGCAACCTAAGCAGTCTGGATTTATCTGCCCTGTTTTGATCTCCTCTTCAAAGTGTTTGAACCTATCAGGCATTGGTAATCTCCCTCCACGAATCTTTTCTAATGAATTCGAGCAAATCAACCTGACTCTTGTCAACTTGTCTTTTTGAAGTTATGGTTGCCTTCTCCCTCTTTTTAAACTTAGATGGTAGGACAATAACCTCCTCTTTGGCTGAGATGAAGCCAATTCCATCGAGTTTCTTCTTCCCAAGATCGAGCAGGTACTCAACGATTGTCCTCGCTGAGAGGTCTATGACAACGTAGAAGTAGTCGAAGTACTTTCTCCTCTCCTTGGCTTGGTAGAACGCCTTATAGAAGTCCGAGTCCTTGAGTTCAAACCCGATCAGTCTCATTATGTTCTTCTCAAAAGTATACGCCTCAGCAACGGCATCTACCTCATATCCAAACACTCTAACGTGTCTGAGTACTCTCTCAACCTTGAGATCGTGACATAAGTAAATAACTCTTAGAATCTTCCAAGTCAGTAGTGCGTCCTCAAGGTAGACTCTGTTATCTATCTCCTTCATAAAGCATTCTCACAAGCTTGCTGATTAAATTCACAACCTCACTGTCATCAACTTCAATCTCCCACTTTCCGACTGGGATTTTCGATCTCTCAAATTTGTATATTTTTATCTTCATTCTACCCCCTCTCAAACTCACTACACTCAAGCATATCGGCTCCACAAGCGGGACATTTCTCCGGTCTTTTATCTGGAAAGTAACCGCAGAACCCGCACACAGGACACTCAAAACACACCATACCATCACCAACAATCTTCTGGGTCTCTCTCAAACCTGAAGGCTTTGTCATCAATGTAGAGGTCGGCGAAGAGTTTACCACTCGTATCTGGTGGCTGCCAGGGATGTTCATTGATGTAGTCGAAGGGGATGTTGTGCTTCCTAAGCTCCTCGGCAATCCTATCTCTATTATCTCTTGTGGTCCATATCACCACAACCCACCCACGGTTCTTAAACTCTCTGAGAGCCTCAGCAGGGTGCATTTTCTTATACTGTCCATCCCTATCCCTGATGTCCAAAACCTCCCCCCACGATCTGCTCAAAATCGGCTCACCGAAGTGATTGTGCCCCTGCCATCCGTTGTATTCAAATATGGTGTCGTCTAAGTCAACGGCAACTATTCTCGGTCTACACGTTTCCTCAAACGTGCACCTTCCATCCTTATAATAAGGACAATCCTTGTTGTTGATGTCGCAGGTCACTTCTTCCACACCTCTATAAAGGGTTTGTATTCAGCCGGCATGGTCAGAACCTTCACAGCATACACGAGGTACCCGTTCTCAGAGTGCATCTTCAGCTTAGACTTTGCCTCCTCAATTGTGTCTGCCCTGTCAAAAACCTCAAGGGTGAAGTCCTCCTTCTGCCTTAAAATCAACCACCTCTCCTGCACGTTATCCCTCCTTATCTTCCTCCACCAACTCCTTGAGAATTTTATGAGCCTCTCTCAGCTTATTTATATATTCTTCAGACTTGAAGAGCATGGCTCTCTCAAGTGCCTTTCTAGTGTAGAATTCAGCATCCCTTAAAAAATCGAAATAATCGTTCATCATTCTACTTCCTCCAACACCCGTGTTTACTCCTCTCGTGTGACCTCAACCCAGCCTTAGTTTTGAAAACCTGCCCACAAAACTCACACACATGTCCAATGCACTTTTTGTGGTATGGCTTCCCATCCACGTAGACCACCTTGGACCAGTTTCTTATCTTCTTCCCGCATTTGGTGCAGAACGGTCTCCTCTTCTTTCCTCTGGGTGTTATGTCACTCGTTGTGTCTCTCGTGCTATCTTTTCTCCTTAAATAAGGTGTATAGTAATATTCCCAAAGCTCACGAGGCATAAAATCACCTTTCAGTCTTATCTGAAAATTGGTCTAATCTCTTTCCCGGTCTTCCTGTCGACCCATATCCACTTCCCATTTCTTTTAACTTTCTGTAGGTAAAAATTCCGTATGATTTCATCATGCATCGGAATCACCTCACATTCCTTCCCATCCAGTACCCCGCTACAATCAGACACAGTATGCTCGCAGGGATGAGTGGTAAAAAACCATATTCCATACCGATGATGTATCCGATTACACCAAACATGAGTAACAATAGAATCAACAGACCTCTAATGAGATATTTAATCCGCTTCACTTTATCAAATCCTCCAATTCCTCAAGCCTCTCATCAATCTCTTCAAGTTTATCGATTATCTTACTCAGAAGGGGAATCAACTCTTCGGATCGATGGTTTACTAGGAAGTCTCTTTTGAAGTCGTAAAGAAGGTGTTTCAACTCCCTTATGCTCGTGTACATCCCCAACTCCTCCTCACTTGTCTGGACTTATTGGTGGGTCGTATTCCGCCTGCCACTCTGCAACCTTCTCCAGCTCTGTTTTAGAATTTTCCCACCACGCTCTTCTCAAGGTTTTTCTTTTAACCACTGTGAATTCTTCCAACATAGCTATCAGAAGCTCTGTTTTGGCAAGTGATGGTTCTGGAAGTCTATATGGCTCACCCCTTACAGTTATCTTAGTATTATGATTATCATAGCCGACGTAGACGAACTCTGGATCTATGTCGTGTATCCATCCCACGAGGGTGTGCATGTCGAAGTCCAGTATTGGTTCAATGGTGACAAATCTCCTCTCGTGCTTCAACCCATACCCATTTCTCCTCATCACCCTGTATCTATCACCCGGATCTGGTGCTCTCGAAATGTCATAGTTGTAGGTTATCATAGCCCAGGGAACGTGGTGGGTTTTTGACTTATACTCCCACGTTTGTCTGTTTGACTCAATCGTGGTGCCAAGGATTACATTGTCGGGGATTGATCTGCCCTTCTTTTCAAGCTCACGCTCCCACACTGTAAAAACATAAGGTCTCTTTGACTGGATGTAGAAGGTTTTGTCGTGGTGCTTTTCTATAACTTCGAGGATTTTGAAGACATTTCTAAGGCTGGCAAATGCAATGTCGCCGAAGGCACAGCAAAAGATCGTGTCGGCTGAGGGTACTCTCTTCAACCTCTCCTCGTGGAAGTG
>Ga0180300_10000270_pt1 | contig 22320 bp, 38 predicted proteins | sample GuaBasSediGuay15_FD_121798 | JGI IMG/M metagenome (GOLD analysis project Ga0180300, IMG submission 121798) | Subseafloor sediment microbial communities from Guaymas Basin, Gulf of California, Mexico - Guay15, Core 4569-2, 21-24 cm | ecosystem: Environmental > Aquatic > Marine > Hydrothermal...
AACAACCCGGAAGGAGGAAAAAATATGTCGCGTAGTAAGTCTAAGGGTAAGTTGGAAAGTAAGTCTCATGGTATAAAAGGGTTTATGTTGGTTTTGAGGTGCCGGAGACTCAAAACTAAGCTTCAAAAGCTTCTTGACGCTGTTAACGATATTGTTAAAGATCTGCCTGACGGGCGTCTCCTTAAGTTGGAGAGACGCCGCTTCAAGCAGGTTAGCAAGGGCCGTGAATATGAATATGAGTATGTGGAATTGTTTGAAGGTTATGGTGGGAATAAGAGGCTTCTTAAACGTTGGAACGCTGAGAAAGTTCCTCCTGAAGTCCTGCAGTTAGTTGAAATTGAACGTTTTTTCTGCGAGTTAAAAGGAGAACTCTTGAAAATAAGATTCTTAGTTGAAAAACTTCTCGAGGAGAGTGGAGCATGTGGCTAATAAGGTTTTAGACAAAAACGACACTACAAAAAATGTTGGACTCATAGTACAAAAAGAGGGTCATAGTACAAAAATTTGCCCTGTTTGCGGTGAGCCTGGTACTCCTGTTGATAGGACTCCTAATCCGAAGTATCCTCATTTGGTGTATAGATATTATGAGCATGCTGTTAAGCTTCCTTCTGGCCGTTGGGGGGCCAAGTACTGCTATGTCGGCCGAGTAACTCATAGTACAAAAAGCGCTGAAAACGCTACTAGCGCTTCCTCTCATAGTGCAAAAAACATAGTACAAAAAGTTGACGCAAATAAAACTAGTCCTCCTGGGGAACCAACTCATAGTACAAATTTTTGTACTATGAGTGACATGTTTGAAAGGGCCAAGTATCTGCCAGGATACAGGTCCAAAGGTTATACTACTCTTGGTGATATGAAGCGTTTAGGTTTGATTATTAGTGATTTTTCGGCTGAGGAGTTGGATAGGTGGGAGGAGGAAGGTTTAACGGGGTTGAAGAACCATTTGAATGAGAAGGTTGGCTCCATTTATTATCGTTGCGAGTGTGGAGAGAAAATAGATCAAGTAGACCTTTTCTTCAAACATAAAGGTAAATGTCCTAAATGCGGTAAGCAGATTGTTAAAAAAGAAAATTGGGATATTGTACACAATGTATACAATATTGTACACAAAATAGAAAAAGTGAAGGAAAGGAAGAAATGTGGGAACTGTGAGTTTTTTGTTCCAGCTAAGGGTCTTGATGTTGGGGTTTGTCGAAAAACTGGGAAAACCAAACATGAAAGCGAATTTTGTGACAGTAATATTCCAGGTTTAATTCCCAGCAAAATAGAAACATCTCCTCAAGAGGCTCTTCTTAACCGCTTCCTTCTTGAAGCAAGAAAGAAGCTAACAAAAGGTCAAATCTATAAAAAACATAAATAGGAGGTGTAATAGTTTGGGTATTGATTATGATTGGATTTTGGTTAGTGAGGAACCTGAGATTACGGATCCTAAAGGTTTTGTTGAGTTTCTTAAAAGTGTTGGCGACTGTTTCAGGGAAATTGTAAACTACAACTTTGTTTATGAAGATGTAGATGAGTTAACTGCAAGAAAGAAGTGGGCCTTTCTAGGTTTTAAAGGCCCCTATGAGCATGGGCCACATTACAGGATCCCTCGAATGCACCCTGAAGACGAAGAGTTAAAACGGTTTTTAGAAGACCTCTCAAAATACATGGAGAGATGTGAGTTCATAGTTATCAGCGAAGAGTTTCCGTATGTTGAAAACGCAATATGGAAAGTTATTCTAAACAAAGGAGAAGCAAAAATAATACCCTTAACGTTATGCCCAGAGAAGGAGGACAATTCAACATGAGTTTAGATGTTGTTGAGAAATGTCCATGGAAACTGGGTGACTGCTGTACTTATCTTAACAGTTGGCCTCCATGTAACCCCGACGAAGATTGGTGTCCCCTAAACGAAGAATATTATGATTGGCTTAAACAAGAACAATCCGAAAAATTCAAAATAGATTTATTAATCTTCCCTCCTGGGCCAAAAAAAGAGGTGGATAGGTTTGAGTAGTCGTTTTAAGCAGTTTCAAAGAGAAAGCCGTCAAAATCCATCCACTTTTTCATGTTATTCCTCCAAAATCTTTTTCCATGTCTTGTATAGTCTTACAAGTGCGTTTCCAAATCTCCGCGACAAAATGTATTCTCCCTTTGTTGTTCTTATCAACATCCCTAGATCTATCATTCTCTTAAGAACCCTGTAAAATTTTCTTTTTTGAGCTGGGTCACCGTATCCATGTGTCTTTATGAAGTCACTTGTTTCGTAGCAAAGTAATCTATGATGTTTCTTTATGTGCTCTATTATGTTTAGTGCAATTTCTTCCCGCTCTCTGTTTTCGAAAACAGTTCTTAGAAGGCCTTCAAGACCACCTTTAACCTCGTATTCAACAAATTTGATAACCATGTTAGACAACCCCAAGACTACTTGGACACTTATGAGACAAAAACTTTTTCGTAACTTCTCTCTTTTCCGACAAAAAACTTTTTCCAAAAGAGCTCTTGGAACCGAAAATGACAACTTACTGTCAACAATATAAATAACTCACCGAATGATACCTGTTCAATGGCAAGCACATTTAGAAGTTAGCGAGTTACTTTGTAACTTCTTGTGACTTTAGTTCTTCTATTCTTATGCTAATTGCAACCATGGTTGCCATGATAAACCCCACTGCGACACCGACAGATACAGAAAACAGATCGATGTTGACAATGCCAATATTGTCCATTGCAATGGAACATAGAACAATCCCTAAGAACGCAAAGAACAAGAACAAATAAACAGTTTCCAACTCTTTTCTTCTTTTTGACACATACCTCAAACTTGTTCACCTCTTAACATGGTTTCGAAGCTTCTTAAGTTCTTGGATTTTTACATCCAGTACTAGGAGCATGCCCAAGAAAATGCCTGTAATAGAGCCGATGAGCCACGAGAAATGGAACTCAAAGAAACCGAGAACCGAGACCACCACTTGGCCTATAAGTAGCACCACATATACCCAAAAAAGAACCAACACATTTCTTTTGTCCCGTCTCAACTGCTCCTCAACTATTTCCTCCAACTCCAAAACCTACACCTCCTCTTGGTATTGGCATATTATGAATTCGTTTGGGATGAAAAACAAGATCTTAACTTTCTTCTTTCTCAAAACACCGACTTCATGATTTGCTTCGAAAACTATTGTTTGAAGTTCTTTTGCAAGTCTCATGAATTCTTCTTTATTGTCGAAAAACACGTAGTACGGAGGCCCACGAAGATCGAAACTACCAACCTTAACGGTTTTCAAAGTTCTTCCCCCTTTTCTTCAATTTTTAAGGGAAGGGTGAACCCGTAGTAGTCGTATGCTAAGTGTTCTGTTGTCGGCCAAAAAGTACGGTACTCTTTTATCAAAAGGTTTTGTGGAACAATTATGTCGAATGTTTGATTCACCTTTTCCGTTAATACCTCTACTTTCAGTTTTGTACCTGACATGTAACATAGCTGCGTTACTGCTTCCCCGTTCTCATCTGTAATTAAAGCTTCACGTAAAACCCCGTTCAAATAAATAAGGACCCTAGCGTTAGGAACAGGAACAACTGCTTCATTCTCAAAAAAGTAAACAACAATAAACCTCAAAGGCAAAGCATCATCAACAAACTCCACATCAGAGGAAGGACACGGAGCACCAAAATAGGCCCCCACAATAATGGCTAATGCAAGTAAACCAACCCAAACAACAGCCCTAACATATCTCATCAAAGATCTCACCCCAATATTTAACTTCCTCCTTCAACCGTAATTTCACGCACCTATTCTTCCATTACCAATCTGCCTTCAAATTTTAAATCAACATTTGGTTCTATTTCAACTGAAATCCTTTCTTCTTCAATTTGATATTTTATTTCGTCTTCAGATATTTGGCGAATTAAGTTATAGCAGACTTCACAGAGAAAGATTTTTGTATAATAAAGTTCTATCTCCCTCACGCAACACTCATAACCTTTATCCCTAAATGGGTCGTCACCACTCCCAAACATTTCTAAAACCTTTTCTAAAACTTCCTTTGCAGTTCTCCCACATAACCAACACTTAGTTTTTTCACTTATCCCCATAACACCACCTCCTTAAATTTCATACATATTTTTTAAATAATATAATATCGAACTTGGAAGTTGAGCGGTATGTCAGTGTCGTACATATTATGAGTAAATAGTTTTATAGTATAATTTTTGGAACCGTGAGTTCTGGGTAGTTTTCTAGTAGGATTGCTTTGCTTTTCTTTCCGATCTTATGGAGTTCTTCTCTGATTAGGTTTAATGCCAATTGTTCATAAGCATCTCTCAAAGGTTTATACCAACTGTAGAAACTGTCGGGCAGATAACAGAGAAATTCATCTTCATATATTCTTCTTACACCCGATTTCTTCATGTCAGGGGTTGTCCAATGTAGGTACGCCCTAGCCAATCTGCTCCATCTTTTCACGAAATCCTCTTGTTCTTCTCCGTTTTCATTTACCCTTGGAGAGTCTCTTTTCAATATCTTGATGTTAATTGCTTGCGGAAATTTTCTCAGTTTTTTAAAGATCCATGCAGGTGTTGGCGTCGTACATATTAAACATGCAAGCCTTGTCCTAGCAACATTAAGATATTTTCCTATAGCTATGAGGAGAGGGTCCCACCATTCTAAAGCATAACACCATAGGCCAGCATCATCCCATATGAGCCCTGGAACTCTCTTAAGACCCGATTCTTTTATTTGTTCAAGCTTATCTAAGAATTGTTGAGGATGGAAGAAAATAAACTGTTTAACCTTTTCCCACGCTTCCTTTTTCCTCATGTTATAGACTTCCATTAAAACTTCAACCATAACCTTAATGGAATATGCACTTTTCCCATATCCTAAAGGAGCGTAGACAACGATTAAATGAAATTCTTCAGGTGGTAAAAAAGCATTTAAAATTTTTTTAGTTGTTACGAAGGGCAATTAACTGCCCCCTTCTTCAGGTGTTAAATCCCCTTCTTTCCCACGTTCAATTATACGTTCAATTCCTTGCGTAAACTGTTGGATAATTACAGCTCTGCTAGGCGCAACATCTATGTTACGATAGCAAAGACCCATAACCGTTTCTCCACGTGGAAAAACATGTATTTTAAGAAAGCTTCTCAATTGGAAGTAGATTATGTACTTGTATCCTGTTTTCACTTTCTCCATCATTTGCAACTGCGATAGGCAAAGTTCGTAGGACCACCAATAAATTGTGTGCCATGCTTTCAACATTTTTGCGAACTGCGGATTGTCTCCTGCCCTAGCGTAGGGTTCCGCGGCCAACGCGATAACGTAGTTTAAACCGTGAAGCTTCGTCATCAAAGCGTAAACAAAGTTTTCAGGTGTCGGATCATATTTTACCCCTTGCTGTTTCTCCAACCATTCTAGGAACTTGTCTTCTGGCATCCTTATGAGACGTGAAACTTCTTCGATAATTGCTTTTCTCTCAGCTAATTGTTGATCTGCGATGACACTTACACCTAGGTCTTCAAGTTTCTCTTCGAAGCTAAGCTTCCTCTCCTCTTTTTTACCGAACAACTGTTTCAAGGATTCAAGCGTTTCTATCTCCTCCCTTTACTGTAATATGCGATGCTGAAGAGAATGGCCATGAGAATTAAAAAGAACAATTGGTTCTGTGGAACCATCAACCAGTCTTTCATACCGTAGAAGAACGCGAACGGCGTCACTATTGCAACTAAAGCAACAACATGAGACCATGGAACATTGAATCTCCTACCAAAAGCGTATTTTACTGCTTCATCTAAATCGTGGAACTGCGAAGCAAAAACAAGGAAATGTTGCTGTGCAAGTTCCTTTACGCTGAACTTCGCTTCAAGCAAACCCATCATCTCAGCGTTCACATGTTTAAAGCTTTCCTCCAACAAAATGTACTGCGTCTTCCAATACTCCACTTGTCTCTGCAACTCTAAGCTTTTGGCGTGAAGATCCAAATATTTGTCTATAAGCTTGTAAACATCAACATATGAAATATCGTGAGTCTTCAAGTATTCTTCAATTTCCCTTGGAACCTCTATTTTCTCTTCTTTAGCCTCTACCATGAGCAGCCTCCTCCACAACTTTATCCAAAGTTTTCACAGGTGTCTGTGGAAGTAAGTATTGCAACGGTGGAATATCGATGTCTCCAGGTGCATCTTTCAACCAAAAAACGGGTATAGGTTCAGCGTGATCTGTGTCAACAACTTTCCTTAATACAAGAACAACATCACAAGTCTTACTATGTGTAACTCTAAACCCCTTGTATTTCGCTTTTCCTTGATCAAATTTCATTCGAACTTCATATGGATACTGATGTAAAATTACACATTTACTGAACTCGCCGAAAGGATCCAGTTTAACGGGGACACCCAAAGTTAAGATCGTTGCATAAAGTCCGTCATAAAATTCCTTGGAATCAACATTAGTGACAAAAAGATGTAAATGTTTTGTTTTTTTCTGATAACATCTTGTAACGGCATGAATATATGTGTACTGTGATGCTTGAACCGTGAAAATATATTCGATGCCAAACAAGCCGCAGACAAGAAAACTCATGGATCCAATAAATGAAACCCATTTCCCCAATGGTTGTAACGCGGTCATGATAAAAAGTGTTACGATGAAAACTCCCATCGCGTATAGGTCATCTGTTTCCATGTGGGCCCTCCTTTTCTTTTTTTATTAAGGGTTTTATTTCTATTGTCCAATTCAGAGGGTTGTTTCCTTTCCGTATGACTTTTACTTCAACCAAGTCTATTGACATGATGCCCCAAAAAGAGGCGATTTTAGCTGGTATTATGACGCCTTTCGACGTGCCTATTTCAATTATTCGCTGTTTTCTTTGAAAAGCAATATTTTCTTCATTCGAGTTTTTATTCATATTACAACCCCTTATTATAATAAAATATTACAATGAAAGACCTCAAAACAATGCTATAATACTTTATTCCAAGCTAAATTTATTAACAACTATTTAATAAATTTTATCAAAAATCTATGAGGGTGATGTGAGTGAAACTCAAACTTTGGCACTTACTTTTGATCTTTTTCATAGTGTGGTTCGCAGTGTCATATGGCCTTATTTCAATAAATTGGTCTGGATGGCAACCGCAAACCACAACCGAGGAAGGCGTAGTCGTAACAAGAAGCATCCAGTTCACAGTATACGACAAGTACGGTGGAGCCGCAGTTGCATCCGCTTCGATCTCAGTTTACGATGAGAACTTGTACCAATTGGAGACTTTAACCACGGATTCAAACGGTCAAGCAACCACAAACAAAGCGTACACTTCAGGGACAAAACTGTTTGTTCTAGTCACCAAGAGCAACGATAAAGCATGGTACGAAATTGTTGTTCCAACGATGAACCCCGCGGACGTAGAAGCAATGACCACGATACCGATGACCTTAGAGTTCTTCTCACTTGACACTTCAATGACAATTAAAGTAATAGACCAAGAAGGAAACGTCTACTCAAGTGGCGATACATTGAACTTAACAAACCTCGGCTTAGATAAAATCACGTTGACAATTAACGGATATGTTTCTGCAGACGGAAAAGGCTTCATCTCAAGTTACGATCCATTAAATGACATTGACTGGAACGTAATTTTATATGCAAGTCTCAGTGGAACTGGCTACGAGTTAATTAGCATCACTGGTTTTGACCGTGGCTACGAGAAAGGAACCACAATGTACTACGCTGAGAAACTTGAGGATACAGAGGTAACCAAGTACAAGCAAGGAAACCAGTACGTCTATGACGGTGTTTGGTCGAGAACAGTGACATTAGATGCAACTGGCTACTCAGGTTCAACAGTAACCTTAACGATCATAGTTTACGCGTATTCTGACCCAGACTACCACTTCACATATGGCAGCTATGGTCCAGATGCAGTTGCAATGTGCTCTTCATTCACGTTGACAATAGAGCACTAACAACGCCCCCACCTCTTTATTTCAGGAGGGGATGAAAACGGCAAGGAGAAGAAGAAAGACACATAGGGGGCGACGTAGAAGATCGAGGAAACGTTGGATTCAACACGCTATTAAACGTCCTGGTCGTGTTCGCAGATATATGATGCGGCGATACGGTCCTGAAGCGTTCACAAAAGACGGTGAAATCAAACAATCCTATATTAACAAAGCTATTAAAGAGATTAAGTCTCGACCTAAGTCGAAGCGTAACACAAGTCTTCTACGGGCACTTTACTTGGCACGTAGACTTGAAACAATGCGTAAAGGAAAGTAAAACCTTCTTTTCTCTTATTTTACGGGTTACAGTGCCTAGGTGTTTTCCACCTAGGCGTAACCCGAAAACCTTCACGGAGGATGATGAGCAATGAAAATTAACTGGAAGGAATTTGCACTGTTCTTCATATTGTTCCTAATAGTTTTCTCAGCGTACGATTTCATAGCAAGTTTCTTTACATTTGCGGGTGCATGGGCATCATGGGTCGCGATGATCGTCACGGTGTTCATTTTCTACTATGCTTGGAAATGGTTGTCGAAGAAGAGATTGGGGGTGTAGTCTACGATGCAACGTAAACATCTCCTCGCCATTTTTTTACTGTTGATCTTCGTCGCCGCGTTCTTCATGGTTAAAAACACCACGACCTCTGGGGACCAAGACTTCGCGATTTCGGTTGGAGGTGAAGTTAAACTTTACGACCCTAATGGCAACCTTGTTTCAAAGCAAAAACTTGTAATGTTAGCGTTAATGGATAAAAACCAAGAAATTGATTCTATGGCCACGTCGATATGGTGGCAATGCGGTGGCCGAGACATCGATTGGAACACGTTAAAAGTTAATGTTGAGGTTCGTCTATCAGTGTTTTATACTCCTTTGACCCCTTATCTAGCTAAAACATTAGTTGACAACGAAGTTTTAGACAATGTTACTCACGGTGAGAAGAGTGGGGAACATGGGGTTACTCTTGAAAGCTTAGATGATATTGTTGCACCTTACATAAACGATTTTGCAAACAACAGTTACATAAACTTTAGAATCGTTTTTAAGATCTCTGCTCAAGCAACCGATCTCTACGGATACGTTAGATCTGCCGATCCAGTAAAAGTTGTAGCGGTGACGTCGTTAAAATGGGTGCAACCTTCATTGACCGTTGAAGGAGACCTTGTAACAGACAGCGAGGCTCAAACCTATGAGGCAGGCTACTCGGATGGCTATAATGATGGTTACAATGAAGGCTACGACGATGGGTATCGAGGAGCACCTTACGATGACACTCCTCCTTCCGTAAGTGGTTCAGATGAATATGTTCAAGGCTACGAGGCAGGATACAAAGACGGATACGATGAGGGTTACTGGGATGGATATTATGCTTCTCAAGGAATACCACCTGGAACCCCACAACCATATTGCATAGTGCTTTCCGCAACTTCTAACACAACCAGTGGCAATAGGTCTTCAATCATTATTATTGGATTGGTTGCGGCTGTAGCAATGTTCTTCTGGCTTCACAGAAAGAAGGAAGGTGAATAATGGTGATACGGCAAGACCCGATTTCAAAAGGCCTCGCAATAATGGGTTTGCTGATACCAGTGTTTATCAGCACTTTTGAACTTACATTGTACGCTTTGTTCCCATCTTTTCTTTTAATTGCTGGGATCGTTGGTCAACGATACGTGTTGAAGAAAATAGATGAGGACCCGACGATAGATGCAGGTGAATTTTCAGACATAATGTTTTGGTCTTTCGCGGCGTTGACAGTAATACTTGTATCTTCACTTGTAATACCTTACTTCGCATACCCAAGCAGCATTGAAACAGAAACCTTAGACATAATGTCCTTACGCTTGTTTGTAGTTTTAATGGCTATTGCGGAGGAACAGTTTTTCCGCGGCTTCCTAACAAACTTTTTTCTCGTGAAGCTTCCACCTGCATTCGCAGTTTTAGCCTCGGGATCCATTTTCGCAATATATCATTTCGGTGTTTATGGCACGTCTTTCGACCTTATAGGTTACGTTTGGATTGCAGGCACCATTCTAAGCTACATTGCAGTTAAAACCCAAAGGCTAAGCCCATGCATGTTGGCCCATATCGTAAACAATTTGCTCGCCGTGTAAGAGAGGTGAGCTGTGTGGGCCTTCAAGAATGGGTGTTAAAACAGTTGGTTAAATTCCTCTGGTGGCTTGTTTGGACGGATCTTGAACGTTTATTGGATGAAATCATTATCGTACTGTTCCTTTCAGTTATATTGGCGTATATTGTTTGGAAAATCTTGAAAGGTGAATAGTGATGGCGTTTAGGAAACGGGTAATCCAGTTTCTTGTGTTAAGCTTCATAATGGCTGTTTGGCAACTCTACCTATCTGACATGTATGAAAACTGGTTAACATTAAATGGGAAAACATTAGGCCTTGGAGAACTCATGCTCGCAAATTTTATACTCATGTTAATCGCCTTTATAGCAACAGAAATACTTGTCCCTGGAGGTGAAAAATAAAATGTTTCGTGTAAGAACTAAACAACGAATAATGTTGTTATGTCTATTAAGTTGTCTATTACTAACGACATTTTTACCGATGAATGTCCACGTGCTTCCTTCTTATTCGTTAACAACAGAAAGAACCGTTAAGTTAATTTGTCTGAGCGATTTAAGCAGTAAACTTCAGGGAGCGGGTGTTATAAAAGTATCAGTTGATACTGTCCGAGACAGGTTACTGGCTCTAATAACTACTTCTGATCTAAATTTTGAATTAGTCTACACAACCGATCTAGAAAACTGGTATTCACTTGCAAATTTCACAGGAACATTTACAGTTCCAAGAGCATATCTCAACGCAAAATATGGATATTATTTTGTTACGGCGAGAGACACGAGAAAAATACATGTTTTCAATGGAACTGATTGGAACACCTATACATTACCAGATTTTAAAGGTGTGAATTACACTCTTTGGATGGATGAAGAAAATAGCGTGATATTTGAAAATGGGACAATATATGCACCAGTATACTGTTATCAACCATATACAATGCCATACGTATTGAAATCCACAGATTGGGGTGCTACATGGTCTCTTTGGTTCAATATTACTGAATACGATGCAAGGGCAAATCATACACATGCAGTAGGTTACGATCCATATAGTGGTTGGTTCTGGATAAGCTATGGTGACACAGGCAAAGGCGAGATTATTCTTTATCCCAATAAAACAATCGTAATGAATATGACAACGACAGGTGAATCTGGAGTTGGATCTGTAGGTTTCCTTTTTAGTGAGAAATATGTATGGTTAGCTCCCGACGGTAACGTTTATCGTTGGCCTATAAGCGACAGAAAATTTCTCTACTCTCTACCTTACCCTCAGATGTACAATGTATCTCACATTGCTTGGGGCAAATACTATGATAGCGAATACGGCATCTACTACATTGGAGTACAGAACTATACAGGTTATAGAGGAGGTCTTTTTGCAAGCAAAGACCTAGTTCACTGGTATCCTATTCTAATTCAAGACAATATAAGTATAAATGACATTGTTGTCTATCACGATTACGTTGTTTTTGCAGAAGGTGCACCTGGCAGAACAGGGAAACTATATGCTATAAAAAGGCTCTCTGCACCGATTTTCACGGAAACAACTGTAGGCACAACATATGAATCATCGTATCTAGTTCAAGGAGACGTTGGTTTTGACTTAAGAACAACAGTACTAGAAAATGCCAAAATATACCTTCAACCTAAAATAAACGAACTTAAAATAAATGATACAGGTTTTGAAACAGATCCAGGACAATGGTGGGGATATTCTGGCACTAAAGATGGTACAGGAACACATAGTGTTTCAAAAGTTTCAACAAATCCATACAATGGATCATATTGCTATAAACTTATAGTTAGGATGGACACAGGGACATACTATAAGCTGAGGCTTATTTACATGAAAAACATAACTGTACATGAGAAAACTGCTTATACCGCAGTCTTCTTCATTAAGAAAAACTCCACAATAGGAAAACTGCAACTTGAAATAGACTACTATGACTCTGATGGCAACTCGCTTGGTAGTACAGTTTACTACTATTTGAAGGACATTGTAAAAATAGATCAATGGACTAAGACGTTTATCAGTTTTAACACTTCTGAAAATGCAGCTAAAATGTACATGAAACTGGTTTTAGAAATCAATACAGGTAGCATAAGTAATGTTTACGGTAAAGCAGTTGAAATGTTTATAGATGAATTTCACATATATGAAGGAGCTGCTTTAACAAACGTAAGTGGAAGATGGATGGTAACCATAGGTGACAGACAGTATGTAAACGCGACAGAAATAACAAGAACTTTCCTTTACAACAGCGTCATAATAAGCAGCGATACACCATTACAAGTAAACATAACTGGTCTTACAAAAGTAATCAGTACAAACGATATCACCTCCATAAGCTTCACGGATCAGCGTTTACACGTAACCTTAGATGCTCCATCAGGAACTATTTCCACGTTGACTGTTTACTGCGGTGGTTACGGTGAACCCGAATACATTTATGTTGAACCTGACAGCGAGTTGGTTTCTTGGAGTTACAATGTTTCAACTTCGCTTTTAACCGTTCAAGTTAAACATGGAAGCCCTGCTAACATAACTATCTCATGGGTTTCAACCTCGTCAGGTGGAGTTGTCCCTTCGAAAATAAGGACTCAAATAGTTTTAGACACTGCTACTTTAAGCGTTAAACCCAATGAAACAGTTGTTGTTTCAGGTCGCCTGTTAGATGAGTTTTACAACCCGATTCCTAACGGTAAACTCACGGTTACTTTTCTTTGGAACGGCTCTAAGATCACGGTTTACAGCGATGTTGATGGGCGTTTCACCTTCACGTTTAAAGCACCTGGCGAGAAAGGGAAATACGCTGTGCACATATACTTTACAGGTGACACAACACATAGTTCCGCGGAGAAAATCTACAGGTTTTACGTGGGCCCTCCCATTGGCCTTCCAGTTCCGTTAAACTTACCGTCGCTGCCACCGACACAGACCCTTATTTTAACAGCTGCCTTCGCAACATACATCTACTTGAAGAAAAGGAGGGAGAGAAAATAAAGAGGATTCCTGTTGCTTGGAGAATTAAAGGGAACGTTGCTGAGCCAGTGTTGTTTCACGTTAGGTACGAGTTTAAAGATTTTTTGAAAAGTTTATATTATTTTTTAATGTTTGTTAATATGATCATCGGGTTAATTAAAGTTTTAGAGGTGTTACTATGAAGAAAAACGTAGTGTTAATCTTGTTGCTGATATTTGCAATGTTCACGTTAACCTCTATTCAAATAACATTTGGTCAAACGGTTACACCTGAAGTAGGTTACTACGCGGTGAAATACGTGCCACAGCAAGTTTCAGGTCTAAGAGAATCAACATTTGAAGGTTTCGTTAAAAACGCGACACATAGCGATCCTATTGCAACGGTTAACATTACAAGTGTGGTAAGGCCTTCTGAAGCAACATGGCTTGGAACTCATGTTTCAGGTGAATTGTCCGACCTAACATATGTCGATGGAAGCACCATGCGTTTCGAATCAGATCTGCGAAATGGGTTTCAAGTTGTTGCTCTTTATTTTAATGTTTCACTTAATTGGTACCATGTTTTCAACGAGTCTTGGGTTTCATTTCTCAACGTTACTGTGTACGGTAATTCAAGTATTTTATGTGATGTTGCAGCAGATGTTTACATTTACAATTACACGGCAAGTGAATGGATCTATGTTGATCAACTAAATTCCACCACGCTTACACATTGCAACTACATTGTTCCTAACGGTAGTGAACCAACGGTGCTCGATGAAAAAATACATCAAACAGGCAACGTTCTTTTCTTCAATACGTTGCTGATTAAAATAGTTTACAACGATACTGCGACAAGTTTTACTGTTGACATTGACTGCATAGAGGTAACAGTTAACTATCAGTTTAACATAGAATTTCAAAATTGGTCGATCTCGCAAGAATATGTTCGACACCCCTCTACGGGTCTCTATGTTTACAGCTATTTCAGCAACACAACGATAGTACTACCAGACGAGTGGGAGCATCCCTCGAACAACGAAGGCCCACCTGGAAACTACACCATTTACTTTGTTTCAGACAGTGAGAAACTTATGAGCGATGTAAGCTTCGACATAACGCTTCCAAACCAATATTGTTCTTACAGTTTACCTTCAAAACTAACCGTGGAACTATTAATCGACGGTGACCCATCCGTTGAAATACCATTCAACCTCCACTTCTATTTAACTCCCGTCTACATTATTGATGCAGACGGTTGCAAGGTTTTAGATGCCTCGTTTACCTACGATACTTTTCGCCTCGCAGTTTATCTCGATGGGACTGGAAGCAAAGAATTGAAGTTTTACATTGCAAATGAGCCTTACAGGATTTACGTTGACGGGGACCCTTACACAAACTACGTTTACAATAAGCAAACATATGAGTTAACTGTTTTCTACAGTTTCGGTTCAATTCACTTGATCGAGGTCGAACAGTATAGTCCTTCGCAGACAGGTGGAGGCGGTGGTGGAGGAGGCTTTACTCCTTCAACGCCTTCGCTTCCATCTGTTCCAACGCCGAGAGGACAGCAGGCAAGAGTAACTTTTGGAATCGTGGCGATAATCGTGCTGATTGGAGGAGCATATCTTTACTCCGAGATTTCGAAGAAAAAATCTCTTTCAAAGCTTTGGCAATCCGAAGTTAAAAAAGGTAAGAAGGTTAAATGGAAAAAACGAAAATGGTGGTTTGAATAATGGATGATGTAGAAAAATTTGTTAAAATAGTTGGAGTTGCATATGCAATCCTCATAGGAATCCTCCTACTCCTATACTTCATGTTGTAAAGGGAACAAAAATGAAGGGAAACATCAAAACATACATCGCATTAGCATTGGTTCTCGCATTGCTATTTGTAACTCCATCAAAATATTCGGTATCAGTTAGAAACATTCACGGTTGCAATATTACGGGCGTCCCAAAGTATAATTGGGGAACTTTTTGGGACCACTTCTATGATGCGAAACCAGACCTTGAAAAAGAACTTAAACTCGTCTGCAACTTGGGTTTAAACCTCGTTGAAATCTACATTCCCTATCACTGTTTCCCCGACTTGAACTATGTGAAGTTGAAAGAGTTTATGAGAATAGCTAAAAAATATGGTTTAATGGTTATTGTAACTTTAAACGACGATGTTTACCCCGACAATGTGAACTACACCTACATCGAGCTTCACATGAAAGCAATAATTGACGCAATAGGATCCATGTCGAATCTCTTCGCCTTCGGGGTAATGAACGAATATAATGGGCGTTTCGGAACCAATATGAGTTTTGCGAAATGGTGCATATCAAAGCTCCGCGAATTAACTTCCAAGCCAATCGTATTTGACTTAGTGTATTTTTGGCATATGCCTTGGCAAATCTACGTTGGTCTCGACGTGGATTACTACAGTTTCTCTATTTATTCGATTCCTCCATTTGATTTCGCCGCGGAAACCTTCGATGAACTTCTTGCATCGGCTGAGAAAGTTTTGGGGAAACCCGTGTTCCTCGGCGAATTCGGTTGGCGTACAGATGGCGAAGATCCAAGTTACACCGAGGAGAAACAGGCAGAATATTATAGGAAGGTTCTAGGTGAGGTTCACGGGAAATATGGTTGGTTGTTTTGGTGTTTTACTGATTGGGTTGAGTTAGATGAGCAGTGGGGTGTTTACACTGTGAATTTCGAACCTAAACCTGTTGTAGAAGTTATTAGAGAGGTGTTATCATGAAGGTTAAGTTGAGGTTGCCTGATGGCCGTGTTGTTGACGCTGAGAAACTTGACTTCGAAGTTGAAAAAGAACCTTGGCTTAAAATTAAATGCAGCGATGGGACTGTTTTGAAGATGAAAGTTGTTATTAAAGCTGTTTTCCGTTTAAACGAACATATACCGCAAACAGGTGAACCCATGTACTTCGTCTTTTCCGAAAACATTTTATCCGCGTTCAACGTGCCAAAACACTTAATGAAAGAACCTGAAAAACGCAAAGAGGTGAAATACCTTGGGTAAACTTGAATGGTACGACTGGATAATCCTCTTCACACTAATCGCATTAGCATTTATACCCGACCCAAGCGACGCAGTAGACCTCGGACTACCCATCGCAGAACCACTCATGGCATACATATATTATTATTGGGTTTCAAAGAAAAGAAAATAAAAGAAGGAACTAGATATTCCTGAGTTTTAGGTGGGAATGAGATGCAAGACGTATATGTCTATAGAAAGTCAAAATATCTTCTCAAATACTGTCTCACTTTTGTATCATATTTTATCTCATCTATGTTACACATATTGTATCACCAATGTTGCATATTTTGTCTTTTTTATTGTTGGTGGGTTACCAAGAAAAGGACGTAACTTTCTTATTACACTTGCAACAAGAATTTTTGAGGAGGTGTTAAAAATGGTGAAGAAAAGTAGGGGAACGCCTATTGCGTTTTATACTGACGAAAAGGAATAGGGTCTTCCTATTCCTCGTTAAAACGGAAAAATTAGACCTATTTTCCCGAGGAAGGGGCGACGTAGAAGAAAGGTTAAGTTCGGTAGGAGGCCTTCGCTGCAAGATGCTTTAAGAGCGCATAGTATGCGTTCTCAGAGGGCGCGTAGCGTAGATGAGCGTCGTGAAGCTAAATTGGCGAAGACCGTGGAAGAATGGATGCGAAACCCTTCGAGAAGAGACTTGAAACAAGTAGACTATCCTAAAGAAAAAGCGAGAAAAGGGATGTTGTTGAGGCCTTTGAAGCTTGATGTGAGTGTTCCAGAGTGGAGTTCAGGTGTTTTTCTCTATGGGAGTAGGGCTCACCCTGTGAAAGAAAGTAAAAATGGTCTTTACTATTATCATTTGGATTGGAGAAGTATGAAAACAAACATGTCCTTGGAGGGTGATTGGGTTTACGATAAAAAAACGGGGAAAATCTACGCTGTCGAACATGAACCAATAAAGAAACTTGGCAAGAAAGGGTTCAGTTTTTGGCGTGTTACAGCCCCAAGGGGAGAAGATGTTGAAATAAACGGGGAAACCTATGTGATTGCAGGATCCACAGAAAAAGAAGTAATCTTGTGGAGAAAAGGAAAATTCTACACAATAGACCCAGAAAAACTACAAAAAATAATGAAAAAATAAATTATTTTATGATGAAGTACAGTAGTACTTTTGGCTCCTTCGCACGTAGTTGAACCACGAAAACTCCCTGTTCCTCATCCCAAGGATCCTCAGTCCAAGTCTCAAGATCTGTTTCCCAAAGTAGGTCGTAAAGCTTGTTGTACATTTCTTCACTCTTCAATTCAATGAATATTTTAACTTCTTTCTCTATTTCTTCCTCAACTACTTCACATCTCATAAAGCCTCCCTCCTATTGAATGGTATTGTAGTATTGTTTTGAATAAAAGTTTAAGGTCGTTTAGTGTTTTTTGTAGTTGTTTTAGCTGTTTTTTCCCAACATAGTTATGACCTTGTTTAAGGTTATTAATGAAGTCGATGACAGTAGCTAAACTGTTTGGATCAATTTTTTTTGCTGTTTGAAGTAATTGCCTTTCAAAATAGCCCTTTATATTATGCTCCACCATCTTGTCTTCAGGTCTTAAAACATCCATTTCACACACCTCCTTTCCTCCCATGGATGGGAGGGGAGACCCGGGCCAAAATAAAAAAGGCCCGGACACAGCACCTACCCATTTCAGGTAGGCTCAGGCTAAGCCCGATTTAAGCCGTGCCCGGGCCAAAAAAGGCGTGGGCAGGGCTAAAAATTTAATCTTCTAAGAGTTCCTTTGGTAAGTCAAAAGGTATAATTTCTCCGACTTCTCTGTCGGGGCTGTGGCTTTGCACCACCACTGCCCCTAGCCTAGGATCATGGTGAGCAACCCACTTACAATAGTGATAGTGATGCGCTAAGAAACTGTGTAACCATATTGGACCGCGACCTGAAATAATAACTCCACGTTTTCCGTCGGCCTTAGGCGGTTTTACCAACTGCAATATGTGAGGCGTTATTGTCCCTCCTAGTTCAAAGTAAATCACCGTATACTGTGGGAAGAAAAAGCGCTGGAATTTTACGTTCCATCCCATGATTGATCACCTTTAAATGCTAAGTCCATCGATATCACTGAAATGTACACCTGACATCAGTATTCCAGCGAGACGTTGAATAACAACGACAATTTCCAATGGGACATATCCTGGAACATTGAAATTCTCTTTTTCGTAAACAGTAACTTCTTTAAGTTCGCTGTTGTCAACGTAATAAATGTACAATGTTACATAACCTTTGAAGCTTTCGTAGTACCTAATTATACAAAGAAAATCATCGATGTCGATGTAAAACGGTTTCTTCTGAGTTTCACCAACCTGTTGTACCCTGTATCCTGTATCCCTGTATCCTTTCTCTGTTTTCTTGATTCCCCAGATGGGGAATCCAGAAGTTCTGCGACTCCACGCTGTTTCATGGAAATCGAACCAAATTTTATTACCTTTTAATTTAGCCATCTTTCACCACCCCGATGGGGTTGGGAAGACCAGCCCCTGCGGGTACGGGACCCGCGTGGGGGAATTGAACCCCCGTTTCCGGGCAACATCCCGCCCTTCCGCCCCTGGGGCTTTTACCCTAGGGGTTGTGTTACTATTTGCTACTTGTTTTATATAAGTGTTACGTTTTGGTTAGAAAAGGTTAGATTTGTTAAGAAAGTTTTTTATAACTTTACTTATACTTATTAGATTAATTAGTTATTGGTAATGAGTTGTTTAGGTGATGTGTGGTGTCTGAGTTTACGACGATTAGCCTTCGGCCAGAGACAAAGAAGAAATTGGATGATTTTGCGAATAGATATCTTGTGAAGATAGCTGCGAAATTTAAAAAATCTCCGCGAAAAGTCAGCCACGACGACGTTGTAAACTTTCTTCTACAGTACGTTGAAAAACTTGAAAAAAAGGCTTCCAACAGTGGTAACAGTATTGTTCTTTCAGGTGAAGTGAAAGAAGAATTGGATATTTTTAGGGATTTTTACATGGATGGAGCTGACTACAACGATGTCGTAAAGTTTCTTTTAAAAAACGTTAAGAGGTGAAACACATGGCTGAAAGAAAATTGATTAATTTGTTGGCGAAATATGTCGGCGAGTTCAGGATCATGCTTAAAGATTTCGCGGCGAAATTGGAAGATCTTGAAGACGAACTCCTTAAACTTAAAGAAGATCTGAGGAGGATTAACCGTGGTTGATATTGTTATGGAAGGCTTGAAAATCATTAACTTTCAGAGAATGGCGACAGGAATAATTGGTAATGTTGAGATAGAGTTGGACTTAGAATGGAACCCTAAGCATAAATGTTGGGAGGTAAACTGTTTCCTTTATGATAACAAGAAGGGAGTAGGCGTTGAATTGTGGAAGTTTTTCCCCAACTACGAGTCCGCAAAACAATATTTTGAGAACATCGTTAAAAAACACGGTTTAAAAATAAAAGGAGAGGAAAACCGTGAAGGCATGGAAAGTAGGTTTCATAGTTGAAACCAAATTGAAACCAGAGCAAATATCAGCTAAGATAAAAGCCGCTTTCCAACTTTCAGGGGAAATCACATATATAGAAATCATAGAACTGGAGGGGCCTAAAGATGAGGGTTGATAAGGCTTTTCGGGTTGCAACTTTTGTTTCGAAGTGTAATGATTTTGGGTCAAATGAGGTTCGTTTTGTCAAAGTGTTTTTTGATGAGGAAGACAGTTCTTGGAAAGTGTTGACGAACATTGCTTTCAACCGCACTTTGTACGGTTTGTTTGAAGTTTCCCGTGAAGAGTTGATTTTAACCTATATCTGTCAGAAATGTGAGTTTTGGAAACGTATCGATAAGCATTCATGGTTCGGGTTATGTACGAGGAACGGAGGGGAAATCAGGTATTACAGTGACACTTGCATGGATTTTGAGCCTAGAGACGGTGTGAAACTCAGAAAAACAAGAGGAACATGGCGATGGATCTTGCAAGAAATACGAATCAACAACCTTGTTAAAAAACTTTTTAGGGGTAATGGAGATGAAGGAGAAAAGATCTGTTGATGAAGTTTTAAGTGATGGTTGGGTTGTTCGCGCCTTAATGTTAATTGACCGTTTAAATGTTTTTGATGAAAGTGACCATGTTTGCCAAGAATTGTTGAAGATTTTAGATGAGTTGAATGTCGATGAGCTGCGTAAGCTTGTTAAGGTTCTCGTAGGTAAATATGTTGCTTGTAGAAGGGTTTCCGATCCGCAAATCGGTACTCCCCTCCACTTTTCACCCCTGTTTTTAGGTTCTCCCTCATCTCCGTTTTTTGAAGGTGCGAAAGATCGGGAACCCTTCGGAAAACTCTTCCACATAGCTTTTTGGATATGGATATGGGTATGCTACCTACTCGTTTGGCACTTCACTTCAAACAGCTCCTTGCCAACAATGTTACTCTTGGCGACAACCCTCTTCCTACTGGGATACTTCTACGGATATCTACAGTCTCTCAGCCCACCAAAAAATTCTTCCTCAGCCAAACCCTCCTCCCCTCTCCCCCGTCTACCTGCAAATGAACTTGGAAGCGATGCAGGTAGACCCGCAAAAGGTGAAAGGCTGAGAGAAAACAAATGTCCAATCTGCGGAAGCAAAATGGAAGAAAAACCGTGTTTTCTTTTCGACGCGGCGTCAGCTGAAATCATAAAAGCAAAAGAATACGTATGCAAAAAATGCGGTTTCACACGTGTAATCTCACCCATTTAAGGAGGAATAAAATGAAATGTTTGGAGCAAAAAAAGATTTAAATTCAAAATCATTTACCGACAAAAAGTACCGTGGGTTTTTTGTTTTTCGCTTGGTTGTTGAGGTTTTTGCCTTCGATGATGGAAAAGTTACTGTGAGATGTGACTTGCAACGCGACGACAGGAGCGTAGACTATTGGTATTGGTACGGTGCAGTCGATGCGAAAGCCGCATTAAAAGAGTTGAAAAACTTTGTAGATAAAAAATTCACCTTCATGGAAGGAATGGTTTTACAAAACGTGAAAAAGGAGGAAAACAAGGGATGAGTGTTAATAATTTGAAAGTTAAAGAGGAGGAAGTCCCCACGTTCACGGTTTTAGATTTAGATTCAGGTAGAGCAACTAAAAATCCAAGTATACGACGACCATATTCAAGTAAAAGAGGGAGGGCCGATCTTGAGTAGGATGTTTAAGTTTGTTAGGAAGACTTGGAACCCTGTGGTTGGCTGTACTCATAATTGTACTTATAGTTGTTGGGCTCGTAGGATGGCTAAGAGGCAGAAACATCGTTGCCAACTTTGCTACGAGTTTGTTCCTCATTTACATGAGGAGAGGTTAAATGTTTTTGTTCCCAGGAGGCCTACGCTTTGCTTTGTTTGCGATATGGGAGACCTGTTTTGCGACGGTGTTCCAGACGAGTGGATTGAACGTGTTCTCAACGTTGCGAGGAGATGTCGCAATGTTATTTTTCTTTTTTTAACTAAAAACCCAGCAAGATATTTTGATTTCCTAGACCTGTTTCCTGAGAACAGTATTTTGGGATGTACTATTGAGACAAATAGGTCTTACGCTGTTAGTTTAGCTCCACCTGTAGGTGAAAGATACATCGCTATGAGGGATCTGAAATGGCCGAGGAAGTTTATTGCAGTTGAACCGATTTTAGACTTTGACTGGGTTTTCTTAGACTGGTTGAAACAAATTAAGCCGATAATGGTTTCAGTTGGCTACAACAACTATACTAAGCGTTTCCCGGAACCAGACGTTGAAAAAACTTTAACCTTAATCAAAGAATTGAAGAAATTTACAAACGTTGAGATAAAAACTATTAGGGGGAGTGCAGCCCGTCATGAAAAACGTCGGTTATGATGAACGGTTGTGGAAGAATTGTTTTGAGTTGGAGGAGGTTAGGTTCACGGAGCTTAAGACTGGTTTAAAAGGCATAGCGATAGGTTGTGAAGATCTTTTCCTCGCCGTAGACTACAATTTTCAGCATTTAGCCGTGAAACTCCTCGACATATACGATTTTATCTACCCCCTCACAGGTTGGTTTTTTCTCAAAAAACCCTCCGATCTAAGAAAAACAAAATACACCCCAATTCACATGATCTTAGCTAAAAAATATGGAATTATGTGGCCTGAAATTTTGGAGCGAATAATCGCCGAACTGGAAAACCACGTTGAAATACTTGAAGATGTGAAACCAGAGTTTTGGCGTTGCCCAAAATGCAAGGTCACATGGCCTCTTTCATACGTTGAAAAATCCAAGTACAGATGTCCGAGATGCGGG